>ERZ856578.652-NODE-652-length-70567-cov-7.016924_pt1 | contig 70567 bp, 70 predicted proteins | sample MGYA00514384_ERZ856578 | MGnify/ENA primary metagenome ERZ856578 (study PRJEB29103, sample SAMN06111958) | human gut metagenome | biome: human gut; feature: ankylosing spondylitis patient; material: healthy_person | host: Homo sapiens | place: China:Hangzhou... | reverse complement strand
GACGATTTTCTGAAAACCAGAAACGGCGCACTGCCGACCGATGGGGACATCAATCTTGCGTTTGAAATCATCAACGCACGGTATAACAATCGCGCCCTGCGGACGATTTTCTCGGGGGAAAGAGGGCTGAATGAAATCATGGAGCTTGACGAAGCCATGGGCAGCAGAATTTATCAGCGGTGCGGCAAATATAAGCTCAAAATCGGCAGAGGCGAAGGGCGGAATTACAGGACGAGAGAGGAGCTTGAGGTATGAATAAAGTGATTCTGATGGGACGGCTGGCAAGAGAGCCGGAGGTGCGATATTCGCAGGGGACGGAGCCCTTAGCCATAGCGAGATATACGCTGGCGGTGAATAGACGTTTCAAACGGCAGGGAGAACCTGAGGCGGACTTCATCAACTGCGTGGCATTTGGCAAAATGGGAGAGTTTGCGGAGAAATATTTCAAAAAAGGGCAGATGGTTTCTGTTGTCGGTAGATTGCAGGTGCGTAGCTGGGATGACAGCGAAGGCAAAAAACGCTGGACAACAGAGGTTATTATTGAGGAGCAGTACTTTGCGGAAGGTAAGACGGCACAGAGCAAGCCTGCGGCACAGACCGGAAAACAAATGGGGTTAGCGGAGCAGGAGGGATTCTATCCCGTTGACGAATCAGTCGAAGATGACGATTTGCCGTTTTAACGGTTCAGGATGGGAGGGAGCACGTTGAAGATTTACATGGCTGTAACGAAGGATGCGCTTTCCCTTCCGCTTGCGGTGGCGGACAGTGCGGCGGAGCTGGCGGAGCTGCGAGGGGTGCAGGTAGAAACCATACGATCCTTAATTTCCAGAGGGAGGACGGGGAAGATTAAGCGCCCCGGATACATTGTGGTAGAGGTGGAGGAGGACGCGCCGCCGGAGAAGAAGGCGGGCCGCCGCAAGCAGACCGGAGAATTTGACGGGGAGATATTTCGGGAAAGAATCCGCCTGCTGCGGGAGAAGAACGGCATGACGCAAAAGGATTTTGCCGCTTTTACCGGGACTGGACACATGACGATATACGAATACGAGCGGAAGGATAAGATGCCGAGGGTGGACATGCTATTTCGGATTGCGAGGAAAACAGGGTGTTCGGTGGACTGGCTGATTGGGCTGAAGGAGGAAGAAGGAAAATGCCGAAGGTAACGATTTATGACACGAAATTTTGCATAGGCAGAGGAGACCTGCCGCACAGTTTCCAAAGAGAGGGGAACCCTCATTGGGAGAATTTTAAAGCCCTGATGTGTTTTCTTGGTTCGATTGGGTTTTATGTGAGCGAGGACAAAGAGATTAAAAGGAAATATCCTTCTTTGAACGAGACACGCAGAGCAGGTGGATTTGATGATTTGCGATTTAAAGCGCAGTATGCACCCAATCGTTTTGAAATTGAATTTTATCAGGATGTATTTCATGAAAATCCGCATGGTGGGTTTTATGATTTTGATAAATATGAAAAAATGCCATATTTGATACAGAAGCGGTATGACTGGACGATGGAAAAGCTTCTGAAATATTTTGAAAAATGCGGGTATTCCATAGAATTTCAGACGAACACCTGCAAGGGCGAAGCATTTATTATCCATGATTATATCCGCAACTGGCATCATCCGCAGGAAAAGTGGTTTTCTCTGAAGGATGTGGACGGGCAGGCTGCCAAATATGAAGCTAACGGCACAGACAGGGACGGAAACATACTGCGAAACGGAGAAACAAAATATTTTCGTGACCGGAGCGGGTATCTGCTGCGGGGAAAGGTATACCACAACATTAACAACATGTGGTGGGTTCTGCTGGCGGATGGGAAAGTGAGAAATGTAGCTTGTTTTGATTTGTTTGACCTGAAGGAAACGGATTTCAGAGGGAGAAAAAAAGAACACCGACCGCCGAAGGAATACACGGAACGGAAACGGCAGCTTTCTCTTTGCAGCATAAAGGAACCGGAAAATGAACTGAAACGAAGGAGGAAGTGCGGAGGTAAGGAATGAAATTCATTGACTTTTTCGCGGGTGTGGGCGGTTTTCGGCGTGGGATGGAGCTGGCAGGGCATGAATGTGTCGGATTTTGTGAATTTGATAAATTTGCAGTAGCCAGCTACACCGCCATGCACACCATGACGGAAATCCAACGAGATTATTTAGATATGCTGCCAAAAAATAAAAGAGTGGCAGAGGCAGGAAAGGAGGAGTACAGGCATGGAGAATGGTACGCAAATGACATTAGACGGATTTTCGCCGAGGACATCCCAAAAGCAGACTGCTGGTGTTTCGGATTCCCGTGTCAAGACATCAGCGTTGCCGGAAAACAGCTTGGCTTTAACGGAGCAAGAAGCAGCTTATTTTTCAGAGTTATCAGACTTGTTCAAGACCTCGAAGAAAAGGATAGACCCACATACCTTTTCATTGAAAACGTTAAAAACCTACTTAGCGTTAATGGGGGAGCGGACTTCCTTAAACTTCTCATTGCACTGGATGAAAGCGGGTACGATGCAGAATGGCAGGTTATCAATTCTGCCGATTACATCCCACAAAACAGAGAAAGAGTTTTCATTATCGGACATCTTAGAGGGAGAAGTACCGCAAAAGTATTTCCTATCGAAGGAGCAGACAGAGAAAATAGTATTCTGCAAATAGGAAATTTCATGGCAACTAAAAAGCGAAGCAATCCAAACCAAGGGCGCATTTATTTTGCGGAGGGTATTGATCCATGTCTGAACAAAATGGACGGTGGCGGACGTGCGCCATATACAGCATTCCCTATTTTCTGCGATATGTCAAAAGGTGCAGGAATACAAACCTATGATAAGGCGTTTTGTTTGCAAGCGAGATATAACAAAGGCGTTTGCAACAGAAAAGAAGAAGTAAGCGGTGTATGCGTTCCTGTGTTAACGCCTGACAGGGCAGAAAAAAGACAGAACGGCAGAAGGTTTAAAGACAACGGAGAGCCGATGTTTTCGCTTACTGGGCAGGATAGACACGGAATCGGAATTGAAATTGCAGGGATTTTGCGGAATGTTAGGACGGAATACGGAAAGAAAATTCGGAAAGATTATGAAGCAGGAAAAATCGATATTTCCAGACATAAATTTCTTGAAAGCGAGATAAGAGAAGATGGGATAGTTAACACCCTATCGACCGTCCAGAAAGATAATTTGCTTGCTGTTAAAGTGAGAAAGGGCAAAGAAAAAGATGGTTTGTTTGTAAAAATATCTGATGTTCTTACCGTGTATGCCGTTTGGTACGAAAAATATCAGTGTTATATTGCTATCCGCAAACTGACACCGAGAGAATGTTTCCGACTGCAAGGATGGTCGGATGAATATTTCGATAGGGCTGAATTAGTAAACAGTGACAGTCAGTTGTATAAACAGGCAGGAAACGGCGTGACGGTGCCGGTAATATACGAAATTGCAAAAAGAATGAGGGTGGAGAAATGATTTGCTTATGTAGAGAAATTGACAAGGAGACGGGCGAAATTGCTGTCTACTCAATCAATGCCGAAGTAACGGATCGGCTTTTGTTTATGCTGGGTATCCGCCAGCGGGTAAATCCCGAATTGCGGTATTTCGTAACGCTTCGGGCGAATTTTGTCGCAAACGAAGAAACGATCTTAAAGCAGTTGCACCAAAAGAAAGTAACGGATCGACTTTTAACCGCTTTGAACATAGCGGCGATTTGACGAAAGGAGCGGAATACATGGAGGACTACAAAAGCGACATTACAAAAAGAAAGATGGAGAATGTCAGCATTTCTGCCAGAATTGCAAGAGGTGATGGAAACGAAGAATAAACATGAAATATGGGAGCTGCGGCAGATGCAGGCGTTGCCCACGGAATCCAAAATCGCGATGACAAAACACAGGATTCAAACGTGGGTAGATGAATTTGGGATTGATGGTAGTTATGTCTCATTCAGCGGCGGAAAGGATAGCACCGTTTTACTTGATATAGCCAGACAGTTGTACCCGGAAATGAAAGCAATGTTTGTGGATGTGCCTACACAGTTTCCGGAGTTAAAAGAGTTTGTTTTGACATTTGACAACGTGGATATCGTGCATCCTGAAATCTCGTTCGCTCAGGTCTGTGAAAGATACGGCTTTCCGTTTTTTTCAAAAGAAATAGCAGACACGGTCGATGGGGCGAGAAAGTACTTCAAGAAGGTTGATTCGATGTACGGCGATGATAAAATTCTGACGAACGAACGAACGAACGAACGAACGAACGAACGAAGGATACCGTATGCAAATCAAGCAGCGGATTTACTTGGAATAGAACGGCGGCGAGACAAAGAGAATACCTTGTACAAAAATTTGAAAATGGGGATTATCCCTAGCATGCCCGTTAGAGGAAAACTATTATTAGGCGTATATCCACATAAAGAAAACGGTGTTGCTATGGGTAAATATTCGAAAATGTATGACAGGTCGAAATACATATTTATGCTTGACGCGCCTTTTGAAATATCAAATCGATGCTGTAATGTGATGAAAAAGAACCCTGCTCACAAATATTTCAAAGAGACAGGACGAGTACCGATAACCGCTCAAATGGCGTGCGAAAGCCAAGCAAGGCAAACGCAATGGCTGATGAATGGTTGTAACGGGTTTGATTTGAAAATTCCAACAAGCAACCCTATGAGCTTCTGGACGGAACAGGATGTACTTTGGTACATAAAAGAAAATAATTTGCCGATATGTTCCGTTTATGGCGAGGTAGTCACACATTATGAAGCTATGGGACAATGCGAAAATCAAATGACGTTTTCGGATTATGGGATTTTCGGAGAGGAAAGACCGCTGCTAAAAACAACAGGGTGCGATAGAACGGGTTGCGTTCTATGTGGATTTGGTTGTCATTTGGAAAAGGAAAGCAGATTCCTAAGGCTAAAGGAAACACACCCCAAATTTCATAATCTGCTATACGTCTTGAAAAATAACGGCGTGACGTATGCAGAAGCTATTGATTGGATAAATGAACATGGGAATATGAACATCAAATATTGATTGGAGTGATGAACATGACGCTTGAAGAAAAGATTAAGCAGTTAAGAGCAGCAGAAAAACGGCTCCGGAAACATCTGTCGGAGGATGATTTTGGAGTGGTCAGAAGAACTGCGGAGGGATTTGGACAGGAAGCTGACTGGCTGGAGGAACTAAAACGCTACAGGGACTTGGAAGAGCAGGGACGGCTGTTGATGCTGCCCTGCAAGGTCGGAGATACGGTGTATGAAATCCTCGAAGAAACCGTACCGAACCACTATTTTTATATCAGCGAGCACAAGGTGCAGGATGTATCGGTAAAGGCTGTCAAGTATGCTGACGAATGGGAACCGTATGACTATGAGAACCTGTATTTTGCAAGAGAGAAAGCGGAAGCGGCACTGGAGAAAAGGAGGAAAGATAATGGATTTTAAAAAGGAATACAGCGAGAAATTTGACGAGTTGCGGAAGAACAGAATCAGGGTAAGCTTTCACAAATACGGCTCTGTGGCAGATAATTACGGGAAAGGATTTGTGCAGGCAATTCCAACTCTGGAGAAGTGTTTGGACAAATATAAAGAGACCGGAAACACAGAATATTTGTGCGATTTGGCGAACTATGCCATGTTTGAATTCATGTATCCGCAGCATCCGAAAGGACATTTTCGTGCAACAGACAGCAGGGAAAGTGCAGGGATTGTTGGGCTGAGTGTGAACGAGGCGAAGGGTATTAAGTCGTGGTAAATTTCGGAGAAATTACAGCAACTTTTATCGAAAGAAAACCGGTAGCTGCCAGAGTAAAAAGAGAGAAGAAGTGTAACTAAATTCTTACTTTTTTACATCCCAATGACCTGTGTTTTTCTTGGAAAATTACGGTTTTTAGAGTGCCAAAACGGATATTGGCAGTTTGGCATGGGTTTGGCATTTTTTGATAGGGAATATTTCCCGAAAAATCAATGATTTTTGAGGTTTTGACGAAAATCGAAAAATCCACCTAAAGAAAAAGGGGGTATTAAGAGTTAAAATTACGCGCTGAATAATGACAGAAAAAAACTAACCGAGGAGGACTAAAAGGTATGGTGAGTTTGCAGATGTTTTAGAATAAGTGGGAAAGAATATTGAAGAAATAAAGATTATGGGAATGAGGGGATGCCATGAAGGACAGAGACTTAAAGCTTGACGGATATAATATCTCCGGCAACCGCTACAGAGAATTAAAATATTTCTGCCGCCAATACAGAGAAAAGCAATCGCTCCTGCGGTCGATTACGGAAGTCGGCTCACCTCCGCTCAGTGGTGGTGGTAGCGGCAAGCTTTCAGATAAAACCGCCAGCACAGCAATCAGAAGGGCAGAGCTGCAGCGGGACTTGGAACTGATTGAGCAGACGGCGATTGAAGCGGACGCGGAGATATATACATACATTCTTAGCAATGTGGCGGACGGTGTGCCTTTGGAGTACTTAGGTATACCTGTCGGACGCAGAAAATTTTACGAGGCCAGGAGAAAATTCTTTTATCTTCTCTCAAAGAAAAAAGGGTAACAAAAGGGACGTACTTTTGTGTTATTATGATAGCATGGAGAAAAAAGAAAAAGACCGCATCAGCGGTCCTCTTCGGAAGAATCCTTTTTCTTTCTCCAATTACGGTATTCGCCGGACTTTACGCGTTTATCGGCAGGAGGTTCGGCATCGGCAGGGATTGCCCACTGATTCCCGATTTTGATTGCAGGGATGCGACCATCCTTAATCAGCTTGCGGACATTGCCGACATCCTTACCGAACTTCTGGGCAAATTGGGTAACAGAGATATACTCAGCTTCTAACATTGCGCATAACCTCCTTGAATTGCAAAGTAGTTTGCAAAAGCACAAGGACGGAATTTAAAATCACAAGGAGCTTTGCGATAGGTGTCCAGCCTGCGTGTATTGCATAGATAAAGAAAAACAGGAGTGAGAAAACAGAAATTTTATTTTTCATTGTCATTCTCCTTTCGGTTGGTTATAATAAACATGAGACATTGACTTTATCTAAGAAGTAAGGGGAGGTTTACTCCCCAAACTTGCTAAGACTTGATGGCTGTAATCAAAGCGGCTAGGGCGATAACTGCTTGAATTACAAGTTCGACAATTTTTAGTGTAAAGTCTTTGTCTTTTTTCATTTGCTTACCTCCTTTCTGTTTATATAATAACACGAAAAAGGGTGAATGTCAATAGAAATATGAAAATAAATCCAAATAAATCCTGATAGCTACAATGCTTATCGGGATTTTTTATTTGCGGAAGGATGATGTGGATGACGGGAGAACAGCTTTTGAAATTACAGGAGAAGATTTCCGCCGACAACGTAGATTCCTTCTATCACTGGAAGGACTGGGAGCAGCTGCGGGCGGAGGTTCTGCGGATGGACAACTACGAATGTCAGATATGCAAGCGGAAGGGCAGGTATCGCAGGGCGGACATTGTGCATCATGTCAAGCATCTGAAGGACAGACCCGACCTTGCGTTATCTATCTGGGATGGAGAGGAGCGGCAGCTTGTCAGTGTATGCAGGCAGTGCCATGAGGACTTGCATCCGGAGCGGACGGTGCGATACCGATACGGAAAGGCTGTGAAGCCAATTACTGAGGAGAGGTGGGATTGATTTGAAAAATATGATACCCCCCCTCGAAAAAAACGGATTTTTGGCGTTTTGGCTCGGTCGGGTTGTACTTGCGACAATTCGGAAAAATTGAAAATACGCGCATGAGGGTGTGGTAGATGGCGAAAAAGAGGTGAAAAAGGATGGCAGGAAAGAAGGATTATAAAAAAACAAAACAATATAAGGCACTGAAAAAGGAGCTTGAGGATGATCTGGAAAGCAGGGGCTTAATTTCGGAGCCATACAAGGATAAAGTGGACGAATATATGCGCCTTTGGTGCTGGTTACAGATGCTGAATGATGATATTTCGGAGCGTGGTGTATTCATTGAATACCAGAACGGCGAGAACCAGAAGGGCACCACGGATAACAAATCTCTGACCATTGCAACGAGGGTTTCCAGTCAGATGCTTTCCATTTGGGCGGCACTCGGATTTAAAGAGCAGGCTGTTAAGGCGAAGGCTGCGGCAGGCGGTGAGGATGATGAGCTGTGAGTTAAATCCTCATATCTTGGAATACATTGAGCTTGTCGAAAACGGCATTGCCTGCGAGGAGCAGAAAGCACTTGCCGCCCATGTGCGAAAATGCTTCGAGACAGAGGAAATCTATGTGGACACAGAGCAGCTGGAAAAATATTTGGGTCTGGCGAAGTATTTCAGTTTTGAAAAGCTGTTCCCGTGGGAGGAGTTTCTGATTGCCCTTTGGGACTGCACCTATTGGAAATCCAACAACCGCCCCAGATGGAAGATTGTGTTTGCCATGGTAGGGCGTGGCGCAGGGAAGGATGGCTTTATTGCATTTGACGGTGCGTGCAGCATCAGCCCCTACAACCCTGTAAAATATTACGACGTGGATGTCTGTGCCAACAATGAAGACCAGGCGAAGCGACCGCAGTTGGACTTGGTGGATGTTCTGGAGAACCCGAAATGGGAAAAGAAGCTGAGCAGACACTATTACCACACCAAGGAGGTCATTCAGGGGCGGAAAAACAAGGGTGTTATGAAGGGGCATACCAACAACCCTAAAGGGCGAGACGGTTTGCGCAGCGGCAAGGTTATCTTTAACGAGGTGCATCAGTATGAAAACTATGACAACATCAAGGTTTTTACCACAGGGCAGGGCAAGGTGGCGCAGCCAAGGCGTGGCTATTTTACCTCAAACGGCGATATTTCCGACGGTCCTCTGGATGATTATTTAGCGAGAGGACGCAGGATTCTTTTTGAGGGTGAGGAGGACAACGGTTTTCTGCCCTTCATCTGCTGTCTGAATGATAAGGCACAGGTGCATCATCCGGAAAACTGGCAGATGGCAAACCCGTCCCTGCCATATCTTCCGGAGCTCTATGCAGAGGTGGAGGATGAATACAGGGAGTGGCTGGAGCATCCGGAGCAGAACGGGGATTTCATGACAAAGCGAATGGGCATCCGTTCCGGCGCGAAGGAGATTGCAGTTACGGAATATGAAAACGTAGCGGCAACAAATAAGCCTCTGCCTGATATGACAGGGTGGAGCTGTGTTGCAGGCGTGGACTATGCGGAGCTGGATGACTGGGCGGCGGTGGATTTGCATTTCCGCAGAGGTGCGGATAGGTTCGACATCAATCACGCATGGATTTGTGCAAGGTCGAAAACGCTGCACCGTGTGAAAGCACCTTGGAAGGAATGGGCAGAGCGCGGAGAGGTTACGGTCGTGGACGATGTCGGGATTCATCCTGATTTATTGGCGAATTACATCTGGGACAGTATGCGGAGGTACAATGTCAAGATGCTTGCGCTCGACCATCACCGCTATGCGCTGGTTGCGGAAAGCCTGCGAAAGATTGGCTTCAGTGATGAGCAGAAAAATATCAAGCTGGTACGCCCGTCCGACATTATGCAGATTGAGCCTGTGATTCAGGAGTGCTTTAACAGACAATATCTGCACTGGGGCAATGTTCCCCATCTGCGGTGGGGCGTGAACAACACAAAGCGGGTAAAATCGGGCACAAAGATAAAATCGGGCATAGATACGGGCAACTTTATCTATGCGAAAATCGAGGCAAAAAGCCGTAAGAATGATGCCTTCATGGCATTTGTAGCGGCAATGACAATAGAATCCGTTCTTGGCGATGGCGCACCTGTACAAATTCCGACAATGGGTGCTTTTGTATTTTAAAGGGGGTGAGAAAATGGGAATCAGTATCAAACGATGGATTTTATCTAAACTGGGGCTTGGCGGTACGGCAGAGATTTCCTCTCTGGAATTACAGCAGGCGTTGGAGGAATACCGTATTCGTGAGCTGGCATTTCATACCTGTGTGGCGATGATTGCAAATGCAGTCGGCAAATGCACATTCAAAACCTACAGAAAGCATGAGGAAAACAGGGGCGAGGAGTATTACCTCTGGAACGTGGAGCCGAACCCCAACCAGAACAGCACCGCCTTTTTGCATAAGCTGATTTATCAGCTCTATAAGGAGAATGAAGTGCTGATTATCAGCGGCGGAAAAACGGGCGGACGGGAATATCTGGCGGTGGCGGACAGCTTTACAAGTGCCGCAGAGCATCCATGGAAGGAAAACGAATATCAGGGTGTGGTTGTCGGCGAGGTTAGCTATCAAAAGACATTTCCGGAAAGCGAAGTGCTGCATCTGCGGCTCAACCATAAGGATATTAAGCCTGTTTTGGATGGGCTGTATCAGTCATACATAAGACTGGTGCAGGCGGCAATGAAGAATTACGAATGGGGCAGCGGCAGACACCTGAAGGTACACGTCAGTCAGATTGCAAATGCAGGGAATATTGGTGACGGCAAGGACGGCAAGAAGGGGTGGAACGAAGTCTTTGGCGAGATGCTGAGCAATCAGGTAAAGCCGTTTCTGACATCCGAAAACGGGGTTTTGCCGGAATTTGACGGGTACAAATACGAGGATGTCGGCGGAAATCCGGATACACAGCGTTCCACAAGGGATATTCGTGCTTTGGTGGATGATATTTTTGACTTCACGGCAAGAGGGTTTCTGATTCCGCCTGTGCTGATTTTCGGCGATGTGGCGGATTCCAAGGATGCTATGACAAGGTGGCTGACTACCTGTATTGACCCTCTTTGCGATCAGCTTTCGGAGGAAATCAACCGAAAACGGTACGGCTTTTCGGAATGGAAGGAAGGCACCTATTTGCAGATTGATACATCCGCAATTTTGCATTTCGATTTGTTCGGCAATGCGGCAAATATCGAGAAGCTGATTGGTTCTGCGGCGTTCTGTGTGAATGACGTACTGGATGCGGCAGGAATGCCGAAAATCAATGAGCCTTGGGCAAATCAGCATTTTGTTACCAAAAACTTTGAAACTCTGGATGGTGCGATGCACCGCGTTGATGGGAAGGGAGGTGAATAAGCATGAAGGATAGGAAAAACATGTGGGAAATCAAACAGGCGGCACAGCAAAGCGGCGTGTTGGAAATCTATATTTACGGCGAAGTGGAAAGCGACGGCTACGATTGGTGGACGGATGAGGTGATTCGCAGTGAAACCAGTGCAAATACCTTCCGCGAGGAGCTGGCGAAATACGCAGATATTGCGGAAATCAAGCTGTATATCAACAGCTATGGCGGCTCTGTATTTGAGGGTACTGCCATCTATAACCAGCTGAAGCGGCACCCTGCGAAGAAAACCGTTTACATTGACGGCTTTGCCTGCTCCATTGCCTCTGTGATTGCCATGGCAGGGGATGAAATCATTATGCCAAGAAATGCGCTGATGATGATCCACAATATGTGGATGTTCTCCTATGGCAATGCCGCAGAACTGCGGAAGGCGGCGGATGATTTGGATATCATCAACAATTCCGGAAAGCAGGCATATTTGCAGAAGGCAGGCGAGAAGGTGGATGAAGAGCTGCTGTCCCGTATGATGGATGACGAAACATGGCTGACCGCAGAGGACTGTATCAGATACGGTCTGGCGGACAGATTTACGGAGGAGGATGCAGACCCTGCCAAGGTTGCAGGCGTGATGCAGAAAGCAAATCTGAACGTACAGCAGCGGATTGAAATGCAGAAAAGCCTTGTGGCACAGCTGCGCCAGCTGACAGAGCCGCGTATCGGAGAAGGAGAGCGTGATCCGAAATCAGAACCAAAACAGAAGGAAGAGCCGAACAGTATCATGGCGATGCTGAACGGCTTTTTTGATGCAGAAAAATAAAGGAGTGATAGAAAATGAAACACAATGATGCAAAAACAAGAGAAGAAATCAGACAGGCAATGCAGACAGCGTTGCAGCAGGATGACAAGGAGGGCTTTGCCGCCGCCATGAATGACATGATGGCGTGCATCGGCGAGGACATCAAGCAGGACTATGAGGACAAAATCGAACAGCTCAGACAGGAGAATGACAGCAGGGCACTGACCTCCCGTGGTGTGCGTCAGCTGACCTCTCAGGAAAAGCAGTATTACCAGAAGCTGGGCGAAGCAATGCGTGCCGCAGACCCCAAGCAGGCATTGGCAAATCTGGATGTTGTAATGCCTGAAACGGTGATTGATTCCGTATTCGATGATTTGAGGGAGGCGCACCCTCTGCTGTCCCATATTGGATTCCTGTCCACAGGCGGCGCAATCAAGATGCTGATGAACACCAACGGACGGCAGGAGGCACAGTGGGGCGCACTGACAGATACGATTGTGAAGGAGCTGCTTTCCGGCTTCAAGGAAGTCAATGCAACCCTGCTGAAGCTGTCCGCCTTCCTGCCTGTCTGCAAGGCGATGCTGGACTTGGGTCCCGAATGGCTGGACAATTACGTTAGACAGATTCTGTATGAAGCACTGGCGAATGGTCTGGAGGCAGGCATTGTCAAGGGGGATGGGCATGAAAAGCCTATCGGCATGATGCGTCAGGTAGGCGATGGCGTTACCGTAACAGGCGGCGTTTATCCCGCAAAGGAGAAAATCAAGGTAAATGACCTTTCCGTGAAAACGGTCGGCAATCTGATTTCTCTGATTGCGGCGGATCCCAATGGGAAGGCAAGAGCGGTGGAGAATGTCCTTCTGATTGTCAATCCGCAGGATTATTTCCAGAGGGTGATGCCTGCAACAACGGTAATGGCTCCCGATGGCACCTATCGCAATGATGTTGTGCCTTATCCCATGACAATTATTCAGTCTGCGGCACTGAGCAGAGGAGAGGCAGTTCTGGGGCTGGGGAAGAAATACTTTGCGGCGGCAGGCATGAGCAAAGAGGGGAAGATTGATTATTCCGACCAGTATCAGTTCTTGGAGGATAACAGGGTTTATCTGGTGAAGCTGTATGCAAACGGTTTCCCTATGGACAACAACGCTTTCCTGTATCTGGATATTGCAGACCTTAAGCCATTGACCTATAAGGTGGAGCAGGTAGCTGCTGCGGAGGTTTCCAATGATGCAACACTGTCCGATTTGAAGATTGGCAGCCTGAGCCTGTCTCCTGCGTTTGCGAAGGAAACCACAACCTATACGGCGGCAACCACAAACGCAACCAACACGATTACGGCAGCACCCTCTGATGCAGGCGCAGAAATCAGCGTGCAGGTAAATGATGCAGAGGTAGACAACGGCTCTGCGGCAACATGGAAGGAAGGCGCAAATACCGTTAAGGTTACCGTAACGGCGGCTGACGGCACAACCACCAAAGCCTATACCGTCACTGTGACAAAATCCTGATGCAGCGGCAGAGTATTCCTGCGGAGCTTCTGGCGGATGTCAAAAACCATCTGAATATTACATGGGACGATGAAGCCACGGATAACAAGATTCGTGGCTTTATTGCCGCCGCAATGGCATATCTGAACGAAAAGGGTGGTAGCGTTCTGGATTATGATGCGGACGGACTTCCCCGTACATTGATGATGGAATTTGTACGCTATGCCAGAGATGAGGCACTGGATGTATTTGAAAACAACTACATGGCATTGATTTTGGATATGCAGAACGGAAGAATGGTGAGAGGGTATGTGGAAAGCACCAAACAGACCGAAGCATGAAATTACGCAGGCGTTCAATGACGGGATTGTGACAATCTGCGCTGTCTGCGATGCGGCAAAGGCAGGCTATGCGCCGCAGGAAAAGCTGACAGAAAAAATAAATCTGCGCTTTGCGGAACAAAGACTTGGCATTAACCGCATTTATCAGAGTAAGCAGGCGCAGGTGGAGATTGTGCGCGTGATTCGGGTACCTGCTGCAGGGGCGGTTTCTCCGCAGGATGTTGCACTTCTGGAAGGAAAGCAATACCGCATTGATACGGTGCAGAAGGGCATGGAGATTTATCCGCCCTGCGTGGATCTGGCACTTGCGAAAATCGAACAGGAATTTGAGGTGATGGCATGAGCTGGCAGGAACACATCATAGCGGCACACCTTGCTGTGACGGATGCGGTGCGGCACGGAAGAACCATGAAGTCCGACCGATATTTTGTTTGGCAGGAGGACGGCGCAAACGACTTGACTGCGGACGATACCCACACGGAGAAAGCCGTCACCGGCACAACCGACCTTTTTACCAAGCAAGAGTTTGACCCATGGAAAGAGGAGCTGGAGGCGGCTTTTGACGCATCCCCCTATATTGCATGGGAATTAAACAGCGTGCAGTATGAGGAGAAAACAGGCTTTACGCATTACGAATGGGTATGGGAGGTGTTCTGATGGCAAAGCTTACCTTCACAGGCTTGGATGGCTACATAGCACAGCTGGAAAAGCTGCGGCAAAGTGCGGATGGCATCACGAAAAAGGCGCTTTATGAGGGCGCAGGCGTGACCGCAGACGAAATCCGCTCCGCTGTGGAGGCATTGCCAACCGACAATGACCGCAGTGCAGGGCATTATCTCAAGGGAATTACGGACGAACAGAAGGCGGCGCTTGCAAAGGGACTGGGTGTTGCGTCCTTCCAATCGGAGGGGGACAGGATTGATACGCTTGTCGGCTTTACAGGCTACAGTGACCTGATAACCCCGAAACACCCGAAGGGAATGCCCCTTGCGCTGATTGCCAGAATTGCGGAAAGCGGCACAAGCTTTTCTCAAAAAACGCCGTTTGTGCGAAAGGCGTTGAAAACGGCGAAGCCAAAGGCGGAGGCGGAAATCAAAAAAGTATTTGAAACGGAAATCAAAAGAACGATGAAAGGATGAGGGAAATATGGCAAAGATTGGCTTGAGCAAACCTTATTGTGCAAAATACAGCAACACAGGCGAAACAGTAACCTACAGCGGCGGCGCGCTGATGGGCAAGGCGGTAGAGCTTTCCATTGAATTGGAGGGCGCGGATGATAATATCCTTTATGCAGACAATGGTCCTGCGGAGAGCGCGAATACCTTTGCAGGCGGTACATGGACGCTGACAACGGATGATTTGCTGCCTGATGTTATGCTGCGGGTATTGGGTATTATCGAGCAGGCAATGACGGGATCGGATGTCAGCACCAAGGATGCAAAATGGTACATCTGGAATGATGAGCAGGAAACGCCCTACCTTGGCTTTGGCGCAGTTGTGAAAATCCAGAAAAACGGTGCAACCAAGTGGCAGGCGGTTGTATTGCCGAAGATTCAGCCGACTAACCCTAACGACACCTTCACCACACAGGGCGAAAAGGTCGAATGGGGGACACCTGAAATCAGCGGTAGTATTCTGCGTAGCGATGCCGCAGGACACCCTTGGAAGATGATTTCCTCCCCTATGGACAGCGAGGCGGACGCAGAGGTGGCAATTAAGAAATTCCTCGGTATTACGGGGGAGCAATGAATGCCGTCATGACAGCCGAGCATGACGGGGGAGAAGAAACGGTAAATCTGACGGAGGAAACGGAGGAAGAAACGTATGAGAACGGCGAAAATTGAAATTAACAAAAAGGAATATCTGCTGTGCTTTTCCGCTCGCGTGATGCGTGATTGTTCGGAACGCTACGGGAACGCAGAAAATATCGGGAAGGCGCTGACGGAGGGGACAGAGGCGCAGAAAATGGATGAGAGCTTCTGGTTGCTGTCTGCCATGATGGATGCAGGGGCGAAATATGCCAAGGTGGAAGGCATCAGCACACCGCCCCCTCTGAGCTATGATGCGCTTTATGATTTATGTGGCATGGATGACCTTCTGGATATGCAGACAAAAATCTTTGAAACGATTGCGGATGGCAGCGAAAGAAGGATTGAAACAGAAGATGAAGAAGGAAAAAACGCGGAGACCACTCGACAGAATCAGATGTCGGGTGGTGCATCTGGTACGGATTGAAAATCGGGCTGTCCTATGAGACAGCCTACGCCCTTCCCTTTGGCGAATTGTGCGACCTGATTGCTGTGGAGCAGATTAGAAACGAAGGCGCAAAAATGAAAAAATCAAAGGCGCAGGAGGAAGCGGAATTCTGGCGGCTGATGGATTTTGTGTAAAATCGTGAAAATATTCTTGATATATATCATGTTATGTGATAAATTTTAGAAAAATGGCACGATATGACACAGGAGGGGTAGTATGAAAAAATTTTTGGCTGTTTTATTATGTGGTTGCTTGATGATGGGCGTTGCCGCAGGGTGCGGAACAGAACGGGCGGAAACTGAGGCAGAGAAAGAAACTGCTGATGTAAGAAAGATTGATGGTTATTATCCGTTTTCAACAATCCACTATATGGAAGGTGTTGATGATGTAGAAGAAGCGCCGACATCCCTGTATTCGGGAACACATGAGGATATGGAAGGCACACCATATAAATTTATTGGTGAAGTTACGGGAGTTAAGACCATTGATGAGATTGATGATGAAACGCCGATGCCCTGCTTCTTTGTCAGAACGGAAAATGGGTATGTTTTGGTTACTAACGGTGCATATGTTTTAGCAAAAGATGTAAAGGATTTGGAAAATTTTGATGATGAAAAGTTTTTTAATTTTTTTACAGAAATGCCAAATGTTGGAGAATATGTATGTGTATATGCGGATTACAAGGGATACAATGAAACGAGCGACTTTATAATCGCATCGTACAATCCAGACTGTATGGTTGAAGCAATGGTTTATTGCTACAATACAGATGGTGATGATTCCAATACTGCAAACAAAGCTGAAAAGGGAGAAGAATTTTCTTTCTCCGCAGGGAATTATTATGTTGGTGAGGACATTCCTGCCGGAAGATATGATGTAAAATGGGTTTCCGGAATAGGAAACTGCGTAACAAATGGGATGATTGAAACCTTTGCTGACAGCGACAGTGCGATTCAATCGTACAGTAATCTTGACTTGGAAAAAGGAGAAAAGATACAAGTCAGTGGTTCATTGACCATTAAATTTACAGCAAAATAAAATAGGATTTAAAAGCACTCAAATCATTTGGGTGCTTTTTTCATGCAAAAAAGGAGGTGGCGGAATGGGAACGGATATTGGTGCAAAGATTGGCATTGACGGCGAGGCGGCGTTTCGGTCGAGCTTGGCGGCAATCAATTCCCAATTAAAAAACTTAGGCAGTGAAATGAAATCCGTAGTTTCTGCGTTTTCGGGCATGGAGAACAGCGAAGGTGCGGTAACGGCAAAGGGTGATGTTTTAAAGCGTTCCCTCAATGCCTCGGCGGAGAAAATGAAGCTGCTGCAAAACCAGAGCGAGCGTGCAAAGGCAAGGCTTGCAACCCTGTCGGATGAGCTGGAAAAATCCAAGCAGAAATTCGGGGAGAACAGTGAGGAGGCCAGAAAGGCGCAGGATGCCTACAATAGACAGGTTAAGACTGTGAATGACCTGCAAACCCAGATGAACCGCACAACTACGGAAATGAACCGTATGGAACAGGAAATGCAGGAGTTGGGGAACAGTTCGGATGCACTGTCGAAGGATTTGGATAAGACCGAACAAAGCTCCGCTCGTATGAAGGCAGCCATGAAAGCGGCGGTTTCTGCGGCAGCGGCGGCGGTGGGTACGCTGTCGGGGCTTGGCATAGCGGCAATCAAGGTTGGCAGTGACTTTGAGGAATCCATGTCGCAAGTAGCGGCAACCATGGGGATGAGCGTTTCGGAAATCCATAACGGCAGTGAGGCTTACGAAACACTGGCTACGGCGGCGAAGAACGCAGGCGCAACTACAAAATTTACGGCTACACAGGCGGCAGAGGCTTTGAATTATCTTGCCTTGGCGGGGTATGACGCAGGCACATCCGCAGAGGTTTTGCCCTCTGTGCTGAATCTGGCGGCGGCAGGCGGACTTGATTTGGCGTATGCCTCTGACCTTGCGACAGATGCAATGGCGGCTCTGGGCATCGAGGCGAGCGCGGACAATCTGACACAGTTCGGAGATCAGATGGCAAGGGCATCCAGTAAGGCGAACTACAGCGTGGTACAGCTTGGCGAAGCAATTCTGACCGTTGGCGGTACGGCGAAGAACCTTGCAGGCGGCACAGTAGAGCTGAATACGGCTCTCGGTGTTCTGGCGAACCGAGGTATCAAGGGTGCAGAGGGTGGTACGGCTCTGAGAAACATGATTTTATCCTTATCCGCACCGACAGATAAAGCGGCGGCAACGCTGAAAAGCCTTGGTGTGTCTGCATTTGACGCGGAAGGGAATCTGAATCCTCTGAATGAAACCTTCAAAAAAATGGATGCGGCAATGCAAAGCATGAGCCAAGAGCAAAAAACAAATGTATTGAATAATATTTTCAATAAGGACGATTTGAAAAGTGCGGAGGCGATGCTTGCGGGTTGTGGTGCGGAGTTTGACAATCTTTCTACATCTATTGCCAACAGCAGCGGTGCCATGCAGGACATGGCAGATGTGCAGATGGACAACCTCAAGGGGCAGATGACGATTCTCGGCAGTGGTCTGGAAGGGCTTGGCATACAGGTCTATGAAAAATTTGAAACACCTATGAAGGAGGCTGCGGAAACCGCTATCACATCGGTGGATGAGGTTGCAAGAAATCTGCGGAGTGGAAAACTCTCGGAAAGTGTGGGTAACCTTGCGGAAAGCACAGGGCATTTCATGGAGGAAACAACCGCTCTGGCGGTGAAGGCTCTGCCGAAGGCAATCAACGCCCTTGCGGCTATGCTCAGACACACAAAGGAGATTAAGAATGTAACGCTGACAGCGGCGGCGGCAATCGGAACCTTTAAGGCAGTGCAAAGTCTTTCTACGGTAGTGAAAAGCTGGCAGGCGGCGGAAAAGGCAGTGCGTGTTTATACAGCGGCTTTGGCGGTCAATCGAAATGCGGAGTTACTGCTGACCTCCACGCTGAGTGCAAAAGAGCTTGTGGTTGGCGTGGTAACAGGAAAGATTGCTCTCATGACTGCGGCGCAGACTGCCTATAATGCTGTGGTGGCGGCGTGTCCGCTCGGACTTCTGATTGCAGGCGCGGCGGCATTGACCATTGGCTTGATTTCTCTGCTTTCTGCGACAGAGGAAGAAAGCGAGGGGATGCGCGAGTTCCGAAAGCGATTGGAGGAAACAACGGATTCTATAAAGCAGCAGGAAGAAGCGCAAAAGAGCATGAAGGAAACAGCGCAGGAAAGCATCAATCAATCTCTTTCCGAAATGGATTACACAGACAGCCTGATTCGTCAGCTGCAGGAACTTTGCGATGCAAACGGACAGGTAAAGGATGGCTACGAAAACAGGGCAAAGGCTCTGGCGGAGCAAATCAACAGTGTGATTCCGAATGCAATTTCTCTGACGGAAAAGGAAGGACAGGCGTATGTGCAGACAGCTGATAATCTGGATTTGCTAATGGAAAAGAAGCGTGTCAATGCCCTTTTGAACGCAAAAGAGGAGGCTTATACGGCGGCAATCCAGAACCAAGCAGAGGCAATGCAGAACCTTATAACCCTGGAGGATGATATTGCCACAAAAAAACAGGAGCTGATTGATAAGGAGAAAGAGCTCCAAGATGCGTTAATGAACGGCAGTACAGGGCAACAGACAAAAGCCATGTCTGCTTTGCAGCAGGTAAAGGATGACCTTGCGGAAATGGAGGGGCTTTATACAGAGCAGACCGACATCCTGCGCAGCTCCTATCAGGACATCGATGAATATAACAGCCTTTTGGCTTTGAGTCAGTCTAACAGTCTGGAAGAAATTAAAAACGGGCTGAATGAGTATGTATATCAACAGCAAAGAGTGACAGATGAAACAAAGGATCAGCTGGATCAGCAACTGGAAGTCACATCGAGAAATTTTGCAACCAGATTGAAAATGGCACAGGATGCAGGTTATGATATCGGGCAGGCGGAATTGGATGTTTTAATGTCCACGAAGGATGATTTTTTGAATGCGGTACAGGCGTATGCGGATGCCGGCAGGGAAGTCCCGAAGGTGTTGAAAGCCGGAGTAGATGAAAATGCTGTGCTATATGCAAATGCACTTGTAACTATGAAGGATAAAGGGCTTATTGAAATGAAAAAAGCGGAATCCGAAATGGAGAGTGTTGCTGAAAATTGTACAAAGGGTTTTGCAAATGGTCTACTTTCAAAAGGGGCAATCAATAAAGTGGTCGCAGCGGCTACAAAACTTGGTTCATCTGCGGCTTCAACCCTGAAAAAGTTCTTTGATATTCATTCCCCTTCCCGCGTCATGCGTGACGAGGTCGGCAAACAGATTCCTGCCGGCGTTGCTGTCGGCATCGAGGATGGCACAGGCGAGGCGGTCGAAGCAGTTGAAAAGATGGCAGAGGACATTGCAGAGGCGGCAGAGGGGATGGATTCCATGGTAGCCTTCGCACAGCAGACTGCCCGTAAGGTTGGGGATGTGCTGAAAAGCGAATTAGAGAAAACCAACAGCGAAATTGAAGCCTTACAGAAGAAATCGGAGGAAAAGAAAGCCGCCGAGGAATTGAAGGAATACAAGAGCAACCTTGCGAAAAAGCGTGCGGAGCTGAAAAAGGCAGAAAAGAAGAATCGGCAGAAGATACAGGAAGAAATTGCAAAGCTGGAAAACGACTGGAATAAAAAACAGGAGGATGCCACAAAAACAGCAGAGGAGAAAAAGCTGAAGGAGCGGCTTTCTGCGTTGCAGAGCTTTCAGAAGGAATATGAATCGGCACTTTCCAAGATTGAAAGCAAGCAAACCAGCTTACAGGAAAAACTGGCCGACTACGGTTCTTTGTTTGAACGCGTGAAAACGGAGGATGATAAGGAGATATTCCGGCTTGGGGATCTGGATGTCGAAATCAGAAAGATTCAGAAATACAGCAATGCGATTGAAGAAATGCAGGCAAAAGGCTTGTCCGGGGGCTTAATGAGTGAAATCTCCGCAATGAGCGTGGATGATGCGCTGGACTACATGGATCAGCTCTCTCGTATGTCTGATGTGAAATTGCAGGAATACATCCAAAAATACGAAGAAAAACAGCAGTTGGCGGCAGATGCGGCGAAAAAATTCTATCAAAGCGAATTTGATGCACTGGAACAGAACTACACCGAAAAGCTGCCGCAGACCATTGGAGAAGTCAAGGATGAACTGTATCAGGCAGGGACAGAAGCGGCAAAGAGTTTTGCACAGGGCATGGCTGCCGGTGGTAAAACTGATGCCACAAGTGCTGTCTCCGGAGCTGTTGCGACCGCAAACCAGAATACGCAGGGGATAACTATGAAACAGATTGTTGCATCTTTGCAGGCACAGGAACCTGTTCTGACGGAATATGTGCAGGCACTTGAAATGAGGCTTGTCGAGGTTATGACGGGTTTTCGTGTTGAATATGTCAATATTGGCGAAATGATGATGGCAGGACTTGCCGATGGTATTGAGAACGGAAGGAGTGGCGTAATTCAGGCAGTTGCAGAAGTGGTAGCGGCGGCGATTGCGAAAGCGAAGTCTAAACTGGACATTCATTCGCCCTCTAAGGTTTTTGAAGGCTTCGGCGAGTATTCCATGGAGGGCTACGAAATCGGCATCAAAGATAAAATGAAATCGGTGATGCGGACGGTACAGAACAGCATGGACGCAGTTGCACGTCCGCCCAGAGTGGAAACGGCAACGGGCGGCATCAGTAAATCTCAGACCTACACCTACGGGGACATTAACGTGCATATCGACAGTGTGAAAAGCGAAAGAGAAGCAAGAGTTGTCGCAGAGCAGATCGAGTTTCTCCGCAGACAGCAAAGCGCAGGGAGAGGTGGTAACGCATGATTCATGAGGCGTGGTTTACATTCAAGGGCATTGACAGCCGAGAGATGGGGGTTATCGTAACCGCTATGCCGGAAACGGTGCGTGCGGAGCGGCGGATAGAGAGCATTACCGTAGCAGGGCGGAACGGTTCTCTGCATACAGATGAAGGCGTTTATGAAAGCTATGACAGAACGATGGAGTGCGCCTTGATAAAGCGTGCAAGACTGGACGAAATCACAGCATGGCTTGTTGGCAGTGGGGAAATGACATTTTCCACAGAGCCGGATAAGGTGTATTGTGTGACGATTGCGAATAAAATCAGCATCGCCCAGATGATGCGTGTGTTCCAGAAATTTCAGGTTATTCTGGATACGCAGCCCTTCAAATATAGTGTCAACGCCGCAGGGGATGCTTTGGAACTGACTGCCCCGACCACCATCCGCAACAGTGGCACAGTCTACAGTGAACCGATTATCACGGTTTTTGGCAGTGGGGATATTACGTTGAACATCAATGGCAATTCCTACCCACTGCGGAACGTGGATGGGAACATTACCATTGACAGTGAAATGATGGAGGTGTTCAAGGGGAACACCAACCAAAACAGCAAATACGGCGGTGCGGAGTTTCCGAGATTTGAGGTAGGGAAAAACGAAATCAGTTGGACGGGGAATGTCAGTAAAATAAAAGTACAGCCCCGTTGGAGATGGCTGTAGTTGTCGAAAAATGAAAAATGTGCATTCTAATGTTGTTGAGAATTGACATGAAAAGTCGTATACTAAAAATATATGATTGGAGGTAATACAATGTCAAAAAGTACAGTTGAAAGAAGTATATACTATTATGATTTTTATACTAGAAATAAGATTGGAAATACAGATAAATACGATTATTCAGCAATTCTAATTAAGAATTTTTTGATAGATTTACAACAGAAACAGGCTGGGTCAGATAGTTATAAGCAGTTTTTGAAACCAACACGAAATGGAAATAATATGTTTGTCATTGTAGATGATATTGAAAAAACTTTAATTAAATTTAGAATTGTACTATGTCGAGATGATGCATTACCATTTATTGAAAAAAATGGTAATCTAGAAACATTAGGTTCATATATTGATTCAGATCAAAGTATTGCTGAAATAACGCATTGTATATATTTTTGTGATTATGGAATACTAGGAGCAGAATATAATGCTTCAGGAGCTAGAGCAACTGCTATAGTTGAGTATTTGCAAAGATTTGAATTAACAGAGGGCATTATTACTTGTAGGCACAAATTAAATTTTGATGCATATGCTAAACTTATAGATGATGAAGAGTTTACACTGTTTGATTTTTCTGTTAAAAGTAATTCAGATGCATACAATGATATGTTGGCAAAGAAGAGTATTTTTAGCTCTATTCAAAAAACAGTGCCAGACGCAGATACATTTGAGGTTGTGTTGAAGAAAAGAAAAACTAAGAAGAATAAATTTTCTGGCTTTGTACTACCATTCACAAAGAATGAAACAAAGGAGTTGTTAGAGAAGTACAGAGAAGATATTATTAAATTCAATGTTAGCCAAGGTTCTATCACAGATAAAATTGATTTATTATCAGACAAGTTTGTGAACAAAGTTACATTAGTAAGAACTGCCGAGAGAACTATTGATTCGAATGATATGTATAGTAGGATTAATAACTATTTTAACGGATCAGTTGTACAGTATTGTGAAAAGATTTAGGAGAAGTGATAATATGACAAAGGCAATTCGTAGGGATCGAATATTTATTTTTTTGATTCCGATTGTAGTTGCAATAGTCTCCTTTTTTATATTAAAGGGTACTATAAATAAATATAATATTGAAGTTAACACAGTAGATGGATTAGATGACTGCAAACTTATGTTGGATATATGGGGAACATTACTTGGATTTCTCATTACAGCAGTTTCATTATTTTTGACAATAGGTGATGGAAAGTATATGAATACTCTTAAATCATCGGGACATTTTGCAACGGTTTTATATTCATATATTATTTGTTGTATACATCTATTTGTTGCAGTAGTGTTTGCTCTAATTATTGTATTTCTAAAAGTATGGAATATGACAGTTTTTATACTGTTATGTGCAACAGTCATTGATACATTAATTATTGTTGCAATTTGCTTATTCTTTCTATTTTTTATCGTAATCAATACTAATAAGTAAAGCTAAAAGCATTTGTTTTTGTAAGACAAATGCTTTTTTTCGCTCATTTTTAGGAGGTGTGATATGGGAATCAAGAGTTTATTTGGTTTCGGACAGGCGAGAGATAAGCCTGTGGATAAGGCGGCTGATGCCGGATATTCGTTCCTGTTCGGACGGACAACAAGCGGAAAGCTCGTGAATGAAAGAACGGCACATCGGGAAGATGTGCTTTTTTGATGCGGAAAACAGAAAGGAGTGGGAAAATGGCAAAAACGTATAATCGGCTGGAAATTGATGTGAACAAAAAGCCGACTGATATTATCACAGCGGTGCAGGCGGATAGCAACAGCCGTTATCTTGACGTTTCGTTATTCAATAATGGCGTGCCATTGGATTTGACGGGACATGAAGTGAAAATTTTTATGACAAAGCCCGAAGAAAGCGGAGAGATTTGGAACGATGGCGTGATTACAAATGCCAAAGAGGGCAGATGCGAGTTTCTGATGACAACAGAGGCGTTGGCAAGGATGGGGCATTTGCAAACACAGATTTCCGTTTGGAAGGACAACACAGAGATTTTGTCTACGCAGATATTTGAAATTAACGTGACAAAAACACTGTTAGGAAACAGCTCTGTGGAATCCTCGAATGAATACGGCACACTGGTGCTGCTGTTCCAAAATTTGTATGAAGCATACGCCTTAATGACAGATATGGTTTCCTCTTTTGGCAAGAAAGGAGCAGTTGCGGATGCAAGGAACATTGTTACCTTCTGGCAGGGCGTGGAGTATCTGGCAAAATATATGGATACTGATTTGAAAGGGTTGCTTGAAAAAGCTATTGCCAATTCTTCTGTGCAGGGCGTGCTTGATTTGATTGGGAATACAGGAGATACAGGGAATAGTACGGTAATGGGGAAGCTGAGAGATATTTATGACAGCACGGTTTTTAGTACGGAAGCAAAGGTAGTTTCTGGTATCTTGCCAAAAGGAACAGAAACAACCGTATTATCTGTTTTCGGTAAAGGTGCGCTACATAGCTTTGGACAAGGTCGTGATTATGGGACTTCTCCAAGTACGATTAAAATTATTGTGGATGGCAAAATACTTGTAAATGGGGAAATGACTAATAAGGACAGTAGCTATGCTGCTGCGGTATATGTAGGAAACCCAGCGGATGTGAATTTTGCTGCATCTGGTTCTTCGACAAGAAGTGGTTTTGTTTGTCCGTTTTTTTATGTATCAGACAAATATTATGAATGGGTTGCAACAATAAATGGGCAAGAATTATCGGCTACAAAATGGACTTTTCAAAGAGGGGTACAATATATCCCTTTAGTATCTCCGATTGTATTTGAAACATCTCTAAAAATCATTTGTACAGGTTCTGACACAATGAATGACAAATACGGATGTCTCTATGAATTGAGGTGAGATAGATATGAAATTGAAAAGTCGTAGAGAGTTTGAAGAAAATGGTGTTTATTTTATTGAAGAAATATATACGAACGGCGAGAGAGAAACTGTTGTACAATATCAAAAGTGTGTTGAACCAAGCGAATCAGAACCTACACCCGAACCGCCACTTTCCGAAACCGAACAGGCAATTTTAGACACAGCAATCAATGTAGACTATTTGGTCTGCATGAAGGAATTGGAAATTTGAAAGGAGTAGATAATTATGACATACGCAAGACTGAAAAAGCTGATTGAAAGAGGAGCATATAACAAAGAAGATATGATGAACAAATTAGACGTATTCCTCATGGCGAACAGAATCACAGAGGAGCAGTATCAAGAATTGGTCGGTATGATGGAGTGATGTTATGATTACCATTCACGAAAAAACAGCAAAAACATTTGACACATTCGGGCTGGGGGCATTGGTTCCCAGCCATTGTGTTGTGGAGGAAGAATTGAATGGGGCGTATGAACTGGAGCTGAAGCACCCCTATGACGATGGCGGCAAGTGGAAACGCATTGAACGGGGGCGGATTCTCTACGCATCCACGCCCAAAGGGATGCAGCCGTTCCGCATTTATTACGTTAAACCAACCATGAAGGAAATTACGGTCAATGCACGGCATATTTTTTATGATTTACTGGACAACCAGTGCGAACCAATCAGCTACAGTGGCACGGCAGGAGCGGCACTGACAGCCTTACAGGCGGCGTTTGCCTATCCCATGCCCTTTTCCTTTGATACGGATATTTCGCTGACAGGGACGCTCACAACAGGGCGTATGAATCCCGTACAAGCGTTACTGTCGGACGATGACGAAGCCACCTCGTTTGTCAAGGGCTACGGCGGCGAGCTGCTGCGGGATGGCTTTCGGGTGTCCGTCAAGGCGGCATTGGGGCAGGACAGGGGCGTTTCCATCCGCTACGGGAAAAACCTTGTCGGGCTTGAGGTCACAGAGGATGAATCGGAGGTCAAGACACGCATTATCTGCTACAGCAAGAACGGCAGTGTAACGCTTGACAGCCCCCATATTAACGATTATATCTACCCGAAAATCCACACGCTGACAGAGGAAAACAAGAGCGTTTCAGAGGTGCAGGCAGAGGCACAAAAGCTGTTGGACGAGGGTTGCGACATTCCGAGTATTAACATCAAGGTGGACTTTGTGGCACTGGAAAAGACGGTGGAGTATCGTGAGTATGCCGTTCTGGAGGAGGTCTTTTTGGGGGATATGGTAACGGTTGTCAATACGAGAATGGGGTTTCAGAAGCAGGCGAAGGTTATTTCCTACGAATGGGATTGCCTTTTGGAGCAGTACAATGAGGTGGAGCTGGGGGATTTCATCCCCACGCTTTCGGCATCCGTTACCAGTGGCGTGAAAAGCGGTTCGCTTGCGTCCTCTGCGTACATCAATGCGGCATCGGTTATGACACTGCTCCAACAGCACTTGAATGATTTTAACAATCCGCACCATGTCACAGCGGCACAGGTGCAGGGATAAGGAGGGGGATAAAATGAATTTTTTGAATAAGGTAAATATGTTTGGCGGTACGATTATGGCGGCACTGGCGGCGGTTCTGGGGCAGTATTGGTTCCTGTTCGCAGGGTTCCTGCTCTGCAACGTGGCGGATTGGCTCAGCGGCTGGATGTGCTCCTGTGAGAAGGGCGAAAGTTGCAGCAGGGTCGGCGCAAGGGGTATTGTGAAGAAGGTCTGGTATTGGGTGGTCATTGCCATCGCCTTTTATATCGGTTTTTCGTTTGAAAGGATGGGGCAGACCATCGGCGTAAAGCTTTGGTTTATGAAGTTTGTAGGGTGGTTCGTTCTGGCGAATTATCTTGTGAATGAAATCAGAAGTATCCTGGAGAATCTGGTGGATATGAATGTGAATGTGCCGCCCTTCTTGATTAAGGGATTGAAGATTGCGGCGGATAAGATTGATGCAGCGGCTAAGATGGGAGATGGAAAACATGGCGAATGAGATTGCTTTTATATTAGATTTGTGATACAGTAAAAATATACAAATATTCACTATTAGAAATTGTGAGATGAGATGAATGAAAAAATTTCCGGAGTGTTTCCCTGAAAACTTTGAAAAGGAAATATTGCCAAAAGCAGCAAAAGAAGAAAATAAATCTGTATATAGAGTCATAAAATATGGAACAATAAATAGAGATAGTTTTATAAGTACTTATGAGGAAATACAGAGAGGTTTAATTCCACCTAAAAGAAAGATGAACTCTAATGACCCAGGTCTTTACTCCACTTCTTGTAATATAGAATACACTGAGGCGGAATATGCTTTAAATTTGTTTATGAGACATCATCCAAAAGCATTCATTGCAAAGGGACAAACCGAGAGAACATGTGGCTTATGTCAGCTTACTTCAGAAAGAGAAAGAAGAAATGATACTCATGTTGATTGGTGGATATATAAAGATTCCGAGCCGCAGGAATATTTTGATGAGGTGATTAATGATGAATGATGTATATTTTGATAATGTTATACAAATTGGAAAGCTGTATTTAGATCATATCTTTTATGAGTTTGAATCCGAACCAATACTTTTCTCTTGCACTGACGATAAAAGAAACATATATCTATGCCTATGCTCTGAAATTCGTTATGGTCAGCGGTGGGTTGTGACTAAATGCAGTATAACAAAGTTAAAGGACCTTATTGATCAAAAGATTGATATCGCTTCTGTTTTTTTATCATCGCCTAATATAATTGCTATTGATATGGATATGGAAGGAAAAGAGAAAAGCTGTATTATTGAAAAGGATAAGATTGATAGATTAGATTTGCCTAAAGAGGGTACGTATATTAGATGTGATGTTGATAAGGCAAAAAACTATTTATGGAATAAAGAATGGGAGTTGATACGCAAACAATTACAAGAAGTTTTTAACATGAAGCCTATTTTTGATGAAATATCAAAATCGTACTGTATGGTAATACGTGAAACCATGAATGACTTGGCAGAACAACTAACAGAGATTAGCCATACAATCAAAGAGTCTATGCAAATTGAGCTGGACTATTCTTACAATATTTCAACAATAGAAAAATACAATGAGGTTATTGACGATATTGATGTTACTGATATAGATAATAATAATTATGCTGAAGCAGCGTAATGATTGAAACGAGGAAGATGAAATGAGACAAAGTAAATTTCAATTTTTAAATCCATATTTAGAAAAGGTTAATTTTGTTACTAATCAAGATTTTGAATCAGATGCAGATGTGGACGAAATCGAAATACAGAATACCTTTGATATACAGGTAAAAAAAAGCATGAACGAAAACAGAGCAAGGGTCAGTTTAACATTAAAGGTTAATGCAGAGAACAAAGAAGCACCCTTTGAATTAGAAATAAAAGTTGTTTCTGATTTTAAATGGGAAGACATGGATGAAAATATGGTTAATTCTATGCTTAATGTTAATGCACCAGCTTTGCTGCTTGGATATATGCGACCGATAGTTTCTAGTATTACAAATTCGTCTGCTCTTCCTGTGTATAACATACCGTTTATTAATTTTAAAGAATGATACATTAAAATATAAATGTATGGGTTCAAAGCGTTCGAGAGATCGGGCGCTTTTTTTATATGAGAAAGAAGGGATATTATGACGAATGAAACAAAGGTTTGCAGAGACATCAGCGCACTGTCCCCTGTGGCACAGAGGGCTTGCAGGGCGTTTCTGCGTGAGTGCGAAAAGGAAGGACTGTCCGTTTTGATTACGGAAACATACCGTTCACAAGTGCGGCAGGATTACTTATATGCACAGGGCAGAACCAGAGCAGGGAAGGTTGTCACTTGGACACGAAATAGCCGCCATACAGGGCGGATGGCATGGGATATCTGTAAAAATGTGAAGGGACAGGAATATGCCGATGCAGCGTTCTTTGCTAAGTGCGGTGCGATTGCGAAGCGGCTTGGCATTACCTGGGGCGGTACTTGGGATACGCCGGACAAGCCGCATTTTGAGGTAACAAAGGACTGGAAAGGGGAGGAGGAGAGCGAAGTGGTGAAATACTACGAAACATTGGATGAGGTGCCTACATGGGCGAAATCTCTAGTGCAGGATATGATTGCAAAAGGTTGTTTTGCGGATGTGGATAAACTGCACCTCAGTGATGACATGCTGCGAACAATGGCATTGATGCATAGATATAATAAGAAGAAGTGAGGATCAAAAACAGAAAGATTTTTGCAGGGGGGGGGGCGGCGCATTTGATGTTCTGCCCTCTGTTTTTTTGTGAGAGAGAAACCAGATTCATAATTTTTGTGGAAAAAGATTAGTGGCTGATTTCGGGGCAGGCATTTACTTTTTACGAAATAAGACATTTTCATATGACTTTATTTTCCTATCTTTCCAATAATAAATATGTGTGACTGCCTTTTTTCTTTTATATTTTGGTGATATAATGGTTTACATATATTAAAATACGAAAGGCGCGGAAGATTATGGAATTTAAAAAAATAGCGGTGTTGATTGATGCGGATAATACGCAACGAACTAAATTGGATGAGATAATACAAGAAATTGCTACAAAGGGCAGAATTGTTGTAAAACGAGCGTATGGAAATTGGGCAAAAGAAGAATTAAAAAAATGGATTGACGATTTAAAAAGGCTAGCTGTTAAAGCCATACAACAATTTGACTACACATCACGCAAAAATGCGACAGATATGGCCATGGTAATTGATGCAATGGATTTATTATATAATAATGAATACGATGCGTTTGTTCTTGTATCAAGTGATAGTGATTTTACACCTTTAGCAATTAAATTACATGAATCTGGCGTATATGTATATGGTGTAGGGAAAAGGAATACATCAGATAGCTTTAAAAAAGCTTGCGATGAATTTATCATTATAGAAAATCTTGCCAATGAAGAAATAGCAGAAATTCTGACAGAAAAAGAGGATATAAGCGATGAAATTAAGAAGAAGGAAGAAAGCGCGCTAAGCCAGAATGATATTTGCGAAAAAGAAGATAAGGTTATAGAGAAACAATCTGAAGTCTCGGAAACGAAAGATGAAAGTGATGAGTCAAAAGATGAAAATGATGAGTCGAAAGAAGATGATGAACTACAGCAAATTCATGAATTGTTAAAAAAAGCATCGGATAATTATCAAGACGATGATGGTTTTGTTAACATTAGTTCAGCAGGAACATTTATTAAGAGAGCCAAACCGGATTTTGATGTTCGTACATATGGATGCGTAAAGTTGCCGCAATTACTGGAAAAATTTCCTGAAAAATACGAAATGAAACGTTATCATGGAAAAGGAACAGTTACGATTGTTGCATATAAGTGTTTAGATTGAAATTTAAATTATATTTTGCTGTTTTGTATAGATGGAGAACATACTCAGGTGTCCTTTTGCCTTCGGGTAATTTGTTAGAAAGCGCTTAATTCTAATGAATTGAGCAGGAAAAACACCAGGACGGCATTAAAAAAGAAGATTTTTGATAATAAAAGCCCCTCTTTCAAGGGGCCTATTTTTTATTCCGTGAACAATTCTCTCCCAAGCCCGGCGGTGTATTTGGCACCTGCCGCAAAGCCTTTTTCTTCCGTTTCGGCAATCAAATCATTCAGCATTTCTTCCGCAGTGAAATAATCGTCTGCGTTCAGTTTGCTTTTCAAAAATTCCTGCAATTCCTTCATCCTGTTCCCTCCTGTGTGATACTCCTGCATTTCCAGTTCTCTTTCGTGGCAGTAGCTGCGATATAAACCTTCGATTTTCTTCATGTTTTTTACCTCCTGTAAAAATTCTGTGTGTAGTTGATTTAGGATTATACCGATACCGCAGGGGTGGCATTGCCACCGATTTGCCACCATTGGACAAGTTTTGTATAAATTCGATAAATTTTACATAGTCATAAACGATACTTAGAAAGCCTTTAAAATCAACGTTTTTCGGATATTCCCGATGATTTTTGGGGTTAGATAATGACGCTTAGCGGCTGTCTCCAGAATAAGGCTTTGTTAAAATATGCGAATGTTTTCTTTATTGGGATGCCCTTTATCCGCTGCACAGAGAGCTTTGCCCTGATTGCTGCTGTATATAATGAGCCAATAGTTCGGATTTATGAATAAAAGTTGTAAATAAAATATCAGCGTGTTATGATAATTTGAGAGATATCCATGAAACAGAATTCGATACAGACGGGCTTATGCAATGAGGAGAAAAACATGGCAGATAGTGGAAGGATTGAAAAAAAGAGAGACCGGCAGACAAATCAGGCAGATATGGGACAGAAACGCAGATCACACCGTATGAATATCACGGCACTTCTGATTTTTCTGTTTTTATTTATTGGCTGCTCTCTTTTGCAGTTCGCGAACAACAGGCAAAATGCACAGAAGTCTTGCGGGCTGATGCTGGATCAAATGAAGGAACTGATTACGGAAAATGAAAGGAGCTTTCAGCAGCTGGAGGATACGCTGAAGGATGAATATACTATTCGGGCGAATATCGCGGCGGATTATATTACACAGGGCTGGGAGGATTACAAGGAGGCAGATGATTTTGTTGCGCTGGCGAAGCTGTTAGGGGTGGACGAGGTGCATGTGTTTGATGAAAAAGGTAAAATTATCAACGGATCTGTCCCCCAATATTATGGCTTTACAATGGATTCAGGGGAACAGATCGGGTTTTTTAAGCCTATGCTTTCTGACCACACGCTTTCCCTTTGCCAGGATGTAACGCCGAATACGGCAGAGGGCAAGCCTATGATGTATGCGATGGTCTGGGCAGAAAATGATAATACACTGGTGCAGATTGGCGTAACGCCGGACAGATTGCTGGAATGGATGCAGAGCAGCGATATCAGCAAGATTGTGGGGCGGTTGCCGTTGGTTGAAGGTATGTCGATTTATGTTGTGGAGAATGCGACAGGAACAGTGCTTGCCGCAACGAATGATGATATACTGGGGTATGAGATTTTTCCTGAAGACAGAATACAGGATTCTCTGGAGGAAGGAAAACGCTATCAGAAAACGGTTTCGTTCCATAACAGCAGCCGTTATGTTGTCTATGAAAAAATGGGGGAATATGATATTCTCGTTTCCTATAAAATTCGTGCCGCGAATAAAACCTTACCGCTTTCTATGGCAGAATTTGCGCTCATTCTGATTGCGGCACTCCTGCTGCTCGCGCGAGTGACAAGAAGCTACATCAATTATCTGGAGCGGCAGGGGCGTGAGCTGCGTACCTCCAATATGGCAAAGACGGATTTTCTACGCCGCATGAGCCATGATATCCGCACGCCGCTGAATGGGATTCGGGGCGTGACTGCGATTGCCGAGTATTATGCGGATGACATGGAAAAGCAGGCGGAGTGCCGCCATAAGGTAATGCAGGCATCCGGCTTTCTGATGGAGCTGGTTAATAATGTGCTGAATATGAATAAGCTGGAATCCGGTGAAATGAAACCGGAAAATAAGCCGTTTGATTTGATTGAGCTTTTGAAAGAAACAACGAGTATCGTTGAGATGCAGGGACAGGAATATGCCATCCATTTTCAGATGCAGATGGGAAAGCATAAATATCGGCATTTGATTGGCAGTCCGCTTTATCTGAAACAGGTTTTGCAGAATATCGGCGGCAATGCGGTGAAATATAACCGCGCGGGCGGAGCAGTCACGTTTGCTTCTGAGGATGTTGCGTATCCCGATGGGCGCGTGGTGGTAAAATTCACCTGTACGGATACGGGGCGCGGCATGAGCAGGGAATTTCTCGCGCATGCCTTTGAACCGTTTTCGCAGGAAAATACGGATGCGCGGACAACCTTTACCGGTACGGGGCTTGGACTTGCCATCACGAAGCAGATGGTAGAGCTGATGGAGGGGACGATTTCGCTGAAAAGCGAGCAGAATGTCGGCACAACGATTTCTGTGACGATTCCATTCCGAATAGATGTTGATTATACGGAACCACAAGAGGACGTAAAGCCTGACGATGCTGCTTCTTTGGAGGGCGTGCATGTGCTGCTGGTGGAGGATAACGAGTTAAATATGGAGATTGCACAGTTCCTGTTGAAAAAGGCAGGAATCACTGTGACAACGGCATATAACGGACAGGAGGCCGTGGATGTATTCCGTACGAAGGCGGCGGGCACTTTTGATGTAATCCTGATGGATGTGATGATGCCTGTGATGGATGGGCTGACGGCAGCAAAGGAAATCCATGCAACGAATCGCGTGGATGCGGCGGAGATTCCCATTTTTGCCATGACGGCAAACGCATTTTATGACGATGTGAGACAAAGCAGAGAGGCAGGTATGGTGGAGCACCTTTCCAAGCCCATACAGGAGCAGGAGCTGCTGAATGCTATCCGTCGGCATGTGAAACGGTGAGTGCTTATAAGAGAAAAAAAGGAAATTCCTTAACAGAAGGAGTTTCCTTTTTGGTTATTACCAACAGCAAACCGCCCGAATCGGGGCGATAACCTCGGTTCGGGCGGTTCGCATTTTCATATTGATGCTCTATCCGTTCGCATTTTAGCGGATACAAAAGCATCCATTCATTACATGCTGCGAGCGCGGTACAGGAAGGTTACGATCTGTGCGCGGGTACAACCCTCATCAGGACTAAAGGTGGAAGGTGTCGTCCCGACGGTGATCTCCTGCTTGACCGCCCACAGCATAGCATTGATATAGTAGGCATTCTCAGGCACATCGGTAAAGGGATTGACCGTTCCGGCAGAGGGATAACCGGCTGCTCTCCACAGGAAAGACACAATATGTGCGCGAGAGCAGGTCAGCTCAGGGCTGAAGGTTGTTGCGCTTGTGCCAACGGTAATCTCGTTCTCCGCAGCCCACAGGACAGCCTCGTAATAGTAGCTGCCCTCCGGTACATCCTCAAAGGGCATTACTTCTGTCTTGGGCGTGGGGCTTCCGGCAACCCTCCACAGGAAGGTCACAGCCTGTGCGCGGGTACAAATGCCGTCCGGCATGAAGTAATTATCGCCTGTGCCGGCGGTGATTCCATTTTTAACCGCCCAGTCAACCGCTTTCTCATAGTAGCTGCCCTTCGGCACATCCATGAATGTGTCGGGCATGGACTTGTTGTCGTTGATCTTCATGAAGATTGCCTCGATGGTATGATTCTTCGTAACATTCTTGAAAGTGTAGGATTCCACCGCGCCTACACTCTTGCCATCTACCAGCACCTTGGCTATTTCGTAGCCCTTGTCAGGGGTGATGGTGAAGGATTGATCCCTTCCGTGACGGACGGAGACCCGTTCGGAGGGAGAGATAGAGCCGTTCGAATCAGAGCTTGCCTTGATGGTATGGTAGGTGCGACCGCTGCTGCTGCCGCCACTGCTGCCGGTATACGTCCAGTGGGCGTACACGGTGTCGTTCTTATGGAATACAGTATCGGTTGTGATCATCGTGCCGCCGCTTGCCGCGGTGTACCAGCCGTCAAAGCTGTATCTGCCGCTATGGGTGGCTTTGGGCAGCTGGGGCAGCTTTTGGTTAACGGTTTTCATGCTGTCAACGGAGGGCGTGCCGCCATTGCCATCGAAGGTGATGGTGTACTGCTGCGGATGATTGCCGTCACATTTCACCAAAATGGTAACCTTCGGGAAGTTGCCCTCCAGCTGCCACATATTGTTGACATACTTCAGGGTGAAGGTAATGTGGGTGTTGCCCTCAAACCCTGTAAATTCGTGCGTTTTGCCGGTGTCCACATCATACTTGTTCTGGTAAGCGGACAGATTGAGGTAGACGATGACCTTCCAAACACCATTTTCCATGTAGGGCTTCCTGCTCAGGTCGAAGCCACCGGGAATCCTCCCGTATTCCTTGCTGCTGTTGGTTGTAGTACACTTGACGGTGACAAGGGTGGGAATTTCGAGATTCTTAAGATCATCCTCTGTAATCTCCGTAATTTCATTGACGATGTTGAAGGACTTGGAGGCCATGCCCGTGTAGTTGCCCTTGCCAGTGATGTTCACCGTGCCGCTCGGTGGCACATTTTCCTTGTAGCTGTAGTTGAAGTCCCTGCCCTCCATCAGAACCATGTCGCCGTGCTTAATCTCAGGCTTGGGCTGTATCTGCTGCCCTGTATAAAGCTGATTAGGGATGTCGGCAATCATGTCATTGGTCAGGGGCTTGGGCGTGACCTCGGCAGTGTAGAAGTAGGTGATGTTCGCTATATAGTCCGGGTGGACAAACTTGACACCCACCCTCAGAGTGCCCACATTCTTGATCGTTGGCATGCTGTCGCTGTTGTTCTTTCCCCCATCTGTGGTGTAGTTCGCGATGCGCCAGCCCTCGGGCATCTTATCCATATCCACGATGACCGCCTCATGCTCCTTGCCGTCATATTCCCCTTCGTAGCCACTTGCCACGGCACGCAGCTGTTCCTTCAACTCACCCGAGATTTCAATATGCATCGTGGTAACGATAAGAGGCTCGCTGACTGCGCCGGGATTTTGGGTGGCAGTTCCCTTCACCCGGGCGATGATGGTGTATACCGTGCCGGGCTGCAGGTTGGTGAAATGGCAGTTTCTCTGCCAGCTTGCTCCATTGTCTATAGAATACTCCCACTTATCGTTTTCTGTTACTAAAATGTCCGTAGCTGTCTTGGAACGCAGCGCGAGGACAGGCGCGGCGGGACCATCCGCATTCTTCCAGTTGATTTTGAGGGTGCAAGGCATCACCAAACCTCCTGTCATTGTTGGAGTACCATACTTCGCCTCTCTTTCACCGCAGTCATAGGCATAAGTCACAGTAGCGGCATTCTCATCGACCGTCAGAATATTGTCCTTAACTGTGCCATTCTCCCACTCGGTGGCTTTGCTTACATCAAAGCCCGGCAGCGTGTTCAGGTCAAAGGTTTTTTCTGCGGCGGAAACTTCGATGGGATAAGGCTTGTTATCAAATTTTACTTCCATGGTGGAGCCGCTATCCCCTAAGTTCATGGAGGTGAGAGGGTTATCATATACCCACAACCGCTGTAGATTACTATGCTTGCTGGTATCCAAAGTGATCAGTTGGTTACTAAAGAGATGAAGAAACTTCAGTTTTGTATTTTTGCTGATATCTATGGTGGAAAAGTTGTTTCCGCAGAAATAGAGCTCTTCCAAATTCGTATTATTGGTAAGATCCAAAGAACTCAACTTACCGTTAAAGAAGCCGAAGTATTTTAGGCTTGTGTTCTTGCTGAGATCTAAGGTTGTAAATTCATTTTCTCCACATTCGAGCTTTTCCAGCGCAGTGTTATTGGTAAGATCCAAAGCAGTCAAAGGATTATCATTACAGTAGAGATGTTTCAGTGCTGTGTTTTCGCTGACATTCAGCGTGGTTAAGGTTGAGATCTCATTACACCTGAGGAATACCAGATTCTCGTTATGAGAGGTATCCAAGGAGGGCAATTTAGTTTTACTGCAATCGAGAGATTCCAATGCAGTAAAATGCTCAATGCCTTCAATAGATGTTATGGGTTTCCCCTCCACGTGGATATCTTTCACCGCGGCAATCTCCTCCGCAGAAAGGATGTCATCCTTGTTTTTATCAAATTTTTCCTTGACATACCCCTGGAAGTTTTCATCCGGGAAGTATGTTTCGTTAATCGCTACATCACCGTCGGCAAGGGCGGCGGTGGGCAGCAGCGTCAGCACCATACAGCAGAGCAGCAGGGCACTGAGAAATTTTTTTCTCATAGTCTTGTTCCTCCATTTTCTTTGTAATCGATTGATAAGGTTGCTGGAATGCTTCGGTTTTTTACTCTATAGCCTGTACCTACCTCCTTTTTTCCGCCGCGCATTTTAGCAGCAGAATGACGATTTTGTCGCGTGGTTATAATAAACCTTTATTACATCTATATCATAACAAATACTTATTATCGTTAGCAAGTAAATTATGGAAAAATGATAAGAATTATCAAAAAAGAGAAAAAACAGTTAAAAAAGGCAAAAAAAGGAAGAAAAATTAGGAAAAATGACGATAAAAGGGTATAATGAAAATATAGGCAGACCGAGGAGAACGGTTTGACAGCATTTGAAAATACCCATAGAATATGGGTAAACTGGCAAAAAGGAGGGATACTATGGCGATTACGGTTTCTGACTGCTTAAGGCTGCCGTCCTTGAGAGAAGCGAAGGTTGTGGCGGGGCATAAAGGGCTTAACAAATTTGTTACGACAGTTTCTGTATTGGAATATGCAAAAAGATATGCTTTAGCGGAGGAATACTTTTTGGGAAACGAGCTGATTTTGACCGGTTTTATTTCAGTAAAGGATAATATAGAGGATCAATGCGAGGCGTTGCGCCGCCTGCATGAGGTTGGAGAAGCAGGGGTCGTTTTATATTATGTCGGGTGCTTTTTGCCGGAGCTTCATCCTGCGTTGATTGAAACTGCGGATGAATTGGGCTTTCCGCTGATTGTAATGCCGGAAAAGGCGTATTATTTGAGATACAGCGAAGTGATTACAGAGGTTTTGCAGCTGATTTTTTCGGATCAGCAGAAGGAGACCTATTATGTGAAAAATATTTTAGAGCAGATTGCAAAAATGCGGGAGAGACAGCGCAATATTGAAAGCGTGCTCCGACTTTTGAGCGATAGACTGCGATGCTCCTTTTTGCTGCTCAGCTATGACGGCACAGAAAACGGCTATGCCAGCTGGCCTAATGGCTCCAAAAAAATATTTGACAGCATGATGCGATACAGAAAAAGGCATGCGCCAAAGCGAGAATGTTCTTTTTTTCAATCAGAGGAAAAAGACCATGCCTTTCGCCTGTTCCAGCAAAAATTTGATACACAATATCAAAAAAGCCTTCAGCTGGTGGCGCTGGATGAAGGGATGCTGCTGAATGAATTTAGCTTCCGGCAGGCCATAGAGGTGATACAAATGTTCAGCAGCATCTGGAAGTATGACTTTGAAACGGAAACGGAGGATGAATTGGTGCGTGCCATCATCAATGACCAGCCCTTGACAATGAATCGCATTGCCAAGAAATATTTTATTGACCTGAAAAGGATTCGTGTCATGTGGGTGCTGAAATCTCGGAGAAAATCGGCAGAAAGACAGGAGGAGCTCGCAGCTGCTTTGGAGTGGCAAAAGAAGAAAATCCAATGCTTTTTAAAAGAAAACGGGAAGAATGTATTGGTAGACACCTTTGATAATGGTGTGGTAGCCTTTATGGATGATGCACCTTTTTCTGAGATGGAAACGCATTTGGCGGAAACCTTTATGGAGCAGTTCGGGGAGCCTGATGAAATTCTTATATGGTGCGGCGGAATGGATTCCACAAAGGCTGTCAGAAGTGCTTATCGTATGATTGAGGATAGCTTTGAAACCATTTGCAAGCTGTATCCGGCAAAAAAGGTATTTACGGAAGGAGAGCTGGAATTTGCTTTGGAATGTCTGCGAATCATGGAAAAGGGAGAAAATGCCATAGAGCGCTATCAGCAAAGCCTTTTTTCCTTGATGGGACAAAAGGATGAAAGGGGCATGATAGATACCCTTTCTGTATATTTATTGGACGCAAATCGTAGTATTTCTGCCACTGCCGGATTGTTGTATCTACATGACAGTACGGTAAAATACCGTTTAAATAAGATTAAGCAGAGATTGGGATATGATATGGATATGATGCCGGGAGCGTATTATCTGTATTTGGCTGTTGCATTAAAGAGGCTTACATAGGTACTGAATTGAAATGAGAAAATTAAAAAATAGAGCTTTAAGCATGAATTTTCTTTATATAGAGAAGATTCATGCTTTTTTTATTTGCAATTTATCTGAAAAGACAAAGATTCACGTTTTATTTCAGCCTTTGGGACGAATACAAATGACTGCGTAGAAACTACAATATGGATAAGGTTAACCGAGTGCGAAAAAAAGGAGGTATGTATATGGATCAGGAAAGCAAGAAAAGCTCAAAAATGGAAAGTCGCGCTATGAGCCGTGTTTCTGAGGCGGAACGCCAAAGCTGGATTAGCATTGCTTTTTTATGGATTGGTACTATGATCTGCATTCCTATGCTGCTGGTAGGCGGGCTGTTTTCCGTATCAATGACATTATCCAATATTGTTTTGGCGGCATTTATTGGATTTTTTATTTGCAGCTTCGTTATGGTTCTGACAGGGATGCAGGCAACGGATTTGGGACTGCCTTCTGCTATGTGCGCAACAAAGGCTTTTGGGGATAGAGGCTCCTCTCTGCTGACCAGCTTGGTTGTGTTCGTTGCGCAAATGGGATGGTTCGGCGTACAGACAGCAACCTGTGCCACGGCATTCAATACGCTGATGGCGCTGGTAGGCATCAATGTCCCTTTCTGGGTTTCCTGCATCATTTGGGGCGCTGTGATGCTGATTACGGCTGTTTATGGATTTACCATGATGAAAATTTTGAACTACATCGCAGTTCCTGCGCTGGTTGTGCTTTGTATTTATGGCGCTTACCATGCCGGTTCGGATATGGGCTTAACTGCAATGATGGCACTGATGCCGGAAACACCCTTGCCCATGAGTGCGGCGATTTCTACCGTAATTGGGCTGTTTGCAGTGGGAACCGTAATCAACTGTGACTATGCGAGATACGCCAAAAGCAGGAGGGATGCCGTAAAGGCTACGTTTATCGGAGTTTTGCCGGCGGCGGTGATGATGATTACTGTAGGCGCGGTCATGGCAATGTCCACGGGCAATTACGATATTACCAGTGTTTTTGCAAGTATGGGATTGCCTGTCATCAGTATGCTGGTATTGATTCTTGCTACATGGACCACGAATACCAGCAACGCCTATACCTCCGGACTGGCGGCAATGAAGGTATTCAGCTTAAAGGATGAAAGACGTCCTTTGGTTACTATGCTCTGCGGTGCTATTGGTACTTTGATTGCCATTGCGGGTCTGGCAGATGCCCTTTCTGCTTTCATTACAGTGCTTTCCAGCTTCGTGCCGCCGATCGCGGGGGTAATGATCGCCGATTATTGGATTGTTGGGAAAGGAAAACCGGAAAATTGGTATCCTGTTAGAGGGTTCAACTGGAACGGCATCCTTGCATGGGCCATTGGTTCTATTGTAGCTTTAAAATTCAGCTTCTTCAGTCCTGCGTTGGATGGTATCATCGTTTGCTGTATTGCGTATGTGGTGCTGAATGGAATTTTTGGGAAAACCGGTATGGCAGGGAAAGGGAAAATGTCTGTGGAAGAAGCGGAGGAAAGTGTTTCTGCTTAATCAACCATAAAGGAGGAATGAAGATGGAAGGAAACAAGAAAATTGTGGAAGCGGCAAAAAAGCTGATTTTAAACTGCATGGGAACGAAGCCGGAGGAAAAACTGCTGATCGTAGCTGACGAAAAAACATTTGAATTGGGATATGCTTTTGCAGAAGCGGGACGTGCCTGCGGCATTGAAACAAGTTTTGTGGAAGCGCCTGCGCAGACCAAAGGAGAACCACTGGCACCGGTAGCGGCAGCGATGGCAGCGGCTGATGTGGAGTTTTTGTTGACTTCCATGAGCTATTCCCATGTAAAAGCCCGAATTGAAGCAACAGAAAAGGGAGCAAGAGTGGCATCTATGCCTATGATGACAACAGAGATCGCGGAAGGATATCTGAACGCGGACTATCCTTTTATCAAAAAAGTCAGCGAACAGTTGGCGGATATGCTGACAAAAGCAAAAACAGTCCGTGTCATGACGGAGAAAGGAACGGATATTACATTTTCTGCGGAAGGCAGGGTTTGCCATGCGGATACCGGAGATTTGACACAAAAAGGCGCTTTGGGGAATCTGCCGGCCGGGGAAGCGTATTTTGCGCCGGTGGAGCATATCGGTACAGGAAGGATCGTTGTTGATGGATGTATCGCTTATGTCGGGCTGGTGAAAGATGATATTACACTGATTTTAAAAGATGGGATGATTACCGATATTTCGGGTGGGGAAAGTGCGAAAATGCTGACGGATTTTCTGGCGGACAAGGATGAAAACGCCAGAGGTATTGCGGAGTTTGGCATTGGCACCAACCCGGGAGCGAAAATAATCGGGCATCCGCTTGTGGATGAAAAGGTTTGGGGGACCATTCATATTGCTTTTGGCATGAACCTGTCCTTTGGCGGCACAAGAGATTCCAATATTCATTATGACTGTATCATCAACGCGCCTACGGTATGGGTGGACGATGTGATGATTCTGGACAAAGGAAACCATATTTATGAAAACATGAAATAAAAAAAGGAGGAAACGAGTATGATCAGAAAGTTAAACGAAGAAGCTTTAATCAATGTGATTTGGGGTGCCACACTTCTTGGCGGCGGTGGCGGCGGCTCTTTGCAGAGTGGCTTGGATATGCTGGAATCCTATAAAAAGGCGCATCCGGACAAAGCACCTGAACTGGAACTGATTACATATGACGAAATGCTGGAAGGGGAATATGCGGCAGTGACTGCGGGCATGGGTTCTCCTCAGGCCATTGTAGGAGTAGACTTTTCTCAATATGCCATCAACGCCTTTGAATTGCTTCAGGAAATGGCAAAAAGAGAAGGCAAAAATTTAAAATACAGCATCCCGGTGGAATTGGGCGGCTTCAATACCTTTGTTCCTATGCTGATCTCCTTGGTAAAAGGAATTCCTTTTATAGATGCTGACGGTGCGGGGCGTGCAGTGCCTGCGCTGGAAACATTGCTACTTCATGTAAACGGATGTGCAACATCTCCTTTGGCAATGGCAAATGATGTGAATGATAAAATCACCATCGAATTGGCAGATCCTTATAATGCGCCTTTGGCAGAAAAATTGGGAAGAGATGTATGCATTGAGTTCGGTATGAAATCCGGCTTGTCCGGTTGGATGGTATCCAAAGAGGATATTCGTGACAGGATTGTTGATGGCTCCATTACGTTAGTTGAAGAAGTCGGAAAGGTTTTCAGAAATACAGCAGATAAGACGATGCTTCTGGAAACATTGGCAGAGAAAGGAACTGTGGAAGCGAAAGTCATTGGTAAGGGTAAGGTGGAAAAGGTATTTACAGATATGTCCGGCGGCTTTGACTATGGCTATGTTCTGGTGAAAGGGGAGGATGGTGCTGACTATAAAGTAGATTTCCAGAATGAAAACCTGCTGGTTTCCAAAGGAGAGAAGGGTACATTCACACCTTTGATGACTGTTCCGGATATCACTTGCATGTATTGCATTCAGACGATTCCGGGATCTTCTGTGAAAGTCGGGATGCCTGTATCCAATGCCGATGTAAAAGAAGGCATGGTGGTTGGCATTGGTGCAATTAAAGTCAATGAAAAATGGTTCAAAGACGAAAATCATGATAAAAAATGGTGGACTGTTTGGAAAGAATACATAGATAATATCAAATATACAGGAGACAATATTCCCTTTGATCATCTAAAATAAGAGATTACACATCGTAATTGAAAATTCAAGAAATGCTTGTTTTTACAGAATTAAAATAAAACAGATGGAAAAAGCGACTGGTATATCAGTCGCTTTTTTTGGCGCATTTATGCGTGGAAATAAACCCCTAGTTTTACTGGGGGAAGATAAAAACTTTAGAACCTCCTTGTTGTAAAATAGTAGTGGTTTGGCGACCGCATTACTAAAGACAACAAGGAGGTTTTTAACAAATGAAGAACGAAATAAAAAGCATGGCACATTCTAAATATCGTTGTGAATATCATATAGTTTTTGCAATGATATTTTCAATCACACATTGTTGTATCAATCCCGTCATGGGAAGCTGCGCCGTCATCTGACATTGCCATTTGAGAAAAGACCAAAAGGCAATCAACCGGGAGAGTATCTGCGTTATTATCGGCTACGAAATAATCTTACGACCAGACAACTTGCCGAGCAGGTAGGCATTGTTCAGGCAACTCTGCTGAAATATGAGCAGGGGCTTGCGCCGATACAATATGATACCGCTGTGAGGCTCTTAGAACGGCTGAAAATTGATGCGTCGCTTCTCTGTGGTTCATTGCTGCGTTCATTGCATCGCCTTATACAGAGGCTTTGAAGGCGATCAGAGAAGAAATAAAACTGAATCAGCGTGAGTTTGCCGAGCTTGTTGGCTTGAAGGCAAGCTATTACTATCAGATAGAAAAAGGAAATCGTCGACCCTCCAGAAAAGTTTATCAGCAAATCATGGATGCCCTAAATGCAAAACAATCGACAAACTTCACATAAGGATATAAACAGACTACAATAACATTAGAAAGAGAACTTGATTGGAGGTATCCTTATGGGGCAAGAGTTTAGATATGGCGGAGTTAATTTATAGTTGAATCATAACCACCAGTTTGCTGGTGGTTATGATTGATAATAATCAAATAAAAAAGCCAGCAGTTGAAAATTAACTACTGGCTTATTTCTACGGAGATGGTGGGATTTGAACCCACGCACGGGTTTGCGCCCGCCTGCCGGTTTTCGAGACCAGTCCCTTCAGCCACTTGGGTACATCTCCAAAGGTTATCTTAAACAGTATAGCAGAAGAAGGAAGAAAATGCAACGTCTGTATACAGAGAAGTGTTCTTTGATTGAAAAAGCGCGGCGCGCATGATATCATTTGAAGAATGAGAGGAGGAGAAAACGCATGGAATCCATCGGTTTATATATTCATATCCCTTTTTGCAGGCAAAAGTGCCTTTACTGTGATTTTCCCTCGTGGGCAGGAAGGGAAGGGCAGATGCAGATGTATGTAGATGCGCTGACGGCAGAAATTCGAGCGCAGGGCAAGCGGTATAAAAATCGTGAGGTTGTTTCGGTATTTTTTGGCGGCGGAACGCCAACAGCACTGGAAATTCCTATGCTGGCACAGCTGATGCAGGCGATTTGGGAAAGCTTTCGGGTTACGGCAGATGCAGAGCTGACTACAGAGGCGAACCCGGGAACGCTGAGCTATGAGATGGCGGCTGCCTTAAAGCAGATGGGCTTTAACCGCCTGAGCATGGGCGTGCAGGCATGGCAGAATTCTATTCTGCGTAGGCTGGGCAGAATCCACACGATAGAGGAATTTCTGGAAAACTATCATGCGGTGCGGCAGGCAGGCTTTGAGAATGTGAATGTGGATTTGATGTTTGCATTGCCGGGGCAAAGCATGGCAGAATGGCAGGAAACAGTGCGGCAGATTGCGGCATTGGAACCGGAGCATATTTCTGCCTACAGCCTGATTATAGAGGAAGGTACGCCGTTTTATGAAAGCTACCGCGCAGGAAAGCTGGAATTGGTATCGGAGGAGATGGACAGAGAAATGTACCACTGGACAGTGGACACCCTTGCGGAGTGGGGGTATGGACAGTATGAAATTTCCAATTTCGCAAAGGCGGGCAGACAGAGCCGTCACAATCGCATTTACTGGCAGGCGGAGGAATACCTTGGAATGGGCTTGGGCGCACATTCTTACATGGATGGAAAGCGCTTTCACAACAGCTATGATTTGCAAAAATACATTTCTGCGAAAGGAGATACTTCCTTATTCAGAGAGGATACAGAGCTGATTACAGAAACGGATGCGTTGGCGGAATTTATGTTTCTGGGGCTGCGGCTGACGGAGGGCGTTTCGTTTGCGCGATTCCGACAGCGATTCGGGAAGGAAATGGACACTGTTTACGGGAAGGAATTACAGGAGCTGGCAGAGCTGGGGCTGCTTTTGCGCGACGAAAGCGGTGTGCGACTGAGCAGAAGGGGGATTGATGTGAGCAATGCGGTGTTTGAGCGGTTCCTTTTATGAAAGAATATGAATGAATTGTAAACATTTTCAAAAACCATAAAAATTTTCAGATTAGCACTTGACATCTTCGGTGGCTAGTGCTATCTTTATATACAGAAGTTAGCACTCAATCCAAACGAGTGCTAATAAAAGAAAAAGGAGGCGACGGTATGGCATTAAGTGACAGAAAGATACAGATTTTGCAGGCCATTATCAATGATTACATTGAAACGGCGGAGCCCGTCGGTTCCAGAACCATTGCAAAGAAATACAACTTAGGTATCAGCTCTGCAACGATTCGGAATGAAATGAGCGATCTGGAGGAAATGGGGCTGATTTTACAGCCGCACGCATCCAGCGGCAGAATTCCTTCCGATATGGGCTACAGGCTCTATGTAGACCATCTGATGCAGCAGAAGGAGCTGAAGCCGGAGGAAAAGAAATATCTGCAAAGCGTGGTCGCGCGAGATATCAATCAGATTGACTATCTGATGGAGGAATCCGCAAAGGCTTTGTCCCTGCTGACAAATTACACGACCTTTGTTTCGGAGCCTGTCGGGCAGAGAACGAGAATCAAACAGATTCGCCTGCTCCCGTTTGACAGCAGCTCCGTGTTGCTTATCATCGCAACGGGTGACAACTTCATTAAGAACCATGTCATCAAGATGGACAGCGCACCAACGGAGGAAAAAATCTTCTATATGGGCTGTTGCCTGAACAACGTGCTACAGGGTTGCGCGCTGAATGAAATTGATGGCGCGGTGGTCAGCAAGCTGCAGGCAGAGCTGAAGGAGTATCAGGAATTATTGCAGCCGATTCTCAAAGCGATTGAAATTACGATGCGGTCGGCGGAAAAGGTACAGGTTCACATGAGCGGTGCCAAGAATATGCTGGCGTTCCCCGAATTTTCGGATATCCAGAAGGCAAAATCTCTGATTCAGACCTTGGAGGAAAAGGATCAGCTGGTAACGATGCTGAAGGAAAGCTCCGGCAATGATATCCAGATTATGATCGGCAGTGAGAACAGCGTGCAGGGCATGCAGGATTGCAGTATAATCACAGCGACGTATAAAATGGGGGATAATACAAGAGGTACCATTGGCATTGTCGGTCCAACCCGAATGGATTATTCACAGGTTATTTCCGTATTGAATGGAATGGTGCAGAGCATTGAAAAAGTATTGCGGAATCTATCCGATGGGAACCATAAAAATACTTAGAAATGAGGGAACAACGTGGAAGAAATGAAAAAAGACGAAGCTCTGGAGGAACAGCAGACGACGGCAGAAGCAGCAGAAGCTGCGGAAGTTGAGGCAGTTCAGGCAGAAGAGATTCCGGATGCTGTGGATGAAACGGCAGAAAAAATCGCGAAGCTGGAACAGCAGGCTGCGGATAATCTGGACAAATATCAAAGAACACTGGCGGAATTTGATAACTTCCGTAAGCGTACAATAAAAGAAAAAGCCGTGATGTATGATGACGGCGTAAGAAGTACCATTGAAAAGCTTCTGACAGTTATCGACAATCTGGAACGTGCCGTTGCGGTACAGGAAGGAAAGGTCGATGCGGACGATGCTTTCTTCAAGGGCGTGAAAATGACTCTGGTGCAGTTCCGAGAAATTCTGCACAGCATGGGCGTGGAGGAAATCAAGGCACTGGGCGAGAAATTCGACCCCAACCTGCACGCGGCAGTTGCGCATGAGGATGATGAAAGCTATGGTGAAAACGAAGTCATTCTGGAAATGCTGAAGGGCTATAAGTATAAAGATAAGGTGATTCGCCACAGTATGGTTAAGGTGGCAAACTGAGTACAAAATAAAAATGAACAATGTTCTTTTAGGAGGAATTGATTATGGGAAAAATTATTGGTATTGACTTAGGTACAACAAACTCTTGTGTAGCAGTAATGGAAGGCGGTCAGCCTGTTGTTATCGTAAACAGCGACGGTGCAAGAACGACACCCTCTGTTGTCGGCTTTGCAAAAAACGGCGAAAGACTGATTGGTGAAACAGCAAAACGTCAGGCAATTACAAACCCTGACAACACTATTTCTTCCATCAAGAGCCACATGGGTGAAAATTATAAGGTAAACATTGAAGGCAAGGCATATTCTCCTCAGGAAATCTCTGCTATGATTCTGCAGAAGCTGAAAGCAGACGCAGAGGCTTATCTGGGCGAAACCGTAACAGAGGCAGTTATCACTGTTCCTGCTTACTTCAATGACTCTCAGAGACAGGCAACAAAGGATGCCGGCAAAATTGCAGGTCTGGATGTAAAGCGTATCATCAACGAACCCACATCCGCAGCACTGGCATACGGTCTGGATAACGAAAACGAACAGAAAATCATGGTTTATGACCTGGGCGGCGGTACCTTCGACGTTTCCATCATCGAAATCGGTGACGGCGTTATCGAGGTTCTGGCTACAAACGGTAACACACATCTGGGCGGCGATGACTTCGACCAGAGAGTGATTAACTTCCTGGTAGATGAATTCAAGAAAGCAGAAGGCATGGATTTGTCTAAGGATAAAATGGCAATGCAGAGACTGAAAGAAGCAGCAGAAAAGGCGAAAAAGGAGCTGTCCACAGTAACCTCCACAAACATCAATCTGCCTTTCATCACAATGAATCAGGATGGTCCTAAGCATCTGGATATCACACTGACAAGAGCAAAATTTGACGAACTGACACATGACTTGGTAGAAAGCACCATGGGCCCCGTAAAACAGGCGCTGGCTGATGCAGGTCTGTCCACAGGTGAAATCGATAAGGTTCTGCTGGTTGGCGGTTCCACAAGAATCCCTGCCGTACAGGATGCAGTAAAGAAATACACAGGCAAGGAGCCCTTCAAGGGCATCAACCCCGATGAATGTGTTGCAGTCGGTGCAGCAATTCAGGGTGGTAAGATGGCAGGCGATGAGGGCGCAGGCTCTATCCTGCTGCTGGATGTAACGCCTCTGTCTCTGGGTATTGAAACTCTGGGCGGTGTTGCAACAAAGCTGATTGACAGAAACACAACCATCCCTACAAATAAAAAACAGATCTTCTCTACCGCAGAGGATAACCAGACAGCTGTTGATATCCATGTTGTACAGGGGGAGAGACCTCTGGCAAAGGATAACAAGACATTGGGTCAGTTCAAGCTGGACGGTATCGCTCCCGCAAGAAGAGGTGTGCCTCAGATTGAAGTAACCTTCGATATTGATGCAAACGGTATTGTAAACGTATCTGCTAAGGATTTGGGTACAGGCAAGGAACAGAAAATCACAATCACAGCAGGCTCTAACCTGAGTGAGGATGAAATCGATAAGGCTGTCAAAGAGGCAGAGCAGTTCGCAGAAGCCGACAGAAAGAGAAAAGAAGCAATCGATGCGAAAAACGAAGCAGACTCTCTGATTTTCCAGACAGAAAAGGCAATCGAAGAGCTGGGCGATAAGCTGGACGGTGCTGATAAATCCACAGTAGAAGCAGAGCTGACAAAGCTGAAAGATACGGTAAAGGATCTGGCACCCGAAACAATGACAGATACAGATACAGAAAATGTAAAGGCTGCAACAGAAAGCTTGAAGCAGGAATTCTACAAACTTTCCGAAAAGCTGTATCAGCAGGCACAGGCTGCACAGGGCGAAGCTGCACAGGGCGGCGACTCCGATGTGGTAGACGGTGACGGGAAAGAAATCTAATTGACAGAAACAAACAAAAAGCAAGGGTGCCTACCGACAGGGCAGGGCATCCTGCTTTGCTGTTAAGATAGCATAGGGGAAGATCCCCGGCAAGGTGGTGAGTGAGTTGGCAAATAAAAGAGATTATTATGAGGTACTGGGCGTAAAGAAGGATGCCACAGATGCGGAGCTGAAAAAGGCTTACCGTAAGATGGCAGTAAAATACCATCCTGACCAGAATCCCGGGGATAAAGATGCAGAAGAAAAATTCAAGGAGGTCAACGAAGCGTATGAGGTTCTGAGCGACAGCCAGAAGCGCGCGCAGTATGACCAGTTCGGTCATGCGGCCTTTGAACAGGGCGGCATGGGAGGCGGTGGCGGCTTCTATAGCGGTCAGGGCTTTGATATGGGCGATTTGGGTGATATCTTCGGCAGTATGTTTGGCTTCGGCGGCTTTGGCGGCGGCGGAGCAAAAAGAAACGGCCCCAGACGCGGGAAGGATGTAAACGTAAGCATTCAGCTGACCTTTGAGGAGGCAGTTTTTGGCTGCAAAAAAGAAATTTCTATTGCAATTTATGATGAATGTGAAACCTGCCACGGCACAGGCGCGAAGGCAGGCAGTCATCCCGAAAGCTGCCCGACCTGTCATGGGACAGGGCAGGAGAGAGTGATACAGCAGTCCATGTTTGGCTCTGTAACCTCCGTAAGAACCTGTTCCAAGTGCGGCGGTACGGGTAAGGTTGTGAAGGACCCCTGCAATACCTGCCATGGCAGCGGCAAGGTGCGTAAAACAAAGAAATATGAGGTCAACGTACCCAAGGGTATTGATAACGGGCAGACCATTCGTCTGGCAGGCAAGGGCGAAATCGGCGAAAACGGCGGCGGCTATGGCGATTTGCTCGTAACGGTTTATGTACAGCCGAACCGCGTATTTGTGCGTAAGGGCTATGATATTTATTGTGATGTACCGATTACCTTTGTGCAGGCGGCACTGGGCGGCGAAATTACAATTAAGACCATTGATGGTGAGGAGAAATATACCGTCAAACCCGGTACACAGCCCGATACGGTGGTAACACTGCGAGGCGTGGGTGTGCCGAATCTGAGAAATCCGAAGGTAAGAGGGAACCAGATTGTAACGCTGAAGGTGAAAATCCCTACGGATTTGAGCGAGAGACAGAAGGATTTGCTGCGTCAGTTCTATGGGGAGGCACCTAAGACAGCGACAGAAGCAGAATCTCCTAAGGAGGAGAAAAAATCCTTTTCAAAAAAAATGAAGGACTTCTTTAAAGAAGACTAAGAGAAAAGCGATCAAACAGTTCCCCTGTTCCCAAAAAAGGAATAGGGGACTTTTTTGTGCAGAGTTGCGATGGTTTGTGGTTGTAATTCGTTTTTCAGAGTGATATGATAATACGATAACCTAATGAAAAAAGAAGATGAAAAAATTGGGGGAAGTGGGTATGACAGGGCTTTTGTTAAGGCTTTTTGTAAAAAATTATACGGATGTAGAGAATACGCAGGTGCGTACCGATGTAGGCAAGCTGGCAGGCGTGGTCGGCATTTTCTGCAATGGGCTTCTGTTTTTCGGCAAGCTTGTGGCAGGGCTTCTGTCCGGCTCGGTTGCGATTGTTGCCGATGCGGTGAATAACCTTTCGGATGCATCCTCCTCTGTGGTGACGCTCCTTGGCTTTCGTCTGGCACAGCAGCCTGCGGACGCAGACCATCCCTATGGACACGCCAGATATGAATATCTTTCGGGGCTGATGGTGGCAGTGCTGATTCTGGTTATCGGCGTGGAGCTGGTGAAATCCTCCGTGGAAAAGATCATTCATCCGGAGGCAGTGGATTTTTCTGCGCTGACAGTTGTCATTCTGGTTGGCTCTATTTTGGTAAAGCTGTGGATGTCCTTCTTTTTCGGTAGCTTGGGGAAACGGATTCACTCTCTTACTCTGGAGGCAACCGCGGTGGATAGTCGCAATGACGTAATTACAACGGCGGCGGTTCTGCTGGGGTGTTTCGTGGGATTTCTGTTCCGTATTAAGATTGATGGTTACATCGGTCTGCTGGTTGCGGTGTTTATTCTCCATTCGGGTGTGAATATCGTAAAAGAAACGATTTCTCCTCTGCTTGGTGAACAGGCGCAACCGGATTTAATTGAGAAAATCAAGGAACTGGTGACAGCACCGGACGAAATTCTGGGTGTGCATGATTTGCTGATTCATGATTATGGTCCGGGGAAATGCTTTGCTTCGATTCATGCAGAGGTCAATGCGGATTTGTACTCTCTGGAGGGGCACGACATCATTGATGAGTTAGAAAGCAGGGCTTTGCGAGAGTTGAATGTCCATTTGGTGATTCATTATGATCCCATTTTGGTGAATGATGCGGAATGGAATGAAATGCGGCAGGTGACACAGGAGATTATACATGAAATTGACCCTGCGGTGACGATGCACTGCTTCCGCATCGTCGGCGGTAAGGAGCAGAAAAATCTGGTGTTCGACCTGATGGTGCCTTATGAAGCGAAGCGTCCGAATGAGGAATTGAAGCAGGAAATTGATCGGAAGCTTCAGGAAAGAAATATAAAATATGGAACCGTCATTCGGTTTGATGGGAAGGAATAAAGGAAAAGAGATAGAACGTTTTTGTTCTATCTCTTTTCCTTATAGCTTGTTTTCTTTTTTTAGATATGCCAGAAAGCCCTCCAGACCCTCTGTAATGTCATGATATGTGATATCGAAATCTCCTGTATACCAAGGGTCGGCAATATCTCTGGGGCGACTGCTGAAATCCAGCAGACGATAAACCTTATGGTCGGGATCCTCCTTGATTTGCCGCATTAAATTGGGAATGTTGTACCGCTCCGCAACCAAAAGATAGTCATAGGCGGCATAATCCTCTTTCGTTACCTGCCTTGCGTGGTGCATGGTGCAGGAAATGCCGACAGATGCCAACTTGCGTTTTGCCGGGGGATAGACTCCGTTGCCAATTTCCTCGCGACTTGTTGCGGCGGAGGCAATGTGGAATTGGGCGGAAAGTCCGCGTTTTTCTACCATGTCGCGGAAAAGATATTCCGCCATGGGGGAACGGCAGATGTTGCCATGGCAAATAAAAAGTACATGTATCATGAATATCAAACACCTTTCTAATTATGTTTTTTCCTATTTTACCTGCAATTTATGTATTTTGCAAAAACCAGAAAGCGTCTGGTGGAAAAGGTGGGCACTTTTTCTCTGCCTCGACAGAGAAAAATACATGTTTGGTGCATTTATGCGCGGAAATAAATGCACCCTTCACACGCCCTCCTAGCGCAGTAATTGCGTTTATTTCTTAAAATTTTATAAATTTTACGCAAATCAGATGCAATTTGCTAAGATGTCTGATAAGATGAAGCTATCCGAAGGGAAGTTCGGGCAAGTAAAGGGAAAACGTATTGTGTAAGGAGGTATGACAGATGAAGAAAAAATTTGTTGTAGTTGGGGCAATGGCAGGCACGCTTATTTTTACACAAAGTGCCCTTGCGGCAGGGCTTGCGGTTACGCCGTCCAAAAACACGCTTTCCGTGCAGTCGGGAGAGGGCGTGCAGACGGTGGAGGCTGTCCCTGCGTATTTGTATCAGGATAATAATTATTTTATGCTGCGCGATTTGGGGAAAATCCTCGGCTATCGTGTCGATTGGAACGAAGCGAAAAAGCAGGCTTCTCTGACAAAGGAAAGTGCTGCGCAGGATTTGCAGCATCTGAGTGCGGCAAAGCAGGCAAAAGCCGTACAGCAAAGCAAGCAGACCATTCTCGTTGGCGCAACGGAATACGAAAACATGAATTGCCTGAATATTGACGGTTATAATTATTTCAAGCTGCGCGATTTGGTCGAGATTATGGACTTCACCTGTGGATGGGACAGCGAAAAGAATCGGATTCAGCTCTCCACAGGCGAGCAGAATGACGAGGGAGTCAGCATATCCGTAAAGGATTTTCTGGTTGAAGGGGCGAAGCAGAAGGTGATTGAGGAGGATGTGCCTTATGTCCCCGACTCGAAGGATTATGCAGCACTGGAGGTCTATATGCAGAAGAATGTAGACAAGGACTTCAAGGCGGCTGATTTTATTATCACAGAAGCAGAGGAGGGCAGCCATACGCCTAACCTCATCACACTGGATATGCGTCTGAATGTAAACGGCGTTATGACAAAGAATTTCGGCTATCGGGTTCTCTGTATCAATAAAAAAGCAGCGCTGATTACCTTTATCGGGGAAAAGAATCCCGATTTTGATATTACAAAGGCAGGCGTGCAGAAGCTTTCCGATGCTGATGCAAAGCAGATGGCATTAGATATGGATAAAAACAGCTATAAGGTAGAGAAGCAGACGGTTTCCCGCTATTTCGATATGCAGGAGCTGAAGCAGAAATGCGAGGTAGAAACGACCTATATTGACAATGGGGGCGCAACCTTCGTAACGGCGCACGCCTTTGATGCAGAATAACAGCTGATAATTTTATATAGAAGAAACACAAACAGGAACAGCAAAGCAGAAGCAGCCTTGATGTTCCTGTTTTTCGTTGGCAATAAGATATAGATGTGCTATAATATTCACATTAAATGTAGCTTTTTGGGGAATTTTGAATATTTCAAGGGCAGAATGAGGCTTTACAGCGTCAGGCAGAATTCGCGGCAGAGCTTGAGATGCAAAAGACAGAACGACAGGAGAGGATCGCCTTATGAGACGAAGAAAACTGCTGATTGCAGACGATTCTGAAATGAACCGCGCAATTCTTGCAAATGTACTGGATCAGGAATTTGAAGTGATTGAAGCAACGAATGGGCAGGAAGTCATCATTGCGTTGCAGAGCTATGGCACGCAGATTTCCGCATTGCTGCTGGATATTGTGATGCCTGAGATGGACGGATTTGAGGTTCTGGAGGAAATGAACCGCAGACATTGGATTGAGGATATCCCCACCATCATGATTTCCGCGGAAACCAGCAATACCTACATCGACCGTGCATTTGAACTGGGTGCATCTGACTACATCAGCCGTCCCTTTGTACCCGGCATCGTTCGCCGCCGTATCATCAACACAATCCTGCTGCATACCAAAAAGCATCAGCTGATGGACGTGGTTGCGGATTGGTTTTTCCGCAGAGAAAAAAGCAACGAGGTTATGATATCGATTCTGGGCTATGCCTTGGGGCTGCGCTGCGGGGAAAAGGGGATGCACATGTCCGGCGTAAGCCGTGTGACGGGGCTTTTGCTGCACTGTCTGCTGAAGCGGACGAACCGCTATGCGCTGAATCCGGATGATATAGATGTAATTTGCATGGCGGCAAGCCTGCATGATATCGGGAAACTGCTGATTCCGGAGGAAATTCTGACAAAGCCCGGCAAGCTGACTGAGGAGGAATTTGCCATTGTGAAACGGCATACGGTGATTGGTGCGGATATTATTTCGGGAATGTCTGTGTATCAGAATGAAAAACTGGTGAAATACGCCACGATGATCTGCCGCTGGCACCATGAGCGTTGGGATGGCAAGGGCTATCCGGACGGGCTGGCAGGGGATAATATTCCCATTGCGGCACAGGTGGTTTCCGTTGCGGATGCTTATGATGCGCTGACGAATGAGCGCAGCTATAAAGAAGCCTTTTCGCATGATACGGCACTTGCTATGATGCATAACGGCGAATGTGGCAGTTTGAATCCGCTCCTGCTTGAATGTATGGATGAGCTTTCGGAGACCCTGCGGCATGGCGTGGAGAAAAAGCCTGTGGGACAGAGTGCGGAGCAGGTATATGAAACGGTGGAGGAGCTTTACAGTGGACAGGATGTCATTGCGGCGCGCATGACAAAGCAGCTGGAGGAGGCCAACACAAAAGCAGAGTTTTTCGCAAATCTCAGCGGAGAGCTGTGGTTTGAATATACTGCACAGCCTTCCTCTCTGCATCTTTCCAAGGGCGCAGTAGAGCAGACGGGACTGCCGGATGTGATTGTTGACCCGATGGAAAATGAAGCCTTTCTTTCCGTTTTCGGGAAAAAGACGCTTGCGCTGCTTACTGAGAAATTACAGGAGCTGCCGACTGACCGGACACAGCTGGAGTTTATGGTACAGATTGCGCTAAACGGAAAGCCGAGACAATGCCAGACCGCCATTTTGGTTTCGGGCAAGAGGGACGGCGAGGGACATTATAGCTCTCTGCTCGGAAAAATTATAGATATTGATGAAAACTATAAGAGAATACAGATGTATAATGCCGAAGCAGCGAAGCCTGCTTTGCAGGAGCAGGTGCTGCTGCCCATTCTGGCGAGTGGAGAAAATGTGATTCGGATTACGGAAAAGCAGGTTGGCCCTGTGCTGCAGGGATATCGGACGATGTTTGAAACGGTTCGGCTGGTGGACCCTGAAATCTGTATGCAGGTTTCTACAACAAAGGAGAGTCATTCTGTGCAGAAGAACGAGGATTGCTTTGCCCTCTGGGGGAAGTCGCGCCGCTGTGAGCGTTGTATTTCGCAGGATGCCGTCCGTATGGGAAAGATACAGACGAAGGTGGAGCCGATTGGCAATGATGTTTATTATGTATTTGCAATGCCAATCGAGATAGACGGAATGTCCTATTCTCTGGAATGTGTGAACCCGATTCGTTCGGAGGATATCAACGGCATAGAAAGCGAACACGTTCTGAATCAGCTGCTTGTGCGGAACAGGCAGGTTTATATGGATTCTGCAACAAGAGTATATAATCGCCGGTATTATGATGAACGGGTGCGTAACCTGAGCGGAGAATATGCGCTGGCGATGATTGATATTGATAATTTCAAGAAAATCAACGATCGCTTCGGGCATACCGCAGGGGATGCAGTATTGTATTATGTGGCGCAGACGATTCGCTCCATGCTGCGCAGCAACGATGCACTGATTCGCTATGGTGGAGATGAGTTTTTCCTGCTGTTTGATAATATGCCGGAGCGGATTCTGGAACGAAAGCTGGAGGAGCTCTGCCGAGCGGTGCACAGGATTGAGGTGGCGCAGTATCCGGAGCTGAAGCTGACCATCAGTATTGGCGGTGTGTATGCTTCGGGACGGATTTCGGATTTAATTCAGAAGGCAGATGCCGCCTTATATGAGGCAAAGAAAGAAAAGAATCGCGCGGTGATTTTTTAAGGAGGGGTATTTATGACGGTAAATGAATTTTATCAGAAGGTTGATGGAGACTATACAGATGCAATCAATCGCCTGCAAAGTGATGTGCTGATTCGGAAATTTCTGAAAATGCTGCCGGGTGACAACAGCATGACGCTTCTGGCAGAGGCAGTGGAAAAATCCGAGGCGGAGCAGGCATTTCGTGCGGTGCATACGCTGAAGGGAATGGCACTGAACCTAAGCCTTTCTGCTTTGGCAGAGGTTTGCTCCGCGATGACGGAGCTGCTGCGCGGCAAGGAGGCGCTGCCTGCGGAAGCAGGGCAGTATTATGATGCCGTAAGAAGGGAATACGAAAGAGTACGCGAGGCATTGGAGGAATTGGAGTAAGCGGCGGTGGTCTGAATGAAAAGAAAAGATGTGATTCTTTTGACTTCCTCCCAAAGAATGTGGTAAAATAAGATATTATGGATAGAACAAATTTTGTGCAAGGAGGAAGCGTATGTCTCAGGACAAACAGAAACACATTCGGAATTTTTGCATTGTGGCGCATATTGACCACGGCAAATCCACATTGGCAGACAGACTGATTCAGAAAACAGGTCTTTTAACAGATAGAGAAATGCAGGAGCAGGTTTTGGATAACATGGATCTGGAGCGCGAAAGAGGAATCACCATCAAATCGCAGGCGGTTCGTCTGATTTACCGCGCGCAGGATGGGGAGGAATATCAGTTTAACCTGATTGATACACCCGGACATGTCGATTTCAACTATGAGGTATCCCGCTCCCTTGCGGCGTGCGAGGGTGCGGTGCTGATTGTGGATGCGGCGCAGGGCATTGAAGCGCAGACACTGGCAAATGTTTATCTGGCGTTGGATAATAATCTGGAAATTCTTCCGGTTATCAATAAAATTGACCTGCCCAGCGCAAACCCGAAATGGGCAAAGCAGGAAATTGAGGATATCATCGGGATTCCTGCGGAGGATGCCCCTGAAATTTCTGCGAAAAACGGTATCAATATCGAGGAGGTTCTGGAACGCATTATTACAGATATTCCCGCGCCCGCGGGGGATGTCAATGCGCCGCTGAAGGCGTTGGTGTTCGACTCTGTATATGACCAGTACCGCGGCGTTATCGTGCTGATGCGTGTGTTTGACGGCTCGATTCGTAAGGGCAGCAGAGTCAAAATGATGGCAACAGGGAAGGAATTTGATGTTGTTGAGGTTGGCATTTTCGGCCCCGGGCGTTTCCTGCCTGTGGATGAGCTGAGTGCCGGCATGGTTGGCTATTTTACGGCAAGCATCAAAACGGTATCCGATACACGCGTGGGGGATACGGTTACATTGGCGGAAAACCCGACCGCAGAGGCACTGCCAGGCTATAAGAAGGTAAACCCGATGGTTTACTGCGGCATTTTCCCTGTGGATGGGGCAAAATATCCCGATTTGCGCGATGCACTGGAGAAGCTGCAGCTGAATGATGCGGCGCTGTTCTTTGAGCCGGAAACCTCTGTTGCGTTAGGCTTTGGGTTCCGCTGCGGCTTCCTTGGACTGCTGCATTTGGAAATCATTCAGGAAAGACTGGAAAGAGAATATAATCTGGACTTGGTAACAACTGCCCCCAGTGTTATTTATAAGGTATATCTGACGGATGGGACAAGCTTTGATTTATCCAATCCGAGCAATATGCCCGATCCTGCCAGAATCGAGAAGATGGAGGAGCCGATTGTGAAGGCGGAAATCATGCTCCCGAAGGATTATGTCGGGCCGATTATGGAGCTTTGCCAGCAGCGGCGCGGCGAATACATCAGTATGGAATATCTGGATTCCTCCCGTGTGATGCTGACCTATCACATGCCGTTGAATGAAATTATTTACGATTTCTTCGATGTGCTGAAATCCAGAAGCCGCGGCTATGCCTCCTTTGATTACAGCCTGCTGGGCTATCAGGAAAGTGAGCTGGTGAAGCTGGATATTCTGGTAAACAGGGAGCCTGTGGATGCGCTGTCCTTTATTGTGCATAAGGATTCCGCAACGGAGCGTGGCAGAAAGATGTGCGAAAAGCTGAAAAAGGAAATTCCCAGACATCTGTTTGAAATTCCCATTCAGGCAGCAATCGGCAGCAAGATTATTGCCAGAGAAACCATCAGCGCAATGCGCAAGGATGTTCTGGCAAAATGCTATGGCGGTGATATTTCCCGTAAGAAAAAGCTGCTCGAAAAGCAGAAGGAAGGGAAAAAGCGTATGCGCCAGATTGGCAGCGTAGAGGTGCCGCAGAAGGCGTTTATGTCTGTACTGAAGTTGGATGAAGAATAAGACGGTAAAAAGGGTGTGATAAATTTTATCACACCCTTTTTGCGTCCTATTTGAATTTCCATTGATATTTTTCCAAATCGACCCTTCCGTTGACCACCTCAATGCCATCCGCCTGCAACAGCTTTTCCTGTGCAGCCTCTCCGCCGAAGGCAAAGGAACCGGAAAGCTCCCCTTTTGCATTGACAACACGATAGCAGGGGATATTTGCAGGGTCCGGGTTTTTATGCAGGGCATTGCCGACCGCGCGCGCCATATTCGGGTCACCTGCCAGCGCTGCAATCATCCCATAGGTTGCGACACAGCCTTTGGGGATTTTTTTGACCGCCTCGTAGATGCGCTTGGTGGGACTATCCGCAATCAAATCGTAGCTTTCGGCAATCATGCGCTTGATATCCTGCGTGGGAATGGTGCCGTCCAGAATAATCGTATTCCAGTGCATTTTGTTTTGATGATAGCCCGCAACCACGGCAGGATAGGTGTTCCGCCAGAACTCACGCCATTCAGGCGCTACCTTTACATTTAGATTGAGATATCCCCCTCGGTCATAAATCCAGAGAAATGCTTTTTTGTTTTCCTTTAGGCGAACCAACTGCCAATTTTGGTCACGAAAGGGACATTCTGTGTAGACCTCCGCAAAGGAGAGGGCATAGGCTAATATTTCTTCCCGTGTTTTCATCATCCATCACCTCTTGCTTTTTGTATAAAAAGGGGTTGCTTTGGTCAAAAGCGTTTTTCCAGCTTCATCAGCCGCCCGCGGATATGAACATCCTCCATTTCCTTGCCGACAAGGATTTTCATTTCATAGGCAGGGTTTTCGGGCTGCAGCACAAGGGCGTTTTCCTTTTTAATCACACGCTTGAGGGTTGCATCGTCTCCGTTGACGGAAACAACGGCAATATCGCCGCTATCGACATCGTTTTGCTTGCGGATGAGCAGAAAATCTCCGGGATGAATGCCGATATTCGTCATGCTGTCCCCTTTGGCACGCAGCCAAAAATATTCCTCGCCGCTATTCAAATCCTCCAAGGGTGTTTCGATATAGCCCTCGATATTTTCCTCTGCAAGAAGGGGGACACCGCAGTTGACAACGCCGACAATGGGGATGGGTCTTGTCTGGCGTGGCGTATAGGGAATGGCATCCGGCGGCAAATGCTCTCTATCCTCCAAGAGTGCGGATTTTTCAATGCCGAAATATGCCGCAAGCCGTTCCAGCTTATCTATGCGGGGATAGGTTTTCCCGTTTACCCAATCACTGAGGGTGGTATATTTTATATCCAGTGCCTCGCAAAGTGCAGCTCTTGTTTTTTGATTTTTTTCCATGTAATAGCGGATATTTTTTGCCAAAATGGTTTTGCTGTTATCCATAAAATCACCGTCCCATCTTTATTATACGGTTAAATCGTAAAAATGCAATATATTTTGGGATAATTACGAAAAAACCGTTGACAGATACGGTGAAACCGTAGTATGATTGTGTCGGATAAAGGAATAACTTATTTTTTTAAAGTATAATTACGGATAAACCGTAATATGAAAGGGGTATGAGATGAAGGAAAGAAGAATGTGGAAAAATACATGGCTGAAGGAGCTTGCAGGTAGGTATGGATTGGAAAAGGGAAAGTCTGTTATTGTTGAGGAGCGTTCTCTTTTGAAGGATTATACATATATTACACGGGAAATTCGTCATGGCGTGGTGCTGGAGTTATATCCCCACCATTTTTACTGTCAGATGGAAAACGGCAGAAGGGAATCCTTCCGCTATAATGAATTTCTGGGGCATGAAGCAAGGCTCGTCCATCTGAAGGAGGAGCAACAAAAAAGCGTCCAAGCTTGGACGCTTTTTTTATTGCGGAAGGAATCGGGAAGCAAGAGAGCGTTACTTCGCTCTGTCCCAAGTGGAATCCTGATTTCGACTTAATAAAATAATGTATTTACATCCAGCTCTTTTTCAATCATGCCTGCCTGATACATAAAATCAGCGGTGCGCTGGAAGCCCTCCTGATCCGCAGCAGTAATCTCTGTGGAGAAGTCATAATACTGTGCCATTTCCTTTACGGCATCCACATCCAAATCCAGCTCCGCTGCTGCCATTTCGTAGGCTTCCTGCTCGTGGTTCTGAATAAAGTCTGCGATTTCTGCCTGTGCGGATTGCAGCCTTTCGATGATTTCGGGGTGTGCTTCATAGAATTTATTTGTGACTGCTACTGCAATGATGGCGTTAATCAAGCCCTCGCCGTCGGTAATCAGGTGATAGCCCTGCTGCTGTGTCTGATATGCGGCTGCACCTGCTAGCAATGCCACATCCACACTGCCGCCTTCCAGACCTGCCTTTGCTTCGGGAATGCCCATATTCACGAAGTTTACATCATCCACTGTCATATCCGCGGTTGCAAGATATGCCGCCAAGAGCTCATGTAGATTTGTGCCGACAGGACCTGCAATGGTTTTGCCGCGCAAATCCTCAGGGGAGCTGATGCTTTCATCCTTGGAATACATGCAGAATGCCTTGGGAGAGCGGCTATACATATTCAGCACCTTGATATCTGCATCATTTGCGGCAGAAAGAATGACAGAGGTTGCGCCAACGGCATACAGCACCTGCACATCTCCGGCTGCCAGTGCCTGTGTCTGGTCTGCGCCGGAGGTGATTTCTGCATATTTCACTTCGATGCCGTCATCCGCAAAGGCTTTTGCGAAAATGCCTTCCTCTTTTTCCACGATAGAGGGCAGGTTCAGGGGAGAGGTGACATAGGTGAAGGTCAGCGAATCGAGAGAGGATGTATCCCCTGCGGTGCCGCAGCCTGTCAGCGCCGTCATAGCCAGAACAGCTGCCATTGCCATGCCAATCAATCTTTTTTTCATTTGTAATACCTCCTAAAAATTTTAAATGATAAAACGCTTATTTTAACTGCCGAAAGGTGCGCTCGGATTAGAACCCTAAAGACAGTTTTTTATAAATGAAGCTGTGCGAGAATTTCCCGTTTCAGTTCAATCAGTTCCTTGGATAATAAATCCCGATTTTCGCAATCCGTATCCAAAAGGAATTCCTTTTGGATGCATCCATCCTCAATAAAGGCAATTTTATGCCCCAGAAGCAGGGCCTCATCAATGCTGTGGGTGACGAATAAAATTCCTGTATTTTGACTTTTTTGCAGGCGAATCAGCTCCTTCTGCAGCTGCGTGCGCGTGAAATGATCCAATGCGGCAAAGGGCTCATCCATCAGAAGGAAGGAGGGCGCATACGCCAAAGCACGCGCGATGGCGGTTCTTTGCTGCATTCCGCCCGAAAGCTGATGGGGATAGGCTCTCTGAAAGCCATCCAGACCAACCGTTTCCAGCAGGGCTTGGATTTTTCCTGTATCATAGGAGTGCTTTTTCAGTCCGAAAATAGTATTATCCCATACAGTCAGCCAAGGCATGAGCCGCGGCTCCTGAAACACAAAGGCGGTTTTATGCGTGACCGCAAAGCGAATTTCTCCGCTGTTTGGCTTCTCCAAATCTCCCACTAAGCGGAGCAGGGTGGTTTTGCCGCAGCCGCTTTTCCCAAGAAGGACGGTGATGCTGTTTTCGGGAATCTGCAAGCAGATATCCTTTAAAACGGGGAAGGTCCGCCCGTCCACGGTGTATGCCTTCTGTATATGCTTTAATTCAATTCCAGCCATTTTCACCATTCCCCTTAAATAATTTTTTCAGCAAAAAGCCGAAGCATTTATCGGTTGCCAGACCGACAAGCCCAACCACAAAAATGCCGACAATCACCTTATCGGTGCGGCTCAACTGCTGTGCGAACAGAATCAGATGCCCGATACCGCTGGAGGCTGCAATCATTTCTGCCGCGATGATGGCACGCCAGCTATAGCCCATGCCGATGCGCATTCCAACGAGAATATCGGCGGAGGCGTAGGGCAGGAGGATATAGCGGAATTTTTCAAATTTTGTGTAGCCGAAGGCATCCCCAACCTCCAATAGCCTTTGGTCACAGCCCGTAAAGCCTTTTACGATGTTCAGATACATCGGGAAGAAGGATGCCAGCACGATAATAACGGTTTTTGTGGTTTCCCCGATGCCGCACCAGAGAATCAGAAGCGGAATCAGACTCAGCGGCGGTACATTGCGGAAAAACTGCACGATTGCGTCATAATATTTTTCTGCGGCAGGCAGGAGCGTGCGGAACATCCCCAGCAGAAACGCAAGCAGAAAAGCAATACAGAAGCCCTTCAGAATGCGGATAAAGGAAATCAGCACATCCCGAAGCAATTCTCCGGAGAAAAGCATGCGCAGAAAGCTGTCGAACACCTTTTGCGGTGTCGGCAGAAGATAGGGACTGAATATCTCTGCGCGGCAAAGCAGAAACCAGACCGCAAGCAGAAGGAGGATGCCGAGAAACGGCGCAAATGCCGAATGTATTTTTTTCATATAATACTCCTATAAAAAATGAGTCCACGCAAAAGCGCAGACTCATAAAAAGGAAAATTCCTTTGCTTTTATGATTTTTGTCTGAACGCCTTTTCATGCAGGTGTTGCCCTTTATGGTCAGTACGTTTTGGCGAAATTATTTATATTCGCCGGAAATTTTTGTAATATTTCCGTTTTTATCCAGTGTGAGAACAAGGTCGAGCTTGTCACCGGATTCGAGCCAGTCAATCAGCTTCGTAAGTGTTTTTACGCTGGAAGCATTGGTGATGTTTACCTTGATGTTATCTGTATCATCCTCATCAAAATCATAGCTGAAGACATTATCGCTGTATTTGCCTGTGATTTTGATATAATTCTTGCCAAGCTTGGAAAGCTCACCCTTTGCCTGTGTTACCTTACCTGTGATTTTTGTAACCTCATCATTTTTAACGGTAGCGGAAACATTCATGACCTTTTTGTCCTTATAGGCATTATAGAAATCTTCCCATGTTTTAATCTTATCGGAGCCGTCGGTAATGGAGATATCGACATCATCTACATCATCAATATCATAGGTCTTGCTGCCGATTTTTACCGTACCGGTGTCCTTGTTTTCCTTATAGGTAACGTTTGCAACATTGCCGTCCGCATCATCCTTGCTGTCGCTGTCGGAGGTGGTTGCTGTAATTTTAGTAACGTAATCCTTTTTATTCAGTGTCAGTGTAACGGTAATGGTGCTATCCCCATCATCGTACAGTTTATACAGATCCTTGTAGGTTTTTGTTTTGTTGTCAATCTTTACGGTTACATCTTCCGTATCATCAATTTCATATTTTGTGGTTTTTCCTTTCAGCTTGATGTAGCCTGTTTCTTTGGACTTATTATAGCTCATATCGGAGATTTTGCCCTTCAAGGAATCGCTGCTGTCACTGTCCTTTGTGGTGCCTGTGATTTTTGTCAGATTTCCTTTGTTGTCAAGGGTAACCTCGACCTCAATGGTTGCTTTGTCATCCTCTGCCTTTGTGAATAGGTCGTATAATTCCTTCAGGCTATAGCTCTTTTTGTCGATACGGATATCTACATCGTCTTTGTCGGTAAAGGAGTAGGTGCTGTCCTTATCAATCGTGATAGAGCCTTCTTTATCCGTTTTATTATATCTCACCTTTGTCAGGCTGCCTTTGGTTTTCTTGGTTTCCTTATAGGTTGCCTCCAGCTTGGTGATATGCAGGCTGCTGTCGAGCGTCAGGGTAACATCAATAGAGGTGCCTGCCTTATATAGCTTTACGACATCGCTCATGGTGGCAGAAGAACCGTTCAGTGTGATGGTTGTGCCGCCGGATGCCAGCATATAGTAAGCTGCGCTGTCCTTCAGATTGACATAGAAATTTGTCATGGTCGCAACCGTACCCTTCTGCGTGGAGGTGGTCGGGTTGGTAGGTGTTGTCGGAGTTGTGGGTGTGGTCGGTGTGGTTGCCTTTTCCAGCACACCATACAGGTTTGTTACCAGAACTGCGGTTTCTGTGCGGTTCAGTGTCTTTTTGGGGTTGAATTTATTGGAATCGTCCCCATTGACTACGCCTACCCTTTTCAGCAGGGCAACATAGGGCTTCGCTTCTGTGGAAATGCTGCTGTTGTCCAGGAAGGTGGTTGTGGTTTCATTTGCTGTGTAGGAAGAAACCCCCTTTGTTAAGGCGCGCCCAAGGATGGTTGCTGCCTGTTCTCTTGTGGCAGGCAGATTAGAGCCGTTTTTCATGAAGCCGCTCAGGTTAGAGGTAGCCAGAATCCCGTTTTCCAAGCAGTAGGAAACGGCAGGATATGCCCAGCTCTGGATGCCGTAAGCATTCATAATGGGAGTCCATTTCTGGGTTATGCTGTCATCCGCCTTTGCCTTGCCTGTCTGTATCAGCAGCTTATACGCCAGCTGGCAGGATTCGGACAGAGAAACAGAATCTCTGGAGCGAAAATAGGTTTTGCCATTTCTGGTTTCCCCAACAACCAGACCCAAGCTTGCCGCTTTATTGATGGATGCTTCGGCACCCGCCCAAGGAGCCTGATTCATATCGGCAAAGGTTGCCGCATAAACAGAAAGCGGTTGACACGCCAGCATTGCCGCCAAAGCCAAGGCTACAGTATGTTTTGTCTTTTTCATAGAGAATACCCTCCTTTTCTTTTCATCAATAGTAAGATTATAACAAATTTTTTTCTGCTATAGCAACAGTATACAACAAAATTACAGACTTTTGTAAAAATCAGTCAAATTTAAAAAACTCTTAAGAATTTCGCCGTCTGCATACTTCCGAGGGGAAAAGCATAGAGTATCCATAAGAATATCTGGGAGGAATGGGCGGATGAAGAATTGGAAGGGAGTATTGGCGATACTGCTGATGTCTGTGCTGTCGCTTGGGTTCAGCCTGTCTGCTTTTGCGGCGGAAACGGATGCATTGCAGCTGAAAAGTAAAAGTGCGGTGCTGATGGACGCAGGCACGGGAACAATTTTATATGAAAAAAACAGTCACGAGGCAATGCCGCCTGCCAGCGTGACAAAGGTGATGACATTATTGCTGATTTACGAAGCGGAGGCGGCAGGACAATTTGAATGGGAGGAAGCGGTGCAGGTGAGCGAGCATGCGGCGAGTATGGGTGGCTCACAGGTTTTTCTGGAGTCGGGCGAAACGCAGACAGCCGCAGAGCTGACGAAATGTATCGCGATTGCATCTGCGAATGATGCGGCGGTTGCCATGGCGGAGTTTGTGGCAGGCAGTGAGGAGGCCTTTGTGGAGCGGATGAACAGGAAGGCAGAGGAATTGGGGATGCAGGAAACGCATTTTGTCAATGCCTGCGGACTGGATGTGGACGGACACGAAACCAGTGCGTATGATATTGCGCTGATGAGTCGGGAGCTGATGACGAAATTCCCGGAGGTGCAGAAATATACGACCACATGGCAGGATACCATCATACATAAAACGCGCAAGGGGGAGTCCGAATTTGGCTTAACGAATACGAATAAGCTGATCAAATGGTATGAGGGTGCAACGGGGCTGAAAACAGGCTCTACGGGCAAGGCGCTTTATTGTCTTTCCGGTACGGCGGAGCGCAACGGGCTACACCTGATTGGCGTTGTGATGGCTGCACCGGATTTCAAGCTGCGCTTTCAGGAAACCATGAAGCTTCTGGATTACGGCTTTGCCAATTACAGCGCGGAAAAGGGACTGCCCGCAGGGAAGGAAATGGGGCGTATTCCTGTGACGAAGGGCATGGAGGACAGCGTTTCGGCTGTGGTGCAGGAGGAGATTTCCATTCTTCTGAAAAAGGATATCGGCGGTGAATGGGAAACGAAAACGGAGCTTTTGCCTGCCATGGATGCGCCGGTTGCGGCAGGGGAGAAGGTCGGTGAACTGATTTATTTGCTGCATGGGAAGGAGGTCGGCAGGACGGATTTGATTACGGCAGAGGCTGTTGAAAAAGCAAATATCAATACTATGCTGCAAAGAATGCTAAGACAATGGTTTTAGGGGCAGAGGGTGCAGAAAATGAACTCCTGTCGGAGCGGAATTCGTATGATGCAACGCAGGGTTTTTCGTTGAAAATTAAAAATTTCCCAATCAACGATTTCGGCAGTATTGTCACCTCCTGTATGTTTCTGGTGCTTTTGGGCGGTATATCGCTTTTGTGTTTCGGAGAAAGTAAGGTTGGAGCAAAAAATTGTTCCAAAAAATATGGTTGGGAGAGGAGAAGATGCAGCAGAAAATAAGAAAAATTTTTTTATCAGTATTGCCTTTTTTTGCGGTTTTCATTCCGATTCTGTTAAGCGTACCACAGTCTGCACAGGCGTTGGAGCGGCGGAAGCTGATTCCTGTCGGCAGAACGGTAGGCGTAACGATGGATACAAAAGGGCTTCTGGTTTTGGAAACAGGCACCGTAGTTGGAGCGGATAACGAAAGCCATGAACCCAGCAAGGGACTTCTGAAAGCCGGAGACCGCATTTTGCAGGCAAACGGCGAGAAGCAGGAGAATAAGGAAGCGTTTATGAAAACCATTCAGCAGAGCGAAGGGAACCCGATTTGTCTGCGTTTGGAGCGAAATGGCAGGCAGAAGGAGGTGAAGATTACACCGGTTCTGAGCAATACCGCGCAGACCTACCAGATTGGCGCGTGGATTCGGGACAGTATCCAAGGCATCGGCACAGTGACGTATTATGACGCGGAAAACGGTACCTTCGGCGCATTGGGGCATGGTGTGTACGATGTGGATACGGATGATCTGATGGTGATTCATGGCGGCTCTGTGGTGGATACCACCCTGACGGAAATTGTGAAGGGGAAAAGGGGTGCTGCCGGTGAATTGATTGGGCAGGTAGAGATGCAAGAGAAGCTTGCCGCAATCGAGAAAAATACGGAAACGGGCATTTATGGCAAGGCGGCGGCAGGCGTTTTTGCAGGTGAAAGCTATCCTGTTGCCACAAAGGCAGAGGTAAAAAAGGGCGCGGCTGTGCTGCTTTCTGATTTGGAGGGCAAGGGCGTGCAGGCGTATGCCATGGAAATCGAAAGTCTGGAGAAGAACGGCGGAAGACAGCATAAGGATATGAATATCCGCATTATGGATGAACGGCTGCTTGCGCTGACAGGCGGCATTGTGCAGGGCATGAGCGGTTCGCCGATTTTGCAGGATGGAAAGCTTGTGGGAGCAGTGACGCATGTGACTTTGGCAGACCCGACAAAGGGCTACGGCATTTTCATGGAAAATATGGCAGCATAAATTCTGAGAGATACGCATGGCAGGAATGTCATGCGTATTTTTCAATTTTATTTACATATTCCCTTTTTGTGCTTTCTGCTTTATAATAAAGAAAAAAGCGGATTCGTGTCTAATTAGGGAAAAGGTGGTTTTTCAATGAAGAATTTAAGAAGGATGTTGGCTTGTGGACTTCTGTTTTCACAGCTTTTCTGTGGGCAGGCATGGGCGGCGGAAGTGCATACACCCTGCTATCGGAACAGCGTGGATACGGAAAACAGTGATTTTGACAAGGGAGACTGGAAATACAAATTTACGGCGGATTCCGGGCAGGAGGCTGTGCTGACGGATGGAGAAAAGCATACATTTCTCATCATCAATGGCGGTCTGTCTGCAGAGCATGTCATCATTGAAAACGGACGTGCTTTCATGGAGCTTGGGGCGTTGTGCGATGCGCTGGGTCTGCAAAGGGAAGAAGTGAAGGATACGGCACTTTCCGGCAAGACAATCTGCGTGGAAAACGAGATTTATGTTCCGGTGCGCGCTTTTGCGACACAGCTTGGTGCGACTGTAACCTATGGCATGCAGGAAGTGATGCCGATGGGGAACCCCTGTATCAATCTGGATAACCGAGCGCAGAAAATCACAAAGGAAGCAGCAGTGCAGAATGTAAAGGAAAAATTGCAGCTTTATTATCCGATGTTTCAGAAAAGCGAGAGCTATCAGAAGCTAACACCGTATGTGGGCGAAATGCAGACAGAATTTCAGAAGCTGCAATGCGTGGATGAAACCGCAAGCTTCTGGGTTATCAAAGGCATGCGTCTGTTCCTTGTGGATAAAGCAACGGGAGAGATTTATTATAAGCTGGGAGAAAGCAGCACAGGAAGCGGCTCTTATATTGAAACGGTTGGAAAATTAGAGGAAACGTATGAGAATCTGTTTGAAAATATGCTGCTGTGCGGATGATTTTTGTGCTGACGGAAAATGCAGAGCGGAGAAGCCTGTTTATAAAAAATAAAATATGACAATAAAAATGAAAAACCTGTGGTTTTAAGCATAGGCTTTTTTGTTGGCGCATTTATGCGTGGAAATAAACCCCTAGTTTTACTGGGGGAAGATAAAAACTTTAGTATATGAAAACCTCCTTGTTGTAAAATAGTAGTGGTTTGGCGACCACATTACTAAAGACAACAAGGAGGTTTTTAACAAATGAAGAACGAAATAAAAGGCACTCCTCGTAGCAGCTTTTAAGGAGCAACAGCTTAGGGGCGGCTAAGCACAATTTTTTGTGGCAGTTTCCTTTAGACTTTGAAAATAATATTTTCAGGGTTGCTTTTCATAAAATTTTTCATCCAGCAGCTCCGGGGCAAATTGCCTTAGGGCTGTATTCCTTTGTATAAAAAAATGGGAGGACCTATGCCCACCCATTCGATTTTTAGAATTTTTTTCTATACAAGTGGAGCAGGGGGTGCGGACCTCCTCCCCCTACTCTGCAAGTACATGCCCTGAAAAAATCAGAAAATCCACAATATTCGCCTGAGGTCTTTCCTTGTGCTACATCTTCCCCTTTCTGAAGTAAATTTAAAAACAACATAAGAATATCGTTTTTTTACAGAACCGCCTATACTTAGAATACCTTTTTCATATCGTTGTTAATCGTGTTTGCATTAAATGTCAAAATTCTGCATGAACTGTAGGTTAGAGGACAAAATAATGCGATGTTAATGCCTTTGACAAACGATTTTTTATGTTCATGCTACGCACCTCACTTCACCGGATATATGAACTTGGAGATGCTATTTCGGTGATTTATTGGAGACACCTTCCACACGAAAAAGCCGAAAGACTGCAACCTCCGCTTCTTTCGGCATATCCATATCCACATTTTTGATTTCGGACCCATTTTTGCTCTATTATTCCTGTTTCTTTGCTTAAAAAGTCCTGTAAAGCCGCCTCCTTCTGAAACGAAAAAGACCATAATTCTTCCTTTCATACAAATTGAAATTAGAATTTATGGTCTTTTCTATATGTTTATAATTTTTGTGTCAGGCAAGCTGAGCCCGATGAATCCTTTAACCTGTCTTTGGGATGATTCGTCCCAAAGCTCTTTACTTTGACCTAAAATATGCTTACCTGTCTTACAATCTTATTGTAGCACAAGGTGCAGTTGGTTTACAGTCGCAGTTTGGCAAGAATCAAACACTGCCTATATTTGCAGCGGGATAAATCGGAATCTACCCAAGACGATTCTTAATGAATAACCTTCTGTTCTTTTACAATATCCCACAGGATTGCATCCACTTTGTTATGTAAAACATCATGCTGCAGGCGATAAAGATTTTCCAGCGTAACCTTCAAATCATTATGAACAAAGCCTTCTACATTTGTAGCACGGATGCCTTCCTTTGCCATCATCATAGCCTGCAAAGAACCAAACAGGGCAACATACATTCTTGTAGCGCAGGAAGGTTTTGCACCATCACATACTACGCCGGCCATCTGAACCTGTGCTGTACACAGCATATCATTGATCTGCTGAGGAGTCAGGCCATGGAGAAATGCGACCCCGGCAGCCGCTGCAGGTGCGGCTGTTGTTGCACAGGAGCAGGTAGGAGGCATATAAACATATTCTTTAGAAGCATATTTCATAAAGGTATTCATCAGCAATGCAAAGGCTACAGCACGGTAACCATCTTCAGCACTCATCTTGCGATACTGAGAGGATGCCCAAGGAGCCATTACAACCATCAACCCTTGGTTGCCGCTAGCGGTACTTACCATGGTGGGGTAGTCGCTGCCGCCCATACGAGCGTCTGCACCAGCAGTGCCCCACATTAAAACGTGTGTGATTTCATCTTCAGCTACGAAACCGCTTTCTACATTTTTACGCAGAATACGCGCTGTCTGAATGCCACGAGGATTTTCCAAACCATCGGTAGCAACCTTTGTATTCATTTCAACAGCCTCTTTTGCCCGACCAAATTCGCTGATATCAGCTGTTTTGCACCAATTATAGATGTTCTCAATCGTAAAAACATCCCAGTCAACGTCATTTGCAGGAATCAGCATTTCGCCCGCGGGTTTGCGATTGTCAACAAGCACCTTGCCATCCGCTTCCAAATATGTCCATGTATGATGTTCATCCTCAAAGATAACTGTTGCAACGTGTTCATCTGTCGTGAGGGTCAGCTTGAAATACACCTGTTTACCGGTGCTATTGTCCATGTCCAGTGTAAACTCAGCATTCTGAATCAATTCTTCTGCTGCAACAACGTCTTCAGGGCGAATATTGTGCAGTACTTCTTTACA
>ERZ856578.642-NODE-642-length-71381-cov-25.630582_pt1 | contig 71381 bp, 60 predicted proteins | sample MGYA00514384_ERZ856578 | MGnify/ENA primary metagenome ERZ856578 (study PRJEB29103, sample SAMN06111958) | human gut metagenome | biome: human gut; feature: ankylosing spondylitis patient; material: healthy_person | host: Homo sapiens | place: China:Hangzhou... | reverse complement strand
CCGGCGCCGTTCTCGCCCATGAGGGCGTGGATGGAGCCGGGACGCAGCTGGAGCTTGGCATGGTCCAGCGCCTTGACGCCCGGGAACTGCTTTTCGATATCAAGCATTTCGAGCAGGTAGTTTTCTTCCAAGTGTATCACCAATTCCTTTTTGCATAATCAGGTGGCCCCGGAGGGCCACCTGATTCGATTACGATTCTCTTACTAAGATCAGCAGAATGGTCTGAACAGATTATTCCGCAGTGATCTTTGCGTACGGGATACGGATGGAGAAGCCGTCGTCAGCCATGGTGTAGTCGGTGCCGTCGAGCCAATCCTTGCCCAGAGCGCCGTTGATGGCCATGAGGATGTTGGCCTTGCCCATTGCGTCGCCGTCCTGCTTGACAGTACCGTAGAGCTTGCCGGCGTTGATGTACTCAACAGCCGTATCAGTGCAGTCAACGCCGATGACGATGATCTCGTCGCCGCCGTCGCCGAGGTTGTAGCCGACCTCGTTCAGAGCAGCGATGACGCCGATGGCCATGTCGTCGTTGTTGCAGAAGACGACCTCAATGTTCTCAACGCCGAGGGAAGCGATCTGCGCGGTCATCATTTCCTGTGCCTTGGCGGTATCCCAGTTGGCGACCTGGTTCTCGGTCATCATCTCGCAGGGAACGCCCTTCTCGATCGCGGTGGACAGGGAATACTCGGTACGGGCGATGGCTTCGGGGTTGTTGATCTCGCCTTCGAACTCAAGGGTAGCGACCTTGCCGTCGCCGTTCTTGTCGACGCGCTCGGGGTTGGCGGCATACAGGTCAGCGAGGATCTCGCCCTGCATGATGCCGGCCTCTTCGGGCTTGGTGCCGACGAAGATGGAGTTGGAACCGGTCACGATCGTGGAGTCAACAGGCTCCTTGTTGTAGAAGGAGATGGGGACATTGTACTGCTTGGCAAGGTCAACCAGATACTGGCCAGCGGAGGTGTCGCAGAGGTTGATGATGATGTGGTCCTTGCCTGCGGCGAACATAACGTCAGCCTGGTTGTTCTGGGTAGCCTGGTCGTCGTTGCCGTCCTGCATTTCGAGGTTGATGGTCAGGCCCTTCTCAGCGCCGATCTCCTTGGCGTACTTGTCCATGGCAACACGGACAGAGGAGCCGTAGGTGTCGGAATACTTCCAGACGAGAACGCCGATGTTGAGCTCGGTCTTGCCGTCGGCGGCAGCCTCGGTAGCGGTTTCCTGGACTGCGTCGGTCTTGTTGTCAGTCTCAGCGGGAGCCGGGGTGTCGGTGGTCTTGGCGGCGCAGGCGGCCATGGCCAGAACCATCATCACTGCAAGCAGCAAAGCGATGATCTTTTTCATTGTGAAATTCCTCCTAAAGTAATGTTGAAACGGAAAGTCCCGTTCGTGATTGTATTTTACCATGTGGGAAATGAAAGGACTAGTAAAAAACGTTTCCAAAGTAGAGAAAAACATCTTTAAAACCGTAAAAAAGGAAGTGCTATTTTTGTGCACATTGCCATATATCATTCTTTTTTTCAGATTGATACAATATAAATTAGAAGAAAACAGGGGAAAATTCGACTTGTCCCCGCATACGAATTTACTACTTTTCCGGAAGGAGCCGCCGATATGCTGGATCTGAAAAACGCCGGTCTGACGGAGCTGCTGCACGATTTTTACACGCTGACGGGGCTGAAGCTCTGCATCTTTGATACAGACTTTGAGGAATGCGCATCCACCCCCATCAAGCTCTATCCCCTCTGCGCAAGAATGCGGGAAAATCCGGAATTTGAGCGCCGCTGCCACAGCTGCGACACCGCCCATATGCAGACCTGCCGCCGCACGAGAAAGCCCGTGCAGTACCGATGTCACGCGGGGCTGACGGAATATCTCGCGCCGCTGTATTATGAAGGCGTGATCGTCGCGTTCATCTGCATCGGACAGGCCACGAACGGCCGGGACGCGGAGCTCAACACCATCGCGGCCTACGCCGCGCAGTTTGGCATCGACGAAGAGGAGTGCCGTTCGCTTTACAATATGCAGCTGCACTATTCCCCGGACGAGATCAAGGCCGCCTGCAACATTCTCGACGCCTGCATCAGCCACATTTACCACCAGCGGATGCTTGAGGTGCGCAATCTCGACACGGCGCAGCAGATTGAAAAATACATCAACGACAACATCGCCTGGGATCTGTCCATCGAGCACCTGTGCGCGCATTTTTCCGTCTCACGCGCCGAGCTCTATCAGATCTTCCACACGAGCTTCAATTCCTCCGTCGCCGACTATATCCGCAGCAAGCGTATCTCCATGGCCGAGCAGATGATCCGCTCCACCGCAATGCAGATCTCCGAGATCGCGTCCAACGTCGGCTTTTACGACTACAACTATTTCTCCAAGGTTTTCCACCGGAAATTCGGCTGTTCCCCGCGCGAATACCGAAAAAAACTGGAGAGCGGCAGCGAAGCGGCGGACAAAAAATAATTTTTTCGGATTTTGTACAAAAATCACTATTGCCTGTACGTTTTTTCTGTTATTCTAGGATAGAAGGAACAACGTACAGGCTTTCTGTCTGTATGTACGTCTGGACTGAAAGGAGCATCCAAATGAACGAACGCGCATATTACGGACACGAATCGCAGCTGTTCGGCGTGGAGGAATACCGGCTGACCGGCGGCAAGGGCGACGGAATGCGCCTTTTGCAGGTACGAAACGGCAAAGGGCTGGACTTCACCGTCTCCGCCGACCGCTGCGCAGATATTTCCCGCCTGCATTTCCGCGGCGAAAACTGCGGCTTCTTCTCGGCAAACGGCTACGTCGCCCCCGCTTACTATGATGATAAGGAAGCGGGCTGGCTCAAGAATTTCACGGCGGGCTTTCTGACCACCTGCGGTCTGCTGGCCGTCGGCTCACCCTGCACGGACGAGGGTGTGCGCCTGCCGCTGCACGGTGCAGTCGACAACATTCCCGCCGAGCGTCTGCTCTGGGACATGGACGATGAAAGGATCTGGGTCAAGGCCGTCATGCGCCACGCGCAGATCTTCGCCGAAAAGCTCATTCTGACGCGCACGATCACGTGCTCGAAGAAAACGAATGAGATCACCATCACCGACGAAATCGAAAACATCGGCGGCGAAGCCTCCCCGGTCATGATCCTGTACCACATGAACATGGGCTACCCCATGCTGTCTGAGGCGGCAGAGCTCTATATCCCCGCCGCCGAGATCACGCCCCGCAACGCGCACGCCGCGGAGGATCTGGATACGTGGAATAAAGTCCTCACCCCGACGCCCGGCTTTGAGGAGCAGTGCTATTATCACGCTTTCAATGGCAAACCCGGCCTTGCCGCCATCTTCAATCATGACCGCGGCTACGGCCTTGCCATTTCGTTCGACTCGTCCAGCCTCAGCTGCTTTACGCAGTGGAAGATGATGGGCGTCAAGGACTATGTCATGGGCCTTGAACCCGGCAACTGCTACCCCGACGGCCGCGACGTGATGCGCGAAAAGGGCCTTTTGCAGATGCTTGCCCCCGGCGAGAAGAAGTCCTATGGCGTGCGGCTGACAATGCTCGAAAACGAGGCGCAGTTCGAAGCGCTCAAGCAGAAATAAATATTTAAGGAGAGAGATCCATATGAAAGCACAGCAAGCTGTCCGGCTGGCATGGCAGCACCATACCATCATCCCGGCGTTCAACATCCCCTATCTGCCGATGGCAAAGCCCGTCGCGCAGGCCATCATCGACGAGAAGACCGTCGCCATGCTGCAGGTCGCGCGGCTGGAATGGGAAAAGTTCGAGTCGCGGAGCCTTGAGGCTGTCGCGGAGGAATATTTCAAGTATTATGACCCGAAATACACCCTGCTGCACCTCGACCACGTGCCCGTCATCGACGAGGATCAGAAACGCGTGGACTATATGCCCATTCTCGAGCGTGCCGTCAAGGCAGGTTATCAGTCCGTCATGGTCGACGGCAGCCGCCTGAGCCTTGCGGAGAACATCGCTGTGACGAAGCAGGTCGCAGACTTTGCGCACGCAAATGACATCGCCTGCGAGGCCGAGCTCGGCTCCGTCATGGGCCACGAGGGCGCAGGCGCGAACATGGATTATGAAGAGATTTTCCGCACGAAGAAGGGCTTTACCGATCTCGGAGAGGCGAAGCAGTTTGCGGAAGAGACGAAGTGCGACTGGCTGAGCGTCGCCGTCGGCTCCATCCACGGTGCGATCGCCGAGGGCGTGCGCAACCAGAAAAAGCCCGAGGCCCGTCTGGACATCGAGCACATCGCCGACCTCAGCAAGGTCACGGGCATCCCGCTCGTGCTGCACGGCGGCTCCGGCATCAACAACCAGTGCATTCTCGACGGCATTGCAAACGGCATTGCGAAGATCAATGTCGGCACGGAGATCCGCCAGACCTACGAACGCACACTGGGCGAGACGAACGACGTGGAAAAGGCCCGCGCCGCCGTCTATACCCGCACGTGCGAGATCATCCGCTCGTTCCGCATCGAAGGAAACCAGGAAAAACTGTTCGGATAAATAACAGGAGGAATCAACCATGAAAAAGAAAATGACCTTTGCCCTTTGCTTCTGCAACCGCGGCTTCATGCCCGGCGAGCTGATTTACGGCGCACGCGACGACATGGTCAAGGCTGTCACCGACGCCGGCTATGACTACATCATGATGGACAAGGAGCTGACCCGCTACGGCGGCGTCGAAACGCGCGACGAGGGCCTGCTCTACGCCAAGTGGCTCAAGGAGCACGAGGGACAGTATGACGGCGTGATCTTCTCTATGCCCATTTTTGCCGACGAAAACGGCGCGATCACCGCGCTGCAGGACGCGGGCGTGCCCATTCTCATGCAGGCGTATCCCGATGAGATCGGCAAGATGGACTTTGCCCACCGCCGCGACGCCTACTGCGGCAAGTTCTCTGTCACCGACGTGTTCTGTCAGTACAACGTCCCGTTCACGGTGCTCAAGCCCCATGTCGTGCATCCGCTGAGCGCCAAGTTCCAGGAGAACCTGCGCGACTTTGCCGCCATCTGCCGCGTGGTCAACGGCATGAAGCGCTTCAACCTCGGCTGCATCGGCGCGCGCACCACCGCGTTCAAGACCGTCCGCTTTGACGAGGTCGCGATGCAGAAAAACGGCATTAACGTCGAGTCCTTTGACCTGTCTGAGGTCTTTGAAAAGGTTCGCGCCAAGGCGGACGACGACGCGGTCGTGCTGGCCAAACTCGAGCATCTGAAGAACTACACCGACTTCTCCAAGGTCCCGGCCTCCAACGCCCTGACGCTGGCGAAGGTCTCCGTCGTGCTCGACGAGTACATTGAAGAATACCACCTCGACGCACTGGCGCTGCGCTGCTGGAACGAGATGGAGACGTATCTGCGCATCTGCCCGTGCGTGCTGCTCTCCGAGCTGAACGACCGCGGCATCGTCGCATCCTGCGAGATTGATATGTGCTCCGCCATCTCCATGCGCGCCATGAGCCTTGCTTCCGAAGGCCCGGCTGCTGTTCTTGATTGGAACAACAACTATGGCGACGACGAGGACAAGATCATCCTCTTCCACTGCGGCCCGGTCGCCCAGAGCCTGATGGCCGGCAAGGGCACCGTCACCGAGCACAAGATGTTTGCCAAGAACGATCCGGGTTCCGGCTGGGGCTGCAACGAGGGCCGCATCAAGCCCATGCCCATCACCATCTCCAACTGCCAGACCAAGGACGGCAAGATCGTCATCTACGCGTCCGAGGCCAAGTTCACCGACGATCCCATCGAGGACGGCTACTTCGGCTGCGGCGGCGTGGCGGAGATCCCGCACCTGCAGGATAAGTGCATCACGCTCGCCAAGGGCGGCTTCAAGCACCACACCGCCATCTGTGAGGGCCATTATAAGGACATCCTCAAGGAAGCGTTCACAACCTATCTCGGCTACGAGTGGGTCGATATCGACCGCTAATTGCAAAAGGGGGCTGCAGCGAAATGAAACTCGCTGCAGCCCCGCTTTTTTGTTTTTATTCTTCCGGCAGCTCCTTCCGGACGCGGGCAGCCTGACGGCGTCTGGCGTTCAGACAGCCGTAGAAGCCGGGCACGAGGAAGCAGTCGGCCAGCAGCCACGCAAGCGGGCTTGCCAGACAGGCCGCGTCAAAGCCGAACGCAGGCACGGCCCAAAGGCTCACCGCCGTGCGCGCAAGCATCTCCAGAAGGCCCGAGATCAGAGACAGGCGGCTGTAGCCCATGCCCTGAATGGACAGGCGCAGCACGTTGACGCCCAGCAGCAGCGGCGTTGCGTAGGCATAGGCGACGTTCAGCTGCTGCGTGTAGGACATGACGCTTGCCGCCTCGTCCGCGTTCATGAACAGAAACGACAGATACCGCGTGCCGAACTGCGCGATCAGGATGTACAGGACGCAGTACAGGATGCCGATGAACAGGCAGGCATACGTCCCCTGCCTGATGCGGTCATACTTGCCCGCGCCGAGATTCTGGCCCGTGAAGTTCGTGGCCGCCATGGCCAGCGCATCGAACGGGCAGGCCAGCAGCATATAAATCTTTCCCGCCACCGCGACGCCCGACACGCACACTGCGCCGAGGGAATTGACAGCACTCTGCAGCATGACGGAGCCGATGGCCGTGATGGAAAACTGCAGCCCGACCGGCACGCCCATGCCGAGCAGACGCATGGCCTCCGGCCGCCGGAGCTTCCAGTCGTCCTTTTCCATGCGCAGGATCGGGAAGTGCTTTTTGAGATACCCGACGCACAGCAGCCCCGAGCCGAACTGCGAGACGACCGTTGCGATCGCCGCGCCTGCCACGCCCAAGCCGAGCACGCACACCGTCAGCAGATCGAGGACAATATTGATGGCCGAGGCCGCAGCCAGGAACCACACCGGCGATTTGCTGTCGCCCAGCGCACGCAGGACGCACGCACCCATATTATAAAGGATCGTCGTGGGGATGCCGACGAAAATAATGAAGATATAGTTGAACGCGTAGTCCATCTGCTCCTCCGGCGTTCCCATGAGGCGCAGCAGCCCGCGCGTACCCGGAAGCGTCACGGCCAGCAGCACCGCCGACATAATAAGTCCCAGCCAGACGCAGCCCGCCACATAGCGGCGCAGCTGCCGGTACTCGCCCGCGCCGAACGCCTGCGCCAGCGGGATGGCCATGCCGGTACACAGACCGCCGCAAAAGCCGAGCACAAGGAAGTTGACCGACCCTGTCGCCCCGACGCCGCCCAGCGCCATTACGCCCAGCGCATGGCCGACGATCGCCGTATCGACCAGAGAATATACCTGCTGCAAAAGAAGCCCGAACAGCACCGGAACGGCAAACTGCCAGATTCGCGAAATCGGCTTTCCAACTGTCAGATCCTGTGTCATAGCTGCGCACCTCCTGTTTGTTGCGGATACCCGTTATATCATATTTTTTCAAATTGTCAATTCAATTTTGTGCGCATCCGACTAATTTATGTTATCATTTTTGTGCATAACGGTCATAAGCTGTGCTGTCGGGCAGCCGTGCGTTCCCGGCAAAGTTTTTTCATGCTTTCTTTACAATTCGTTCTCATATTTTTCAGCGTTATTTCAGATTCGTGCAGTATGCTGAAGGCACAAAAACAAAAGACCCACACGCACCGCAAGGATGCGCGGAAAGGAGATTTTCAATATGTCTGAAGTATTCAACAACAACGAATTTACATCGGAACCCAGCCAGCAGTCCTCCAATTCCTACCCGTACAGCTTCGAGCAGCCGTTCGACGCGCAGCAGCAGCCGTTTGCCGCACAGCCGCAGCCGTCCGCTCCGGTGCCCGAGCAGAAGAAAAAGAGCGGCAAGGCCGGGAAGATCGTCGCGCTGCTTCTGGCCTGCGCGCTTGTGGGCGGCGGCTCCGGCTTCGGCGCGGCAGCGCTGATGCAGAAAAACGCGGCAGCCCAGCCGCAGAGCACGACGCAGACCTCCTCCGATGCGTCCGTCATGCTCGAGGCCAAGCGGCAGGCCGCAGCCCTGCAGGTCGCATCCGTTGACACCGGCAAGGTACTCACGCCGAGCGAGGTCTACGCGCAGAACGTGAACTCCACCGTCGGCATCACGACCTCCATCACCACGAACTACTTCGGCTACCAGACCACATCTGCCGCAGCCGGCTCCGGCTTCATCCTGACACAGGATGGTTATATCCTGACAAACTATCATGTCGTCGAGGGTTCCAACTCCATCAAGGTCACGACCTATGACGGCACGGGCTATGACGCGACGCTCATCGGCTACGACAAGAGCAACGACATCGCCGTTCTGAAGATCGACGCGTCTGACCTGACCCCGGTGGTTCTGGGCGACTCCGATACACTGAACGTCGGCGATACCGTCGTCGCCATCGGCAACCCGCTCGGCGAGCTGACGTTCTCGCTCACGACCGGCGTTGTCAGCGCGCTTGACCGTCCCGTCACCCTCTCCACCGGCACGACCATGAACCTCATTCAGACCGACTGCGCCATCAACTCCGGCAACTCCGGCGGCGCGCTGTTCAACCTCTACGGCGAGGTCATCGGCATCACGAACGCAAAATATTCCTCTTCGGGCTCGTCCTCTGAGGCGTCCATCGACAACATCGGCTTCGCCATCCCCATCGATCAGGTCCGCTCGATCTTTGAGTCGATCATCACGAACGGCTATGTCGTAAAGCCCTACATCGGCGTGACCGTCTCCGACGTGTCCTCCGAGAGCCAGAGCTACGGTCTGCCGCAGGGTGCGGCTGTCCGCTCCATCACGGAAAACGGCCCGGCTGCCGAGGCAGGACTGCAGGAGAACGACATCATCACCGCCGTGAACGGCGAAACGATCACCGGCAGCAATGATCTGGTCAAGCTCGTCAAGGCTTCCGCCGCAGGCGATACGCTGGAGCTGACTGTCTACCGTCAGGGCCAGACCACGACGCTCACCCTGACCGTCGGCGAACAGAAGACCGACGCGCTGCCCGCCCAGACCACCGACCAGAACCAGCAGTCCCAGCAGGGCTATTATGACGGCGGCCAGTCCGGCCAGTCCGATAATCAGTTCGGCGGCTCGTGGCCCTTCGGCTTTGGTTTCGGCGGCTAACATTACCCGCTTCTGACCGGTTTCTTCTCTACTCCTCCATGATTTCTTCCTTCCGGTCATAAAACGGCGGACGCTGCTTTACGCAGCGCCCGCCGTTTTGCGTATTTTATTTACCGCAGCAAATTCCAGCTGCGATGCAGGAGCAGCCAGACCGTGAACGGCCCGATCAGGTAAATGACCGCGCCGATGCCGCCGCCCAGAATGAGCTGCGCGGCGCTCAGCAGCACAGCCGCTGCGGCCAGGATATAAAACGCCAGCTTCCGCTTCGACATGAGGAACCAGATCACGCAGCCGAACTGCACGGCAACCAGCACGCCGACCACGATTAAACGGATCGGTTCGGCCTCAATGACCGACAGCAGCTGTCTCAGGTACTCTTCCATATAGGCCAGCTCTTCAAACTGCCCCAGAATCTCAAAATAGAAGTCCCGGAACCGGTAAACCAGCAGTGTAATGGCGAAGCTCAACAGTAAATTGCCCAGATAGATCGCGCACAGGACCAGCCAGAACGTCACATAGCCGCTGAATTTCAGCTTGCCGTCCTCCTGCCGCCAGACAGCGCCGCGCGGCTGCGGCTGGGTATCGAAGGCTGTCTCCCGCGGAAATGGATCTGCTTCCTGCTCCGGCTGCGCAGACTCCGGCCTTCCGTAACGCTTGACCAGCGCACCGCAGTCCGGGCAGATCAGGACGTTGTCGTCCACTTCCTTCCCGCAATTATAGCATTTCTGCACGGTATCATTTCCTCCTGCGCCTGTTTTCTTTATTCTAGCGTGAAAAAGCGCGAAAGTCAATGCGGCGTTGTTCGGAGCATTTTATGCAATGTTTTCAGCACGATTTTGCATTTACTTTCGTTTCCGCGCAGCATATAATACCAGCAGAGGCGCACAGGAGGGATGAACGGTGCGATTTACCAAGATGAACGGCGCGGGCAACGACTTTATCCTGCTCGACGCCATCGCGGAGCCGTTCGACGAAAGCGCCGCGCCCGCTCTGGCCCGCGCGCTGTGCGACCGGCGGCGGTCTGTCGGTGCGGACGGTCTGATGCTCGTGACGCGGGCGGAGGGCGATGCGGACTACCGGATGCGGTTTTACAATTCCGACGGCTCGCTCGGCGAAATGTGCGGCAACGGCGCACGGTGCATCTGCCGGTACGGCTATGCACGCGGCTATGCAGGCCCCGTACAGCGCGTGGAGACGACCGCAGGACTTGTGACCGGCTGGCGCATCACGGAAGAGCAGTACCGCATCCGGCTCAACACGCCGTCCGTTGTGGAGCTGGAAAAGCAGCTGGACGCGGACGGCAGGACATACCGGTGCAGCTACGTGGAGCTTGGAAGCCCCGGCATCCCGCATCTGGCGCTGGAGGTCCCCGCGCTGGCAAAACAGAGCGAGGACGCGCTCCGGCGGCTTGGCCGGGCGCTCCGGTACCATCCGGCGCTGCCAAAGGGCGCAAACGTCAACTTTTATGCGCTGACCGGCCCGGATGAGATCCTGGAAAAGACATACGAGCGCGGCGTAGAGGACTTTACGCTCGCCTGCGGCACAGGCACAGGCTCGGTCGCGGCGGCGCTGACGCTTCTTGGAAGGGTCAGCGGCAAAAACGTCCGCGTCCGCATGGACGGCGGTGAGCTGACGGTCGACGCGGAAGAAAAAGACGGAAGCATTGAAAACCTGTACCTGACCGGCCCGGCGGCGATGGTCTGCGCGGGCGAGATTCTGGACGAGGCAATTTTGAAGCTTGTAAAAAGGCAGGAGGAGAAAACATGAAAAAGAGTAACTTTTGGAAAAGCTACGGATTTCTGATCCTGATGCTGACCGGCATCGTCGCCGGCTGCGTCGTTGGCGCGATCTGGCCCGCAGTCATGGAAGTCGTTGACGGCGAAACGATTATTGTCGACAAGGGCGCGACCGTGCTCGAGCCGCTCGGCACGGTGTTCCTGAACCTGATGTTCTGCATCGCCGTCCCCACGGTGTTCTGCTCTATTTCGTCGTCGATTGCAAACATGCAGAGCGCCAGGCGCGCGGGCAAGATCATGGGCGTGACCATCGCGACCTTCCTCGTGACCGCCGCGTTCGCCGCCGTCATCATGTACGTGACGGTGCGGCTTATCCCGCCGGTCGTGGGCGAATATGCGCTGGTCGAGGGCGAGGTCGGCGGCACGCTGGGCGTGGCCGACATGATTGTCAACTTCTTTACGAAGCCCGATTTTACCGAACTGTTCAGCCGCAGGGCCATTCTGCCGCTCATCGTCGCGGCGATCCTGTTCGGCTTCGGCATCCAGATGGCGGGCGGCGCGGAGACGAAGACCGCGAAGCTGCTCGAGGACGTCACGAACTGCATCATGAAGACGTTCAAGATCATCACCTATTACGCGCCCATCGGCTTCTTCGGCTTCTTCGCGTATCTCATCGCCTACCACGGCTCTGACCTCATCGGCGATTATGGCCGCGCGCTTGCGATCTATTATATTCTGAGTTTTGTTTATATGCTCGTCTTCTCCCCGATCTACGCCCGCTTCGGCGGCGGAAAGGGCGCGGCGAAGGTCATGTTCTCCAAGCTGTTCCGCCCGGCTGCCATGAGTTTCGGCACGTGCTCGTCCGTCGCGACGATTCCGACAAACATGGAGGTCGCGGAGGAAACGGGCATCTCCAAGGATGTTTCCAACATCGTCATCCCGCTCGGCGCGACGATGCACATGGACGGCTCCGCCATGTCCGCCATCATCAAGGTCGCGTTCCTGTTCGGAATGTTCGGGCAGGACTTCACGACGGGCCGCGCAATCCTTGCGATCATCGTCGCCGTGTTCTCTTCGGTCGCCATGTCCGGCATCCCCGGCGGCGGCGGTACAGGCGAGCTGGTTCTGTGCTCGATCTTCTTCCCGGATCATCTGGCCGTCGCCTTCCCCATCGCGCTGGCGCTCGGCAATCTGGTCGATCCCCCCGCGACGATGGTCAACTCTGCTGGCGATTACGTTGTCTCCTTCATCGTCTCCCGCTATGTTGACGGCAAAGACTGGCTGCAGAAGCGGCTGGCCGGAAAGAAGGAAGCGGATGCTTCCGAGCTTCGATAACGACCCGCATTTCCCGCCGGTGTGCCCCATTTTCGGGCACACCGGCGTTTGTGTCTGTCGACACAAACAGCAGCACCGCACAATTTTATCTGCGAGCCAAATTATGCAGTGTTGCCCTGAAAGTTTTTCAGGTCTTCATATTTTTTCCGTTCTGCGTTTTTGTGCTTTTTACCTATTTGGGACAATTTCGCCGAATAGCACCGGCAGAAACCGGCGAAATCAATAAAAAAGCGCAATGCAGAAAATTGTTGTGGATATTCTTGACGAACCGTGATATACTGCTAATTGGTGAACAATGGCCTAACTGGAAACATGCTTCACCAGCCAGAAATTTTAATTTTTTTAGAAAGAGGTTAATATACGATGGCAGAACTGAATTTGAGCAAGTATGGCATCTCCGGCACCACCGAGATCGTCCACAATCCTTCCTATGAGATGCTCTTCGCCGAAGAGACGAAGCCCGGTCTGGAAGGCTATGAGGTCGGCCAGGTCAGCGAGCTGGGCGCCGTCAACGTCATGACCGGCATCTACACCGGCCGCTCCCCCAAAGACAAGTATATCGTCGTTGACGACAACTCCAAGGACACCGTGTGGTGGACCTCCGATGCGTACAAGAACGACAACCACCCCATGTCCGAGCAGGTCTGGAAGACCGTCAAGGATCTGGCTGTCGGCGAGCTGTGCAACAAGAAGCTGTACGTGGTCGACGCGTTCTGCGGCGCCAACAAGGACACCCGCATGGCCATCCGCTTCATCATGGAGGTCGCATGGCAGGCACATTTCGTCACCAATATGTTCATCCGCCCGTCTGCGGAGGAGCTGGAAAACTTCGAGCCGGACTTCGTCGTCTACAACGCGTCCAAGGCCAAGGTCGAGAGCTATAAAGAGCTGGGCCTCAACTCCGAGACCTGCGTCGCCTTCAACATCACCAGCCGTGAGCAGGTCATCATCAACACCTGGTACGGCGGCGAGATGAAGAAGGGTATGTTCTCCATGATGAACTACTATCTGCCGCTCAAGGGCATCGCTTCCATGCACTGCTCCGCCAACACCGACATGAACGGCGAGAACACCGCCATCTTCTTCGGCCTGTCCGGCACCGGCAAGACCACCCTCTCCACCGACCCGAAGCGCCTTCTCATCGGCGACGACGAGCACGGCTGGGACGACAACGGCGTGTTTAACTTCGAGGGCGGCTGCTACGCCAAGGTCATCAACCTCGACAAGGAGTCCGAGCCCGACATCTACAACGCCATCAAGCGCAACGCGCTGCTGGAGAACGTCACGCTCGACAAGGACGGCAAGATCGACTTCGCCGACAAGTCCGTCACCGAGAACACCCGCGTCTCCTACCCCATCGACCACATTGAGAAGATCGTCCGCCCGGTTTCCTCTGCACCGGCCGCAAAGAACGTCATCTTCCTGTCCGCCGACGCCTTCGGCGTTCTGCCTCCCGTCTCCATCCTGACGCCGGAGCAGACCAAGTACTACTTCCTGTCCGGCTTCACCGCGAAGCTGGCCGGCACCGAGCGCGGCATCACCGAGCCCACCCCGACCTTCTCCGCCTGCTTCGGCCAGGCCTTCCTCGAGCTGCATCCGACCAAGTACGCCGAAGAGCTCGTCAAGAAGATGGAAAAGAGCGGCGCGAAGGCGTACCTCGTCAACACCGGCTGGAACGGCACCGGCAAGCGTATCTCCATCAAGGATACCCGCGGCATCATCGACGCCATCCTGAACGGCGATATCAACAAGGCTCCGACCAAGAAGCTGCCGTACTTCGACTTTGAGATCCCCACCGAGCTGACCGGCGTCGCCACCGAGATCCTCGATCCGCGCGACACCTACGCCGATGCGGCTGACTGGGACGTCAAGGCAAAGGACCTCGCCTCCCGCTTCGTCAAGAACTTCGTCAAGTACGAAGGCAACGAAGCCGGCAAGGCGCTCGTCGCAGCTGGCCCGCAGCTCTAAGCACCAGGCATTTTTCTCCGAAGCCCGTATCAGACGCGCAAGCGGGCTTCGGACGCTTCAAGGCATTTTCTTAACAGCCGCTTGATTTTACACGCGGCCCGATATCAGGTATACTGGATGATAGCGCGAGACACGCCGCGGCAATCTCGCTGCAGCGTGTCTTTTCATTCATGTGCCTGATTCTCATAATCGATAAACGCCATACGGCGTGAAAAATGGAGGAGCACACATGAAAAAAGTTCAAATTACTGAAACTGTCCTTCGTGATGCCAACCAGTCTTTGATGGCGACCCGTCTTCCGTATTCCGATTTTGCCGAGATCCTGCCCGAGATGAACAAGGCCGGCTATTACTCCGTGGAATGCTGGGGCGGCGCGACGTTCGATTCCTGCCTGCGCTATCTGGGCGAGGACCCGTGGCAGAGACTGCGCGATATCCGCAAGGCCATGCCCGACACCAAGCTGCAGATGCTGCTGCGCGGCCAGAACCTGCTCGGCTATAAGCATTATCATGACGATGTCGTTGAAAAGTTTGTCGAGCTGTCCATCAAGAACGGCATCGACATCCTGCGTATCTTCGACGCACTGAACGACTTCCGCAACATCGCCACCGCGCTGGAAGCCACCAAGAAATACGCGACCAAGAACACCGTCGCCTCCGGCTGTATCTCCTACACCCAGAGCCCGGTCCACACGGTCGAAAAATATGTCGAGATGTGTAAGGAGCTCAAGAACATGGGCTTCGACACCATCTGCCTGAAGGACATGGCCGGTACCATGAGCCCGTATGAGGCTGAGCACCTCATCAAGGGCATCAAGGACGCCGTCGGCGATGTCCCCCTGATCCTGCACACCCACTGCACCACCGGCATGGCTTACATGACCGTGACGAAGGCCATCGAGTCCGGCATCGACGTGATCGACTGCGCGACCTCCTGTTTCTCCAACGGCACGAGCCAGCCCTCCACCGAAACCATGTTCTACGCCCTGGGCCAGTACGGCATCGAGACGGGTCTGAACGAAGACGTTATCAACAAGGTCAACGATTACTTCAAGCCCATCAAGCAGAAGTACGTCGATTCCGGCCGCATCAGCGCCAAGTCCATGGCGACCGACGCGCAGGCGCTCGTCTACAAGGTCCCCGGCGGTATGCTCTCCAACATGATCGCGAACCTGACCGATATGAAGGCCATGGATAAGTTCGACGCAGCGCTCAAGGAGATCCCCGAGGTCCGCAAGGATCTGGGCTATCCCCCGCTGGTCACGCCGCTGTCCCAGATGGTCGGCAATCAGGCCGTTACCAACGTTCTGATGGGCGAGCGCTACAAGATCGTCTCCAAGGAAGTGCAGAACTACTTCAGAGGCCAGTACGGCATCGCGCCCGCGCCCGTCTCCGAATCGCTGCAGGCCAAGATCCTCGGCGAGGGCGGCAAGCCTGTCGACTGCCGCATTGAAGACGCCAAGCGCACCGGCGAGGACTTCAAGAAGGCCAAGGAAGCACTCGGCGATCTGGCACGCTCGGAAGAGGACGTCATGAGCTACATCTGCTATCCGGATCAGGCCATGAAGTTCTTCGAGGACCGCAAGGCCAAGGAAGAAAACATCTGCACCTACGTCATCGAAGAAGCGTAAGCGAGGTGGCCTGAGATGTTTCTGATCAATGCTTTGATGGAAGATATTTCCGTCGGTACCGCAGGCCTCGTAGCCCTGCTGGGCTATGCCGTCGTGTTTATCGGTCTGATCGCGCTGATGGCGGTCATTATGATCGTCGGCAAGATCATGGTTGCCAAGAAGACTGCGCCTGCCGCCGCTCCCGCAGCTGCCGCTGCCGCTGCCGCTCCGGCTTCCGCGCCCAAGGCTGTTCCCGCACTTGCCACCGGCACCGCCGGAGAATGCAAGCTCTATAACGTCGGCGACCGCGAAGCCGCCATGCTCATGGCCATCGTCGCCAACAAGCTCGGCAAGCCCCTCAATACCCTGCGCTTCAAATCGATGAAGGAGGTCATCTGATATGAAATACAAGATCACGCTCAACGGCAAAACCTACGAGGTCGAGGTCGAAGAAGGCCAGGCCATGCTCGTCGACGAGTACGAGGCATATAAGCCCGCCGCTCCCGCTCCCGCCGCAGCACCCGCACCCGCAGCTGCTCCCGCTGCCGCTCCTGCCGCAGCGCCCGCTGCTCCCACGGCTGTCGCCGCAGGCGAAGTCGTCGCGGCTCCGATGCCCGGCAACATTCTGAAGGTCAACTGCTCCCAGGGTCAGGCTGTCAAGGCCGGCGACATTCTGGTCGTGCTCGAGGCCATGAAGATGGAAAATGAGATCCTTGCCCCGCGTGACGGCACGGTCGCACAGGTCGTGACCACCAAGGGCGCTGTTGTGGATACGGGTGCTCCGCTGGTCGTTCTGGCATAAGGAGGATCAAAGATGTTTAATGTTGGTGATACCCTGTTAAAGCTGGCGACGGAATCCGGCTTTGCGGGCTTCTTCGCAAACGGCGGCTGGCAGAACCTTGTCATGATCGTCATCGCCTGCGTCCTGCTGTACCTCGGCATCGTCAAAGGCTTCGAGCCGCTGCTGCTCGTCGGCATCGCGTTCGGCTGCCTGCTTGCGAACGTCAGCTACTTCCCCGGCCTGGACGCGGTCAACCCCGAGCTGAACGCGACCAACGCCATGTACCACCCCGAGCTCTGGAGCGCGTTCCTTGACTCCACCAGCCCCTACTATCACAGCTACGGCCACATTCTGTCGAATGCGGGTCTGCTGGATATCTTCTACATCGGCGTCAAGGCCGGTCTGTACCCGTCCCTCATCTTCATGGGCGTCGGCGCCATGACCGACTTCGGCCCCCTGATCGCAGATCCGAAGAGCCTGCTGCTCGGCGCTGCGGCTCAGCTGGGCGTGTTCGTCGCCTTCTTCGGCGCGATCTGCCTGAACTTCACCGGCCCCGAGGCTGCCTCCATCGGCATCATCGGCGGCGCAGACGGCCCGACGGCCATCTTCCTGACCAACAAGCTCGCTCCGCAGCTGCTGGGCGCGATCGCGATCGCGGCATACTCCTATATGGCGCTGATCCCGATGATCCAACCCCCGATCATGAAGCTCATGACCTCGGACGCGGACCGCAAGATCAAGATGGTGCAGGCGCGTGTCGTCTCCAAGACCGAGAAGATCCTCTTCCCGATCATCGTCACCATCTTCGTCATCCTGCTCCTGCCGTCCACGGCTCCGCTGATCGGCTGCCTGATGCTCGGCAACCTGTTCCGTGAATGCGGCTGCACCGACCGTCTGTCCGACACCGTGCAGAACGCGCTCATGAACATCGTCACGATCTTCCTCTCCACCTCCGTCGGCGCGACCATGGTCGCTTCCAACTTCCTGAAGCCCGAGACCCTGAAGATCATCTTCCTCGGCCTCGTTGCTTTCGGCATCTCCACGGCCGGCGGCCTCATCGGCGGCAACATCATGTGCAAGCTGTCCGGCAAGAAGGTCAACCCGCTGATCGGCTCGGCCGGCGTCTCCGCCGTCCCGATGGCCGCGCGTGTTTCCCAGATGGTCGGCCAGAAGGCCAACCCCGCCAACTTCCTGCTCATGCACGCCATGGGCCCGAACGTCGCGGGCGTCATCGGCTCCGCCATCGCGGCAGGCTTCCTGCTCGCCGTCTTCGGCTAAGTCCCGTTTTCCAAAAGACCGTGCTGCCCCGCAGCACGGTCTTTCATTTTCACTATTGAGAAACGACTGCCGCTGTGGTACAATATCTGCAAATAAACCGCGCTTTCCCCCGGCCTTGCGCGAAAAGGAGATAAGAAGCCATGAAATTGGGCATCGTTGGGCTTCCAAACGTTGGCAAGTCTACCTTATTTAATGCAATTACAAATGCGGGCGTTGCGGCGGACAACTATGCGTTCTGCACCATCGACCCGAACGTCGGCGTTGTGTCCGTGCCGGACAAGCGGCTCGAATGGCTGCGCGACCAGCACAACCCCAAGAAGTTCACACCCGCTGTGATCGAATTCGTCGACATTGCGGGTCTGGTCAAGGGTGCGTCCAAAGGCGAGGGTCTGGGAAACAAGTTCCTTGCCAACATCCGCGGCTGCGACGCCATCGTCCATGTCGTGCGCTGCTTCGACGACGCAAACGTCACGCACGTTGAGGGTTCGACCGACCCGCTGCGCGACATCGACATCATCAACACCGAGCTGATCATGGCCGACCTTGAAATGATCGACCGCCGCATCGACAAGGCGCAGAAGAACGCCAAGGGCGGCGACAAGCGCTTCAACCACGAGGTCGAGGTCTTCACGGCCCTGCGCGACTATATGAACGAAGGCAATCTGGCCCGCACGTTCGAATGCTCCGAGGACGACGCCGCCATGATCGCCACCAGCGATCTGCTGACGCTCCGCAAGACGATCTATGCCGCAAACCTGAGTGAAAACGACGTAAACCAACCCGAAGCCTGCAAGTATTTCACGCAGGTGCAGGAACTGGCCGCGAAGGAGGGCAGCGAGGTCCTGCCCATCTGCGCAAAGCTTGAGGCCGACATTGCCGAGCTTGACGACCCGGACGAGAAGGCCATGTTCATGGAAGAGCTGGGATTGCAGCAGTCCGGCCTTGACCGGCTGATCCAGTGCAGCTACGAGCTGCTGGGCCTCATCTCCTTCCTGACGGCAGGCGCGGACGAGTGCCGCGCATGGACGATCAAAAAGGGCACGAAGGCCCCGCAGGCCGCCGGTAAGATCCATTCCGACTTTGAACGCGGCTTTATCCGCGCCGAGGTCATTGCTTTCGACGATCTCAAGGCCTGCGGCACGCTGGCCAATGCGAAGGCAAAGGGCCTGCTGCGCAGCGAGGGCAAGGAATACATCATGCACGACGGCGACGTCGTGAACTTCCTGTTCAACGTGTAAGCAGCAGACCGCAGCAGCACCCCAACGGCTTCCCCCTCCGGGGAAGCCGTTTAAAATATGCCCGCACTTGTCGATTTTCCACAATTCCGCAGATCCGGGACGGAATTTCTTTTTGCAGTATTGGTTCTTTACATTAGCGAATCAGTATGGTAAATTATTAGCACGATAAACAATCCACTACCCGATCTTAAACTTTCAGGAGGAACAAAAAATGAAAAAGATGACCGCTCTGCTGCTGGCTGCGCTGATGGTTCTGTCCATGGCGGCCTGCGCGTCCAAGCCCGCCGAGACTGCCGAATCCGATCTTGCCTACATTCAGGACAAGGGAACGCTCGTCGTCGGCATTACCGATTTTGCCCCGATGGACTATCAGAACGAATCCGGCGAATGGGTCGGCTTCGACGCCGATCTGGCCAAGGCCTTTGCCGAGTCCCTCGGCGTCAAGGTGGAATTCGTCGAGATCGTCTGGGACAACAAGGTTCTGGAGCTCGACAGCAAGACCATCGACTGCGTCTGGAACGGCATGACGCTCACGTCCGAGGTCACAAGCGCCATGGCGTGCTCCAACGCCTACTGCAACAACGCGCAGGTCGTGATCGTCCCGGCTGATAAGGCCGCCGACTATCAGACCGTCGAATCCGTCAAGGATCTGACCTTCGCCGCCGAAGCCGGCTCCGCCGGTGAGGCTGAGCTGAACGCCCTCGGCTACAGCGTCACGCCCGTCTCCGCCCAGTCCGACGCGCTGATGGAGGTCGCCGCCGGGACGTCCGACGCCGCCGTCATCGACTCCCTCATGGCTGCCGCCATGGTCGGCGAAGGCACGGGCTACGCGAACCTCACCTACACCTGCGGCCTGAACTCCGAGGAGTACGGCGTCGGCTTCCGCAAGGGTTCCGACCTCGTCCAGAAGCTGAACGATTTCTTCAAGGCCAGCTATGCCGACGGCTCCATGCTGAAGATCGCAGAGACTTACGGCGTACAGGCTGCCGTCATCGAACAGAAGTGATTGACACAGCGCTGCTTTTCCAGTAAGATAGACAACGGTTTCCCCGGCGGAGCTGCCGCCGGGGAAACCGCCGTGTCCAGACTAACGACAGGCGGTACATACCATGACAACTTTTTCCGAACAGTTCCCCATTGTCTTTCAGGCGCTGAATATTGGCTTTTTACAGACGCTCAAGCTGTTTTTCGTGACGCTCATCGGCGCGATCCCGCTGGGCCTGATCATTTCCTTCGGCTCTATGAGCAGCTGGGCGCCGCTTGGCTTTCTGCGCCCGCTTCTTAAAAATCTGCCGAAAAACACGAAGCTGACGTGGTGGCAGCGGTTCCAGATCTGGTGCTATGTGGACTTCAAGCCCATCCGCATCATCGTCCGCTTCATCATCTGGGTCGTGCGCGGCACGCCGCTGATGCTCCAGCTGCTGGTGTTCTATTATTTTCCCGGCCTTGTGCTGGGCAAAAACATCTGGGGCGGCGGCGAAGCCGGGCGCTTCCTCGCGTCCTCCATCGCGTTCATTTTCAATTACGCGTGCTATTTCTCCGAGATCTTCCGCGGCGGCATCCAGGGCGTCCCCAAGGGCCAGCAGGAGGCCGGGCAGGTGCTCGGCATGACGAACCGGCAGATCTTCTTCAAGGTCACGCTTCTGCAGATGGTCAAGCGTATTGTCCCGCCCATGTCCAACGAGATCATCACGCTGGTCAAGGACACGTCCCTGTCCCGCATCATCGCCCTGCAGGAGATCATCTGGGCCGGTCAGGCGTTTTTGAAGGGCTCACAGGGCATTTCCGGCGCGATCTGGCCGCTGTTCTTCACGGGCATTTACTATCTGCTCTTCTCCGGCGTTTTGCAGCTGCTGCTTGACGGGCTGGAGAAGAAGCTGGACTATTTCAAGGCGTAAGGAGGCGGCGATATGTCTGTTCTGGAAGTCAGAAATCTGAAAAAAAGCTTCGGTAAGGACACCGTCGTCCTCAAGGGCGTCGATTTTTCGCTTGAAAAGGGCGAGACGGTCGCCATCATCGGCTCGTCCGGCAGCGGCAAGACGACGCTGCTGCGCTGCCTCAATTTCCTGACCGTCCCCGACGAGGGACAGATCGTGGTGAACGACGAAACGCTCTTCGACGACGCCGACCCCAATACGCAGAAGGAGCGTGAAATTCGCCGCAAGCGGCTGCACTTCGGCCTTGTGTTCCAGAATTTCAATCTGTTCCCGCAGTATACGGCCCGGCAGAACGTCATGCTGGCAAGCGAGCTGCTGGCAAAGGAGCAGCCGGATTACAAGGCACAGAAAAAGCTGCTCCACGCGCAGATCGCCGCCCGGGCTGAGGAGCTTCTGACGCAGGTGGGGCTGAAGGAAAAGATGGATCTCTATCCGCACCAGCTCTCCGGCGGCCAGCAGCAGCGCGTGGCCATCGCGCGGGCGCTGGCCCTGCAGCCGGATATCCTCTGCTTTGACGAGCCGACCTCGGCGCTCGACCCTGAGCTGACCGGCGAGGTGCTGAAGGTCATCCGTTCGCTTTCCGAGCAGCATATGACGATGATCATCGTCACGCACGAAATGGCGTTCGCCCGCGACGTCGCCAACCGCGTGATCTTCATGGACGGCGGCGTGATCGTCGAGCAGGGCCCGGCACGCGATGTGATCGAAAACCCGCAGGCTGAGCGCACAAAGCAGTTCCTCGCCCGCTACCGGGAGAACCAGTAACCGGCACGCTATCAGGGATTTTATATGCGCAGATACCGTGAAACACAAGATGTTGTGTTTCACGGTATTATTTGTTTTCGATATCCACAAAATATAGAGACAAGCCCTTGACATCGGACACAATATCCAGTATAGTTATGACTGCGCCGCACGGGATGTGCTGCACGCAAAGCCTGTCCCCGCGCGTTTTTTTACGCGCGCACAAATAGAAAGCGAGGAACCAGCATGAAGATCATTAAACGAAACGGCTCGGAGGCGACGTTCGATATCGTCAAGATCATCGCAGCCGTGACCAAGGCCAATAACGTCGTCTCGGAGGACGAGCGGCTGACGCCGATGCAGATCCGCCGCATCGCCGAGAGCGTGGAAAACAGCTGCCTGTCCATGAACCGCGCGCTGTCCGTCGAGGAAATTCAGGATCTGGTCGAGAACCGGATCATGGCCCACGGCGCGTTCGAGGTCGCCAAGAACTACATCACCTACCGCTATACCCGCACACTTGTGCGCAAGTCCAACACGACGGACGAGAAGATCCTGTCCCTGATCGAGTCGAACAACGAGGAGGTCAAGCAGGAGAATTCCAACAAGAACCCCACCGTCAATGCCGTCCAGCGCGACTATATGGCGGGTGAGGTGTCGAAGGACCTGACGGCCCGCGTGCTGCTGCCGCAGGACATCGTCGACGCGCACAACGAGGGCATCATCCACTTCCACGACGCGGATTATTTCGCCCAGCATATGCACAACTGCGATCTGGTCAATCTGGAGGATATGCTGCAGAACGGCACGGTCATTTCCGGCACGCTGATTGAAAAGCCGCACAGCTTCTCCACGGCCTGCAACATTGCGACCCAGATCATCGCGCAGATCGCCTCGAACCAGTATGGCGGCCAGTCCATTTCCCTGACACACCTGGCCCCGTTTGTCGATATTTCCCGGCAGAAGATCCGCCGCTCCGTGCTCGAAGAGATCAAGTCCTTCGGCGTGCAGCCCTCGGAGGAGGCCATCACCAACGTCGTCGAGACGCGTCTGCGCGACGAGATCCGCCGCGGCGTGCAGACCATCCAGTATCAGGTCGTCACGCTCATGACCACCAACGGCCAGGCCCCGTTCATCACCGTCTTCATGTATCTCGGCGAGGCGCGGAACGAGCAGGAGCGCAAAGATCTTGCCATCATCATCGAAGAAACGCTCCGCCAGCGCATCGAGGGCGTCAAGAATGAAAAGGGCGTGTGGATCACCCCGGCCTTCCCGAAGCTCATCTATGTGCTCGAAGAGGACAATATCACAGAGGACAGCCCCTATTGGGAGCTGACGAAGCTGGCCGCCCGCTGCACGGCCAAGCGGATGGTCCCGGATTATATCTCGGAGAAAAAGATGCGTGAGCTGAAGCTCTCCAAAGGCGAAACGCCGGGCCACGGCGACGTGTACACCTGCATGGGCTGCCGCAGCTTCCTGACGCCCGACCGCTCCGGCACCGGCTGGAACAACGTCGCAAACGCCGGCAACTATGAACCGGGCAAGCCCAAATATTACGGCCGCTTCAATCAGGGCGTCGTGACGATCAATCTGGTCGACATCGCGCTGTCATCCGGCGGCGGACTGGATAAGTTCTGGAAGATTTTTGACGACCGGCTCGACCTGTGCTACCGCGCGCTCATGTGCCGCCACAACCGGCTCAAGGGCACGCTGTCCGACGCCGCGCCCATCCTCTGGCAGTACGGCGCGCTGGCCCGGCTCAAAAAGGGCGAACCCATCGACAAGCTGCTCTACGGCGGCTATTCGACGATTTCCCTCGGCTACGCGGGACTTTATGAGTGCGTCAAGTACATGACCGGCAAGTCCCACACCGACCCGGCCGCCACGCCGTTCGCACTCGATATCATGCACCACCTCAACGACGCGTGCGCCAAGTGGAAGGCCGAGACGGACATCGATTTCTCGCTCTACGGCACGCCGCTGGAATCCACGACGTATAAATTCGCCAAGTGCCTGCAAAAGCGCTTCGGCATCGTCCCCGGCATCACGGATAAGAACTATATCACAAATTCCTATCACATCCATGTGACCGAGCATATCAACGCCTTTGATAAGCTGGCCTTTGAGTCGCAGTTCCAGGCGCTCTCCCCCGGCGGCGCGATCAGCTATGTCGAGGTCCCGAATATGCAGCAGAACCTCGACGCCGTGCTGGAGGTCATGAAGTTCATATATGACCACATCATGTACGCCGAACTCAACACGAAGTCCGATTATTGTCAGGTCTGCGGCTACGACGGCGAGATCGAGATCAAGGAGGACGAGGACGGCAAGCTCATCTGGGTCTGCCCGCAGTGCGGCAACACCGACCAGTCCAAGATGAACGTCGCCCGCCGCACCTGCGGCTACATCGGCACCCAGTACTGGAACCAGGGCCGCACCCAGGAGATCCGCGACCGCGTGCTGCATCTGTAATTCTGAAATTCGATCTGCAATAAGACATTTTCGTTAAAAAACAGCCCTGCTTGGCACCTTTGCAGTGTCAAGCAGGGCTGTTTTCTGAAATATGTGTGCAGCATCGGCTGCTGTGCCGCCTCCGGGGCATCCTGTTATTTTGTCAGGTATCGGTGCAGCAGGACGGCGACCTCAGCACGGTTCGCGCCGGTCTGGGGGTTCAGCTTCGCGCCGCTTCCCTTGAGATAGCCGCAGCCGACAGCCCAGCGCATCGCATCGACAGCGTAGGCGCTGACATCGGAGGCGTCCGTATAGCTGCGCAGGCTTGCGGACACGGCGGGTTTTCCGGAAAGCCGGTAGAGAATGGAAGCCAGCTGCTCGCGCGTGACGGCCTGCTTCATGCAGAATTCCGTCTCGCTCACGCCGCCCGCAACGCCGTTTTTCCAGGCCCAGACGACCGCGTCATAGGCGTAATCCGATTCCGAAACGTCCGTGAACGGGAGGCTTCCTCCGGAAACGGCGGGAGAACCGACACTCCGGTACAGAATCAAAATCAGATCGCCGCGCGTCATGCTGCCGCGCCAGTTGAAGGTCGACGCGTCTGCGCCCTGAATCAGCCCGTAGCCGTTCATGAAATCAACGGCGTCCGCCGCCCATGCGCACGTCCCGGCGTTCACATCCGAGAAGACGGCGGAGGACTGCTTCGACGTGACACGGACGGTCAGCTCACCCGTGCCGAGCTGCGTGCCGCCGCTGTCATAGGCGGTATAGACGAGCTTCAGCTGCGAGGCGCACTCTGCTGCCGGGAGGAAGTAGAGCGCGTCCAGAAGCGGCTCCGATTTCCCGTCGTCCGTCAGATAGAACCGGTCCTCCGGATAGCGGACGGCGGTATACGCGCTGCCCGCCACGCTGCGGAAGTCCTTCAGCAGCCGTCCTGCGCTCGTCTCCGGCTGCTGGAAGCTGACGCAGACCGCATCCGGATATTGCTGCGCGATACGACCGGCGGCGTCCAGCGTCTTCAAGAACGCGCCGGATGCCGTGACGGTGCTGTCTCCGGAGACGGTGACGACGGCGCTGCCCTCGCAGCGCGTTCCGGCGGTGCCGACGGCGGTAAAGGGGATGCAGACAGTATACCGTGTGCGGTACGAGCCGGTCAGATACGCCGCCGTGTCGAGATCGAGCTGGGAAAAGCTCGCCTGATAATAGCACGCGTCCGTATCGGCCAGCGCCTGTCCGTCCTCCGCAGCCGTATAAAGCGCGCCGAACATGGACGCGCTGCCGGAGGCGCTCAGGTCGTAGCTCCTGCCGCCCGTCTCAGCCGTCGCGCGGGACACCGCAAACAGCACGTAGTCCAGCGTTTCGCCGGGCTTGCCCCGACCGGAAAATGCCTTGCTGAAATCAGCCTCGGAAAAGCGGACGCTGCCGCCGAAGCCGGCTGCGTACTCCACGCTGAGGCCCGGCACGGAAGCCGCGGCCGGCGTGATCGTGATAAACGCACCGGAGGCGGAATATGTTTTCCCCCCGACCGTCACGCTGACGCTCAGCGGCAGCTGCACGGCAGAGCCGGTCACGCCGCCCGCTTTGGTCAGCAGCTCAAGGCTCGACGAGGAAGAGCCTGCGTTCAGCGCCGTCGTGACGGGCTTGTCCGCGTCCTCGCCCCGGAACGCGGCAACTCCCTCGCGGTACGCCTGCCACGTGATGACGGCCCCGCCGCCAAGATATTCGCTCCATTCGCCGTCCGTCTCGCTCCGGCTGTAGACCGTGGCGGAAACCGTCGCGGAGCCGCCCGCCGTTACAACGGTGGGGACAGCGCTGACGGCGATCCTGTATGTATCCGCGCCGCCATCCGCCAGCGCAGCCGGAGCCAGCGCAGCCAGCACCGCGCATACTACCAGCAGCGCGGAGATCCGTTTCCAAACCCGTTTCATATCGTGACACCTCTTTCCGCAGCCGAGTGCCGCAGTGTTTGTTTTCTGCTTCCAGTTTACCGTATCTTTTCGGAATTGCAACACTTTTGTAAATAATTCAGGATTTCTTCACAACTTGCCGCCGCGCAATACGCCCCCTCCATGAACAGCGACGCAATCGCCGTCGGACATAGAGGGGGCGTACCGTTACCGTCCCCGGTGCTTTTCCTTTCGCTTCTGCTGTCTGCGGTCAAATTTCAGCTGCTTTTCCGCGTCCCGCTGTTCGCGGGTGCGCGTTTTCCGTTCCAGCTTCTGCTCCTCCCGCTGCAGCTGCAATGCCTGCTGCGCCTTTGTCCCCACGCCGCAACCGGAGGAAGCCCTTCGGATCTCCCGCTGCATACGCTTCGGATTTGCCGCATCCTGCCTGAAAGCCGCTGCGACAGCCGGACTGAATCGGAGCCGCGCGTAATTTTTCAGCACATACGAAAGCACGTCATAGTCCTTCGGTTCTGCGCCGAAGGTGATCTTGCAGACCGAGAGCGTCCCGCCCTCGAACCGCTCGAACACCCCGACCCAGAACGGCGCCTCAAAAAATACCGTCAGCCTTGTCAGATCACTGTCCATCACGAAACCCTCCTGATTGTATGGTACACAGGAACGGACGACCCGGAGGGGAGGGTTACTTACCTGCGCCGAAGTGCAGACGGCTGGGCTACCTACCAGCTCTGGCGGGTGAAGGCCCGCGTTGCGTTTTTATCCTGTGCGCGGCAGCCGCGCCTGCGCCCGCCGTCTGCATTCATATTACCAGAAAGCCGCCGGTAAATCCAGTCCCGCAAAAAATCCGCGCTGTCCGCCGCCGGAATCCATGTTTCAGAACAGATTTTACAATTTCACTTGCAGCCGTTCCCTTCTTCAGGATGCTGCACAAATTCACAAGTCCTCATTGTACAGGCCAATCCCCCGCAGGATGAATAGTCTGCGGGGGAATTTTTTGTGGAAACTGACAGTTTTAACAAACGCGTGTACTTTTTCTTGATTTCTTTTGACAGTTGTGCTACACTGTCAAATGTAAGAGGACACCAACAATCAAAAAAACGCCCGGAGTATTGAGCATGGGGACAAGCGGACAAATCGTGCCGCGTGTTTGCTGTGCTTTTTTTGCATCTGGCAAAAGCCAGAATATGGAGAGAGGCGGAATGAAATTTGGAACAACGACTTTATGAAGCCCTGCAGCGCAACCCCATTATCGCCGCTGTGCGCGACGACGAGGGGCTGGCGCAGTGCCTGCGCACCGATATCCAGACCGTATTCGTGCTTTACGGCGATATCTGCAATATCTCTGAGATCGTCCGGCAGATCAAGGACGCCGGAAAGATCGCCATCGTCCACGCCGATTTGATCAGCGGTCTGGCTGCGAAGGAGATCTCCGTCGATTTTCTCCGCCGCAGCACGCAGGCGGACGGCGTGATCTCCACCCGCGCGAACATGATCCAGCGGGCAAAGGAACTGAATATGATCGCGATTCTGCGGGTCTTTCTGATCGATTCCATGGCGCTCGATTCGGCGCTGAGCGCGAAGAATCTCAAGCCGGACGCCATCGACATCCTGCCCGGGCTGATGCCGTCGATGCTGCGCAAGGTGCGGCAGCTGACGGGGCTGCCGATCCTGACGGGCGGACTCATCACGGAAAAGAAAGAGGTCATGCAGGCGCTCGAGGCGGGCGCGCTCGCCATTTCCAGTACGGCCCCCGCCGTATGGCAGATGTGAGGAGGAACCGCATATGTGCACCGATACAAAGGGCAGGATCGCCGAGGCTGTTGAACAGATGCTGCAGACAAGGCCAGTCTGCAAGATCACGGTGCAGCGCGTGATGGAGCAGGCGCAGATGAAGCGGCAGAGTTTCTATTATCACTATCAGGATATCTACAGCGTGCTGGAATGGATCGTGGAGACGCAGCTGTGCGCCCCGCTACAGTATGACGGCGCACAGGCCCCCGGCGAATGGTGTTTGCAGGCGCTGACGCTGCTACGGGAAAAGCAGCCGCTGCTGCGCAAAATCTCGCAGGCACTTGGTCAGGATACGATGTATCGGATTACAGAAAGAATCATTCGTCCGCAGCTTGCCCGGCTCTTGCCGGATCCGGACGCGGTAGACAGCGCGACGCACTCCCTCGCGTTGGATATGCTCTGTCAGGCCGCGTTCTGCACCGTCGACAGTCTCGTCGCTCGGCGGACGCCGCTCGACGCGGAAGCGTTTATGCACCAGCTTCAGGCGCTGTTCCTGACCGTGCAGCAGATTTGATTCTTTATTTTTGAAGCACTTCTATTCTCTGGCTTTGCGCATAGAATGTTGTGTGCATATACGCTATAAATCAATCGATAAAATTTTATTTTTTGTTGATTTTGACATTATTCCAAGCTTGTCTAATGACAGCGGCACAGGTTTCCTGTATACTGACAATTAGAAGATACCACCATAGAGTGATTCATTTTAATCTGCAAGAAAGATAAGGAGGACGTATTCATGGCAAAATACATCATGGCCCTGGACGCCGGCACGACTTCCAATCGCTGCATTCTCTTCAATGAGAGCGGCGAAATGTGCAGCGTCTCGCAGCGCGAATTCCCCCAATACTTTCCGAAGCCCGGCTGGGTCGAGCACGACGCAAACGAGATCTGGGCTACGCAGCTTGGCGTAGCCGTCGAGGCCATGCAGAAGATCGGCGCAACTGCCGCCGACATCGCGGCCATCGGCATCACCAACCAGCGCGAAACCGCCATCGTCTGGGACAAGGTCACAGGCGAGCCCATCCACCACGCTATCGTCTGGCAGTGCCGCCGCACGAGCGAATACTGCGACAGCCTGAAGGCCAAGGGCCTGACGGACAGCTTCCGGGCCAAGACCGGCCTCGTCATCGACGCCTATTTCTCCGGCACGAAGGTACACTGGCTGCTTGAGAACGTCCCCGGCGCACGCGAGCGCGCAGAGCGCGGCGAGCTGCTGTTCGGCACGGTCGAAACGTGGCTCATCTGGAAGCTGACGGGCGGCAAGGTCCATGTCACCGACTACTCCAACGCCTCCCGCACGATGCTCTTCAACATCAACACACTGCAGTGGGACGATGAGATCCTGAAGGAGCTGAACATCCCCAGATGCATGCTCCCGACCCCGATGCCGTCCAGCTGCATCTACGGCGAGACGGATCCGGCGCTGCTCGGCGGCCCGATCAAGATCGCGGGCGCTGCGGGCGACCAGCAGTCGGCTCTGTTCGGCCAGGCCTGCTATCATCCCGGCGAAGCCAAGAACACCTACGGCACCGGCGCGTTCCTGCTGATGAACACCGGTGAAAAGCCCGTCTTCTCCAAGAACGGCCTCGTCACCACCATCGCGTGGGGCCTGAACGGCAAGGTCGAATACGCGCTCGAAGGCTCCGTCTTCGTTGCGGGCGCCGCGATCCAGTGGCTGCGCGACGAGCTGAAGATCATCGAATCCGCGCCTGACTCCGAATACTATGCCGGCAAGGTCAAGGACACCAACGGCTGCTATGTCGTCCCGGCGTTCACCGGCCTCGGCGCTCCGCACTGGGATCAATACGCACGCGGCACCATCGTCGGCATCACCCGCGGCGTCAACAAGAACCACATCATCCGCGCAACAATGGAATCCCTCGCCTATCAGGTCAACGACATCCTTGTCGCCATGCAGGCCGATTCCGGCATCAAGCTGGCCGCGCTGAACGTTGACGGCGGCGCGTCTGCCAACAACCTGCTGATGCAGATGCAGTCCGATATTTCCGGCGCTCCGGTTCAGCGTCCGACCTGTGTCGAGACGACCGCGATGGGCGCTGCGTATCTGGCTGGTCTTGCCGTCGGCTACTGGGCCAGCAAGGAGGACGTCGTCCGCAACCGCGCCATTGACCGTGTATTCCATCCGGAGATCACCGCAGAAGAGCGCGCAGCCAAGGTAAAGGGCTGGAGCAAAGCTGTCAAGTGCTCCTACGGCTGGGCGAAGGACGAATAAAAAAGCTTTTTCAGGAGAAGAAACGGAAAACAACCAAATATTGATGTATGACAGGGAGGAGTATTCATGTTCTTAAAGTACTTATGTGAGTTCCTTGGCACAATGATGCTGATCCTGCTCGGCGACGGCGTCGTTGCAAACGTGACCCTCAACAAGTCCGGCATGAAGGGCGCAGGCTCTATCCAGATCACCATTGCATGGGGCCTTGCGGTCATGATCCCCGCGTTCATCTTCGGCGAAGCCTCCGGTGCGAGCTTCAACCCCGCGCTGACCATCGCACTGGCAGCCGGCGGTATGTTCGACTGGGCGCTGGTTCCCGGCTACGTCATTGCGCAGATCCTCGGCGGTATCGTCGGCGGCGTTCTGGTCTACATCCTCTTCAAAGATCACTTTGACGCGACGGAAGACCCCGGCACCAAGCTTGGCGTGTTCTCCACCGGCCCGTCCATCCCCAACACCGGCCGCAACATCGTGCAGGAAGCCATCGCGACCTTCGTTCTGGTTTTCGCGATCTGCGGTCTGAACCAGGTCCCGCAGCTGGCTGCCGGCGTCGGCAAGCTGCTGGTCTTCGGCATCATCGTCTCGATCGGTATGTCCCTCGGCGGTCTGACCGGCTATGCGCTGAACCCGGCGCGTGACCTCGGCCCGCGTATCGCGCACGCCATTCTCCCCATCAAGGGCAAGGGCTCCAGCAACTTCAAATACGGCCTGATCGTCCCCATCTTTGGGCCCATCATCGGCGGTATTGTCGCTGTCCTGCTCTACAACGTCATTCCCTGGTAAGCACATCTGAATACACTCTGCTCTAAGTGAATGTGTCGGGCAGTCCAACCCTCCTACCGGAAGGCTTATTTGGGCTGCCCGACTTTCTTTGGCAGATGAAGGAGGAATCTTTTTGTACGACATCATCATTATCGGCGCAGGCGTTACCGGCTGCGCGGTCGCGCGGTACCTGTCCCGCTATGAGGGACGGATGCTGGTGCTGGAAAAGGCAGAGGATGTGTGCTGCGGCACCTCCAAGGCCAACAGCGCCATTGTCCACGCAGGGTTCGACGCCGCGCACGGAAGCCTGATGGCAAAAATGAATCTCGAAGGCAATCTCATGATGCCGCAGCTTGCGAAGGATCTTGATTTTGCGTTCAAAATGAACGGCTCGCTTGTTGTGTGTATGTCCGAGGAGGACCTGCCGAAGCTGCGCGCGCTGTATGAAAACGGCGTAAAAAACGGCGTAAAGGAGCTGGAGATCGTAGACGCGAAGCGTCTGCACGAGCTGGAGCCGAACGTGTCGAAAAACGCCGTCGCCGCGCTCTGGGCGCCGACCGGCGGCATTGTCTGCCCGTTCAATCTGACCATTGCGCTGGCAGAGAATGCCTTTGACAACGGCGTGGAGTTCCAGTTCAATACCGAAGTCACCGGCTTTACATGGAACGACGGCTATTGGACCATCCACACCAACCACGGCGAGTTTGAAACGCGCTATGTCATCAACGCCGCAGGCGTCTATTCGGACGTGCTGCACAACATGGTCTCGACCCGCAAGCTGCACATCACGCCGCGCCGCGGCGATTACTGCCTGCTGGACAAGAGCACCGGCGATTTCGTTTCACACACCATCTTCCAGCTGCCCGGCAAACTCGGCAAGGGCGTTCTGGTCAGCCCGACTGTCCACGGCAACACCATCGTCGGCCCGACGGCGATCGACATCGAAGACCGCGAGGGCACGAACACCACCGCCGAGGGTCTGAACGATTTGATCGAAAAAGCGGGCGCAACGGTCGAGAACCTCCCTATCCGCCAGACCATCACGAGCTTCGCAGGTCTGCGCGCGCATGAGGATCACCACGAATTCGTCATCGGCGAGGCTGAGGGCGCGCAGCAGTTCATCGACTGCGCGGGCATCGAATCGCCCGGTCTGACCTCCTCCCCCGCCATCGGCCTGCACGTGTCGGAGCTGATGCGCGATCTGATGGGCCTGCGGGAAAAGGAGCACTTCATCGCCACGCGCAGGGGCGTGCTCGACCCGAAGACGCTCTCCAAAGAGGACTATCAGAAGCTCATCCACGAAAAGCCCGCCTACGGCCAGATCATCTGCCGCTGCGAGCAGGTCACGGAGGGTGAAATCCTCGACGCCATCCACCGCCCCCTCGGTGCGAAGAGCCTCGACGGCGTCAAGCGCCGCACCCGTGCGGGCATGGGCCGCTGCCAAGCGGGCTTCTGCAGCCCGCGCGTGATGGAGATCCTGGCACGTGAGCTGCACGTTGATCAGAGTGAGATCACCAAATGCGGCGGCGCGTCCCGGCTGATCGTCGGCACAAACAAGGACAAGCTTGAGGAGGTGCAGGACAAATGAAATATGACATTGTCGTCATCGGCGGCGGCCCCGCCGGTCTGTCGGCGGCTATCGCGGCATATGACGCAGGCTGCCAGAGCATCCTGATCCTTGAGCGCGACGTGCAGTTGGGCGGCATTCTGAACCAGTGCATCCACAACGGCTTCGGCCTGCACACCTTCGGCGAAGAGCTGACCGGCCCGGAATACGCTGCGCGTTACATCACGCAGGCGCTTGAACGCAAGATCGAATATAAACTCAACACGATGGTACTGTCCATCAGCGCAGATAAGCATATTACGGCGGTCAACCGCGAGGAAGGACTGATCGAGATCGACGCACGCGCGATCATCCTGACCATGGGCTGCCGGGAAAGAAGCCGCGGCGCGCTGAACATCCCCGGCTACCGCCCGGCGGGCATTTATTCCGCCGGTACGGCGCAGCGGCTCGTCAACATGGAGGGCTTCATGCCCGGCCGCAGAGTCGTCATTCTCGGCAGCGGTGATATCGGCCTCATTATGGCGCGGCGCATGACCCTTGAGGGCGCGAAGGTACTGGTTGTAGCAGAACTTCTGCCCTACTCCGGCGGTCTGAAACGCAATATCGTCCAGTGCCTGAACGACTTTGATATCCCCCTCAAGCTCAGCCACACCGTTGTGAACATTGAGGGCAAGGAGCGCGTTTCCGGCATCACGATTGCGGAGGTCGGCCCCGACCGCAAGCCCATTCCCGGCACGGAGATCCACTATGACTGCGACACGCTGCTGCTGTCCTGCGGCCTGATCCCGGAGAACGAGCTTTCGCGCGGCATGGGCGTGGATATTTCCCCGGTCACAAACGGCCCCGTCGTCGACGAGAGCCTGCAGACAAGCATTCCTGGCGTTTTCGCCGCCGGCAACGTGCTGCACGTGCACGATCTGGTCGACTACGTCTCTGAGGAGGCTGCGGCGGCAGGCCGCGCCGCCGTGCGCTATCTTGCGCAGGGCGAAACCGCAGAGCGCCATGAGATCCCCGTCACATTTGAGGGCGGCATCCGCTACACCGTCCCGGCAAGCATCGACCCGAAGCTGGCTGCGGACGATCTGGTGCTCCGGTTCCGCGTGGGCGGCGTGATGAAAAAGCGCGTCGTGAAGCTGCTGCTGGACGACGACGCAGTGCTCACGCGCAGGCGGCCCGTCATGGCCCCCGGTGAGATGGAGGAGCTGAAGCTCACGAAGGATATGCTGGACGCACATCCCGGTCTGACGCGCATTCATATCACAGTGGAGGAGGCATAACGATGGAAAAACGAGAACTGACCTGCATCGGCTGCCCGCTCGGCTGTTCGATCACCGTCACGCTGGAAAACGGCGAGATCAAAGATGTTGCCGGGTACACCTGCAAGCGCGGTCATGATTACGCGAGAAAGGAAGTCACGAACCCGACGCGCATCGTCACGAGCACCGTCCGTCTGACCGGCAGCGCGACCGGCGCAGCCGTCGTCAGCTGCAAGACGGCGCAGGACATCCCGAAGGGCAAGATCTTCGAGGTCGTCGCGGCGCTCCGTCAGGTCACGGCGCACGCGCCCGTGAAGATCGGCGACGTGCTGCTGACAAACGCCGCCGGAACGGGCGTCGATATCGTTGCGACGAAAAATGTACAGTAATTAGGAATGAAGTGCGGAGAAAGTTCACAAATCCTTTCGGATTCGTTCACAGTTCCGACATGATTGGCCGGTATACTCATACTCGTAAGCAAGCCAATCTTTTCTTTCCTCTCTTCTCTTTCTTCTTTCTTTTCTACACCAACAGAACCGGCCTGCCGCACACGCGGCAGGCCGGTTCTGTTTTGTCTGTCAGATTCATTATGAGGCGTTTGCAGCAGGCAACTGCAAACCCGAAAACCTTTCGGCGAATTCGTACCGCGCCACGTAGGGGCCGACGACTCTGTCGGCCCGATAAATGTTGCGGATTTGCCGAAGATTTCCGAGAAAACGCTGCATTCTGCGGGCGGACAGAGGCGTCCGCCCCTACAAGAATCGCAGCAGTTCAATCATATCCCGCACTCAGGTCTGGTGCCCGCGGGGTGCGAGAAGGCTTTTGCCGCAGTGCGGGCAGGTCTCGCCGTCGCTGCGGCCGAGGCGTTCGCCGCAGAAGGGGCAGCGCCAGCACAGCAGCCAGACGGCTGCGTAACCGATGGCGAACAGCGCCGTAAACAGAAAATACACCGGCTTGGACACGCCGCAGCCAATAAGAAAGCTGGCCAGCGTCAGCGCGAGCAGCGTGAACAGCAGAACCTTGATCGTTTTCAGATTCATAGAGAAGCCTCCTCTTCTTCATCCGAACCGCAAAGCTTTCCGTTTCCTTCTGTCTATATTATAGCACTCTGTCCCGAATCCGTATACGGCCTGAGGGAAAATTTGTGCAATATTTCTATTGCGCGTCAATGCGCTCCTTCAGGTCGTTCAGGTAGACCCAGCGCTCTGTTTTCGCGTCCAGCTCTGCCGTCAGGCGCTCCTGCTCGGCCGTGAGCGCCTGCAAGCGGACATAGTCGCTGCCGCAGGACTCCTGCTCCTGCCGGCACGCAGACAGCTGCGCATCCAGCTCCGCGATCACGCTGTCGATGGTGTCAAATTCCCGCTGCTCGTTGTAGGAGAATTTCAGCTTCTTCTCGCGCGGACGTTCCGGGGCGGGCTTTTCCTGCTTTTCAGGCTTCTTTTCCTCCGGCGGCGTCCGCTTGCGCGCCCAGTCGGACCAGTTGCCGGTAAACACGTCGACGCGGCCCTCCGGGCGCACCTCGAAGATGGTATCCGCCAGCTTATCAAGGAAAAAGCGGTCGTGCGAGACGGCGATGATGGGGCCGGGGAAGCCCTGCAGATAGTCTTCCAGAATGGAAAGCGTCGTAATGTCCAGATCGTTCGTCGGCTCGTCAAGCAGCAGCACGTTGGGTGCCGCCATGAGGATGGACAGCAGATAGAGTCTCCGCCGTTCGCCGCCGGACAGACGACCGATGGTGGTCTGCTGCAGATCAGGCGGGAACAGGAAGCGTTCCAGCATGGTCTTGGCGGAGAATGTGCCCTCGTCCGTTTTTACCTGCGCGGCGACGCTATAAATGAAGTCGTATACGCGCTGGTTCAGATCCAGCTCCCGGCCCTCCTGCGAAAAATGACCGATCTTGACCGTCTCGCCCAGCTCGACCGTGCCGCTGTCCGGCGGAAGCTCGCCCGCGAGTACGCGCAGGAGCGTCGATTTGCCCGCGCCGTTTCGGCCCACGATGCCGATGCGGTCGCTGCGCAGAAGGCCGTAGGAAAAATCACGGAAGATCGTCCGCCCGTCATAGCCCTTGGAGATGTGCTCCAGTGTGATGATCTTTTTGCCGAGACGGCTCGAAGCCGCCGAGAGCTGCACTGTGCTGTCGCGCTCAGGGGCCTTCTGGTCCTTCAGCTCCTCATAGCGCTGAATGCGCTCCTTGCTCTTCGTGCTCCGGGCCTGACAGCCGCGTAGGATCCATTCGTGCTCGACACGCAGGATGGACTGCCGCTTGCGCTCGGACGCCTCCGCCATCTGCGCGCGCTGCTCCCGCAGCTCAAGATAACGGGAGTAATTGGCCTCGTAGTGGTAGAGCTTCCCGCGCGAAAGCTCCGTGATGTGGTTCACGACGCGCTCCAAAAAATACCGGTCGTGCGTGACCATGACCAGCCCGCCCCGGAATTTTTTCAGCCAGTCCTCCAGCCACTGCACCATTTCGGTATCCAGATGGTTCGTCGGCTCGTCGAGCACCAGCACGTCCGCCGGGTGGATGAGCGCTGCGCACAGGGCCGCACGGCGGCGTTCGCCGCCCGAAAGCGTGCCGATCCGCCGGTCGGTGTCCGCAAGACCGAGCTGCGTCAGCATACGCTTGGCCTCGTATTCGTTCAGCTGCCGGAATTCCGGCGGCATACTGGCAAAGACCTGCTCCAGAACGGTCAGCTCATCTCGCATATCCGGATTCTGTGCAAGCACGCTGACCTGCAAATTCGGCTTGCGGGCGATCGTCCCGCCGTCCGGCTGGAGCTTTCCGGCCAGAACCTTCAAAAATGTCGACTTTCCGGTGCCGTTGATGCCGATCACGCCGGTCTTGTCGCCCTCGTTCAGATAAAAATCCACATCGTCCAGCAGCTGACGGCTGCCGAAATTGATGGAAAGATGCTCTGCGGATATCAGCATAAATTTCCTCCTGCAAGGGGTTTCTGCGTCTATTCTATCACAGTCTTCGCCGGAAATCACGCGCTTCTTGCATTTTTGCCGGGCTTCTGGTATCATGGGGGTGAAAAGCATGGAATCGAGGTGCGTTTCCAATGAATTCCGTGAAATTACTGGCGCTCGATCTGGACGGCACACTGCTGAACTCCCAAAAGGAGCTGACACCGCGCACCCGCGATGCGCTCTATGCCGCGGCAGAGGCAGGCGTCGAGATCGTGCCGACCACGGGCCGCTTCTTTACCGGTATGCCGGAGGTCATTCAGAAGCTGCCGTTTCTGCACTACGCCATCACCATCAACGGCGCGCAGGTCTATGACATCCGCGCGGAAAAGGCTGTCAGCAGAGCGGAAATTCCGCTGGAAACGGCTCTGCGGGTCCTGGAGTATCTCGACGGCTTCCCCGTGATCTACGACTGCTATCAGGACAACTGGGGCTGGATGACGCGCAGTATGCAGGAAACCGCCGCCGCGTTTATCCCGTTCGAGCACGCCCTGCGCATGGTGCGTGAGCTGCGCACGCCGATTGACGAGCTCAAGGCCTATCTGCGGGAGCAGAACCGGGGCGTTCAGAAATTACAGCTGTTCACACCGGACGATGCGCTGCGCAGACAGCTGCTCAAAGACCTCACAGAGCGCTTCGGCACGCTGAGTGTCAGCACGGCCATGCCCTGCAACATTGAGATCAACGACGCGCACGCCAACAAGGGCGAGGCCATTGCGTCTCTGGCAGCGTATCTCGGCCTGCCGATGGCAGCGACGATGGCGATCGGCGATGGGCTGAACGACAGGAGCATGATCAAAATGGCCGGGATCGGCGTGGCGATGGCGAACGCGTACTCGGAAATTCTGGCGCTTGCCGATGAAGTAACAGCCTCCTGCGACGAGGACGGCGCGGCGCTTGCCATCGAGCGGCACTGCGTACCGGGAAGGACGTAACGGAAATGGTCGACTGCCACATTCATATGGTGCTGGACGGCGTAAACTGGAAGGACGCCATCGCCCGGCATAAAGCGGCGCCGCAGGAGGCACTGATCCGGCAGACGCTGGGTCACTATCAGGCGCTGGGGTTTTCCTATCTGCGCGACGGCGGCGACCGCTGGGGCGTGTGCGATCTGGCCGCGAAGCTGGCCCCGGGATACGGCATACGCTACCGGTCGCCGGGCTTCCCGATTTATAAAACCGGACATTACGGCGGCTTTATCGGACGCGGCTTTGATGGGCTTGCCGAATACCGTGCGCTTGTTCGCGAGGCTAAAACGCGCGGCGCACACTTTATCAAGCTCATGATCTCCGGGCTGATGGATTTCAGCCAATACGGCGTGCTGACCGGCGAGCCTCTGCCGCCGGACTTGATCCGGGACATGATCGCCTGCGCGCATGACGAAGGCTTTTCCGTCATGGCCCACGCCAACGGCGACGAGGCCGTGCGCGCGGCGCTTGCGGGCGGCGTGGACTCCATCGAGCACGGCGCGTATCTCACGGATGAGACGCTTTGTCAGCTGGCAGAGTCTGGCGCTGTCTGGGTGCCGACGCTCGTGACGATCGGCAATCTCATCGGCTGCGGCCGTTTTCCGGACGAGGTTTTAACGCCGCTGCTGGCCTATCAGATGAACGCCGTAAAAAAAGCCGCCGCGCAGGGTGCAAGGATCGCCTGCGGCAGCGATGCGGGCGCGTACCGCGTCCTGCACGGGCAGGGCGGTCTGGACGAGCGCACGCTCCTGCGCCGCGCCATTGGAGAGGGTGCAGACACCGTAACCGACGCGGGAAACGCCGTAATTATGGCGCGGTTCTGAATCTGAACCTAAAAAAATATCTGTTTTTGCATCTTTTTATAGTACCAGCATTGGATATAATCAGGGTATCTTAACAAGAGAGGTACTCCGGTATGAAAAAGAGAAACGAAACCATCCGTATGCTGGTTCTGAGCGCGATGTTTGCCGCGCTGTGCTGCGTGACGACCATGCTGGTGCAGTTCCCGACCGTTGCCGGGTATACCAACATCGGCGAGGGGATGTGCCTGCTTGCCGGGCTGGTGCTCGGCCCGTGGTACGGCTTCTTTGCCGCAGGCATCGGCAGCGGTCTTGCCGATCTGCTGGCAGGCTACGCGCATTATGTTCCCGGCACGTTTATCATCAAGGGCCTTGTAGCGCTGGTGGCCGCGCTGCTGCTGCGGCCGATGCTCAAGACGGGCGAAAAGATTCCGTTCTGGCGTCTGGCGCTCATCGAGCTGCCGTCCGAGGTCATCATGGTCGCCGGGTATTTCGGCTATAAGGCGCTGATCCTCGGCAAGGGCCTTGCCGCCGCCGCGTCGATCCCGAACAATCTGGTGCAGGCCGCCGTCGGCATCGTTTTGTCCGTCGTGCTCTACACCGCGCTGGCCAAGGTTCCCGAAATTCATAAAGCATTCTGGAAGGGTGAATAAATCATGTATGAAGAACTTACCGCACAGGCGAAGCAGGCCGTCACGGAGCTGCTGGACGTTGCGAAGCTGAAGCCCGGCAAGCTGTTTGTCATCGGCTGCTCGTCGAGTGAAATGGTCGGCGCGCGCATCGGCAAGGGTTCGAGCCTTGAGGCCGCACAGGCCGCGTTTGCGGGCATTTATCCCGTTTTGCAGGAGCGCGGCATTGAACTTGCCGTGCAGTGCTGCGAGCACCTCAACCGCGCGCTTGTTGTTGAGCGCGACGTGGCCGAGGCGCACGGCTTTGAGATCGTCAATGCCATCCCGCAGCTGCACGCGGGCGGCTCGTTCGCCATGACGGCGTGGGCCAATTTCAAAGACCCCGTACTCGTCGAAACCATTGTTGCCGACGCGGGGCTTGATATCGGCGGCACGCTGATCGGTATGCACCTGCGCCGCGTCGCGATCCCCGTTCGCCTGTCAATCAAAAAGATCGGCGAGGCCAACATCCTCTGCGCCCGCACGCGCCCGAAATACATCGGCGGCGCCAGAGCGGTTTATCAGGACTTGTAAACATGAAAAGCTCCTCTTGCCGACTGCAAGAGGAGCTTTTGACATTTGCAGGGGGGCTTGCAAAAATCCTCGGCGAATTCGGGTGCGCGTTTCTGTGGGATTTTGTTGGATTTCCCTGTTTTGATACAGAATTCTCTTTTCATCATGACGGGAACGTGCTATAATAAAATAAACCGCTGCGGGCGGTCTATGGATTTGCAAAGGAGCGAAGCATATGAAAAAATTACGTTGGGGCGTGATCGGAGCCGGCGGCATTGCGGATCGCAGGACGATCCCCGGCATGATGCTGGCCGAAAACGCGGAGCTGATCGCCGTCATGGACATCAATGCCGAGCAGGTTGAGAAAATCCGTCAGAAATACGGCGCAAAGCGCGGCTATACGAAGGAAGAGGACCTGCTGGCAGACCCGGAGGTCGACGCCGTTTATATCGCCACGCCCATCGTCCTGCACGCAAAGCAGGCCAAGCTGGCCGCAGATTACGGCAAGGATATCCTGATCGAAAAGCCGCTGGCCATGACGTCCGACGAAGGGCAGGCGGTCATCGACTACTGCGAACGCAAGGGCGTGAAGATCGCGGCGGGCTTCATGATGCGCTTCGGTTCGCACGTCATGAGCATGAAAAAGGCCATCGCCGAGGGCAAGATCGGCACAGTCGTGTCCGGCTATTCACAGTTTACGCTCTGGCTCCCATACGAGCCCGGCAACTGGCGGCAGTGCAAGGCCAAGGCCGGCGGCGGCGCGATGATGGATCTGTCTGTTCATACCATCGACCTGATGGAGTACATCACCGGTATGCGCGTGACCGAGGTCGCGTCCATGAATGAAAAAATCGCCTTCCCCGAACCGCAGTATGACGTGGAGGACACGTCCACCATCCTCATGCGCATGGAGAACGGCGCACAGTGCGTTGTGCAGTCCAACTTCAATATCCCGGACGAAGCCTCCAAGTGGCGCGTTGAATTTTTCGGCACGAAGGGCCGTCTGCTGGGCGACACGATGATCGGCCAGATCGACGGCGGCAGGCTGAACGCCGTGTTCATTGACAAAAACGTCGCCTATTCCGCTGAGCAGACCCACGCCGACGATGTGGGCGTCGAGATTCCCGGCGACTTCGGCAATATGTACACCCGCGAGATCGAGAGCTTCTCGGACTCCATTCTCAACAATAAGCCCCTCGTCGTGCCTGCGTCCGACGCCGTGCACGTCCAGCGCATCATGGAAAAGGCCTATGCCAGCGGCGAAGAGCTGAAGATCCTGAAAATTTAAGCGACACCCAGCACATCCAGCAGCGCCCGGCACTCGCCGGGCGTCAGGATGCGCTGCGCTGTACGCGGGTCCTCTGCGGACGGCGCCCGGCTCGGGTCCGGGCGGTTTTCCAGCAGCCACTGACTCGGCGACATTCCGAGGTTTTTCTGGAAGCTCCGGTTCAGATACTTGGGGTCGGAGAAGCCGCAGGCATAGGCTGCGTCGGTCAGCGTCGTGTCGGACTGCCGCAGCAGGAGCATCGCCGCCTCCAGTCGGAGTCTGCCCAGATAATCCTGAAACGGGATATGCAGCTGCTCGCGGAACAGGTGCGACAGATACGTCTGCGTCAGCCCCTCCCGCTCCGCGATCTCGCTGAGGCGGACAGGCTCAGAATAGTGCGTCTCCAGATAGTGCAGAATGCGGTGCATCCGCTCGGCATTGCGCGTCTGCGTCATGTTTTCCGTGTCGCTCAGCACGCGGTATGGCGCTCCGCCCAGCAGGATCGCAAAGATCGCGTTGATCTGCGCCATGCAGGCGAACGGCGCTTCCGGTGTGTCGCGCAGATAATTGGAAAGCGCCAGCAGCATCGCCCGGCGCAGCGCCGGCAGCTGCTCCGGCCCCAGACAGGAGGACAGCCCCCGGCAGCCGAAGCGGATGCTGCGGATCTGCGGATAGAAGCGGGCGCAGAAGCTGTTGGAGATCTGCAGCGTCAGGAGCCTTGCAGGCGCGCCGGACGCGCACAGCTCATGGCTGCTGCCCGCGTCGAACAGCAAAATCTCGCCCGGCCCGGCCTCAAAGCTCTGCCGGTCGGTGCTGACACGGCAGCTGCCGCTCAGCACCACGCACAGCTCCAGCTCCTTATGCAGGTGCATGGGGCGGTACACCATGTCGACGATAAACATGGTGCAGTCGGCCAGCTTGGAATGGGAGATCAGCTCATATTCATTGTAAAGTTCCATTTGTTTCACCAAAAACGCATCTTTGTCGGGCGTCAGGCGCATCTTCATCGGTGATAAGCCCGCCCCGTTCCTTCATAATAACAGTAACCGGAACAAAAAACAAGGGAATCCGGGCCGCACGGCCTGAAAACAGGGAGGAAGTATGAAAAAAGGCATTTGCTGCGCAGGCAATATGATCGTAGATATCACCTATCCCATCGAAACATGGCCGAAGCAGAACGAGCTGACGCACATCACCGAGGGCATCACGCGCTCCACCGGCGGCTCGGTCTGCAACACCATTTCCGATCTCGCGCGGCTCGATCCCGCGCTGCCGCTCGTCGCTTCCGGCTTCGCCGGGCACGACGCGGAGGGTGATTTTGTCCTGCAGGAGATGGGGAAATACAAAAATATCGACCTGTCCATGGTCAAGCGCAGCGGCGACACCTCGTTTACCGCCGTCATGTCGAACAACCAGACAAAAGAGCGCACATTTTTCCAGTACGCGGGCGGCAACGCCTATTACGGTGAGGACGACATCGACTGGGACAGGCTGACCGTCGATATCTTCCACATCGGCTACATTCTGCTGCTGCCGCATCTGGACGAGCCGGACGTGGAATACGGCACAAAGATGGCGAGGCTTCTGCACCGGGCGCAGCAGGCGGGCATGAAGACGTCCATCGACGTTGTTTCCGAGGCGGGCGAGCGCTTCAAGCGGCTCGTGACCCCGGCGCTCAAATACACGGACTACTGCATCATCAACGAGCTTGAGACGCAGCAGACCACGGGGGTCCTGCTGCGCGGAGAGGACGGCACGCTGCACGTGGAAAACATGAAGGCTGCGCTGCAGAAGCTCCACGAGCTGGGCGTGGCAAAATGGGCCGTTATCCACTGCCCGGAACTCGGCTGCGGCATGGACGAGGCCGGAAATTACTGCGAATTTGAAAGTCTCAAGCTCCCCAAGGGCTATATCAAGGGTACGGTCGGCGCAGGCGACGCGTTCTGCGCGGGCGTTCTGTACGCGGCGGAGACAGATATGCCGCTGCGGGAGGCGCTGAAGCTCGGCGCGTGCAGCGCGGCGGCTTCCCTGAGCGAGGTCAGCGCGTCGGACGGCGTGAAAACAAAGGACGAGGTTTTGAAGCTCTATGAGCTTTACGGAAAATAAAGAAAGAGGTCAGAGTATGAAACAGGCAGTTATGTACGGCGGCGGCAACATTGGCCGCGGCTTCATCGGCGCAACGCTCAGTCAGTCCGGCTATAAGGTCACATTCATCGACGTGGCAGAGCCGGTCGTGAAGGCGCTGCAGGAAAAGGAGCAGTATCCCGTCCGCTATGTGTCCAGCGAAGGACATGAGGACGTCGTGATCGAGCACGTGACCGCGGTCAACGGCAACGATCAGGAAGCGGCCTCCGAGGCCATCGCAAACTGCGATATCATGGCGACGGCGGTCGGCGCGAGAATTCTCAAGTTCATCGTCGGCAACATCGTCGCGGGTCTCAGAAAGCGCTGGGCACGGGACGACCGCCCGCTCAACATCATCATCTGCGAAAACCTGATGGACGCAAACAAGGTCATGGAAGGGATGCTGAAGGACCTGCTGACCGACGAGGAAAAGAAGCACTTTGATGAAAAGGTCGGTCTGGTCGAGGCCTCCATTGGCCGCATGGTGCCCGTGCAGACCGAGGAGATGAAGGACGGCGATCCGATGCGCGTCTGTGTCGAGCGCTACGGTTTCCTGCCGGTCGACAAGGCCGCGTTCAAGGGTGAAATTCCGGAGATCACGAACATGGTTCCGTTTGAGCCGTTTGATTTTTATATTAAGCGCAAGCTGTACGTCCACAACATGGGCCACGCGACCTGCGCGTATCTGGGCGGCTACGAGGGCCGGAAATATATTTATCAGTCCATCGACGATCCTGAAATTCTGAACATCGTGCAGAACGCCATGTTGGAAAGTGCGCTGGCGCTGCATAAAAAGTACGGCGTCGAGCTGGATGGCCTGATGCTGCATATCACCGATCTGCTGGGCCGCTTCCGCAATGCCGCCCTGAAGGACACCTGCAAGCGCGTCGGCGGCGACCCGACGCGGAAGCTCGGCGCAGCCGACCGGCTGATCGGTTCGAGCCTGCTGTGCCTAGAGCAGGGCGTGAAGCCCGCGTATATCGCCGTCGGCGCAGCCGGTGCGGTGTACCGCTATCTGAACGAGGCGGGCATTGAGCAGTCGAAGGAAGAAGCGGCAAAGGTTCTGAAGGACGTCTCCGGGCTGGAGGCCGATTCGGAGCTGGCCGGGATGATCCTCGATCTGTACGCATACTTCCTTGAGGGCGAACCCGTCGCGGCCCTCCGCCGCGCCGCGCAGGCCGCAAAGACCGCCAGCCTTGGCAAGATCATCTGATCGCCCCTCTCCCCCGCTGAAATCATGAAAAAAGCCTTCCCCTTTCGTCATGCACACGGCATGAGAAGGGGAAGGCTTTTTGATTTGGATTCAGGCCGCTTCTTACGCCTCCGTAGAGAACGACGCGACCTCCTTGAGTTCCTTGTCGATCAGAACGACCGTTTTCTCGCTTGTGACGAAGGCAAGATTCTTTCCGACAGGGATCACGCGGGGTGCATTGTCCAAGTTGGACCGCAGCCTCCGCCGGCTCTTCGTCCTTCTTCGGCTCCGGAACGGCATCGGTGGGTGTGTCGCCGGTAGTATTCTGGTTGTCAGTGGCAGTCGTGTTCTCGGAAGTGTCCTGATTATCAGGGGTGGTCGTTTTGCTGTTTGTCGGCCAGAATCTGGCAAGCAGGACCACGATCAGAATCGCCGCTGCCGCGGCAGGAAGGATCCACTTTCTGCACACGATTTTCTGCGGGAACATATAAAACTGGATGCAGATCCACAGCATCAGCGTCACGCCGAACAGCCCGCCGAGCGTGACGCCCGCACGCTTTTCAGCCAGCAGCAGTCCGGCTGCGGTCAGATTGGTCAGGCCGTTGACGATCAGCAGCGCCCAGCCGGAGAACGTCAGATCCCGGAACAGCACGTCCGCAAACGGCAGCACCTGAAAATACGGGAGCATCGCGTCCATGCCCAGCGCCCGGCCGCTCGGGTCGAGCAGCATCCCGGCCGCGCCTGCGACCGCGCCGACGCCGATAAACAGCGTCCAGAACAGCAGGATGCGCCGGGCCGTCCGGTATCTTGAGTGTGTCTGCATATGCGTTTTGTCCATAGCGGCTTACAGCTCCGAGAGCATATAGAGCATCTTTGCGACCTCTGCACGCGTGACCTTGCCGGTGGGGTTCAGCTTGCCCTTTGAACCGCTGATGATCTTCTGCTGGGCCATCTGCGCAAGCGCGGTTTTCGCCCAGTCGGCGATCTTGCCGCTGTCAGAGAAGGCGGAGAGCGTGTTGAGGTCGGCCTCGGGGAAGTCCTTTGTGCGTGAGAGGATCGTCATGGCCTCCTGCCGGGAGATCGTCGCGCCGGGCTTGGCCAGAAGCTGGCCGTTTGTCTTCGAGCCTGTGAGATAGCCGAGCGAGTACGCCGCCTGCATCGCGGATTTTGCCCAATCGGCAATCGAGCTGCTGTCGGCAAACGGGAGCGAAACGGTCTGATACGCGCTCAGATCCGTGCCGAGATAGCGCATCATGGCAACGATGAACTCCTGCCGCGTCATGCTCGCGTCGGGGCGGTAATAGAGCTTGCCGTCCTTCGTGGAGCCCTGCAGCGTGCCCGCGTAATAGAGATCGGTGATATAGCTCTCGGCCCAGTGGCCCTTCGTGTCCGCGAACGGCTGCGAGGAGCCGACCGTGACCTTGAGCGAGAACGACGTTTCGCCGTAGGAGGCGGTAATCGTGCCGGTCAGATCCGTGCCGGTTTTTGCGGCGGTGAAAACGCCGCTTTCGTCGATTGCACCGATCTCGCCCGTCACGGCCCATTCAAAGCTTTCATCGGCGGAATAGACCTGATTGCCGTAGTACCAGGCCGTAGCCGTCAGGTCTGTTTTGCTGCCGCCCGCAATATGCAGCGCGGTCAGGGGGGTGTTTTTGCCCTCCTGCTTGATGGTGATGGAGGTCGGCGCGGCGGGGATCTCAAACGTCGCGCTTGCGCGCAGGCTGCCCGCCGCTGCGGTGACGGTCGCCGCACCTCTCGCGCCGGGCTCGACCGTGACGGTGCTGCCGGAGGTCTGCGTGACGTTCGTGCCGCCGAAGGTCACGCTCGTCGGGACTGCCGCCGCCATATAGCTGCTGTCAGCGGCCTTGATAGTCATGGTGAGCTCCGCGCCGGGCAGCGCGTAGCCGCCGAAGGGATACAGATACAGCTTCGAGGCCGCGCCCGCGTCCTGCTTCTGGCGGACAAGGAAGATGAAGTTCGCGCATTCGCGCAGCTTTCCGTCCGACGGCACATTCGCCGTCGCGCCAGAGGCGTAGCCGGGATAGGTGACGCCTGCGGCGGTCGAGCCGCCGCCGTCGAGATTCAGGGCCGTCCGGCAGCCGAGCGCAAGCATCCGCTCGGCCAGCTGCGCAAGCGTCAGACCGTCGGAATTGCCCGCCTCGTCGCAGGTATACAGAATGAGCGAGCCGTCGTTTGTCACGCCGATGGCCGTGCGGGCGGCCATTTTCTTCGCGGAATCGAGTGTAAAGTCCGTGCAGACCTGCCCGTTTTCAACCAGCATATCACCGCCGCCTGCGGCGGAGGTCACATTCTCCCAGCCAGAGGCGCAGATGACCTGAAGCGTCATCTGCTGGCCCATGACCATGCTTCTGAGCGCGGTGAGTGCGCTTTTATAGGCGGTATCGTTCGCAACAGCAAGCAGGAAGCCGTCTTCCGGGATGGAGCAGGACTTCGTATCCTCCACCATGCCGACGACCTCAACGGTCAGCGACTGGCCCAGACGCAGCTCCGCCGCGCGGGAGCCGACCGGGCGGACGATGACATGATAGCCCTCAATGGTATTCTTGGTGCGGGTGTCGTAGTCCTGCGAATACAGGAGCACGCCGTTCTGCTCTGTCATGGCCTTGTTATAGTTGAGCACCAGCGGCGCATCCGCGCCGTAGTCCAGCGTGACGGCGACGGTCGGGTCGCCGATGAGCGCGGAGCCATCGGCCAGAAAGCCCACCGCGTTGGCAGAGCCGCCGGAGCGCAGGATGCTGTTCGTGACGACGATGCCGTAGGGAATGCCGGTCGCCCGGTCAAAGAACGAACCGTTGATCCCCGCGACCATGCTGTAGCCCTGCTCTTCAAGCGTCTTGATGGTCTTGTTCATGGGGCTGGTGCCGTAGAGCGTCGAGCCGAAGGCGACGACGGGCCGCACCTGCGCCTCTTTTTTATAGGTAAAGATATTCTCATGCAGATTCGTCTGCTTGCCGGAATCGGAGGTAACGGCCTGCGTGCTGTATGTATAGACGGTCCCGTCCGCAACGTTCAAAGAGCGGCTCCCGACAGGCTCCGCCGCAGCCAGCACCGGCACGGCCAGCAGCGCCAGCGTCAGCACCGACGCGGCGATCCGCTTCAGCTTGTTTTTCATAATCTGTGGCTCCTTTCGAGGAAAAATGAGAGTAAAAAGGGGATACGCATTATGTTAACATGAAGCGCGAAAAAAGTAAAGAGCGCGCGCGGGAGAAATATTTTCTGCGCTGCGCATGATCAGCTCCATAGTCACAGCCGTTCCCGGCGAAGGAGCGCAAACCCCTTGCGCCGCAGGCACTCTACCGCGGGTAGACCGGGCGTTCGGACTTGTAGAGCGAAACTGGCGATTTTTGAATAGCATTTTGCGGCGCGGCGCGGTATAATATGCAGCAGAAATCAAGAACCGGAGGTCACACATGGAAAAACGTTTTCAAATCGTCACCGACTCCTCCTGCGATCTGCCGCAGGCACTGGCGGACGAGCTCGATCTTGCCGTCCTGCCGCTGCACGTTCTGATCGGGGAACATACATACGCCAACTATCTCGACGGCCGTGAGATCGGCTTCAGGGAATTTTACGACAAGCTCCGCGACGGCGAACGCGCCACCACGAGCGCCGTCAACGTCTCGGAGTTCACTGCCGTCATGGAGGAAAAGCTGAAGGCGGGCCTTGATATCCTCTTCATCGGCTTCTCCTCCGGTCTGAGCACGACGTACCAGTCCGGCGCGATCGCCTGCGGCGAGCTGCGGGAAAAATACCCGGAGCGGAAGCTCATCGCCATCGACTCGCTCTGCGCGTCTCTGGGCGAGGGCCTGCTTTTGTATCTGGCCGCGAAGAAGCAGCAGTCCGGCGCGTCCATGGACGAGGTCGCAGACTACGTCCGCGAGACGATCCCACATCTTTGCCACTGGTTCACAGTCAACGACCTGATGTTCTTAAAGCGCGGTGGACGCGTCGACGCGGCGACGGCCCTTGTCGGCACGGTTCTGCAGATCAAGCCCGTCATGCACACCGACGACGCCGGAACGCTCAAGAACGTCACCAAGGCCAGAGGCCGCAAGGCTGCGCTCAAGGCCCTTGCGCAGAAGCTGGCCGACACAGCCATCAACCCGGCAGAGCAGACCGTCTTCATCTGCCACGGCGACTGCATTGAGGACGCAGAGTACACTGCCGAACAGATCCGCGCCCTGACCCCGGTCAAGGATATCATCATCAACTATGTCGGCCCCGTCATCGGCGCCCACACCGGCCCCGGCGTCATTTCCGTCTTCTTCGTCGGCACCCACCGGTAACGATACAGACGCATTGCGGCTCCCCGGACACATCCGGGGAGCCGCGTTTTTCATATCAATGAAGCTTCTATGGATCAGTTCTTCAGCGCCTCTAATGCGCCGAGCAGGAAGCGCCAGGTGCGCTGGACGGAGGAGATGGACATTTTTTCGCGCGTGGTATGGATATCGACCAGATCCGGGCCGAAGGATACGCAGTCAAGGCCGGGGAGCTGGCCCGCGAACAGGCCGCATTCAAGACCTGCGTGGATGGCTTCGATCTTCGGGGCCTTGCCGGTCTGCTGCGTGTAGACGGCGGCGAGCTTATCGCGCAGCGGGGATTCGCGCCGGTATTCCCACGCGGGATAGGCCCCCGTCACATGAAGCGAACCGCCCAGCAGCTGTGACAGCGCGTCGATGCGGGCAAGCAGCATCTGCTTCTGCGACGAAACCGAGCTTCTGACCGAGCTGACCGCCGTCAGAACGCTGTCCGTCACATGGAAAATGCCGAGATTGCAGGACGTCTGCACCAGCCCCGGGATGTCCATGCTCATGGCCGCGATGCCGTTCGGCACAAGCAGCAGGAAGCGGACAACACGCAGCGTCGCTTCCTCCGTCAGCGCCTGATCGCAGGCGGGGGCAGGCTCCAGCGCGACGGTCACACCGGGGTCGGCTGCGGCGTATTCCTTCCGGAAGTCCGCTTCGCAGGCCGCCGCGATCTCACGCGCGGCAGGCATATCCTCCTCCCGCAGGGCCAGAACGGCCTCGGCCGCATTCGGAATGGCGTTGTCCTTCAGACCGCCCGCGGCGGAAACGAGCCGGAAGGAAAGCTTGCACTGCACCGCGTTCAGCACGCGGCCCAGCAGGAGATTCGCGTTTGCGCGGCCCTTGTCGATCTCCTGGCCGGAATGGCCGCCGATGAGGCCGGAGACGGTCAGCCGCGCGCAGGCCAGCGCGCAGGGCGCGCTCGTCAGGCCAATGGAGACGTTGGCGCTTGCGCCGCCGGCACAGCTGACGGTGAAGATGCCCTCGTCCTCGGAGTCGACGTTCAGCATACGGCGGGCGGAGAGCTGCGAAAAATCAAGGCCCTGCGCGCCCTCCATGCCGATCTCCTCGTCGACGGTAAACACGACCTCAAGCGCCGGGTGCGCAATTTCGCTGCTGTCCAGCACGGCCAGCGCCATGGCGACGGCAATGCCGTCGTCGCCGCCGAGCGTCGTGCCGTTCGCCGAGACATAGTCGCCCTCGACGCGCAGGTCGAGTGCATCCTTTGTGAAGTCGATGGGGCTTTCCGGCGTTTTTTCCGCAACCATGTCGAGATGGCCCTGTAAAATGACGGCGGGCGCAGCTTCGTAGCCTGCTGTGGCGGGCTTTTTGATGATGACGTTGTTGAGCGCGTCCTGATACACCCACAGACCGCGTTCCTTTGCAAAGGCGACGCAGTAGTCGCTGATGGCCTTCGTGTTGCGCGAGCCGTGCGGGATACAGGTCAGATCCTCGAAGAAATGAAAGACCGCTTTCGGTTCCAGAGTTTCCAGTACACGGGACATGATGATCGTTCCTTTCCGTTTATAAGCTTGATATGGTTATTCCGGCAGCTTTTCAAAGTCCTCCGCGCCGTGCTTGCACAGCGGGCAGATAAAATCGGCGGGGAGCGTTTCGCCCTCGTAGACATAGCCGCAGATCTTGCAGACCCAGCCGGTCTGCTTTTTGAGCGCCGACGGCTTGGGCTTGACGTTTGCAAAGTAGAAGCTGTAGGTCATGGACGGCGCGTTGGAGAGCACGCGGGCCTCGGTCACGTCGGCAATGAACAGCGTGTGCGTGCCGAGATCGATCTCCTGCGTGACCTTGCCGCTGACAAAGGCGTTGGTGGAGTACGGCAGGTAATACACGCCGTTCGTCGCGCGGGCCATACCCTTTACATCCGCGAACTTGTCCACGTCGCGGCCGGACTGGAAGCCGTAGTGCTGGAACAGGCCGAACGGCGCGTCGGTCGAGAGCATGGACAGATTGAACACGCCCGTCTTGCGGATCATGTCATGCGTGAAATTCGCCTTGTTGACGGCGATGGAGATGCGCTTGGGTGTGTCGGTGAGCTGCGCGGCGGTGTTGATGATGCAGCCGTTGTCCTTTTTCCCGTCGCGGGCCGTCAGGACGAACAGGCCGTAGGAGAACGAGAAGAACGCGTTCTTTTCAACCGGCGCGTCGGCCTTGTGCTCTGCCGGGACGGGCTTCGGCATGGAATCGAAGATAGCCTGCGCCATGGTCTCGACGTCCGCCAGCTGGGATTCCTTGAGCGTCGATTTGATCGTGACTGTCTCATCGAGGATCGTGCAGTTCTTGAGCTTCTGGAACTCCGCGCGCATCAGCCCTGCCGCCGTCGGCGCCCAGGAGCCGTTTTCCATCAGGGCGATGGTGCGGTTCTGGAGATTGTGATGGACGATATCGTGCACCAGATTTTCCATCGTCACGAACATGCCCGCGTTGTACGTCGTGGAGATAAAGACCAGATGGCTGGCCCGGAAGCATTCGGAGAGGATATAGCTTGGGTGCGTGACGGACACGTCGTACATCTGCACATTGCGCACGCCGAGGTCGGACAGCTTCGCGGCCAACACATTCGCCGCGTTTTCTGTGCCGCCGTAGACAGAGGCATAAGCGATGACGACGGCGTCATCTTCGGGCGTATAGGTTGCCCAGTGGATATATTTGTCGAGGAACCACGCGATATCTTTGCGCCAGACCGGGCCGTGCAGCGGGCAGATCATCTCGATCTCCAGCCCGGCGGCCTTTTTCAGCAGCGCCTGCACCTGCGTGCCGTATTTGCCGACGATGTTGGTATAGTACCGGCGGGCGTCGGCGAGCCATTCCGCGCGGAAATTCACCTCATCCGCATACAGATTGCCGTTCAGCGCGCCGAAGGTGCCGAAGGCATCGGCAGAGTAGAGCGTTTTCGTGGCCGTGTCATAGGACACCATGACCTCCGGCCAGTGCACCATCGGGGCCATGACGAAGGCAAAGGTGTGTCTGCCGGTCGTGAGCGTGTCCATCTCCTTGACGAGCTGCACGCGGCTGTCCAGATCGAACGCGAAGAAGTTCTGCATCATCGTGCGCGTCTTGGCGTTGCAGACGATGGTTACTTCCGGGTGACGCAGGACAAGCTCGCCGATGGTCGCGGCGTGGTCCGGCTCCATATGCTGCACGATGAGGTAGTCGAGCTTCCGGCCCGCGAGCACATGGTCGACGTTTTCAAAGAACAGGCCGCTGACAGACTTATCCACAGTGTCGATCAGGACGGTCTTCTCGTCCAGCAGCAGATAGGAGTTGTAGCTCACGCCGTTCGTGAGCGGGTAGGCGTTTTCAAACAGATTCAGCCGCCGCTCGCTTGCGCCGACCCAGTAGAGATCCTCGGTCATTTTCTTGACACAGTACATAAATCGTATTCCTTTCAAATATAATAATAATAATTTCTATTATCACAATAACACAGGACGCGCAAAAAATCCAGCGGAACTTGCGAGGTTTCCGCGATTATTTTCCCTTGTTCTGCCGCCGCAGACGGTTCAGGTGGCGCTCAAAATAGCCCTGCGAGATAAAGCGGGCCAGAACGTACTGGTCGAACAGCGGTACAGAGCAGGAATAAAAGCCGAGCGTCTGCCGGTACTGCTCCATCAGGCGCTCCGGCAGCACCATATAACCCATACGCATGGATGGGGCCAGCGAATGCGAAAACGTGTTCACGTAGATCACACATCCGCGCCGGTCCATGGAATAGAGCGTCTGCAGCGGCTTTTTGTTTTCGGAAAACTCCGAATCGAAATCGTCCTCGATCAAAATCGCGTTCCGCTCCGCCGCCCAGGAAAGATAGTCGCTGCGCTTGGCCGCTGACGTGGTGATGCCGGTGGGGAAGCTGTGAAACGGCGTGATGTGCAGGACGGACGCGCGTGCGTTTTGCAGCGCGCCGGCGCGGATGCCGTCTTCGCCCATGGGCAGCAGCTCACAGACCGCGCCGTTGGCCGCGTAGACCTGCCGGACCTTTTCATAGCCGGGGTCTTCCAGCCCATATACGCGCTCCCGGCCCAGCAGCTGCACGATCAGACCGTAGAGATATTCCGCGCCGGAGCCGATGACGATGCAGTCCGGCTGGGCCAGCATCCCGCGGTAGCGCAGCAGATATTCCGCGATCGCGTTGCGCAGCTCCGCACAGCCGTAATGCGGCGGCTTTTCCAGCAGCCGCGTACCGCAGTCGGCGATGACCTCGCGCATGAGCCGGGTCAGCGCGGAATACCGAAAGCCGTAGCCCGCAGGCTCCTGCGCGGCAGGCGCGTCCGCGGGGAGCATACGCAGGCGCGTCTGCGGCTGCGTGTTCTGCGGCAGGCGGGAGATGGCGCTGACATAATAGCCGCTGCGCGGCTTCGCTGTGAGATAGCCCTCGTCCACGAGCTGCTCATACGCGCCGGAGACGGTCGCGAGGCTGATATGCAGATGCTCCGCCAGCGCCCGCTTCGACGGCAGCTTCTGCCCCGGCAAGAGCTCTGCCCGCAGGATATCCTCGCGGATGCAGGTATAGAGCCGGTAATATTTCGGCTGATCGCCCGCTTGCAGATCGTAGGTCAGCATACGCTTACCATTTGTTTTCGACCTTCTCGGCAAAGCCGAAGAAGTCGCGCACGGGCAGAACCGTTCCGTCGTCAAGCGTGATGCGGCCCGTGAAATGGCCAAAGACCTGATGCTGATCGGACAGCACAACGCCTGCGCTCATGAACGCGCTGCGGTCGAGCACCGGTGTAAAATTCATATAGAACCGGTTGTCGTCGCTCGTGAAGACCCAGGGCTTCATGAAGTCCTCAAAGCCGTCTTCATCCATGGGAATTTCAAACTTGACCTCGCCCAGCTTGTGGATTTTTCCGTCGTAAAACAGCACGTTCTCCGTCGCGGCGCTGGTGTTGCCGAAGCCGTAGCCGATGTTCCAGCCGAAGGGTGCGCCATCCAGCTCACCGGAGGCGCTGCCCCAGTACCACGTGTTGTGATACGTCCACACGCCGCGGCCCCAGTCGAGCACAGCGAAGAATTTGTCCTTCGTCAGCTCGTACCGGCGGCTGCCCAGCTCGATCCAGCCCTCGGCGCGCATACAGTTGATCTTCTGGTTGTAATAGAAATGTCCGGGCTTGTCAAAGGGCGTGGCGATGACCATGCTCTCGGCCGGCTCGTCGGTGAGCTTGACAATGCCCTCGATCGGCTCCTTGTCCAGAAATTTGTCCATGTGGAACGAGAGCATCCGCGCCCCGTCCTCGTGGTAAAAGGCCAGGGCATAGCCGCTCCTTGAAATTTCCGACGCGCCCTCCGCGCTCGATTCCGGCAGCTGCGTCCGGCCCAGCGGCAGCGCACGCATCCGGCTGGTCGTTTTTTCCCATTTGCCGTCAAAGTCGAGGAAGGAAACGGAGTCGAGGCCCATATAGCCGTTGTCCGCGATGGTCAGCGCCAGACCGATATGGCCGTCGGTGATGAGATAGTAATCCCATTCCTTGACGCGCATCGCGCCGGCTTTGATGTCCGCGCGCCGGTAGACCGGGAGCAGGGAACGCGCCCAGCCGGGTTCGAGCAGATTGCCGTCGCTGCCGAGCAGCGGGCCGGAAGTGGTGATCTCATGCTGCTGTCTCATTGGATAGCCTCCTGTGATGTATATTTTTCCAGAAACGCTGCCAGCGCCGCCTGCACGCGCGGGCGGTCGACCAGATAGCTGTAGCCGTGCCTTGCCCCGTCGACGAGGATTAGTTGCTTTTCAGACGCACAGACGTCATAGGCGGCCTGCGACATGGCGCAGGGGACGAAGGTGTCCGCCGTGCCGTGGATGAACAGAATAGGGCGCTTCGTTTTCGATACCGCGTCCAGCGTGGACGCTTCTTTGATGGAAAAGCCCGCGAACACACGCGTGCAGACGTCCATCAGCGCCAGCAGCGGCCCCGCCGGGAGCCATTTTACGTGCGCCCGCAGAACGCTTCGCATGATCGCCTCCGGCGAGGAGAAGCCGCAGTCGGCGATCACGCCCCGCACGGACGGCGGAAGCTCCAGCGCGGAGGCCAGCAGAACCGTCGTCGCGCCCATCGAAAGCCCGCCCAGAAACAGCGGGTGATCCGGGCCAAAGTGCATGGCCGCGTACTGTGCCCACGTCGCCGCGTCCCGGCGCTCGTGAATGCCGAAGGTGATATATACGCCCTCCGACTGCCCGTGCGCACGCTCATCCACGGCGAGTAAATTATATCCGAGCGAATAGTAATAGGGAAGGACAATGGAAAAATCGATGATCCAGCTCGACCGGTAGCCGTGGAACAGAAGGATCGTGCCCTTCGCGCCGGGCTGCTGCAGCAGCTGCCCGTGCAGACGCAGGCCGTCATGGGATGGCAGAAAGATATCCTCCGCGTCCTGCATCAGCGTGATACCCGCGAGAATTTCCTCCGTCTGGTCTTCCCTGCCCCACTGGGCGATGACCGCGGGCTTTGTAAAATCCGGGACGGGGCTGCGGCGGCAGGCAAACAGGAACAGGCCCAGCGCCAGCAGAACGACCGCCAGCAAAACGGCCAGAACGATCATAGCCGCCGTCATGCCGCGTTCCCCTTCCTTCCGAGCTTTGCGAAGAACGGGAACGTAAGTGGCCAGACAATGCCCGCAAACAGGACAAGCAGGAAATACCGCACAAAGCTTTCCGCCTGCGACCCGGCAAAGAGGGACACCAGCAGCGGCTTCAGCCCCGCCTTGATGCCGACGATCAGCGCAAGGCCCAGCACCAGCTTCAAAACCTGTCCCCAAAACGGCGCGCGCACGTCAAAATGCAGCTTTTTCTCGTCGGCAATGTACACGATCAGAAAGCCCAGCAGCGCGCCCAGCATGGTGTACGCGTTTTTGAGGCCGTGCGTGATATTGGAAAGGTCTTCGCTGCCCGCCGGCCAGTCGCACCGGGCGAGGGACGAGGCGTAGATCAGATATCCGCCGCACAGCACCGCCACGCCAAGTAAAAGCCACGGCACTGTCTTTTTTGCGGCAGATTCTGTCCGGAACGCCGGATAGAGCGCCGTAGCCAGCGCCAGCGCCGTCAGGAAGGCCACGCCGACGTCCCGCGGCGTGTGAACGCCCAGATACATCCGCGAAAACGGCACCAGAAGCATCAACACGACGCAGACGATGCGCACCCATGCTTCCTTCCGGCTCGCAAAGATCGAGGCCGTCGTGCCGACGATGTTCTGCGTATGGCCGGAGGGGAAGGAATAGCCCGTCGCGTCCGCGCGGGCGGCTTCGACGATCTGAAAGTCTGGATCGAGCACCCACGGACGCGGAATGCGGAAGGCCAGCTTCAGAAACTGGTTGCAGACCGTGCCGAGCGCACCGACCAGAAAGACATAATAGCCCTGCCGCTTGTCAACGCACCAGAAGATCAGCAGCGCCGCCGCCATGAACGCGATCTCCGAGCCGAAATAGGTCAGACCCGAGAAAAACGTGTCCAGCGCTCCGCAGCGTCCCGCCGCGAGAAGCCGCAAAAAATCCATACCGGAACCTCCTGAATTGAGATACAGAATCAGTATACCACCAAACGCCGGATTTGCCAAGCATCTTGCATTTTCAGATAAATATAGTATGATATAAGAAAAGCAACGAAAGGTGTGCGAACCATGTTTTCCAATGAAGAACGAATGATCTACGCCAAGCGCCAGCTGGTCGAGGTGATCTGTCAGCTCCGCTTCCCGGAGATCCTGTCCATCGACGCAAGCGAGCCTGCCGCGTTTCAGGACCGCATCCGCCGGGAATATCCGCAGTATGAAAAGAAGATCGAGCAGCTGCCGCCGCAGATGGTAAACGGCAAGCCTGTTCCGCAGGGAACGGTCAACAACTATCAGTTCGTTTCCGCCGAGGGGCAGTGGAAAATCAGTCTCACCAAGGGCTTTATCGCCCTTTCGACCTACGGCTATACCCGCTGGGAGGAATTTGCCCAGCGGCTCGACCGCATTCTCGCGGTATTTATCGAGACATATCATCCCTCGTGGTTCACCCGCGTGGGTCTGCGGTATGTCAACGCCTTCCGCCGCGCGCCGCTCGGTCTGGAGGACTGCCTCTGGAAGGAGCTCATCACACCGGGCTTCCTGGGCCTCATGGGCGACGAGGACGCGCAGGAGCAGGCGTTTATGAAAAACGAGCTGACCGCGACCGTCCAGATGCCCGGCGGCGCGAAGGCCAACGTCAAATCCGGCCCGGGCTTGCTGCGCAAGGTCAACAACCGTACCCGCGAGACGACGGAGGAGCGCGTGTTCATGCTCGACCTCGATCTCTACATGGACAGCAAGATCGAGCTGAACCACACGGCCCCTGCCCTGAACATCGTCCATGACAACGCAGGCAGCCTCTTCCGCGCCGCCATCACCGACACCCTCGCAGACGCAATGGAGCCGCATAAGGCGTAAACTGAAAAATCCCTCTGCCGCTAACTGCGGCAGGGGGATCATTTTATGAACGGACGGCTCAGGCCGGTTCCTCCGGCTGCCAGAAGATGCGGAAGGCGCTGGGAAGCGCGATGTCCTGCCGGAACCGTTCGCCGCTGACCCAGGTGAAGCCGCCTGTCGGAGCTGACACGCGGATGTCATAGCAGCGCATATGCCACTCGACGTGCGTAAAGATGTGCGTCCGTTCGCGCGTGCGCGTCAGTTCCTCCGGGACGAGGCCCCAGCTGTCGAGCAGCGCAAGCGCCTGCTGCGCGCTCAGCGTTCCTTCCACATTCGGAAGCTCCCAGAGTCCGGCAAGCAGCCCCGTCTCCGGCCGCCTGCGCACGGCATACTGCCCGCCGCATTGGAGAAAGAACACCGTCTTCTCCTCAACGCGGCGGGGCTTTTTTGCCTCCTTAACGGGAAGACGCGACCATGCGCCGCTTTCTCCGGCGCAGCAGATCTCCCGCAGCGGACAGGCAGCGCACTTCGGCGCGCCATTCGGGACGCACACGCAGGCCCCAAGCTCCATGAGCGATTGCGTCAGCTCGCTTCTTTTTCCCGGATTTTTCTCATAAGCTGGCCGCAGCGCGGCTTCATACGCCTTTTTGACGGCGGGCCGCGTGACCGGTGCTTCGTCCTGCGTCACGCGGGAAAGCACGCGCAGCACGTTCCCGTCGACCGCAGGCTCCGGCGCGTCAAAGCAGATGGACGCGACCGCGCCCGCCGTATAATCCCCCACGCCGGGCAGCGCCCGGATGGCAGCGTAGTCCCGCGGGAACTCGCCGCCGTGCTGCGTCATAATGACGCGGGCGGCCTTCTGCAGATTGCGCACGCGGGAATAATAGCCCAGGCCCTCCCAAAGCTTCGTCAGGCGGTTTTCTTCGCAGGCTGCAAGCGCGGCGATATCGGGCAGCTCCGATAAAAAGCGCGCGTAATAGCCCTTTACGGCCTCCACGCGCGTCTGCTGGAGCATGATCTCCGACAGCCAGACGTGATACGGCTCATGGTCCTCCCGCCACGGCAGCGCGCGGTGTCCCGCCGCGTACCACCCGAGCAGCCGCCCGGCAAGCGAATCCGGAAGCTGCATTACAATCCCCCTCTCTAATATAGAAAAAACGCCGGAGGGTCTCCCTCCGGCGGTTCACGTTTCTTAATAGCCGGGCTTGCCGAGCAGGTGGAACATATTCTTCTTATAGGCCTCAACGCCGGGCTGGTTGAAGGGGTTGACGCCCTCCATGTAGCCGGACACGCCGCAGGCAAACTCGAAGAAGTAGATGAGCGCACCCAGCGCTTCCTCGCCGATCTCCGGCAGGCGGATCTCGGTGACGGGCACGCCGCCGGAAATGTGCGCGGCCTTGGTCGCCTGCATGGCCTTTTCATTGATATAGCTCATCTCGCGGCCCGCCAGATAGTTCAGGCCGTCCAGATTTTCCTCGTCGGACGGAACAGTAACAGATGTTCTGGAGTTGTCGAAGAAGACAACCGTTTCCTGCAGCATGCGGATGCCATCCTGGATATACTGGCCCATGGAGTGCAGATCGGGAGTCAGATCAACGGAGGCCGGGAAAATACCCTTGCCGTCCTTGCCCTCAGACTCGCCGTAGAGCTGCTTCCACCATTCGGCCATGAAGCGGAACGCGGGCTCGTAGGCCGCCAGGATTTCAATGTTTTTGCCGTCCGCGTACAGCGCCTGACGGCTCATGGCGTACTGCACGGCGGCGCTTTCCACACCGCGCTTCAGCGTATCCTCACGCTCGGCCTGTGCACCGTGCATGAGCGCTTCAATGTCGATGCCGCAGCAGGCGATGGGAAGCAGGCCCACAGCCGTCAGAACGGAATAGCGGCCGCCGACATTATCGGGCACAACAAAGCTTTCATAGCCCTCACGGGACGCAAGCGTCTTCAGCGCGCCGCGCGCCTTGTCTGTCGTGGCGTAAATGCGGCTCTTTGCACCCTCCACGCCGTATTTCTTCTCAAGGGCCGCCTTGAAGATGCGGAACGCGATGGCAGGCTCGGTCGTCGTGCCGGATTTGGAAATGACGTTCACGGAAAAATCGCGGTCACCGATCATGGCGAGGATCTCCGTCACAGCGTCGGAGGAAATGCCGTTGCCGGCGAAATAAATGTCCGGGGTGTTCTTGGGCAGAGCGTTGTAGTTCGGGCTTTTCAGAAGCTCGACCACGGCGCGCGCGCCGAGATAGCTGCCGCCGATGCCAATGACGACAAGCGCCTTGGAGTCAGACTGGATCTTTTTTGCCGCAGCCTGAATGCGGGCGAACTCTTCCCTGTCGTAGTTTACCGGCAGGTCGACCCAGCCGATGAAGTCATTGCCTGCGCCGGTACCGTTTACCAGCGTGTCAAACGCGGCCTGCGCCGCGGTCTTGTCCGGCTGCTTGGCATAAAACTGCTTCGCGCCTTCAAAATTGATGCTTACCATATTGATCGCTCCTTTTATGATGAGAAAATAACAAAAACCGATGTGCGGCGTTAAGCTTCCGCGTCGCGCGCGAGAAGCGCCGCGCCGATCATTCCGGCCTCGTTGCCGAGCACGGCGGGGACGAGCTTGCCGCGCGTGGAATAGAAGCACTTTTTGCTGACCTTGTCCTGCAGGGGGTCAAACAGGAACGGGCCCGCCGCGCTGAGGCCCCCGCCGAGGGCAAGTACCTCCGGGTCGAGAATATTATAGATCGACGCGCAGGCGGAGCTCAGGTGCTCGATATAGTCGTCGAAAACGGCGGTCGCGGCGGGGTCGCCTGCCTTGGCGCAGTCGGTGACGAGCTTGGGCGTGATCTTCGCCGGGTCGCTGCCGGTCTTCTCGGCCAGCATACTCTCCGGATGGGCCTGCATGGCTCGGCGGCCCTCCCGCGTGAGCGCGGACGCGGCGCAGTAGGCCTCCATGCAGCCGTGATTGCCGCAGGTACACGGCTCGCCGCCGTCGACCAGATACGCGTGGCCCAGCTCAACGCCGTGGTTCATGCCGCCGTTGAACATTTTGCCGTTCAGAATGATGCCGCCGCCAAGCCCCGTGCCGAGCGTCAGCAGAACGCCCGTTTTGCAGCCGGTGAACGCGCCCTTATAAAGCTCGGCCAGCGCCGCGCCGTTTGCGTCGTTCGCAATATAGACGGGAATGCCGGGGAACTGCTCCTGCAGCAGCTTCCGCAGGGGTACATTGTGGAAATCCAGATTGTGCGCGTCAAGAACCGTCTCGCCGCTTGCGTCGATGCTGCCGGGGACGACCGCGCCGAGCGAGCCGACGTCGCAAAGCGCCGCGTTCTTCTCTTCCAGCAGCGCAAGGACTGCCGCGCGGATCTTTTTCGCCAGATCCGCCGCCGTCGTGTGCGGGAACGGGACAGACGTCTCGGCGGTCAGCTCCAGCGCCTCGTCCAGCAGGCCGATCTTGACGTTGGTTCCGCCGATGTCAATGCCGATCTGATACATATGCAGTGCCTCTTTTCCTTTCAGACTCATCCATGGACACTCCGGGTGTCAGGCCATTTCTTACTGAAAATAATACGACGGTCCAGTCAAAAAAGCAAGAAGTGCTGCAATTATTTTTTCTCCGGCTCCATAAGTCCGCGCTTCTCCGTCATATCCGCAGGAGAAAGTGGCTCTTGCGATATTCGAGGACGCCGTCCTTTTTCATCCGTCCAAGCTCCAGCGACAGGCCGCTGCGCTCGACGCCAAGATAATCCGCAAGCTGCTGTCTTGAAAATGGAATGTCAAATTCGCAGGTCCCAAGCCGCTGCGCCTCTGCGGAAAGGTAGGACATGATCTTTGCGCGCGTGGTGCGCTGGCCCATGTGTGTGAGCTTTTCACCGAACCGCAGGTTCTTTTCGGCAAGCTCGCCGAGAAGATTGCGGATGATGCGGCTGTGCCGGGCGCAGGCGGACGGGCACATGGTCAGCACGCGTTTGACGTTCAGAAACAGCACAGTCGCGGGTGTTTCCGCCGCGACGCTCACCTTCAGCACCGAACCGGGTGCGCAGGCATAAGCTGCGGCGAAGGTCTGTCCCGGCCCTGCCTTGGACAGAATATTGCGGTTGCCCCAGACGTCCTCCTGCTCGACCAGAACGCTCCCGGACAGCACCAGACCGATCGATTCCGCCGTATCGCCGGCACGCAGCAGCAGCGCATCCTTCGGGAAACGCGATGCTTTCGTGCCAAGACAGGCGAGCATGGCCGTAAGCTCCTGTTCGGAAATACCGGAGAAGAGCGTGGAAGACCGGATCACGGATAAAAATTCCTGCATATTTTCCTCTTTCGTTGAAAATTCAACCGACCTGTTGATTTTATTCTATTATAATATAGCCACAAACGCAAGAACCCGAATCATGAAAGTGAGGATCTCAAAATGGAACACGCGATGTTTTGTTTTCAGTGCGAACAGACGGCGGGCTGCACCGGCTGCACGGGAAAGGCGGGCGCGTGCGGCAAGAGCGCCGGTACGGCGAAGCTGCAGGACGAGCTGACGGGCGCGCTCATTGGCCTTGCCCGCGCGACGGACCATGCGCCCGGCGTGAATGCAGGCACATGGCAGCTTCTCATCGAGGGTCTGTTCACGACCGTTACGAACGTGAGCTTTCACGATGAGACCATCCGCGCGATGATCAGCCGCGTGCACGCGGAAAAATCGCGGCTCGTGCCGGGCTGCGCGGCCTGCGCTGCCGCGTGCGGACGAACCGGCGATTATGACATGGCGCAGCTCTGGGACGCGCAGGAGGATATCCGCAGTCTCAAATCGCTCATTCTCTTCGGCGTGCGCGGCATGGCCGCGTATGCGCACCACGCCATGGTGCTGGGCTATGCCGATGAGACGGTAAACCGGTTCTTTGCCAAGGCGCTCTTTGCCGTGGGCGAGGATTGGGACATGGAGCAGCTGCTGCCCATTGTGATGGAGGTCGGCGAGAAGACCCTCCGGTGCATGGCGCTTCTGGACAGGGCCAACACCGAAAGCTACGGCACGCCCACGCCGGTCACGGTTCCGCTGACCGTGGAAAAAGGTCCGTTCATCGTCATCTCCGGCCACGATCTGCACGATCTGAAGCTGCTGCTGGAGCAGACCGAGGGCAGGGGCGTCAACATCTACACCCACGGTGAAATGCTCCCCGCGCACGGCTATCCGGCACTTAAAAAGTATGCCCACCTCAAGGGCAATTTCGGCACGGCATGGCAGAACCAGCAGAAGGAATTCGCGGCGCTTCCTGCACCGGTGCTCTTCACCACCAACTGTCTGATGCCGCCGAAGGCCAGCTACGCGGACCGCGTATTTACCACGTCAGTCGTATCTTACCCGGAACTCGTCCACATCGGCGAAGAAAAGGACTTCACGCCTGTCATTGAAAAGGCGCTGGAGCTGGGCGGCTACGCCGTGGACAGGCCCTTCACCGGCATCAACGGCGGCAGCACGGTCATGACTGGCTTTGCACGCGGCGCAGTGCTCAGTGCGGCAGACACGGTCATCGAGGCCGTCAAGTCCGGGGCCATCCGGCATTTCTTCCTTGTCGCAGGCTGCGACGGAGCACGCCCCGGCCGTAACTACTATACGGAATTTGTCAAGCAGACGCCTGCCGACACCGTCGTTCTGACGCTTGCCTGCGGCAAGTACCGCTTCAACGACCTCGATCTCGGCACGATCGGCGGACTGCCGCGCCTGATGGACGTCGGCCAGTGCAACGACGCCTACAGTGCCATTCAGATCGCGCTTGCGCTTGCGAACGCGTTCGGCTGCGGCGTGAACGAGCTGCCGCTTTCCATGGTGCTTTCGTGGTATGAGCAGAAGGCGGTCTGCATCCTGCTGACGCTGCTGTATCTGGGCATCCGGAACATTCGTCTCGGCCCCACGCTCCCGGCGTTCCTTTCGCCCAACGTACTGAACTATCTTGTAGACAACTTCGGTATTGCGCCCATCACCACGCCGGAGGCAGATCTGAAGCAGCTTCTCAAATAACAGCGGCTCACGCGGCGTACGCGTTCCCCTTTTTCGCCCCGCAGCGCAAAACGGCGGTCTTGAACTGTTTTACATTCAAGCCGCCGTTTTCTTTTTTGACAGGAACCGCTCAGTTCAGACTGACCTCCTGACGGGTGAACAGAGCCTCGACTCTTGCCTTGAGTGGGGCAAGCTCCGGGGCGTTCAGGCTGTCCGCAGTCTGAATGACGGCAGCTGCGGCCTGCTGGGCGTCGCGCAGCGTTTCCAGATCCATCTGCAGGCTTGCGACCTTTAAGAGCGGAAGCCCGTGCTGGCGGCTGCCGAAGAAATCGCCCGGCCCGCGCAGGGCCAGATCCTGCTCGGCGATCTTAAAGCCGTCCGTCGTCTTGCAGAGCGCCTGCAAGCGCTTTTTTGTCTCCTCGTTTTTCGTCCCGCTGACCAGCACGCAGTAGGACTGCGCGCTGCCGCGCCCGACGCGTCCGCGCAGCTGATGCAGCTGACTGAGGCCGAAGCGCTCGGCATTCTCAATGACCATCAGCGTCGCGTTCGGCACATCCACGCCGACCTCCACGACCGTTGTGGCGACGAGAATATCGTAGTCTCCCGCGCGGAACGCGCTCAGCGCCGCGTCCTTTTCCGCGCTTTTCATCCGTCCGTGCACCAATCCGACGCGAAGCTCCGGGAACGTCTCGTCCCGCAGCGTCTGCGCCCAGCCCTCGGCGGATTTCATGGCGTTCTCCTCGCCGTCCTCCACAGCCGGGCAGACGACATAGACCTGATGGCCCCCGGCGCACTGCTTCCGGATAAAGCCGTTCAGGCGCTCACGCAGAGCCTCGCTGACCAGAAATGTCTCGACCGGCCGCCTGCCCGGCGGCAGCTCGGCGATCACGGACACGTCCAGATCGCCGTAGGCGATGAGGGCCAGCGTGCGCGGGATGGGCGTGGCGGACATGACGAGCAGATGCGGCGCATCGCCCTTTTCCGTGAGTCTCGTGCGCTGCGCGACGCCGAAGCGGTGCTGCTCGTCGGCCACAACGAGGCCGAGCGCGTGGAACTCCACGCCGGTACTGATCAGCGCGTGCGTGCCGACAATCAGCTGCGCCTCGCCGGAGGCGATTTTCTCCCGCGCAGCACGCTTCTGCGCCGGGGTCTTTGCGCCTGTCAGCAGCAGGACATGGACGCCAAGCGGCCCCAGCAGCGCGGACAGCGTCTTTTCATGCTGCTCGGCCAGAATTTCCGTCGGCGCCATGAACGCCGCCTGCTTCCCGTTTTTGACCGCGCAGAAGCAGGCCGCCGCCGCGACCATCGTCTTGCCGCTGCCAACGTCGCCCTGCACGAGCCGGTTCATCACATGGCCGGAGGACAGATCGTGCAGGATCTGGTCAATTGCGCCGCTCTGCGCACCCGTCAGCCGGAAGGGCAGCGCGCGGAAAAACGCGTCCATGCAGGCGGTGTCATACGGGATGGTATGCATATCCGTTCTCGACGCGCGCAGGACGGCCAGACCCGCCGAGAAAATGAAAAATTCCTCAAAGACGAGCCGCTTCCGCGCCCGCTGCAGCGCGTCCCAGCTCTCCGGCGCATGGACAGACGTATACGCCTCCGTCACGCCGCACAGGCCGTACTGCTCCCGCACCGTCTCCGGCAGAAGCTCCGGCAGCGCGCCCGCCGCCGAAAACGCCTGCCGGATGCAGGCGCAGAGCGTCCGGTTGGACAGCCCCGCCGTCAGCGGGTACACAGGCAGCAGCCGGTTCGTAACGGTGCCGGGCCTGCCCGCCTCCTCAAAGGCAGGATTCGCCATCTGCATCCCGCGCTCCAGCAGCGCGCCGTAGAAATAATAGCGCTCGCCGTAATGCAGCTGGGTCTTGATGTAGGGCTGGTTAAAATAGTGCAGCGTCAGCTTGCCTGTCTCGTCCGCGACAGTGAGGTTCGTCACATCGCGGCCCTTTCCGATGCGCCGCAGGACCGGCTGCGAGACGACCAGCGCCTCAAAGCACGCCGGGACCCCCGGCTGCAGCTGCGCGATCTCGACCGGATTCGTCCGGTCCTCATAATCGCGCGGAAAATAGGCCAGCAGATCATAGAGCGTGAAAATCCCAAGCCTCTGCAAAGCCGCCGCCCGCGCCGGCCCTACGCCGCGCAGATCGGTCACGGGGGAAAACAGGTCCATGGGTCTACGCTCCTTTCTGATATGTTGCTGCAGCCCTTGTAGAGCCCGATTTTATGCAAATTTTCGGCGAATCCGAACTGCTTTGCAAATCTTGGCTGCAAAGCGTTTTTACCGCCGCCATTCAAACGCAGCCGCTATCAAATCTGGTCGTATCGTGACAGGCGGCGCGTACCGCAGCGCCCGTAAGGTGATTATGTGTGTTCGCAGCGGCTACAAAACAGGTGCCGGCCTGAATTGTACCTACAGGATGCACCGAACGTAATCAGCGCCCCTTTTCTCCCCCTTCTTTTCCGGCAAGGCGGAAAAGAAGGGGCCGCCGGAGACATGACCAGCCTGCTCATAGCGGCGGTTATTTATATTATATAGTATTTTAATGTTCTTCCGCAAGGCAATGCCTAAAAAAGTGCGCGAAAAATCCCCCCGAAGAGAATACCGGGTGGTCGTAAAACAGTAAAATCAAAAAATGGCGAAAACCTTGTGTTTTCAAGGGGCGGCGTGACTTCGGTCACGCCGTTTCCTTTTTCATCAGCTCATTCAGAGGGATAAAGCCCAGCCCGTCGTACTTGATGTGGATGTGCTGTACCCGCTTGCCGCTGGACTTGTCCGGTGCGTCCACATAGATGGCAGACACCAGTTCGCGCAGAGCATAGCCGTCCAGTTCTTCAATGCCGACATACTTGTGCGCTTTCTGAATGAACTTTTCAATGTTTTCGTTCTGTCGTTCCTGTACTTCAATTTCCTGCTGCAAGGTGATCGCTTCCGCTTCCAACTGCTTCTGCTCCACTTCATAGGTCTGGCTCAGCATATCATAGCGTTCATCTGTTAACCGCCCGCTGGCGTTGTCCTCGTAAATCTTGATGAAAAGCCTTTTCAGCTCGGCAATGCGCCGTTCGTTGCTTTCCAGCCGCTTTCTGCGGATGCGGATTTGTTCACAGCTTTCCACGCGGAGCTGTTCCTCCATGATCGTGCGAAAATAATCCTCATGGCGCAGGATATACCCCATAACCGCCTGAATGTGCTTGAGAACCAGTCGTTCCAAGACTTTGACACGGATGAAATGCCCATTACACTTTTCTTTGCTTTTGCGGTGCAGAGAGCAGTCAAAAAAGTCCTGCTCGAAATCGCCGTTGTTGGACGAACCGTACAGCATTTTAGAGCCGCAGTCCGCACAGTAGACAAGCCCGGAAAAAATGCTGCTTCTTCCCGTGCGAGTCATTCGATGCCGCTGTTGGCGGATCTCCTGCACCTTTTCAAACACATCATCGTCGATAATGCGCTCGTGGGTATTGGGGAAAATCGCCTGCTTTTCAATGGGATTATCCCTTTGCTTCTTATCCCAGATAGAATTGGTGTAAGTCTTGAAGTTCACCGTGCAGCCTGTGTATTCCCGGCGTTCCAGAATCCTGACAACTGTGCTGTCACCCCAGCCATACGGGTCCTCCGGTTTCTTATTGGGGCTTTTGATCCCCTGCAAGGTTTTGTAGGCAGTCGGTGTCAATACTTTGTCCGCTTTCAGTTGGTTTGCAATCTGCTTTGGACCTCTGCCCTCCATGCACATGGAGAAAATACGCCGCACCACATCGGCGGCAACAGGGTCGATCTTCCAGCGTCGGGGATTGTCCGGGTCTTTCAAATAGCCGTATTCTTTTTCAACATCTCTACAGGTGTTTCAGGCGAAACATATTTTCTGAATACTCTACACAGTTGGGTTCTCATCCATTGGTTTGATACTTCTGAAATGCTCAGGAATAAAGAAACTGAGCTGCCTGAATGATGGAGAATATCTGAAAAAATTGTTAAAACGGGAGAATACAGTTTGCACGCATCAACTAATATATCTGGATAGTATTCACCTGTTGATAATGTAATATAATTTCGGCGTTCATTGGGTTGGTACTCTCTAAAACTTCTCATCATTTATGCGCCTCCATAGATTTTGATACTGCTGGGTCAAATTCTAAAATGTCATCAACGCTGCAATTTATAGCCTTACAAATTTTTTCAATACTTTCCAAAGAAATGTACTCATTTCTCTTCAAACGAGTAATTATATTGGGACTGAACCCCGCCATCGACATAAGTTGAGCATTTGTAATGCGTTTGTCTATCATTCTATGAAATAATTTGTCATAGCATACCGCCATCAACTTACCTCCACCATATAAAATATCATTTATAGTATATCACGAAAACGTGAATAAATCAATGTGATGATTACTTCGACTTCTTTACTTTTCCATTTATCCCGTCTATTTCCGCTCGCTTACTCGCCGCCCTGCGCCGTTCCTCGCTATACGGGGCGGTTAGTCGAAAACTTAACCGCCCTTTCTCAATCTCAAAGGTCAGCCCTCCTTGCTCATCATCGTCGGTCTGGCGGCAGCATTGCGGGTGCTTTGCCGCAAATGCTGCCAGCCGCTTTTTGAGATCGGTGTTGTGGGTCTGCACCTCGATCATGCGGCTATGCTCGTCAAAATAGATCGCCGTTGTCTTTTGCTTCTTGGTAAGCCCTGTTCTCATAAAACCTCCTGATTTTCACGATTTTTTCTCAGCTCTTGAATTGACAAAGTGCTGCGATTTTTTGATGGAAGCACCCCAAACGATGCGCAGTACGTTTCGCATTGTCCTATCGGCTGATTTGCCACTTTTCCAGCTCTTGACTGCATTTTCATGGTGTTCTGTTCGTGTGGCTTTTCAGCCACTTCACCAGCTCATTTTTCATCACCAATTTGCGCCCGCCGATCCGTAAGGTTGGAAAATCCGGGCTGCTCAAAAGGTTATATGCCCCCGCTTTGGAAATCTGTAACGCTTCGGCAAGCTGCTTTGCGTCCATCACATCGGGCATGGCTTCAAACGGTTCTCTGCTCATAAAATCTCCTTTCCCGCATGAAAAAGCAGCAGCTACCATTTCGGTAACTGCTGCCGCTTCTGCGTCTGTTTACTTGTCCAAATACTTCTGATACTCCGCTGTCACATAGTCCTCATAGGCTCCCGCAATTTTGGCGATCCGCTTATGGACTGCGCTGGCGGTCTTGTAGCCAACTTTGTCCGCAATCTCCTGTTCGGTCAAGCCGTCCATGCGCAGCTTTAATATTTCCCTGTCTTTCTCGGTAATGCTCTGCTCGGCAAAGGCGGCGATCTGCATTTCGGAAATCACCTTTTGCTCAAACTCGCCGCGAGGATCGTCAACCTCAAAAATATCGCCGTCCTCATTCTCCATCATCTCGTCAAGAGAAATCGGCTTGCCGGAGCGATTGTGATGCCATTTTCGCATGAAATCGGTCTTGACGGTGCTGCCGGTGGTTTCGTAGTCCTCTACGGTGCGGTTTTCCCAGATCGCGTCGATCATCGGCTGCCAGTTCTGCTCTGCAATCACCATGTCGGTGACATTACCGATCAGATTGCTGAACTGCTGATAGGTCAGCCACGGCACTTCCACGCCCTGCGGGATGTTATATAGGTTTTGAAAGCCCAGTCCGTTCTGCTCAAATTTCATGCGGATGTAGGGGATGATACTGTACGATAGCCGCCACAGGGGGAAGTATCCTGCGTACTGATTCCAGTTGCCGGGAATGTCGCGGTAGTTGCCTTTGCGGTCTTTGACTTGAAAGAACTGCCATGCGCACCATGCGTAGCAGTCCCACACAAGCAGCTTGAACATATCGTCACATACGATGTGGTCATATTTGTCCGTCCGCAAGACCTCATACGGGCAGCGGGGCAGCTCATAGGCTGGCTTCCACTTCTCCGTGAGCTCTCGCGGTAAGCTGTAAAACAGCGTCAGCCATGATTTGTCGCTGTCCTGCGGGATCTCGATGATCTCACCGGGCAGCACCACAAGAAAACCTTTCGGGCCTGTCTGCTTGTCCATCAGCGTCACCTCCAATCGCTTTGTATTCAGCCCTCTACTATATATGGCATGAGAAGGGCCGAATTGTTCCAATGCTTTCAAACTTTTTTGAGATTTTTTGAAAAAATCTCGGAATGGATGGGATAGGATTGATTTAAGGAGATTATACCTGAAAGCTGTGAATAAATCTATTGCTTTTCGTGACGGCAAAAAAATAACGGGTATCCGGCTCTCACCAGATACCCATTATTTCGTTGTCCAACCCTGCCTGACAGATGCTCATTTCGTAATTTCGGTCTAAACCTGTTTTACGAACACCTGTCTAAACTCCCGAGGGGCATTTATTTCGCAGCATTCGGCATCAGGCCAGCTTGTTCATCTTCAGTGTGATCTGGCTCTTCTTGCGGGCGGCAGCATTCTTATGAAGAATACCCTTGCCGGCGGCCTTGTCGATGGACTGAACCGCAGCCTGGTAAGCGCTATCGGCCTGCTCACGATTGCCTTCCGTGACGGCAGCTTCAAACTTCTTCAGGGTGGTCTTCAGGGCGGACTTGTCAGCCTTGTTGCGCTCGTTGTTGACCTTGGCAATCAGAACTCTCTTCTTTGCAGACTTAATGTTGGGCATAACTACACCTCCTCCAATAGCGTGAATATAGAAACAGATACCGTTTCATGCAGAAATACATTATAGCGGCATGGTCCGATAAAATCAATCTTTTTTTCGGATTTTTTCAAAAAAATTTTTCACATATTCCCCGACTTTCCGGAAAAACTAGCCGGGAGGTGAGTCTATGCAGCCAAGAACGGATCTGGCGATGGAGGCCAAGGCGCTGTATGAGCGCTCCGCGCAGGAACAGACGCAGCTTTCCGGCGTCGCCGCGCGCGAACAGGAGCGGCACGGTGTACGCATGACAGTCGTGAAAATCACAAGCGCCGAGGGCGAGCAGGCGCTCGGCAAGCCGCGCGGCACGTATATCACAGCGGAGCTTGAAGCGCTCTCGCGCCGGGAGCCGGGGAGCTTTTCAAATGCCGTGCGCACCGTGAGCCGGGCGCTGCGCGAGCTGCTGGGGCCGTGCAGGCAGGCGCTCGTCGTCGGGCTGGGCAACCGGGACATCACGCCCGACGCCATCGGCCCGGAGGCCGTGAAGAATCTGATCGTCACGCGCCATCTGCAGGCGGGCCCGGATGAAGCGCTGCCAGGCCTCATGCGCGTCGCGGCCTGTCAGCCGGGCGTACTGGGCCAGACGGGCATTGAAAGTCTGGAGCTTGTCAAATGCGCCATGCAGACCGCGCAGCCGGACGTTGTGATCGTGATCGACGCGCTGGCGGCGGCAGAGCCGGGGCGGCTGTTCCGCACTGTCCAGCTTTCGGACAGCGGCATCGTGCCGGGCTCCGGCGTAGGCAACAGCCGGCAGGAATTTTCCCGGCGGACGCTGGGCGTGCCGGTCATCGCCGTGGGCGTGCCGACGGTCGTGGACGCGATCTCCCTGTTCCGGCAGGCGGAGCTGGAGCTGGACGTGCCGCGGGGCGTGCTGGTCACGATGCAGGATGTGGACACACGGGTGCGCGAGATGGGCAGGCTCGTCGGCTACAGCTGCGATCTGGCGCTGCACCGGGGATTGTCGCTGGGTGAAATTCCGGCTTTTTTGTCATAAAAGGTCGAATTATCGTTATGTAAACTGCATTATGTCCCCACCGGAACAAATCGCTGCAAACAGGCGGGTGTTGATAACGATGTGGAAATGTGGAAAAGCGATTGGTGTTCAAAAGTTTTTCACACTGTCAACAGAGTTGTCAACACCCGTATTTTATGAACTTTTCCTGACCAATTTCGGTTCCCAATAACAGGCCTTCGCTTTTTACGTCGACGGGACGGAAGGGATTATCGTCAACTGCGCACGGACAAAATCCGCGAAAAAGTTCGGAATCTGCCCGGAAGTTTTCCGTATCAAATGGGAAAGCCGGGAAATACTGACGATATATCCAGAAACAGAAGATGGAGGTAGCAGATATGCAGGGAAAGGTCGAGATCTGCGGCGTCAACACATCGAAGCTGCAGACGCTCTCGAACGCGGAGATGATGCGGCTGATCGAGCGCTCGCAGCAGGGGGATATGGACGCGCGTAGCCGTCTGGTGGAGGGAAATCTCAAGCTGGTCCTGTCTGTGGTGCAGCGGTTTCTGAGCCGGGGCGAGAACCCGGACGATCTGTTTCAGGTCGGCTGCATCGGGCTTTTGAAGGCCATCGCCAACTTTGACACCACGAAAAACGTCCGCTTTTCGACCTACGGTGTGCCGATGATCGCCGGGGAGCTGCGGCGGTATCTGCGCGACTACAGCCCCATCCGCGTCAGCCGGTCGCTGCGCGACACGGCCTATCGCGTTCTGCAGTGCAGACAGCAGCTGACCGACCAGAACGGCCGCGAGCCGTCCATCGACGAGATCGCGCAGGCGCTCGATCTGCCGCCCGCGCAGATCACCGCCGCGCTCGACGCCATCACCGCGCCCGTCTCGCTCTACGA
>ERZ856578.639-NODE-639-length-71558-cov-7.455702_pt1 | contig 71558 bp, 59 predicted proteins | sample MGYA00514384_ERZ856578 | MGnify/ENA primary metagenome ERZ856578 (study PRJEB29103, sample SAMN06111958) | human gut metagenome | biome: human gut; feature: ankylosing spondylitis patient; material: healthy_person | host: Homo sapiens | place: China:Hangzhou... | reverse complement strand
TTGGAGGCGTTCTTGGGGCTGACGGTCACATCGCCGTGCTTGACAGAGGGCGCGGAGACGTCATAGCGTCTGGAGGAGGAGCTGGAACCGCTGGAGGAGGAATGAGAGGGGGCCGTATAAGCAAATGCGAATGCACCGGTATAACCAGCCACAGAGGTGACCGCTGCATTGGCTTCCACGGTGTAACTGCCGGAGACAATCTTTCCGGTATGGGTATGGCCGTTAGCATCCAAAGTAAATGCTACGGTGCGGGATACGGTCACAGCCTCCGCACAATCTGTTTCCAGCCTGATGGTCTTACCGCTGTCAACATTAGCCACAGCTTCAGCCAAGGTAGGATACATCACACCATCGATAGATGCAACAGCGGAGGAAATCACAAAGGGGCTAAAACCATTGGTAGTAAAGGTCAGGGTCTTGGTGCCGGAAGTCTCAGTGACAATACCGGTGTAATATTCCACGGTTCCATTGCCTTTGATGTGCTTAATGCTCAGCTTTGCTCCATTTTCAGCAGCAAAACTGTCAGGCAAATTCATTGTAACAACAGTCGGTGCAGTAATCGCCAGTTTTTGATAGTCCTGAACGACCTGTGCATTCTTGTTATTGCCGTCCAGTTTAATATCGTCTGCCTTATCTGCGGTGGACGCTACCACGCGGTACTGCGGAGTGATTTCCAACGTCAGTGTCTTGCTTTCCTTGTCATACGCGGTCGGCTCAACCTTCAAAGCGGACTGAACGTACAATTTCTTTTCGCCGTCTCCCAGATTAGCAGCCGCTTTAATCAGATCATTAGCCTTAGTTCCGTCGATCTTCTGTGCTTCATCAGCAGCAGCCGCGCCAAGAGTCGGTGCGGAAACAGACTTAGCTGCATTTTCAACTGCTGTCTTGTCATTTTCGGCAATGTTACCGCTTACTTTGACTTCCGGCTCTGCAACAGCAGGCTTAACTACAATAGAACCGGTATCAGTTTTCTGAACTACCTTGTAGTCATAACCGGATTTGTCGCTGGTTACGGAAACATAGCCGTCTGCAACAAAGTTTGTGCCTGCACCCTCAGCCTTGTTGTTGGAAGGATCGAAGTGTGCAAAGTATCCGCCCTGGATAGCTACCTTAGCATCTTTATCCTTATAAGCTTTATCAATGCAGTTAATGATGAAATTATAACCGTAAACAGGATCGTCAAATGCTTCTGCATCAAAATAGCCATTATTGATGGTCAGTTCGCCTTTTTGTACCTGTACCGCAGTGCCACCACCGTAGTATTTACCGCCATCAATGGTCAGCTTTGCGCCCTTGTATACATTGATTGCATAGCCGCCATTCTTACCTGTATCAATACCACCGGTTGTTGCTTTAAGTGTGGTATCTGCAGCAACATACAATGCAGCAAAGTTTGTGGTGTTATTGCCCATGTTGTCCGGACTGTAAATGGTATGCTCATTCAAATCCAAAGTGATGGGCACACAAATCGTCAGACGTGCATCACTTGAATCAGTACCATTAGTGTGAACATCAGTCAATAGCTTAACTGTATCTCCCTTTGTTGCCGCCTGAAAGGCATCCTGCAGTGTTGTATATTTATTATTACCAATCTGAGCAACTGCATCCGTTTCCAATCCTACCTTGTAGGAATCGCCAACCTTCGGAGACATGTAACCTTCTGCCAAATATGCAGTCGGGTCAGTTGTGAATGTACCGCCAGAAATGGCAACCTTGCAATTGACAGCACCATTGGGCTTATCGCTACGTTCAACCGGCTGAAGGCCATTCGTTCCATCATCGTAGTATTCGGCCACCACACCATTGAAAACACCATTAACAATTTTTGCCTTTGCCTGCGCAGTAGGCCATGATGCGTTATATTTCAGCTGCGCTGAGTATACAGGACCATTGAAAATACCGTCATTGATGGTCAGATCACCACCAATGTTGGAATAGGCATGAGAACCAACATCACCAGTGAAAGTACCGCCATCAATAGTTGTAATGCCCCAGTTCTGAATTGCTTGCGTCGAGGAAACTTTTCCGTTCTTCACAGTGAGCTTACCCAATTTGTCCGCACCGCTCTCATCGACTTTGATTGCAATACCATTGTTCCCGCGAGAAATGGTAAGTTCAGCACCATCAACCGTGAGTTCTCCCAGTACACAAATCGCAGTGATTGTGCCAGTCGGATTGGTACGTGTATCGCTAATTGAACTATTTTCCTTGTTACCAATAATAGATACCTCTGCGCCATGGGCAACCTTGACCAAATAGTTCGTCTTCAATTTATCACCATTCGAAATTATATGTCCATTTAAATCAAGGATAAGGTTCTTATCCAAAGTCAGAGTATTATCCAATGCCACATCGCTCAGCAGCGTGATGGTTTCATTGTCCTTAACCGCCGCAACAGCCGCAGCCAGTGTCTCATAACCCTGCGTGCCAATCTGAGCGACATTTTCCGCCGCAGGCGTTCCGACCTCACCCGCAGGTGCTTCCACCGGCGCGGATCCGGCGCCCTCGCCCGCAGGCGCTTCATCTCCTTCCGCCATTGCCGCTGTCGGCAGCAGCGTCAAGGCCATTGCCAGCGTCAGCAAAATTGATAGAAATTTGCGTTTCATACTACATCCTCCCGTTAGTATAAAATATGTGCCCCGCTACCGCTGCAGGGCCGATAGATATCTATAGCATACTCCCCCCGCCCGGAATATGCAAGTACCCTACCGGGTAAATACAGGAAATTTCCTATAAGCTGTCCGAAAAAGCAGAAAAACAGCGGGAGACCTCGTGTAAGGTCTCCCGCTGCCTGTGCGGAGAGTCAGTTCTTGGCACGATAGAGGAACGTAACGATCTGAGCGCGGGTGCAGCCATTGTTGGGGCTGAACGTGTTGGCGGACGTACCGTTGGTCACGCCGCTCTCCACTGCCCATGCCACAGCATCGGCACAGAAAGCGTCAGCCGCCACATCGGTGAAACCGTTCACCGTGGTGGGTGCTTTACCCAGCGCACGGTACAGCAGCGTCACACTCTGTCCACGGGTGCAGGTGCTGTTGACGCCGAAGGTGCCGTCGGCAAAGCCGTTGGTAATGCCGTTCTCAATAGCCCATGCAACAGCGTTGTAGCAGTAGCTGCCGGGGAGCACGTCGCCGGGGACCTTGGCCGTGCCCTTGGGCGCGGGGGAACCGGCGGCGCGCCACAGGAAGGTCACGATCTGGCCCCGGGTGCAGGGATCGTTGGAGCCGAACAGGCCGTTGGCCTTGCCGTTGGTGATGCCCTTCTTCACAGCCCATTCCACAGCCTTGGCATAATAAGCGTCGGCGGGAACGTCTGCAAAGACGGAAGCCGCCTGCTCCTCAACGAACTCCGCAGAGACAGTCACCTTGGAACCGGGCATGGTGAAGGTGTACTTGCCGTTGCCCTTATCGGTCAGCTTGAGTTTATTGCCGCTGGCGTCCTTCACTGTCAGGGTGTCCAACTCATAGCCGCTGTCGGGCTTGACGGTAATGGTCACAGTATCGCCCTTGGAGGCGTTCTTGGGGCTGACGGTCACATCGCCGTTCTTGGTGCTGGGAACGGACACCGTGTAGCTGCTGCCACTGGAAGAAGAACCACCGCCAGAAGAACGGCTGTAAATGGTCAGCGTACCGTTCACATAGGTAATCTCATAGTTGCTTCCCGCATCCGCGCCGCTGGGAACGATAGAATAGGTGCCTGCGACAGAACCATCCGCCGTGCAGGTCAGTTTAGGCTCGGTGGCCAAGCCGTCGCCATTCACCAGACCAGTAGAGGTGTAGGTGAATTTCGGCAGCGTGCCACCAACAGTCATGGACATATCATCCGCCTTGATGGTCAGCGGAGCTTTTTTAATTGTAATCACAGCGGAGCCGGTGATTTCCTTATCATCCTTAGTTGCCTTCCAATAGACAACGTAAGTACCAGCATCTTTCTTGGCAATGCTGTCTTGAGTATAAGTAGCCTTTGCCTCGCCGTACTTTACCGTTACGCCCTCAGAGGCCTTGACGATGATGCTGTGAGTCTTACCGTCATAGGTGCCGTTGTAATCCGTGGCTGTGACTACGAGCGCACCAGTGTCAACGGTGTAAGGCTTTTCCACAGAACCGGTATAGTTACCGATAAAGCTGATGGTAAACTTCCTATTAGCCGTATCCTGTGTCACGGTGTAATCCGTGCCTCCAACCAGCTTTGTACCGTTGTAGAACACGCTGATGTTATCCTTTGCGGCAGCAGCAGCGTCAGCGTTGGGATAGACGCTGTTAATCCCGGTGATGACAACCTTACTGTCATTGGTCAAATCCTTCTTCGCGACAGTGATCTCCGTGGTGAAGAATTCCTGACCGCCGTAGACCAGCTTAACCGTACCGGTCTTGCTTTCCTCAGTAGCCTTGATGAAGGAAACTTTGGAGCCCTCAAGAGCCGTGTAATCAGATTTCATGATCACACCAGTGGGAGCTTTCATGGTGGTCTCGTCGCCATAGGTCTTGCCGTTAAGCACCGTGGTATCAATGGACGTCGCATCGGAAACTTCGGCAGCATCAGCCGTCTTGACGTACCAGTTAGTGCCGGAAAGTGTCAAATCTGCACCGGTCATCTGAGCTGCAAAGCTGCCTGCATATTTCGATGCAGGACCCTTAGCCGCATCAGCCTGCTGCGTTGTCAATGCCATGCTGTCCTTAACCGTTACCACTGCTGTTGCATTACCAATCAGGCCGCCAGCATATGCACAGCCATAGATCCCGACGTTTGCACTATTACAGGTATTTTCAGCCTTCATACTGCCGACTGCAACACAGTTTTCGAAAGTACTGTTAGAGCTTACCAGACCTGCCATGCCGCCAGCATATGCACTTTCACCGAAGGTCGGCAGTTCCGAGTCATATTGCAGCATTGCAGAAATATTACCCTTGACAACACAGTTTTTCATCGTACCTGCAAACTCAGCTGCGATGCCGCCAGCACGAGCAAATTTCGGCGAGGTAACCGTAATGCTGCCTGTATACGTAGAATTTTCAACCGTTGCCGAAGCCTGTATACCCAGCAGGCCGCCAACTTCAAGGAAGCCGCCGGTTGCATTCATGACGGTAGAAGTACGCGAAACCGTATAGTTCACAGTCGAATGGCAATTTGTGATTGTTGCACCACTGCCACTCACAACTGCTGCACCAAAATAAACATTTTTGCTGTTTTCAGGCGCAACGGTAATATTTACATTACCCGCAAAGTTAAGATCCTTTACTTCTGCACCATCCGACACACCAACAAAGCCAAAGCTGGAGCTCTGTGCTTCAGAAAGTGCATCACTGGACAGATTATACGTGATCGTATGGCCCTGACCCAGAATGTGTCCACCAAATGTACGCGCGTCTGAACCGATGCCCATTGCATCCAGATCGGTCAACGTAATATTATTGTTGACCTTGACATAGATGTTGGACAGTGCCACTTTCTTTGCGTCCGTGCTTTCGTTGCCGAAACGATTGCCCAGTACGGCGTTCTGTGCATCCGCATCGCCCTGAAGCGCTTTCACAAGATTCGTATAATCCTCAGCCGTGTTGATCACATATGCGGTGGCTTCCGTCTGGAACGGATAGCTGTCTTCCATGATATTGCCGTTATGGGAAAAATCGTTGTAAATATACTGATAATCCGCACTTGCAATATCTGCAACCTTTTCACCGTTTGCACTTACATAGTGGTCTGCTGCGTAGAAGTTATCCGCATTGTTCTCAACCGGAATTGTCAGGACAACTTGACCTTCCTCGGCAGCCGTTGCTTTGGTGCTGCCAAAGGTATAGTCCGTCGAACCCGCACCCTTCATGACGTGGGTGCAATTCGTATACCCTGCGGAAGTCGGCATACCGCTGGTACCGCTCTTACACGAAACCAGCGCACCGGTATAACCGAGCTTAGCCGTAATTACAGCTGTATTGCTGCAGGAGTCCAAGGCAATTACAGTATTGCTGCCGTTTACCACAATAATACCAGCCGCCACATTGTTCGACTGTGCCTGAGAGCTGATCGCACCAGTATTGCTGCAATTCTTGAAAGTTGCAGTTACCGCACCGGTAGCCAGGCCGACGATGCCGCCTGCATTGCTGTAACGACCGCTTGCTTCCATATTGCGTTCTGCGATCAGCGCACCGCTGTTCGAGCAGTTTTCATAAGTTGCCGATGCGTTCTGATAGGAGCAGATACCGGCTGCAGAGCTGTTGCCCATGCTCGTGTTGAATGTGCCGCCCTTGATCGCAGCAGTGTTGTGGCAATCCACAAAACTCGTCGGATTGGCGCTGCCGACCATACCGGCGATACCGCCGACCCACGAGGTATTATCCGTAGCGCCCAGTTCGAGAGTGGCTTCATTGGTAATATTCTTAATGGTGCAGCCGTAGGACTCACCAATCACAACGCCGGTAAACGCACTGTTGGTCAATACCTTTGCCGAGCCGCTGGTCGTAAAGTTTTCAATCCATGCACCGGTAGCACTGTTGAAAACACCCATGTTGATATTGACATATACCGTGCTTTCGCCAATAGTCAGCTTCAGCTTTCCGCGCTTGGAGGACGCACCAACGGCTACCTCATTGCCGCTTTCATTCTTGTCCGAACTCTCAACAATATTGGTAGTATCAATATTCAGCGTAATCGTACGGCCGTCGCCGTCAAAATGGCCCTTAAAACCGGAAATGCCATAGAACTTGTCTGCCGTGGTCAGTGTAACATTGTCACCCAGCTTATAATAAGCTGACATCAAATCAGTTCTGTTTACTTCTGTAACACCGGTTTTGCCGAACAGAGCAAATTCTTCTGCTGTGCCATAGCATACGTTTTTCGTGCCGTTCCAGACATACAGAGAAATGTGAGACAGTGCAGCAAGGTTTGCACCGGACTTGATGATATACGGATCATTCTGCGTACCGCTGCCTTCAATCTCGCTGACCCACTTTGCTTCCAGCGTGGTGTCGGACAGATACGGCCAGCTATCGCCCTTTGTCATATCCGTATCACCCAGATACCAGCCAACAAACCTGTAGTTTGCCTTGGTCGGAACAATACCACTGAGGTCATACTCTCCACCGTACTTCAGCGTCTCGGTTTTAAAAGTCTCGTCACCGTTTTTAAGGGTAACTTTCGCATCGACCTTACCTTCGAATGCTTGCTGAATTTCAGCAAGCGTGTGTCCCTCGGTCTGCTGATCCACATAATACTGCAAAGATTCAGACAAACTGTTGTAGGTTGCAGCATAGCCGCGAACTGCTTCTACTTCTTCCGGAGTAAAACTGTCCTTGGTGGGATCAATTTTCTTCAAAGCAGTAATCAAGTCCGTCACTGTACTTGTCACTGCATCAGAAGGAATGACTACTTCTGCACCGCCCGTACCAGTGTTATAGCAGCCCTCCGGCAGCAGGTAATATGCCGTGCCGCTGATATTCAGCGTTGCGGGCGTATAATCCTTGCCGTTGCGCTTCAGATTGGAAGCATCCTTCACTGCAATAAGCTGAACGGCATCACCGTTAGCGGTCTGGAGTTTCCAAGCCTCATAGGCTGTCGCAGCGTCGCTGCCTGCGAGCCAGCCCTGACCAATACCCGTTACAACGTCTTCCGTGCCGTTGGTCAGCTTATAAGACAAATCGGTACCAGCAGTTACATAGCCGGGGCCATTGTTCGCCGTAATCGTACCGCCGGAAATGGTGATGGTCTCCATTTTGCCGCTGACCGGCAGTGTATCAATCGTGCTCCCATTTTTCACAGCCTTTTCGCCCAGTGAGCCGCTGCCGATACCGGGGGCACACTTGCCGCCCTTGGCTGTAATTGTACCGCCAGAAATGGTGATAATACCGCTGGGACGGCCGCCGCCAGGAGCTGCATTCGTGCTTGTACCGCCGCCGCCGATACCTGCGCTATACTCAGAGCCGGTGGCTGTAACAGTACCGCCGGAAATAGTGACGGTTGTCTCTTTTTCCGTATTAGCGCTGCCATTGTAAGCACCGCCGCCGCTGCCGATGCCTGCGCCGGAAACCGTACTTTTGGCTGTTACGTTGCCGCCTTTAATCGTAACATCTGCCGCAGCATACCCACCGCCGCCAATACCGGCACTGCCGCCGGTAGCGGTTACTGTACCACCAGTGATAACAATATGCTTCTTTGCTGCGTGTCCATACGAACTGCCAATACCGGCGCTACCCACAACATTGGATATTGCTGTAACAGTACCGCCATTAATCGTGATATTGCTGACGTTGCTGCCGCCGCCAATGCCGGGGCCGCCGTATCCGCCGGAGTAACTGGAACCGGTAGCGTTGACTATACCATCATTGATGGTAATGTCACCCGCAGTTGCCTCCCAAAGCGAGTAATTGGAATAGCGGCAGCTCACACCAATACCGGCCGCTTTGCCAGCATTGGCCCAGCTAATACTCTTTTCGTCAATCTTGAAACCATCACTGCCACCTGCTGTAGCATCCAAAGAACCGTTACCTTTGATGGTAACCGATGCGTTTTCCGCCACAGACAGTCCGGCGCAAACCCAGCCAGCCGCACAAAGAAGATCATATTTAACCACATAGCCTTCATATGTGAAACCGGACTTCAACACATTCTCGCCTTCCAGAGTCAGCGTCACATCGCCGCCTTGGATATCAAACGCGCAGGCGTTCTTCTTTTCCGCGTTGGCACCGTCATGCTTACCGGACACGTCGATATTCACGCCGTTCAGCGTGATCGTGTGCGTACCACCCACGACGGTGATTGTGTTCGCAGTGGTGCTACCCGTCTGCGTGATGGTGTAGTCACCATCATACTCAACCAGAGCACTCCCGCCCTGTGTATAACCGTCCGCAGAGATGACAATGGAGCCCTCAGCCAAATCAAGCTGCCCATTTGTCGTAGTCTCGATGGTATTTCCCCCATCGCCAGCCTGCGGCGTGGGCTCAGTCACTTCCTCTGGCTTCCCAACTGCTTCCGTGTCCTCCGAAACGGTCATTATTTCGCCTTCAGCCAGCGCCGTTGCTGGTAGTAGACTTAGTGTCATGACAAGTGAAAGCAGGCTTGCCAATATTCTCCGTTTCATCTTCTTACCTCCTATGTTCCGCCTGTTTTCACAGGCTAAAATATAAATAAAAGACACCCACTGGCATGGATATCCATATCAGTGGGTGTCTTTTATTACAAAATAATTCCGGGCAGCAAAAAAGCGCAGAGTTTTACTTGCCCTGCTCTGCTCTGCTCTGCTCTGCTCTGCTCTGCTCTGCTGTCAGTATATTGCGCCGAGAAAGCTGCTGTCAAGTCCTTTTTCACGGTGCCGCCCTCTTTTTTCGTCCTTCAGAGACTAAAACGCAAACCACTTTAGCCCTATGACGGTTTTTTTATTGATTATACCATGTTTCCCCAGTTTTTCAACCGTTTTGCATAAAACGTACTCTTTTCGACATGAAATGTCATATTCACATCATCTCCTATGTCTGCGGTTCTTGTCTACACATTGCTCATAAGTGCATAAGATGTCATCCCACACACTCCCCATGAACAGACAAAGGGCCTGTCCTGCGGAAGTGCGGCAATGCAGGACAGGCTCAAAATTTTGTACGCGTGGAAACCACTATTCCGCTTTCACGCCACGGAGTCGAGCCAGCGCTGGGAAGGTCTTGAACTGAAAACGTTGGTCAAACAGATCACCGCACACTGCCACCATTTTCCCCATGGTAAAAGCAGCGAGAATGGTGCCAATACCGAGGCCATCCAGATGCCCCAGAAAGCCAAGGGTCAGAATTCCAGTAGTAGCAAGGCAGATCACATCAAAGGCAATCTTGATTTTGGCATAGGAAATATGGGTAATCTGAGCCAGCTCCCGAGGAAAAAGGTCTGTAGGGACAATGGGGAGTCCGCAGCGGTTAGATAGGGCAATGCCAAGACTGATGAGCAGATAGCTGACGATAAAATAGATGATCTTAAATGGCAGCCCCGTGGGAAGAAGGCCGATCCAAGCCTCGTGGATATCCAGCAGTTCTCCAAACACAAAGCCCACTACAAAGCTGCAAAGATAGGAGGGCACAAACTGCCGCCGGAGCACCATAAGGCTCAACACCAGTACTCCCTGAAAGAGATAGGTCCATGTGCCCAGCGTCAGCACCGGGAACACCTCGGAAAAAGCGTAGGGAACGCTGGAAATGGCGGAGATTCCCGCCCCAGAGTACAGCATCAGCACAACGCCAAAGCTGTTGACAAGCACCGCTACCACCAGTGCCAGTTCTCCTCGAAATGTCTTTTTTGCTGCTGTTTTCGTATCCACAAATATATGCTTCCTTTCTTTTCTGTGGAATCTGTGTGCGATTCTGTTGTCGAAATTTTGCGGCAGCAGTTACAGAGATCAACCGCTTTGCGGTTGGTTCAATAAGCATCATTATAATCGCTCAAAATCCTATGTGAAAGGCCAAATTTATATTTTGGCACAATGCAGCAATCCATAGCTCCAGCGCCAAAGGCATTCAGGAAAAATCCTCAAAGAGAATCATGCAGAGCATTTGATGCAAGCTATCAACGCAGTTATCTGCATTGCATAGAATAAATAGGTAATCAATATGTGCTCCTATATCCTTGCACATTGCACACAGGTGAAATAATTTTTAATTTTCAATCTAAAAATCTACCATGTCGCATCTATCAAGTCAAAGAGGTATGTGCCTAAGACACATACCTCTTTTTCAGCAGCCTTTGTCTGTCAACTGCCCCATTATTTGTTTTTCAAAATCCGTTTTGTGGTCAACTGCCCACAGCCGGACCTTTTGTTATGCAATGCTGCTGGAAACATGGATGGCAAATCAGCCCCAGACCTCTTCGGCGATTTCCTTTACCAACGCCAGCTTAGCCCACTGCTGTGCCTCTGTCAGTTTGTTGCCAATCTCGCAGGAGGCAAAACCGCACTGAGGACTCAGGCACAGACGATCCAGAGGAATGTACTTGGTCGCCTCATGGATACGGGCAATCACCGCAGCCTTGTCCTCCAGTTCGGGGCGCTTGGTGGTAATGAGGCCCAGCACCACCTTCTTCTCACCGCTGACAGCAGCCAAAGGCTCAAAGCCTCCGCTGCGAGCGTCATCAAATTCCAGATAGTAGGCGTTCACGTTCTCACGAGCCAGAAGGGTCTTAGCCACGCTGTCATAAGCGCCAGAGCTGGCATAGGTAGAATGGAAATTGCCCCGGCAGACATGAGTGTTGAGCACCATATCCTCCGGCTTACCCTCAATAGCCAGATTGTTAGCGGTAAGCATTTGTTCCTTGATTGCTTCCAGCCCCTTTTCATCCGTATCAAAAATCATGCAAGCCTTGGGGGCCACCAGCATTCCCCAACTGCAATCATCGAATTGCAGGTTACGGCAGCCAGCAGCGTAAACATCAGCGATGACCTTACGATAGCCCGCTGCCAAATCCTCTACCAGCTTTTCGGTATTGGGATAGTATTTGCTGGTATTTTCCATTGCAAAGGGCATGACCATCTGCTCCAGAAACTGAGCGGGTGCAGGGATCGTCAGCTTGTCCACAGTGTTCTCGTCTTCCAGCGCCTTGACAAACCGGAAATGCTCCACAAAGGGATGGCTGTCTACGCCGACTTCTCCGGTGAGGTAAGTATCATCAAGCATCGCGTTTTCACCATGGAACGGCAGGCCCTTCTCCGTGCGGCTGTGGCCTACACCATGGAAACCCCACATGAAATCGAGGTGCCATGTAGCGCGGCGAAACTCGCCATCGGTGATTACATGGTATCCGGCTCCCTGCTGCTTAGCGACCAGTTCTCGGATTGCCTGATCCTCCACCGCCTTCAGCTCATCGGCTCCAATCTTGCCGCCTTGAAAATCCGCCCGAGCCTGCTTCAACTCGGCAGGGCGAAGAAAGCTGCCAACATAGTCATAGCGAAAAGGGGTATTAGTTTTGCTCATAGTGAAATGCTCCTTCCACACTTAAAAGATATGCTGATTAAATGGCTCAAACTATGATAAGTCAAGGCTTCTTTCTGGCGCCGCTAATATCTATCGCCCTCATGATAGAAAAAGCAATGCCGTGTTCTACCCATTAGTATCTCTCTGTCAAATTAGTTGAATGACCATTTTTTAATAGTGAAAAGGACTTGATGGCATTTCCATCAGGTCCTTTCTGGCTATCTTGTTCAAATTTCGACACGATTTTCTAAAAATTCCGAGATTTTTCGCAAAGTGACATTGAGTGTCCACATGACTTGCTATACTGAAGCTAACCTCCAAGAAACTTCGGCCCCATGCCTACGCGCGATTGCGCGGGGAAAAATACCGGGTAAATTCTCCGCCCGGACCGCTCCCGAAAAGGCGGTTGTGGACGCTGTATCTTCGCATGGGTGCCGGAGCGGAGGATCAATCATCAAACATGAGAAACTTATAGGCAGGAACATCCAGTACGGACGAAATCGCAAAGAGCGTATCCAGGGAAACAGCTTTCTTGATGTTGGGCGCTTCTACATGGCCGATAAATGCCGGGGTACGGTCGATCCGCTCTGCAAGTTCTTCCTGTGTCAAACCACGCAGCTTTCGATAATATGCAATTTTAAGACCCACTTGCAGATATTCCATCTCGAATTTGCTATTCATACCGTCACCTCGGTAATATGGTAATCGATGGCGACAGCAGTTGACATGATTTTACAATCATATTATTATATTTAACAGATATAAAAAACTAAGTAAAAGTGCAATGGGGAGGGTGAATGACCTTGGAACAGCAGTCTGCCGAGGCAAAGTCGGCCCGCTTATTAGACCTCTATGCGAGGTTCATATCCGGACAGACACTGAACAAGCAAGACCTTGCCAGCGAGTACGGCGTCACAACACGGAGTATCCAACGGGATATGGAGTCTCTGCGGTGCTTCCTGATGGAAAAAGGATTGTCGCAGGAGATCATCTATGACCGTAGACACGGCGGCTATCGAATGGTGAGCAGCGTTCCATCCGGCTTAACGAACAGCGAGATTTTGGCTGTCTGCAAAATTCTGTTGGAAAGCCGCTCCATGCGGCGGGATGAAATGCTGCCGATTTTGGACAAGCTGGTAGACTGCGCTGTTCCCCCGGAGCAGCGCCAAGCAGTAAAGCTGCTGATAGGTAATGAAAAGCTGCACTATATTGAACCACATCACGGCAAAAGTATTTTGAACGGTTTATGGGAGATCGGACAGGCTGTGAAAGAACAGCGGGTCATGGAGATTGAATACGAGCGCATGAAAGCGCCGAAACTGGTGACTCGGAGAGTACAGCCGGTCGGAATCATGTTTTCTGAGTATTACTTCTATCTGACTGCTTTCCTTGAAAACAAAGATAATTTTGAAAATCCGGATGACCTTTTTCCTACGATTTATCGAATCGACCGCATCCGCAGTTTTAAGGTCTTGGACGAGCATTTTCATGTCCCTTATGCCGGACGGTTTGAGGAGGGCGAGTTCCGTAAACGGGTACAGTTCATGTACGGCGGCAAGCTGGAGCGGATCAAGTTCCGTTACACTGGACCGTCTCTGGAAGCGGTACTTGACCGCCTCCCTACCGCTAAGGTCATCAGCGAAGATGCAGATGGCTGGACAATCTCTGCGGAGGTGTTCGGTAAGGGGGTGGAAATGTGGTTGCGGAGTCAGGGGGCGTATATAATCACCGTCTGATGTATAACACCCGATGGCTGGGTTTGCTTATTATGGTTCGCTTCTCAGAAAATCCCTAAACGAATCAGACAAAAAGATTGTAATTACCACGAGGTGACACACTTTGAATTCAATCATGTTAGAGACGTCACAAATGCTTGAAAATCATCCTCTCTTAATTGAAAAAGAGAGTTACAAGGTCAAATACCTTAATGTTCTGGAATACTTTTCTCGAAAATATTCCGCCAATGACTCTTGGGCTAATCAAACCTTGCAGCTATATATCAAGAAGTTTCTTGGTGCTAAGAACAGCTACAAATATGATAACTTCGATCTACAGCGCAATACAAAACCTGTATTAGCCACGAAGTTTCGCCCGTTTAAGTTCTTTTCCTATCGCTACTGCTTGATTATCGATTGTATTTTTATCTGTGCATACGGAGATAAGGATAAAAGCGAAAAGATTTTTTCCGAATTATCTGCCGTTTATCACAAGCGATATCAAAAGAAACTCCGTCAGGTTTTCGATTCTCTGTATGATCCCACTATTTCTACCGAAGGAATTGAACAGATTCAGTATTTGAAATCCTGTTGGGATATGAACAGGAAGTTTATTACCAATGAACCGACAAAGGTTATTATCACAGCAAACATGAGTGCTGGTAAGTCCACGCTTCTTAACGCACTCGTTGGGAAAAAGGTAAACAAGACCCAAAACGACGCCTGCACTGCCAAAATACATAAGATTGTCAACAAGCCTTTTGAAGACAACTTATGTTATGAATTGGACTATCTTTTAGACTTGGATGCTGACTACCATACCCTAATGGATGATAATATCAACAATCAGACTTCTGAAATCACGGTAGGCACTTACTTCCGAACAATAAAAACATCTTCAAAGCGAATATGGCTTATTGATACTCCGGGTGTGAATTCTTCTCAGAACATTGAACACCAACAGCTGACCGATAGAATTATCTGTGACACCAACGGCGACTTACTAATTTATTTATTAAACGGCGAAAATATCGGCACCGATGATGATCGCAAGCATTTGCTGTTCGTCTTAGAAAAGTATCACGGCAATATTCTGTTTGTTGTGAATAAGTTGGACCGTTTCAGGAAAAATGAAGATTCTATTGAAGGGACTCTAAAGGCAGTCGTCGAAGACTTGAAGATCATTGGCTTTGAAAATCCGTATGTTGTGCCCGTGTCTTCTTACGCCGCATATCTTGCCAAGATGAACATCTTTTCTGAGCCGCTTGACGCAGATGAACAGGATGAACTTGAGCGGATGTCCAGAAAAATGAAAAAGCCTGAATACCAACTCGACAAATATTATCCCGAAAAAATAAAAGCCGCTGTGACCATCGAATCTGATGAGGAAAGCCATCAGCTCCTGCTCCATTCCGGTATTTTACATTTGGAAGAAATTATTAACAGTATGAGGTGATTATACAATGAGAGAAATTTTTATCAAGTATAACCCATATCGTCTGGAAACCTCCATTACAATCGATGGTGCGGCACCAAAGCAGAACAGCCGCCTGAATTTTGGCGACCGCCGACTCCAAGAATGGATTGAGGAATTGCCTGATATTCTCTTTGAGGAATGCAGCAGTCGTGATTTTAAAATCAAATTTCACGGCACGATTCTTGACTATGAAGATGTTGAAGCAATGGCTCGTGAAGCAAAGAAAAAGGGCTTAAACATTGAACTGGAACACATCCCCGCCAAGGAAGTCTCTGATAAAGAAGCTGCCATCGATGATATCTTCGATAAAATTCAGGCTGGACCTTTTGATGAACTTAAACAACCCGATGTGGTCAAAGCATTTAATATGGCAAAGAGCAGCGATTTTGAAGTGAATGTTGTTGCAACAATGAGTGCCGGCAAATCCACCTTAATCAACGCGCTTCTCCGCCAGAAACTTATGCCTGCAAAGCATGAAGCCTGCACTGCAACCATTACAGAAATCAAGGACAACGATGCTGACCATTTTATGGCTAAAGTCTATGACAGTAGCGGTAATCTGATCCAGACGCATCCGGAACTGACCTTTGAAATCATGGATTCCTTGAATAGTAATCCTGAAGTCTCTAAAATCCATGTTGAAGGTAACATTCCATTTGTCACAGCTGAGGATGTCTCTCTTGTTCTTGTAGATACTCCCGGTCCGAACAATTCGAGAGACCCGGAACATAAAGCGGCAACTTACCGTATGCTCTCCGAATCTTCCAAAACTGTCGTTCTGTATATCTTGAATGCAACTCAGCTTGCTGTAAATGATGACTACAACCTGCTTAGTCATGTTGCTGACAGCATGAAGGTTGGCGGAAAGCAATCCCGTGATCGCTTTATCTTTGTAGTAAACAAGCTGGATGAGTTCAAAAAGGGTGAAGACAGCATTGACGCGGCTATCACCAAGGTTCGTGATTATCTGCGTGATAACGGTATTGAAAATGCAAACATTTATCCCGCTTCTGCTCTCACCGCACTCAATATCAGAACTATTCTGGCTGAAAGTGACGATGACGATGATGATGAAGTAGGTGAAGCTAAAGTTAAAGTTCGCAAGTTCATTCGAAATCCTGAAATGTACTTCGAGACACTTGCACCTCTTACTCCTTCTTTTCGTGGCGAAATTGAAACTCGCCTTGCGAATGCCAGAAGCAATCATGATACCTATGAAGAAGCTCTGATTCATTGCGGTATTGTACCTATTGAAATGGCAATTAAGATGTATGTCCAGAAGTATGCCAAAACCGCAAAAATCAAAAATATCGTTGATACTTTCTCCAAGCGTCTCGAAAGTGCCAAGTCCTTTGAAACCACAAAGCAGGAAATCACTGAAAACCAGGACAAACAGCAGGAAATTCTCGCCAATATCGAAATCATCAAGAAGAAACTTGCCAGCGGCGAAGATGCGAAGCGTTTTAAGAGCAGAATCGAGCAAATCAACTATGACAGCGAAATTTGTAAGAGAGCAGATAATGTAATCGTGTTTGCCCAGAAAAAAATAACTAAGCAACTTACTTCCAGTGATGTCAAAATGAGCAAGCGCGAAGCTGAAGAAATGTGCAGACAGTTCGCAAGATTTGCAGATAACCTTCAGGCAGAGATCAAAGTCAAACTTGAAGAACTAATTGGGAACTATATTTACAAGAGTGCGGCGGACCTTCTTGAAGAATATAGGAAGAAACTCTCCGAACTGGCTCAGGATGTAAATGTTGGTAATATTTCCATCAATCCATTTGAATTGATGGCTGGTGACATTTCCGGTTTGTCCAATGTCGAGGTTCTCTTGAGTGATGCTGAAACAACGGAAAAGAATTGGGAAGTTGTTGGAAATCACAGGGAATATAAGGAAATCTTCGGCTTCAGACGTTGGGTCAACAAAAAATTTGGCACAAATTTCAATGTGGATTACGATATCGTTGACGATTACGATTGGGTCGAACACACCTACATCGATGGTGAAAAACTCGCCCAACGCTTCTTTGCTCCAATTCAGGAACAGCTCTATGAAAACAGTAATAACGCAGTTGCATATGCAAAAGAGCAAACTAAGAGAATCAAGAATGAATTTTCAAAGAAGTTTGACGAACTTGACAATGTACTGAAGTGCAAATTAAAAGATCTGGAAGATTGTGCTAACGATCAAAAGGATGTTGAGCGCAGAATCCGCGAATCCCAGTCTAAGCTGAAATGGCTTGAGGATATCCAGATCCAGACAAAATCGATTCTGGATATTTGATGAGGTTATCATATGGTATCACAAGAATTCAAAGCATCCGTAGCAGATAAAAATCTGCTACGGACAAGGATCATGCTCAAGGATTCCTTTGTGGTCGATCCGACCTTCGTCCAGCTTGACGAAATGCTTTCTTACGCAAGAGGTCATCTTCCGGATCTATTTATCCCGTTTGATGGCGAATGTCTTGAAAATGATATAGCCAAGTGGAATCGAGATGTAATGAATGAAGAATTGGTACGGTTGGTCACTAATTTTTCTGAGATACGGATCAATCACTTGAAAAAAGTTGTCTCCAAAGTTCTGGAAACTGAAGCGGCAAAAATACGGCAAAAGAGGATAGAACAATCTACCCGTCCGCCATCTTCATCACAATCCACTTCATCGGTCAACAGAGGGACATCTCCTCAAGCCAGGGAAGCGCGTCTAAAGGCATTAAGAGTGCTCCAAAATGAAGGTGGTATAATTCAGGATATTATGGTCGAGGTCAGTTCACGACGCACTTGGAAAGCAACTAATGTTGACGATATGGAACGTGCTGCAAGAGAAATTCTTAAAGCGGCAAAAGTTTATAAGGATAATAGACAGGAGGCTCGTCATGGCTATAACGAATGAATTTATGGAAGCGGTCCAATCCGGTAAAATGATGCGTGTCCGCATCATGCTGAAAGATAGCCTGTTAGTAGACCCCACCGCAGCACAGTTCGATGAAATGGAACGCTACGCGACCGAAAAGATGGGTAACATTTATACAGACCACGATGGAGAAGTTCTAAACTTTGATGTTTCTTCTTGGAATGAAGATTATCTCAATCAGCAGATGGTCACTGTTGTAAATTGCTTTTCTAAAGAACGAATCGACTTGCTGAAGAGTATGGTACGTTTTCTTTATAAAGAAAAGGCAAATAAAATCCGTACTGAGACAAATCATGCTCCATATCAAAGCCACATCACTCAGAAGCAGATCGGAGTGGGCGTCACCGCCGTGGGCGCCGTATCAGCAGTTGCAGGTATCTGCACTTCTCATGCCGTTTTGACTATTGGTGGTGTTATTGTTGCAGCCGCCGGTATCGCGCTGATTGTCAGCGATAAGGGGGATGCATAATGGAGAATCTTCCAGAGAACGTACATAATAGCCCGTCTGTCCCCACTCCATCATATACAAATATTGCCGATGGCTATCAAGCAGCCTTAAAAGTCGTCGATGATGTGGTTCTAAAGAATTATGTTTCAGAACTTTCCAACATGGAAATCGTTCCATTGAGCAAGAGCGTACTGGAATCAAATATACGAGACAATGTTCGCTTTTTCAAAATCACAGAAATGGTTTATGAAAAAGACGAATTGGCTACTTACAAATTTGCAAGCGTATTCAACGCATTGTCCATTACTGATAGTGCGGTTTTCATCATCATAGATAGTGATGGTGTCAAAACAGATTTCTATATGGGTGTTCGATCTCTGGACGAATATAGAACCATAAGTTCCCTGAAAAACACCGTAGAAAACGCAATGAAGGGTCAATTCCCCGGCATAAAAACTTTTGACGATTATACTGTCGAGGACATGGAAGCAATACTCGACAAAATGAAAGCTAAGAGTATTTCTGCCGTTTCTTGCGTTGCTAACAATAAGGCGCATGATGGTGCCACAAACCAAAACTTCGTACAGGGACTTGAAAAACTGGTATTATCTATGCAAGGTGAAAAATACACCGGGATCATCATTGCAAATAGTACCACTCAAGCCCAACTGAGAGAACTGAGAAGGGGCTATGAATCTGTTTATACGCAATTATCTGCGTTTGCAAGCACCCAAGTCAACTATGTAAGCAATAATGCCTCTAACTATTCCGTGGCAGAGGCCAAGGGAAACAGCAGTGCCAAAACACATACTGATAACTGGTCCGAATCAAAAACTCAGTCAGAGACAAAAGGTTCATCTACATCTCATTCTGTGTCCAGAGAAAGCGTTGCTGGCAAAACGATCAAGGGAGTTGCATCTGCTGCATCTATCCTTGGTGCAGCTCTTGCCCCAGTAACAGGCGGCGTGAGTTTGGCGGTTGGCGGCGTTGTTTCTGGCGGACTCGGAATGTTAGGTTCTGCAATCAGTAAAACTGTATCTGATTCTACTTCTGCAAACGAATCTGCTACAAACAGCTTTTCATCAGTCAAAGGTTCCAGTGATGGAACTACCGATACCGTAAATTACGGAATTTCTAAGACAGAGGGATATACCAAAGGGATCTCTGAGGGCATGACTCTGACGCTCCATGACAAATCCATTGAAGATACGCTTGAAAGAATCAATAAACAGCTGAAGCGTATTGATGAATTTGAGAGTTTGGGCATGTATGAGTGTGCCGCATACTTTCTCTCTGATGATCAGTACGCCGCTGAAGTGGCTGCATCGACATACAAGGCATTGATGCGTGGTGAGAACTCCGGTGTAGAAATCGCTGCAATCAATTCCTGGGGCGAGTACCAAAAAGATAAAACTCAGTTAATTGGGCAGTATGTAAAGAATTTCATTCACCCTGTTTTTCGCTATAATGGAGTCGCTGGAGAAATCGAAGTAACACCTTGTTCTTTGGTCAGTGGCAATGAGTTGGCAATTCACATGGGATTGCCAAGACATTCTGTTTGTGGTCTGCCTGTTATTGAACATACTGATTTTGGAAAAGAGATTGTAACCTACGATGGAACGAAACAATCTTCCGCCATTAACCTTGGCAATATTTTCAATATGGGTAACGTATGCAACAACAAGGTATCGTTGAACCTAAACAGTCTTGCAATGCACACATTTATTACAGGATCTACCGGTTCTGGTAAGAGTAACACAGTATATGAAATCGTTCGTCAACTTGATAACTCTGGTATAAACTATCTGATTATTGAACCGGCAAAAGGCGAATATAAAAATGTATTTGGAAATTCGCCTGATGTACGAGTTCTGGGAACCAACCCGCAGTTTACAGACTTGCTTCGGATTAACCCATTTAAATTTCCTAAAGGCATCCACATTCTTGAACATATTGACCGTCTTGTTGAAATTTTTAATGTGTGCTGGTCAATGTACGCTGCGATGCCCGCTGTCCTGAAGGATGCCATTCTTCAGGCATACCAATCCTGCGGATGGGAACTCTCAGATTCTACTAACCAATATTCGGATAACTTGTTCCCTACTTTTGGCGACCTGCTCACAGAACTTGTAGATGTAATTCAGCACTCTGCATATTCAGAAGAAGTGAAAAGCAACTATACCGGCTCTCTCGTAACAAGAATTAAGTCACTCACCAACGGACTAAATGGACAGATTTTCGCAGCAAACGAAGTTGATAATACTGAACTGTTTGATGGAAAAGTAATCATAGATATTAGTCGTGTAGGTTCTACTGAAACGAAGTCTCTTATTATGGGAATCCTAATTATGAGGCTAAGTGAGCATAGAATGTCTACTTGTAACGACATGAATATTCCATTGCATCATGTCACGGTTCTTGAAGAAGCACATAACATTCTTAAAAGGACATCCACTGGACAAAACCCCGAAGGATCCAATGTTGCTGGCAAATCTGTTGAAATGCTTTCCAATGCTATTGCAGAGATGAGGACTTACGGCGAGGGATTTATTATTGCAGATCAGTCACCGAGTGCTGTAGATATTTCTGCAATCAGAAACACTAACACCAAAATCATAATGCGACTTCCTGACGAGCAGGATCGTAGACTCGCTGGCAAATCCGCAGGTCTTAGAGACAATCAGTTAGATGAAATCGCTAAGCTGCCGAAGGGGGTTGCAGTGGTCTACCAGAATGACTGGCTTGAACCAGTTCTCTGTAAGATAGGAAAATTCCGTGGAGAGGAACATCGTTATCAGAGAGAAGCCCAAAACTGCACCACTTTCTCTTGTAACAGAGCAACGGCGCTTATTCAGAACCTGCTAAATAAGACCGCTGGCGAAAGACTCGACATGAATCTCAGCGAATTGTCTGCATGGATAATCGGCATGGATATTCCGTCTCACACGAAAATCTCTGCACTTAAAGCCCTTAGACTCAATGGCTCGTGTACCTTAGGTGATATCAGCCCTGTAATATACGATTTAATCTACTCCCCTTCTGTTGAAAAGGAGGCTGAAGAAGCAGATTCTATCGAAGAATGGAAGAATGTGCTGGTATATGCAAATAATTCTGCGCTGGCTGACTTGAATGAACAAGATCAAAATGTTGCTGTTGAGTGTATCTTGCGTGAGCAAATTGAACGCTTTGGCAAACCATCAGAATATTTGGATACGTGGCGGAAATTTCTCAAGAGAGAGGTGATGTGATGAATCCCTTTGAAATTAAAGAAGTCCAAGAATTGACAAAGGCATCAAATGAAGTAAATAATAAAACGAAAGCCTTTGAAAACAGCAGCAAAGAAGTGAAATCGCCTCGTCATATTCCAACTATTAACGAAGGATTGGAGGGGCAAACATACCCTGGTACAGATGTCACATATCGAAAACATACATTTATGCTTAATGGCGAAAAAGTAGAAGGTATTTTTCCTGTATTTGATAGCAAATTCGATACCCGCTTGCCAAAGGAATTGAGAAATGCATCTGATACAGAGCAGTTCAAATACTGCACACAACAGTTGGCAAAGAGAAGCGAACAAGATCCTGAATTGGCAAAACAATTTACACCTCGCCAGTTGGAACAAATAAAAAATGGCGAACCTCGAGTTTCTGGATTAACCTGGCATCACAATGAGATTCCTGGTAAAATGCAACTCGTAGATGCAAACGATCACAGTGTCTGTCGTCATACTGGAGGACGAAGCATTTGGGGCGGCGGCTCAGATTGTAGATAGGAGGATAAATATGAATATCCAATGGAAATATAAAATTGAATTAGCAGACGCAAATGTATTTACCGAAATTGAAAACGAACGTCATATTTCTTTTCCAAACGAGTTGAAAGAACTTATCATTGAAGCAAACGCAGCAACTCCAGAAAAATATAATTTTATGGTGGGAAGCGTTGAAAAAGTCCTTGGCGCTATACTTTCTTTCAATCGTAACGAATCTGATACGGATTCTGCTTTTGTAGCTTTAAGTGTTATTTCTGACACCAATCTGGTGCCTTTTGGAATTGACCCATTTGGCAATTATATCTGCTATTCCTTGAAAGATAAATCCGTCGTGTTTTGGGATCACGAGACAAATGATATTTCTGTTGTAAGCAGTACCCTTTCTGCATTCCTTGAATCTCTATACTAAACAGAAAAACAACCTCGATTTCACTCTGATAGCTGAGTGACAGGTCGTGTTTCTTGGGAGAATTATTTGACGCTTTTCTATGCACATGGCAAATGAAACTCTGAGGTAAAATCGGCAATAATCAACGAACATCATAATAAATCAAGAATGATAAAGGAGTTGATTTATTTATGATGAATCAAGACGAGTTCAGAGAAGCTGTCATCAATATGCGCCGCTCCCCTGCTCTATTGGAGAGGCGGGGCGAATACTGGAGCAACGAGGACAAAGAAAAGGTTGACAATCTTTTTAATCAGGGCGTTGGTATTACCGAGATTGCCATGATCCTCCAGCGTTCAGAGTCCGCTGTCATGCAGCAGATTGAAAAACAAGATCTGTATGACCGTAAGTTGTATCCGACTCGGCAAAGGAACAATTCTGTGCCTTCCAAATGCTTATGTGAAGTCTGCGTGGCTGATTCAGCGTTGTGTCCCCTCCGCAGTGGTGGCCACTGCTGCCAGGAGGGAGAATAAATGCTGGAAGAGTATCAGGAGATTCTCACCGTAGATGAGGCTTGCGAAATCCTTAGAATCGGATACAACGCCATGTATGAACTGCTGAGCACAGGCAAGCTCAAAGCATACCGGAATGGCCGGGTATGGCGGATTCCAAAGGTTGCCGTGCAGGACTTCATTCTGCGGCAAATCAATTCGCAAAGTTAATGAAATGGACGCAGGGACGTTCCCTGCGTCCATTCTTTATTCCCATTTATCCGCCAGAAGAAAATCCCTAATATTCCGGTGCTTAATCCCATTGCGGCTCATGTCGAACTCATCCAGAGACACAACATATTTAGGGTAGTTATCTCTGATGTTATCGTAAACGCCAAACTCCCGATTGATTGTTTCCTCTGAGGCCAGCAGATAGGTCACTTGCACATAGAGCTTTTCGCCGTGTTTATCGCAAACAAAATCAACTTCTTTGTCTCCATATTTTCCAACCGTTACTGTGTAGCCCCGGCGCAGCAGTTCCAGATACACGATATTTTCCAAAATGAGATTGATGTCCCGCATATTGCCGCCAAAAACAGCTTCGCGGATGCCATGATCGGCAATATAATACTTCTCATTAGAAGCAAGGATCTGCTTGCCCTGTAAGTCCTGTCTCTTTACCTGATAGAATAGAAACGCATCACAGCAGTATTTGATATAGTTCAGGATCGTTTCCGGGGCAACGGTACGCTGCTCATTTTTGAAAAATTTGGACAGCGATGTAGCAGAAAAGGTTGTCCCCACATTCGCCATCACATAGGCCAAAATCCGCCCCAACAAATCAACATCCCGTACCTTATTGCGCTGGACAATATCCTTGAGTTGCACGGAATTGAACACATCTGTTAAATATTGACGGGACGGTTCCTCTGCATAGCGGAGATTTGCGAGATATGGCATTCCTCCAGAAAGCAGGTACTTTTGAAAACACTGTTGGATTGATGCCTGTGGTGCGATTGGTCGATACAGTTCCAGAAATTCAGCAAAGGAAAACGGGTAGATTACAAACTCCACATACCGTCCACCCAAGTAAGTTGCCAGTTCACCGGATAGCAGTTTGGCATTGGAACCTGTGATATAGATGTCACAATCCAGCGCAACGCGCAGAGAGTTAATGCACTTTTCCCAGTCCTTAACCTCTTGGATTTCATCAAAGAACAAATAGACTTTGCCTTGAATTGTTTCGGCACGGTGCAATATTTCCTCATGCAGCACCTGAGCGTTGCACAGATACGCATAGCGCATATCTTCAAAATTGATTGAAATAAATTGCGCTGAATCAATTCCAGACTCTACCAATTCCTCTTTTATTAAATCCAGCATGACAGACTTTCCACTGCGTCGGATACCAGTCATCACCTTAATCAATTCACCGCCAATAAATGGCCGGATACGGCTCATGTAGAGTTCTCGTTTGATCATTGGGTATACCTCCCTTCTGTATTGTCTTAATTTTAGCACAATACAAATGAAAATTCAATCGAATTATAGCTTTTTATAAAATATAACTTATAAATCAAAAAAATGAGGTGTTTTATAAATTATACAGAGAGATTCTATGCTACTCAGTTATAATAGATAGGGATGCTTCTACCATCTGGCAGGCAGCTTTGAATATGGTATTTCAAAGCTAAATATATAGAATTTTTCCGCAAAAGTCGCTCTCCTGTTGCAAAACTGACCGAATTGACAACAAAATGGATGTGCCAAAGTCCAGTTTTTCCGCAATGAATACCAAAGACAATCTGGTAATCATCAGCAAAGCAGTCGCAAACTTCGTAAGCCAATGGCATCAACTCACCCGCGCTTTTGATCCGCTCAGATTCCCAAGGATTGAAGGCAAGGATGAAATGCAGGAGCTGGCAACCATCTTCTTTAAGCCAAAGCTTCTTCACCAGTTTCATCTGCTCCGCTGCATGAGCAGGATCAACAGAGAGGCCCCCGATCGTATGGGATTTTGGATAAATGTACTTGTGTACCAGGCAATCAAGAGCATCAGAGTTTACATAGCTGTCGGGGACTATCTTAAGGCATGGCATAGTCCATTAAGCTCCTTTCTAATCTCATTTTTGGTAGTCATATCGGTAATCAGTTCAAGTTCTGTTTGAATATTGCATATATGAGTCATCGCTGTTCTTAACTCGCCTATATTGGTTGTATTGCATCCAATAATTGCATTGTTTATAAATTCACTTTTACTGATGCCTTTATTAACCGCATCAATCACTTTCTTATTTGCTTCATCATTTAGTCTTACACTGATTTTTCTGTCCTCTTTTTCTTTCTTCATTTCTTATCCTCCTTGTTGCTGACAGCAAGAGAGGAATTTGTCGGACAATCCGTTTCCTCTCTTTACTACACTGTTAATTTATTTGTATCTAATTATATAGCTCTGTTTTCCATTGTAGTTTACCTAATCTTGCATTCATCATTTTATTGACAATATTTTTTCTTTCGCCGCTTCATAAACAGCCTTGCTAATCTCGCCCTTTTGGTAGAGCCGTTGATTAACGTGAAGCAGAAGCGCTACTCTTTGATCGCGGTCAAGTGCTATTCTTTCATGGGTTTCCATTAAATGGGGCGCCCCCTCGACTATCGATTCGCCGCATCATGTGCGTGCGTTATCGACCTGTTGATGGGGATGTACAAATTTACAAAAGCCACGTGTTTTGGTTTTTTTACACTATCTAAAAAGTCGAACTGCCCACTGATTTTATTGTGCTCCCACTTAGCTATTCATATATTTCTATCTACTTTTACATTTTTTATGGTACACTTATATTTATGGTACACGCTTTGGGGAGGATATTTTATGGATAACTGGCAGTCGCTTTCCGACCATTTTTTCTCTGTGATAGACGATCTACATGCCTTTTACAAACAGCCTGAAAAGAACTTCGTTTCAATTATGACCCCGCAGCAAGCCTTTGAACTTGCAGTAAATTTATGGACAACTTTTTGTAATGCACGCGATAACTATTTGACCCTCTGCCAAGTCAGTTTTTGCCCTCCAGCACTCGAATATCCTTTTTTATTTTTTTACCGTCATCCTTCCAATGGCAGCATTCATACCGTCTACTCATATCCCTATGAATTGTCAAAAAAAAGCAACCTACTTAGTCTAAAAGGATTTCGATATTTTCTTATAAATGTCTGCAATCTTCCTTATATAAACTGCCCTGATTTTAGGCAACTCTTTTATGCCCTACACTCTTTGATTGAAAAATACCCCTACGATAGCACTACTACCATCATGAATCAGCTTAAAATGTATGCACCGCGTATTGCAGCTAATTTAGAAAAACCGAACTTTTTTACGTTATCTACCGAAAAGAACCTTTATTTTTTTAATGAGCTAAATGAATTTCAATCTGTACTGGAACTGGCGTCTTTGACGGTATTGTTTGAATCTGCAAGTCTTATTCCAACGAAACTTCTGAAGAAGTATTTCTCTGATTTAATGCGGCGCTACAAAGCAAATCCAGACAGTGCATTTCAAATTCACACAGTAAAACCAGAGGAGGTTATCCCATCTAATACCCTGAATTTTCAATCTAAATGCCATTACACTCTGCATTCCATTTATTATGACCCGCATTCAGACCGCTTCAAGCAGGTGGATTCATATAATTCTTACGCCGCTGTTGGTTATCAGGCAAAACGCCTCCCATCTTCTGTCCTCAATGAAACCTGTCGAGTTTCACCCTCCATCACTGCTTTTCTGAATATACTTTGCAGGAACAACTTATCTCTGGTAGACCAGTTTTGCAGTTTTCTAACCGAAGCCGCGCTAACGGATGGTATACGTTTTTTTGTGCTGTACACCAAAGCGCACAAAGCAGCACTACAGTCTTTCCTTTCTGAAACACTTAGTTTCACAGCATCCCATAGCAGCTTCAAACCCTATGCTAAATCCAAACAGCGCATTTGTCCCACATTAAATCAAATCACAAAGCCCACGCATCTGCATTCTCTATTCCTTGCTCAGAGCACTGGAAAATGTACAGTCCTTGTGGACGATGTTCTTCCCTCTAATGGTAATTTACCAACACTTCAGAATCTGATTGATGGCAAGCACATCTCCATCAAATCCGATTTTGCTCCGCTGCAACACTACAATAACCGGCTGTGCATCGTATGTGTTACAGATAAAAGCAGTACGATGGAATATCTTCATAAAAAAGAACTAAAGGCTCATATACTTGACTTCTCCCTTACGGAGTCAGCCGCCTCCCGTCCTATAGAGCTTAATTCTACCGATGCGACTTGGATTTATAATACATTGATCCCCTATGGTCTGAAACTTAAGACACTCAAAGACCAGAAAATCTCTGATTCTGCCCCCTTTGATGTGCAGCTGGCACCTTCCCCATTAACTGAAACCGCGTGTATTCACGCCTTCTTCCAACTCTGCCAGAAGCATAATGACTGCTGTTGTGACACGCGCGAAGTTTATCAAAGCTACTGTCAGTTTCTTGCAGTCACGCAGAATGGTCGAAAAACTGAATTCAGCAAAATTCAGTTCAACAAAAAGTTCAGAGAAATTTCCAAATCCAAGTTCATTTACAAGCGCCCTCACCGCTCGCGCAAAAGGCCATCCCCATATTGTTACATAGGGTTGAAACTGCCGGAAACCTTCCCAAAATCAGAGACTGCGCCATCAGCTCCGCAAGAGGATTGTCTTATGCGGTACTTAAAACATATTGAAAAGTACCAGCTTACAAGACAAATGAAAACCACGCTCGACATTCCTCCATCAAAAAAATAAGGGCCGCTTTGCGGCCCTTATTTCAGCGTGTCGAAAAAGTCTTTTCTCCCCGCTGAACAAGTTTTCAGAACTTCATAAAAGTTCTGAAAACTAAGGATTTCAATGGCGCAGGACACCCTTCTTGGGTTTCCCGCGCACACCCTTCCTTACCGTTGCGGAGGATTTACCACTTGATCGACAGTCTCAAATAAGGGCCGCAAAGCGGCCCTTATTTTTCTCTTTATAATCACTTTCGTAGGCGGTATTACCGCTATATCAAATTATATCAAAACGCATCCGACAAAAGGAAATCTGCCACATGCATGGTTCGGATTCCCTCATAATTGCCGCCGGCAAAGTCATCTGTCCGAAGCACATACTTAGGGTAGTTATCCCGAATGTCCAGTAGGCGATCATACTCCCGGCGCTCGGTTCTTTCGGTGGAGATTCGCTCCGTGACCTGCACATACAGCTTTTCGTTCTGCCGGGTAGCCACGAAGTCGATTTCACCATCGTTCGTCTTACCGATATTCACCGCGTACCCCCGGCGGCACAGCTCCAGATAAACTATATTCTCCAAGCTTGCGGCCACTGTGTCCGGATTGTAGCCCAAGACGCTGTAGCGCAGAGCAGTATCTGCCAGATAGAATTTTTCCTGCGTTTTCAGCAGTTCCTTGCCTTGTAAATCATACCGGGAACAGCGATGGAGCAAATAGGCTTTCTCCAGCTTCTCAAGGTAGCTGTATACGGTTTCATTGTCCAGTGTGCGGTGCTCCGCCTTCAAATAGTCCGAAATGGATTTGGCAGAGAAGGTATTCCCTACATTGTTGAAAGTGTATTTCACCACTCGCTCCAACTGGTCAATCTTGCGAACCTGATTACGCTTTACAATGTCAGTGTAGAGGGGGGAGTGAGAAATGTCAGGGAATATAGTGTAAATCTCGTCCTGAGAGTAGTTCTGCAAATGGGTCGCTGGAAAGCCGCCAAGGCGGATATAGTCCGCTAACTCCTGCCGGGGATTTCCAACCTCGGCATACTGTCGCTTGAATTTAAGGTACTCCGCAAATGACAGGGTGAAAATGCGGAATGCCACATATCGGCCGGTCAGGTAAGTGGAGATCTCCGAGGACATCATTCTGGAATTGGAGCCGGTCACATACAAATCTACATCAAAATCCGATTGCAGGGAGTTGACCACCTTTTCCCAGTCCTTGAGCTCCTGTACCTCGTCCAGAAAGAAATAGGTTTTTCCGTTAGGGCTGAGGTGGCCTTTTAACTCCGCATACATCTGCCTTGCGGTCATATCCTCATATTCCATGGAATCAAAGCGGTAGCTGACGATCTGCTCTGTCGGCACACCACGCTCCCGCAGCTTATCCATGATCATCTTCAAAATCGTGGATTTTCCGCAGCGGCGCACACCAGTCAGAATCTTCACGAAGGGCGCATCCGTGTAGGCCATGATTTTTTCCGTATAAGTCGGTCTGTCAATCATTCGACCACCTCCATTTGGCTACATCATATCGCGCAAAAATATAATAGTCAATAATTTTGCGATTTATAATCGCAAAATTATTCAAGTCAAGCCAAAATGGTGAAAATTTCCCCTTCACTACAAAATCATCAGTTTAAAAGCAATTTTGAGTGTATGAGTGGGTAAATGGTGTTCCCTTTTCCATGACGCTACACAAGCAGGAATGCAGAGCTGACCGGGCGATCCGCGCCATGCAAAGTCTAAGTGAAGCCGCGCAGCAGAATGGCACGGCGGATATGTCGCTGGATGAAATCAATGCTGAAATTGCAGCGTCCCGGGCTGGCCATGCGTCAAGAAATGCTCAAAATGGAGCGTAGTCATAATACTATGTTGTGCTTGATAGAAGTGCAGTGATTTCCGCTCTGTTTAACCTTTCCTCTATTCCACGTTTGAGCAAATAAAAAAGACGCTACAGCTTCTATAGGATTTCGGGGCAAACTTTTTGTTACTTTCGGCAGTTGCGTATTTTATCAAAAGTATGTTATTTTAAAAAAGACATATTTCCTGCAACTGACGGGCAAGGTGGATTGCAAACCACCGGGGAGCAGGGAGTTTCGTAATCAGATGCAGGGTAACTGCATCTCTATGCCGACCGTCTGGGCAGTGTCGCAAATTATGCGATGCTGTCCTTTTTTGTTACCCAAAAGAGGACAGCCGAAATCGAAATAGGAGGAAAATATATGAACGCATGGAACAATTTTAACAGCGGAGATTGGCAAAACGAGATCAATGTCCGCGACTTTATTCAGAAAAACTATACCCCCTATGACGGTGACGGTGCTTTTCTCGCTCCGGCTACCGCACGTACCACCGCACTACGTGAAAAGTTTGACAAGCTGCTTGTTGAGGAGCGTGAAAAGGGCGGTGTACGCAATATCGACACCGAAAACGTTATTACTATCACGGCATTCGGTCCGGGCTATCTTGATAAGGACAATGAAGTGATTGTCGGCCTTCAGACCGACGAGCCGCTCAAGCGCGCGTGCAATCCGTTTGGCGGTATGCGTATGGTACGTGATGCCTGCAAACAGTATGGCTATGAGGTTTCTCCCCAAATTGAGGAGGAGTTCAAGTACCACAAGACCCACAATGATGGCGTATTCTCAGCTTACACCAAGGATGTTCGTGAAGCCCGTCATGTCGGTCTGCTGACCGGCCTGCCGGACGCTTACGGCCGTGGGCGCATCATCGGTGACTACCGCCGTGTGGCGCTGTACGGCGTCAACCGCTTAATTGAGGAAAAGCAAAAAGATAAAGACTCTCTTGGTGTAGTTCCCACCACCGAAAAAGAGATTCGCTGTGCGGAGGAGCTGAGCGACCAGATCAAGGCGCTCAATGACATGATTACAATGGCCGCTTCCTATGGCTTTGATATTACCCATCCGGCAGAGAATGCCAAAGAAGCCGTTCAATGGCTTTACTTTGCATACCTTGCTGGAATTAAGGAGCAGAACGGTGCCGCGATGAGCCTTGGCCGTACCTCTACTTTCCTCGACATCTATTTCGAGCGCGACATCAAAGCTGGTTTGATGACTGAGAGTGAAGCGCAGGAAATCATAGACGATTTCGTGCTGCATCTGCGTATGGCGCGTCATCTGCGTACTCCAGAGTACAACGAGCTGTTCGGCGGCGACCCGATGTGGATCACTGAAGCTGTCGGCGGTATTAGTGAGGACGGCCGCCACATGGTCACGAAAAGCAGCTACCGTATACTGAATACCCTATATAATCTCAACGCTGCCGCAGAACCCAATCTGACTGTTCTGTGGAGTGAAAACCTGCCGGAGAACTGGAAAAAGTTCGCTGCAAAGGTATCTATCGACACGGATGCGCTTCAGTATGAAAACGATGATGTCATGCGTCCGTACTACGGCGATGATTACGCTATCGCGTGCTGCGTTTCCGCAATGCGCGTCGGCAAGGATATGCAGTTCTTTGGTGCACGAGCCAACATTGCAAAGCTGCTGATGATGGCAATTAACGGTGGCCGTGACGAGAACAAGTTTGATCAGGTCGGTCCTGAAATGCCCGTCATGGAGGGCGACATACTGGATTACAATGAAGTTCTGCGCCGCATGGATATCTACCGTCCGTGGCTGGCAAAAACCTATGTTTCCGCGATGAACACCATCCACTATATGCATGACAAGTATGCTTACGAGAAAAGCCAGATGGCACTGCATGATACCAAAGTCCGCCGCTTGATGGCATTCGGCATTGCGGGCATGAGCTGTATGGCAGATTCTCTCTCCGCAATCAAATATGCCAAGGTAAAGCCCATCCGCAATCCAGAGAATGGTATCATCGTCGATTTTGAGATTGATGGGGATTTCCCAAAGTTCGGCAACGATGATGATCGTGTGGATCAGATTGCCTGTGAGCAGGTAGAGAAATTCTATCAGGTGCTCACGCAGTTCCCTTTGTATCGCAACGCGATCCACACACTGTCTATCCTGACTATCACCTCCAACGTCATGTACGGTAAAAAGACTGGTAATACGCCGGATGGCCGACGTCATGGCGAACCGTTGGCACCAGGGGCAAACCCGATGAGCGGACGTGATGTTTCCGGCGCACTGGCATCGCTGAATTCGGTGGCAAAGTTAAGTTACACCTACTGCCGCGATGGTATCTCCAACACATTCTCCATCACACCGGGAGCCCTTGGCAAGACCAGTGAGGAGCAGGTGAACAATCTGGTTGCCATCATGGGCGGCTACTTCGCGCAAAATGCACATCACCTGAATGTAAACGTACTCAACCGTGAAACGCTGCTGGCGGCTTACGAGCATCCGGAGCAGTACCCGAACCTGACCATCCGCGTTTCCGGCTATGCAGTGAACTTCTATAAGTTGAGTCATGAGCAGCAAAGAGAGGTCATTTCGCGTACCTTCCATGAGGCCATCTGATTTTTCGCTTACGAAGTGAACGGCCATTCCCTCTTGTGGATGCTCCCGCTCCTTCCTGATGCAATGAAAGGAAATCGGCATACAATGATTGGAAACATTCATTCTATTCAGTCCCTTGGAGCGGTGGACGGACCCGGCGTACGCTATGTGGTGTTTATGCAGGGCTGCCCGCTGCGGTGCGTGTATTGTCACAATCCCGACACATGGCGGACCGAGGGCGGCACACCGACTAATGTAGATGAACTGGTATGCAAAGCGCTGCGGTTTCAACCGTACTGGAAAAACGGCGGCGGTGTGACGGTAACAGGTGGAGAACCACTGATGCAGGCGGAATTTGTCGCAGAGTTTTTCGCCAAGCTGCACGAGCACGGTGTACATACTGCATTAGATACCTCCGGTGTATGCAATCTTGTTCAGGCGGAAAAGGTTCTCATACATACCGATTTGGTGCTGTGCGATTTGAAATTCCTCACGAGAACCGATTATCTTAAAAACTGCCGAGCGGATTTTGACCAAGTCAAGTGCTTTTTGCAGCTAACTGCAACAAAAAATATTCCGCTGTGGATTCGCCATGTGGTTGTTCCGGGACTGACTGATAGCCTTTACCATCTGCGCCGTATAAAAGCCATGGCGGAAAGCTATCCCAATTTTGAAAAACTGGAATTTTTACCGTTCCACAAGCTGTGCATAGAAAAATACGAACAGCTCGGTCTGGAGTTTCCATTAAAGGATACACCGGCTATGCATCCGGATACGCTGAAAAAACTGCTTGTGCAGTTGTAATGTAAGCATTAAATGTAACTACCAAAGTTAGCGGCGCATAAAAGTCTTACCCTCCCAGTACACAAGCTGGGAGGGTAAGACTTTTTTCAGTAGTATGGGTGCCTTTTGTAGCCTGCAAATATTAGGAAGTAGAATTAAGTAAAGCATTTGCTGCTTCGGTATCAACACGCCGAAAGTCCGAAGGTGACTGCTGATAATATTTTTTAAATACTTTTTCAAAATAGGCCGGGTCACTGTAGCCAAGATATTCTGCGATTGCTGTGACTGGCATAGCCCCGGTTTCTAAAAGTTGAACCGCAAGACTCATGCGCTGCTTTAAAAGAAGTGCACTGAAAGTTGTCCCGGTAGATTTTTTCACAATGGAACAAAAATAAGGCTCACTAATATGGAATCGCGATGCCGCCTGACTGCTGGTTATCGTTTGAAACTCTGTGGCAATCATTTGGCATAACCGTTCCCGAAACACTGATGGCTCTAACCACGAAGTGCCCTCCTGCTCCATCGTTTTTTCGATAAAGCAGGCGATTTCACGTGCCAAACGCTCCTGCATATCGGAAAAATAGTGATCTGTGTCATAGCTGTGCCACAAAATGCGATTACGGGGATATTTCTTCAGGAGCTCCATAAAAGGACGGGTATGAACATTTTCCGGAGCTTGCTCATCATTCTTGCAGCTGGCCCAGTAAATTGGCTTTTGTGAGAGAAATTTAACCATGGGAAAATAAGAATAATTATCGGGCTGTTTTTGTATTTCCTGATAAAGCTGCTCACTGGAAGTATCCGGTAATATTTCAGCTCCCTCTTGTAAGAGCTGCATTAAGCCCTTTGATACCTTACTGTTTGTTCGACTCATCAGATAGGCCCTGCCAAGGTCATAGGGCATTAAAAAAATGCCTCCAAAGATGGATGGACGCTGCTCCATGGCGCGGGCAATCACCGGAGCACCATAGCTATGTCCAAGAAGAAAGATATGACGCCTATCAATATGATAGTTCGTATCTGCCATCAGGTAATCAATTACGGCCAAAGTATCCCGAATGCTTCCGGCGAAAGAAAACACCCCCTCACTGCCCCATGAGCCGCCATAATAGAAGATCAGAACATGAAAGCCTGCTTTTCGCAATAGCTGAGCAAGGGCTGCGTTCTTTTCATGTCCCGGAAAGCCATGGGCAAAAATAATTGTAGGGTAGTCTTGATCGGTTCCAGCGGAATACAGCATACAAGGCAGCTTCCCCTGCCAACCTTGAATACAAAATGTAAAAAGAGACGCTGATCTACACATGAGTTCACCCTCCCCATTTTATTCCACATAAGCATTTTAAATCTTACCATAGTACAGTATACATGAAAAAAAGCGTTTTGACAGAGTATCTTAAAATCTTCTGAAAACTCAAAAAAATATTCCAGTTACAGCAGGATTATGGTCATGATAGAGTAACAAACAGAAAGAGCTTCACAATAAAGGCGCGCCAAGAAGCTCAATGGACATCAAGAGAAAATTGAGGAGGGACCATGTATGAGTAAAAAAACAAAAGATGCCCTTGTGGTCGGATTTGCACTGTTTGCAGTGTTCTTTGGGGCAGGCAATCTGATTTTTCCCCCGTTAGTTGGCGTAGTATCCGGCAGCGGATGGCCAGCTGCTATTATGGGCTTGATGCTGTCAGGTATTCTACTGCCGATTGCTACTATTGTTGCTGTGGATAACATGGGCGGTAGATTTGAACAGCTGTGCCGCCCCGTATCAGGCTGGTTTTGTAGTGCCTATATGGTATTTTTCGTAATTTTTATTCTAACCTGCGGCATTCCCCGTCAAGGCGGTGTTGGAATTGAAACGGGCCTGTTCAGCGTATTCCCCATATTACAGGGAAATCGAGTGGCCCAGCTTATCGGGCTGCTGTGCTACTATGTTCTGGTATGGATTTTCACCACTCGCAAATCCTCGTTTATTGACATTATCGGCAAGTATCTCACGCCGTTCCTTCTGGTTATTCTGTTAGTCATTGTGGCCGCATCTGTATTTGCCCCTATCGGTACGCCGGTTGACACCGGCCACACCGGCAATTTTACTTACGGCTTTTTGCAGGGCTATCAGACCGGCGATGTAGCTGTTGGCATCGTGATTGCAGGTACTTTCATTGCTTCCATTAAGTCTAAAGGCTATGAAGAAAAGTCTGCACGCACCAAGGCCGTTACAAAAGCTGCCATCGTTGCGCTAATTGGTTTGCTGATTGTTTATGGCGGTCTGCTGTATTTAGGTGCTACCGGCTCCGGTATGTTTGATTCCTCTATGGATCAAACTGCCCTGCTGGTCGCTCTGGTGGAAAAATGTATCGGACGCGTTGGAACCGCTGCTCTGGGTGTTGGAATTTTACTGGCCTGCCTGACCACTACCATTGGTGTCATTACTACCATTGCTCAGCTGACGGAAACATTAACGCATGGCAAACTGAAACTCAAGACCTGTATTTTGATTTACGATGTGCTCGGTTTCCTGCTGGCTACCATGGGTGTTGCAAAGGTTATCACATATACTTACCCTGTGTTTGTCCTGATTTATCCCATTGCGATCGTTCTTACCCTGTTGGGCTGCGCCAGAAAACTGGTGCCCAATCACGGTGCATGGAAGGGCACTGTCCTGATGTCCAGCTTAATCGGCATCTATGAAGCTGTTGTTACTATGAATGGCAGCAATATTACGAACATTCATATTCCTGCGCTGGAGTCCTTGTACGCGGCATTGCCGCTGTCCTCCTATGGATTTGCATGGCTGCTGCCCTGCATTATCGGCTTTATCGTGGGCGCTGTGATTGTCAAGGCTTCTGGTAAAGGGGCGTATCCCATGCTGGAAAAATCCGAGGAACAGTAATTCAATGGAGGCATTATTATGAAAAAAGTTGGCCTTGTAGGAGGCATCGGCCCTGAATCTACAATCTCCTACTATCACGATATTGTATATGGCGTACAGAAGCGGGTTGGGCGTGACTTCTTCCCCGATATGTCAATTGAGAGTATTGATTTATTTAAGTGGGTAGAACTGTGCGACCAAAAACGCTACGATGAGTTAGTAGATTTTACACTGGCCCCTATTCAGAGATTGGCTGCCAGCGGCGCGGACTTTGCCGTACTCACCGCTAACACCGCGCATTTGATTTTCGACCAAGTACAGGCCCGCAGCCCCATTCCGTTGATCAGCATTGTGGAAGCTACAGCGCAGGAAGCCGCACGGCGCGGCTATAAAAAGGTGGGGCTTCTCGGCACCGGTTTCACAATGAAAAACGAGTTTTTCAAAACGGCTTTTCGTAAGCGCGGCATTGAAGTGGAGATTCCAAACGAAGATGACATGGATTTCATTCATGGAAAGATTTACGAGGAATTGGTTTATGAAAAAGTCCTGCCCGAAACACAATCACGTTTGGTATCTATCGCAGAGCAGATGGCAAAGGAAAGCGGGATTCAGGGATTGGTACTGGGCTGTACAGAATTGCCATTGATCCTCAATGACAATATTTCGCCTGTTCCTTGCTTGGACACCGTAAAAATCCATGTGGCCGCCATTTTGGATGAAATTATGGATGGCTGAATTGTCCGATAGATATTTTCGTTGATAGGAGCTCTATCGGCAGCATGAAATCGAAAAAGTAAACACCGTGGCTTAAATGTAAAAGCTCCCTTCTCCGTCAGGATTGGGGAGCTTTTACTCGTCAGAGGCCCTGAATCGTGTATAAATGTGGAGCTGAACAACTGGATATGTTCCTCTACCCAAAGCGCATAAGGTCCCTTTCCCGAAAAAACACCGATATGCCGGGAATTTTTAACTTTTTATTAAAATGGTGCTGAAAAAATCGAACGTCCCTTGCTTTTGGAAAAATCCGATGCAGAATGGGGCTATAGACAGCCCCCTCTTTTTATTACAATTTAAGGAGAGGGAGAATAGCAGTCCATGGACTGCTCATGCTTTTCGCAGAAAAGTATGAAAAATATTTTGGGAGGAGTCTTTTCATAAAACGGAAATTTTTGTCAGTCTTGCTGGCGCTTTCTCTTGCGCTGTCACTGCTTCCGACAGCAGCACTGGCAGAGGAAGCTCCGGCGGACGAGTCGGACGATAAGCCCGCCGTGGAAACGGTGGCCGAGCCGCGGGAGACGGAGGACGAAGCCGTTCCGCAGGAGGCAAACGGCGAAGTTATGTTGGTCGCACAGGCTGAAAAAACTATCAGCACTTCTGAAGAGCTTGTTAATGCAATCAACAATGCAAGCGACGGCGATACCATCACGGTTTCTGGCGAAATCGCCATCGACGCACCGCTGGTTATCAAGAACACGGTGTCCCTGACTGGCGGTTCTATTGTTGCGTCCGATGCGTTTAAGGGCTTTAGTCTGGTGGATTTGGAAACTGCGGACAAAAACCTGACGCTGGGCGCAATCACTCTGGACGCAAAGAAGCATGGCGCTGTGGTCTATTGTAACGCAGGTAAGGTCATTGTGAACGGCGCAATTATTACCGGCGGCAAGACCAGTACCTATGTTGCCGGTGTCTATATGACCAGCAACTCTCAATTTGAGATGAACTCCGGTTCTATTACCGGCAATGAAGTTGGCAATGCTTGGCAGAACAGCTATACGAAGTATGCGGCCGACCTGTGGATTGGCGCAAACGCTAACGGCGCTCTGACCGCTATCAACGGCGGCACCATCGGCAATATTTTTGTCAATGCTAATGAGTGGTCTGCCAATAATCCCGGCGGCTTTACGATGACCGGCGGCGAAGTCACGAACCTGTGTGTGGAATATGATAGCGGCTATGGCGGTGCATTTACCTATAACGGCGGCACGATCGAGAACCTTTACATTTCTACTAAGGATGGTACTGGTAACAACATAAAGGTCAAGCCCGTTGCAGGCGTTGCTTACAAAGGTGGCCAGACCGGTACAGATGTTACCGACCCTGTTGCCCAGGTTGGGAACAAGACGTATGCCACTCTGGCTGATGCTGTCTCAGCCGTTCAGGATGGTGAGACCATCACCCCGCTGAATGATTTCAATAGTAATCAAGTCATTGCAAATGACGGGAAAAACTTTACCATTGATATGAACGGAAAAACGGTTACCGCCAGTGAAAACGGTCAAACGGTTCTGGTCGTCCAGAGTGGTATCGTTACCGTGACCGGCGATGGTAAGTTTACCGGAACCGCATCTGAAACGGCACGGGGCTTACTTTCCGCATGGAACACCGGCACGTTGATTTTCAATAATAGCACAATCGATGCAAATGGCGTCTATTATGGAATCACTGCTTTCGACACAGCTAAGGTTGAAATCAATGGCGGCACGATCACCGCAGCGCAGAGTGCCGCTGTTTCTACAAACGGCTCTGCCAATGGAGAAAATTTTTCTAACGGTACTGCTTTAAAGATCACAGAGGGCACGTTAACTGGCGGCAATGTTGGCGTGTACGTTCCTGCTGGCACTTTTGAAATCAGCGGCGGAACCATTTCTGGTGATACCGGCGTTGCTGCTAAGGGCGGCAAGCTGACGATTACCGGCGGTACGATCAGCGGAACAGGTGCTAAAAGCGATTTTGAGCACAACGGTAATGGCTGGAACAGTACCGGCGATGGCCTCGCAATCGAATCCTGCGATTACCCCTATGGGTCCTCTACCGTTTCCATCCAGAATGCTACCATCACGAGCAAAAATGCCAAGGCGGTTGCAACTTATGCAACAGAGGGCAAAACTGAAGCATACAAATTCATCTCCGGCGGTACATTCTCCACAGAGCCTGACGCTTCTTACTTGAAAGACGGTTATTCCGCAAAGGATATGGGCAACGGCACCTATAAGGTGGGTCAGTTCACGGATTATACCATCACATTCAAAACAACCCCCGCTAATGCGGTTGTAAGCGTCATTAACAAGACTACCAATGCCACTGTAACACCCAATGCTGATGGCAGTTATACCTTGAATACTGCCTATACCTATGAGTACACCGTTTCCGCCTCCGGCTATGTTTCCAAGAGTGGTACGGCCACTGCTCCCGGCGAAATCACAGTAACGCTTGAACGTGAGGCATCCGGCAGCTCCGGCGGGTCTCACTCCTCCGGCTCCTCCAGCAACACCACCACAACCACCAAGAAGAACTCCGACGGTTCCACCACAACCACTGTGACCAATAAGTCCACCGGCACCGTGACGGAGACCACGAAGCGTACCGATGGTTCCACCTCTACTGTTGAGACCAAGAAGAACGGCACCGTCACTGAGACGAACAAGACCTCCGGCGGCACCACTGGCACCACTGTGACCGACAAGAGCGGCAACATCACCAGCATTAGCGCTTCCGTGTCCACCGCAGATGCCAAAGAAGCTAATAAGACCGGCGATTCCATGACGCTACCGGTGGAGGTCCCCATGGAAAAGAACACGAAGGACGCCCCCACTGTGAAGATCACCGTCCCCTCCAACACTACGGTGAAGGTGGAAATTCCTGTGGAAAAGGTCACCCCCGGCGCTGTGGCTGTCATCGTGGACAGCAAGGGCAATGAGACCCTTGTCCCCACCTCCGTTGTCACGGAAAACGGCGTGGAGCTGAAGCTCAACGGCGATACCAATGTGAAGATCATCGACAATGCCAAGACGTTTGTGGATGTCCCTGTCGGTAGCACCTTCTACAATGAGATTGCCTCCATGAGCGCACGGGAGATCATGGTCGGCCGGAGCGAAACGGTCTTTGACCTCTACAGCGGCGTGACACTAAACCAAATCTCCAACGTGGTGGGCCGTATCTGCGGCGCGGTCAGCGTGGACAACTATCAGGCTGGTCTGGAATGGGCTGCTGAGTGTGGCCTTGCCACCGGCGATAAGTCCGCTACCAGAATGCAGGTCCTTCTGGCGCTGTATGTCGCTGCCGGTTCCCCTGCCTCGGACGTCAGCGTGGACCTCAGCCACTTCAAAGACGCCGCCAATGTTCCCGGTGAGGCACTGAATGCGGTGCTGTGGGCCGTGCAGAACGGCATTCTGAAGGGCACCGCCGATGGGCTGCTGAACCTCGGCGTCAACGTGACCCGCGGCCAAAGCGCCGCTCTGGCGGGTCGCGCACTGAAGGTTATCGGCTGATTCCTCTTTCCGGCAAATATGAGCCTGCCGCCTGTTACCGGACGGCAGGCTTTTCTATAGGCGTTGCCTACGGCTGCATATAAAATGGCAAAGTGAAACAAACGTAGCTGTACAAAAAATAAACAAGCAGACAGAGGCAGTGTATCAAACCGATACACCGCCTCTGCTGTCTTTTTGGAATCTATTCCTCACTATCTACGCTTCACAATCACAGCCTTTGCGTGATTATAAAGCACTTCATTGATGATTCCCTTTCGGTACAGACACTCGTTGATATGTAACATAACGCTGTTTTCCTGTAATGTATCCATCCGATCCCTCCATATTTTCACGAAACCGCCCCACTATCTGAATATTCCGACCGCACTGGGATATGGTAGAGCACTCTCCCAATTGTCCCTCTTACTCTATGGCGATTCCGCCCTCTCATACCACAACTACAGCATCCACCAGAAACACTCTGCCATTCTGCCGACTGGTGATTTTGAAACTTCTGTTTGCTGTCTTGCATGTGTATGCTTGGTGCGCTGGCCTTCAAGCGGACGCCGTACCGTCCTCCCTGCTTCATGATCTCCGGCTCCTCCAGCTTCAGCTCATCAATGCCGGGGACTACGATTCCGTATCCCGTTTCCCGGACGTCCTTCAGGGCCCCCGCTACCTTATCATACTCCGCCTTGACGCCGGCCAGCGTACTCAGCAGGCTCATCAAGTCTCCGTCATCCGACACATCAAAGCCGGACTGCTCGGACAGCGTTTGGTAGAACCGCTCCCGGGGCAGGCTGATTTGAATAGCTGCGACGCCGGTGCCAAGATCAATAGACGAAATCGCCGCCTCACGGATATTTTCGTCCTCGCCTAATTGCTTGACCGCGCTGCTGATTTCCCGGATATGCCGCAGCTCCGTGGTGCTCTGCCGGATGGCCTCATACAGTCCGTCCTTCAGAGGATGGTCTCCCGGCAATGCGTCTACCCACGATGGCAGGAAAATATCCAGCTCCTGCATGGGAAATTCATAAAGCACCGCCTTTAAAAGCTCGCTCACAGCCTCCTCGTCCAGTTGAAGGCAATTCACCGGCACACACTTGACTCCGTACCGTCCGGCAATATCCAACGCGATGTCCTGTGCGCGGTCGGATTTTGGGTCCACGCAGTTCAGTAAAACGATGAACGGCTTGCCGATCTCCTGCAGTTCCCGAATCACCCGCTCCTCTGCCTCCAGATAGTCCTCCCGTGGAATATCTGAGATGCTTCCATCCGTTGTAATGACAATGCCAATGGTGGCGTGCTCGGTGATGACCCTTCGCGTTCCGATCTCGGCAGCCTCGGTCATGGGAATCGGATGGTCATACCACGGTGTTGTCACCATGCGGGGCTGGTCCTCCTCCATCTGCCCCAGGGCCCCCGGGACCATGTAGCCGACACAGTCGATAAGGCGGACAGAAAAGGCCGCGCCGCCATCCAACTGAAGCTGCACTGCCTCCTCCGGCACAAACTTCGGCTCCGCTGTCATAACAGTCCGGCCGGAGCCGCTCTGCGGCAGCTCATCCCGGGCCCGCTCCTTGCGGTAAACATTGTCGATGCTGGGAATGATCTGTGTTTCCATGAACCGCTTGATAAAGGTGGACTTTCCTGTTCGCACCGGCCCCACAACACCGATATAAATATCCCCGGCGGTGCGGGTGGCAATATTTTGATAGATCGAGGTATTCATAGCATCCCGTCCTTTTCGCACTCCATAGTCTTGCTCCAGTCTATGTCCCAGCAGTAAAAAGTATGTCAGCCCGTCTCCCTTTGTTCATATCAGACAAATGTGCATCGCGGTTTTCAGCACAATTTATTCCTCTTGCTTCTTTACATTATCAATTTACCATGGTAAACTACTACTATAATAAATCGAGCAACAAAATTGGAGGAAAAACACATGAAAAAGTTGACTGCTTTCATTCTTTCGGCTATGATGGTTTTGTCTCTGGCCGCCTGCGGTGCCAAAACGGACGCTCCTGCCGCCGATTCCACCACCTCTACTGAAATTACCGATCTGACCTATGCAGTGGAGGCCGGTTCCGCCGGTGAGGAGGTTGCCGGTGAAAACGGCTTCAAAACCGTTTCCGTAGACTCTCAGGCCAAGGCACTGATGGAGGTACAGGCCGGTACGGCGGATGCCGCGATTATCGACTCTCTGATGGCCGGCGCCATGGTAGGCGAAGGAACCAGCTATCCCAATTTGACCGTCACCGACCAGAAGCTCACCGAGGAGCTGTACGGCGTCGGCTGCCGCAAGGGCAGCGACCTCGCCTCCTTTATCAATTCCGTTCTGGCGGACGCTTATGCCGACGGTACGCTGCAAACCATTGCCGAAACCTATGGCGTGCAGGCCGCGCTCGTTGAGCAGCCCACCTCTGAATTTACTGCTTCCGAGACCGACAGCGATGTGCAGTACATCAAGGATAAGGGCACGTTGGTCATCGGCATCACCGAATTTGAGCCCATGGATTATCAGGATGCCGACGGTAACTGGATCGGCTTTGACGCCGATCTTGCCAAGCTGGTAGCTGAAAAGCTGGGCGTGACGCCTGAATTCGTTGTCATCAACTGGGACAACAAGGTCTTTGAGCTGAACAGCAAAAACATCGATGTGGTGTGGAACGGCATGACCCTCACAGACGCCGTTCAGGAGACCATGGAGTGCTCCAACGCCTACTGCAACAACGCACAGGTTGTTGTGACCAAGTAACGGAAACGATCCCACACATTACATAAAAAGGCAGAGAGTGTATGCTCTCTGCCTTTCGGTGGCTTTCTCGCCTTCCCCGCTGATTATAATTTAGAGGAGAATACATCTCATGTTCTGGACCGTCACACTTTCTATTCTGCGCGGCTGCGGTGAGGCCGCAAATCTCTTTTTTCTGACGCTACTTTTCGGCCTCCCCTTGGGATTGCCTATCGCCTTCGGCTCCATGAGCAAATGGGCCCCTTTCCGCTTCCTGTCTTACGGGCAGCGGCCCATGGGACGCTTTACCCGCTGGCTTTCAGAGGTAAAGCCCATTCGCGCCCTGACCAATGTGATCGTCTGGGTCATCCGCGGAACGCCGCTGGTGCTGCAGCTTATCATCATCTTTTACGGCCCCGGCCTGTGGTTTGACCACAATCCGTGGAACGTTTTCAGCAACGGACGTATGTTTGCCTGTGCACTGGCCTTTATCATCAATTACGCCTGCTATTTCTCTGTGATCTACCGGGGCGGCATTGAGGGCGTCCCTGCCGGACAACGGGAGGCCGGTGAGGTTTTGGGCCTCACCAAGCGCCAGATTTTCTTCAAGATCACGCTTTTGCAGATGGTCAAGCGGGTTGTGCCGCCCATGTCCAACGAGATCATTACGCTGGTCAAGGATACCTCCCTCGCCCGGGTCATTGCCATTACGGAGATCACCATGGCCGGTGAGGCGTTCATGAAGTCTAAAGGCATTACATGGCCGCTTTTCTACACCGCTGTATTTTACTTGGCATTTGTCGGTGTGCTGACAATTCTGTTCAGCTTTATTGAGCGCAAGCTCAGCTACTTTAAATAAGGGAGGCTTCGCGCTATGTCAATTCTGACGGTTCAGCATTTGGAGAAGCATTTCAATAACACAAAGGTCCTCAATGACATCAGCTTTTCCTTGGAACAGGGGCAGGCATTGTCTATCATCGGCTCCTCCGGCAGCGGAAAGACAACGCTGCTGCGCTGCCTTAATTTTCTGGAAACACCGGACACCGGGACAATCACTGTGCAAAATGAGGTACTGTTTGATGCCTCTGACCGCCAAGCGCAGTCCGAGGCCGAGATTCGGAAAAAGCGGCTCCATTTCGGAATGGTCTTTCAGTCCTTCAATCTTTTCCCGCAATACACGGCTCTTGAAAATGTAACGCTGGCCCGGGAGCTCATGGCAAAGAACAACGGTGAAAGCCGCGAGGATATCCGCTCCGCCGGAATGGAGTTGCTGTCCCAGATGGGACTTGTCGACCGCGCAAATCACTATCCGCATCAGCTCTCCGGCGGCCAGCAGCAGCGGGTAGCCATTGCACGGGCCTTGGCGCTGCACCCGGACATTCTCTGCTTTGATGAGCCGACCTCTGCGCTGGACCCGGAGCTGACCGGCGAGGTTCTGAAGGTCATCCGGGGACTTGCCGAGCAAAAAACCACCATGATCATCGTCACTCACGAAATGGCCTTTGCACGGGATGTGGCGGATCAGGTCATCTTTATGGATGGCGGCTTTATCGTGGAACAGGGCGATCCTCATCAGGTCATCGACCATCCGCAGGAGCTTCGGACGCAGCAATTCCTTTCACGCTTTTCCGAAAATAATTAAAAAGCAAACAGGCAGCACAAAATGTGCTGCCTGCTTTATATTATGTCCGTTTTCTCGGTATCAGCAGCAGCCGTTCGCAGGGAATGTCCGCCTCCTTTTCCAATCGGTTTGCGGAGAGAATATCACCGATGGTGGTGTTGTAGCGCTTCGCCACCTCCCATGCCGACTCCTGCTTTCCGACACAGCGCAAAATCAGCGATGGTGCTCCGTTGAGGTTTTTCGGCGTACTCTCATCCAGCTCGGCAGAGGCAATACAGGAGCGCTGACAGCGGCAGAAGGCTTCCACATGGAAATCCACCGGGAAGCGCACCTCAATCCCCCGTTCACCCAACGTACCCTGCACCTCCTCGGCGCAGACTGCCCGGGCCGTGACTGTGCAGTCACGGGGCAGTTCCACAGGACAGTTCACATCTATGCAGCGCTCGGCCGACAAGCAGGCGCCGCCTTCGTCCAGATACAGTGCCCGGACGGTAACGGCTGTCCGCAGCAGCGTTGTCTCTCCCTCCCGGCTGACAGACACCGCACCGCAGTCCGCATAAAGATACAGCAGCGTTTCCGCCTCCACGCCTACCTCCAGCACCTCGCGGACCGTCTGACGCCGGACCGTATGGTCATACAACGTGCACAGCGTCAGTTGTAGCGGCTGATAGCGGAGTTCGTAGGCCGTGGAATATAAATCCGTCAGCAGCGTAAGCTCCCGATTTTCCCGCAAAAAAGCCATGGCATGATAATACAGCGTGACCGCCAACTGCCGCCCCTCATCATCGTCGGAATCGATCTGAACATCCACACCGGTGACCTGCAGGCATACAGAGGCCATCGCCCCGTCACCGGTCGAATCGACCTCCATGATCTGTGAAAACGGCAGCTCCGAGGAAGCCGCGCACAAACGGTCATCTGTGGCGCGGTACAATACACTGACAGTGAAAACACCCTTGAAAATCAGCTTGTTGCCAACGAGTTTTACCTCTGTTACCGTGCCGAACGCACGGCTGTGAAGCAGCTCTGACGCGCCCTCCCGGCCTAAGGACAGCGACATGGTTTCCGAAAAGGTCAGGTTTTTCTCTTCGATTCGGCGCAGCACACAGACAGGCTGAGCGCAGCAGCGCCGCTCTACCTGAAGCTCCGGGGGCGTCTCCGCATTTTCGGAAATATTCAGCGATGCCTTACGATACCCGACTATCGTGGTCACCAACTTGCAGCGGGTAAACAGCTTTCGCGGGTTCAGCATCCGGCTTTCCAGCAATTCGATTTCCGTTTCCGCCGCAACATGAACACAGTCATCCATATCGCTTCCCTGCACGGAAAATGGCATTGCAAATTCCAACGTCCGCACACCGCTCTCTCCCTCCGGCGTATAGAGCACCGTTACCCGAACGGTGCCGGATGTCCCGGACGGTTCCGCCCCATGCAGGTAGACACAGCCCTCTGCGGATATAATTCTGGCAATATCCGGGCAGTAATCCGGCACGATAGTCTCCGCGGTCTCCTCCTGCGTCAGCGTTTGCCGGTCCCCCGCTTCAAATACGTCAAGACACTCCTTTTTCAGCTCCAGCTCCATATTGCGACCCTTCCTTTCCTGTTCATTGCGTTTCACTGCATTTTATGAACCGCTCCGCTTCGTTATGCCGGGATTTTGAACAGCTTTCTCAGCAGGCCGCACATCGCCTTCGGTGCTTTCCATACCACAATGTTCATAAATGCTCCTCCCTTCTACCGCCGCCAACAGGCGCAGCCGCTGGCAATCAGCAGCGTTGCAACCAGAAACATCAGCAATCCCGTGGGAAAAATCGCCGCGATCAGGATACCTGCCCCCATGGAAACGGCAAAAATGCTTATGATGCAGTTCCGCCCGCCCCGAAACATTCAGCCACGCCTCCTTTCCTTACAGGCCAGTATATACACTATGCCTGTCCGTGGTTCAGACAATAAAAGAAGCGGGAGGTGCTGTACACCTCCCGCTTCTTTTACCATTTATTTTCTGCGCTTTTCCTGCCAATCCCGCAAGGGCTTCAGCTCCTCATAAAGCCGCAGATAGCTGCGGTGGCGGCTGGCCTGGATATTCCCGGCCTTCAGCGCGTCCAGCACAGCACATCCCTGCTCCCGGGTATGACTGCAATCCAGAAAGCGGCATTTTCCCAGATATGGCCGGAACTCCCGGAAGGTCTCCGGCAAGTGCTGCTTCAGCTCCATATTCAGTTCCTCCGTCTCAAAGGAGGAAAAGCCCGGAGAATCCACTACCTCTGCCCCACAGCTAAGCCGGAACAGCTCCACATGGCGCGTTGTATGGCGGCCGCGCCCCAGCGCAGTGCTGATTTCTCCCGTTTTGAGCTGAAAATCCGGCTCAAGCGCATTTAAGATGCTGGATTTTCCCACGCCGGAATTACCTGTAAAGGCAGATAGCTTCCCAGTTATCAACGGAGTCAGCTTATCCAACCCCTCTCCTGTTTCCGCGCTGATACGCAGTGTTTGGAACCCGGCAGCACTATAAATACCGTACAGCTCCTCCGCCGGGTCCAAATCGCACTTGTTCAGCAATACGGTCACATCACAGCCCTTCAGCTCGGCGATGGCCGCTACCCGGTCAATCAGAAACGGGTCCGTTTTGGGAATGGCTGCTGAAGCAATGATGACCAACTGATCAATATTGGCAACAGCGGGCCGCGCAAACTCGTTTTTTCGCGGCAGAATACGCTCAATGAAACCCTCTCCGTTTCCAAGCTCCCGCAGCTCTACCCGATCTCCTACCAGCGGGGAGAGTCCCTCCTTGCGGAACTTCCCTCTGGCCCGGCAGGTAACAATCTCCGCACCGGTATCCACATAATAGAACCCGCTCAGGGCCTTTTGAATCCGTCCTGTCATCATCGCTTAACCAAACGTCCGCTCGTAGGACTGCTTCTGGTCCAAAACACCGTCAAAGTAGACCTTCACCATTTTCTTTCCTGTACCGGACAGCGTTGTGCTGACCGTTCCGTCAGAGGCCCGAACCGTTTCGTTGTACTGCGGGTTCGGCTCGTCTCCCACATAGATTTTGACCTCTACAACGTCCCCACCGTCCTGCGGCAGCTCCAGTGTAATGGGCAGAGAGCTGTTGGCAAGTCCCGCACTGACCTGAAATTTAATCGTTGTCCACTCATCCACCTTGGAGGTCGGCTCCAAGCTCTGCCAGACGATCTGCCCGCCGGGCTTATCACTGTCCACTACCTCAACATCCGAGGCCGTGCAGGTCAGGCCGTAACTGCTGAGCTGCGCCAGTGTCTCGTCAATATTCAGGCCCACAAACTTCGGTACCGTGACCGGTGTTGTCTCCGGCCCCTTGCTGATAATCAGCGTGACGGTATCGCCCTTCCGCAGTGTTTCACCCTCGGCAGGCTTCGTCTCAATCACATAGCCGGCCGTGATCTCATCGGAAAACCGCTGCTGGTCCTCCGGCGCCTCCACCGTCAAATCCAGATTATACTGCTTATTCAGCTTTTCCAGCAAAATGCGGGCGTCCTGCTCGGATTTATTTTCCAGCTTCGGCATTTCTCCGGTTTCTTCACCGACACTGACCCAGACCTGAATCACAAGCTGGCTGCCCTTCCGTGTTTCATCGGAATCAGGACTCTGCTTCATGATCTGCCCTTCGGCATATTCCTCGCTGGAGCCCGAGCCGGCCTTTTCAATCTCAAAAATTCCCTTTACCCGCGGGTCATTCTCGGCCTCCTCAATGGTCATCCCCAGCACATTCGGCACCTGATATTGATCCACTGCCGGCACGCTGAAGGAGCCTAAAATGCTCTTGAACAGCAGGAATACCACCGCGAGGGCGGCAATGACAACCGCGCCGATCAGCACCGTCCGCTTTCCGCCGGAAGCCGGGGATTCGTCATCGTCCTCACTCCGACGCACATGGCTTTTCTCTGCTGTCCGCACCGGAACCGTCACCGTATGGCCGCTGACCGTGCGGATGGGCCGGGTGGGCTCGTCCGTTTCCTCGGGCCGCAGGTCGGATAGATCAAACTTCATCTCAACATCCGGGTTCTTGCGAAACGCCTCCAAATCCGCGATCATGGCGTCTGCGGACTGATAGCGGTGCTCAAGATCCGGCGCCATCGCCTTCATGCAGATCAGCTCAAGCTGCTCCGGGATGTCGGGATTGATTTCCCTGGGAGCCAGCGGAATCGAGCTGAGGTGCTGAATCGCTACAGATACAGCGGATTCACCCTCAAAGGGCAGGCGTCCGGTCAGCATCTCGTAGAGCACAACGCCGGAAGAATAAATGTCGCTGCGGGCATCTGGCCGGTCACCTCTGGCCTGCTCCGGGGAAATATAATGAACGGAGCCAAGTGCCTCCTGCGTCATAGTCTGCGCGGAATCCGCAAGGCAGGCAATGCCGAAATCGGCGACCTTTACACTCCCGTCCCGCAGGACCATGATGTTCTGCGGCTTGATATCCCGGTGAATAATGCCCCGGCTGTGGGCGTGACTGAGACCGCGCATGATCTGCGTAATGAAATGCAGAGACTCACGCCAGTTCAATTGGCCCCGCTTTTCCATATACTGCTTCAGCGTGATACCATCGATGAGTTCCATCACGATGTATTCGGTATCGCCGCCCCGGGACACATCGTACACGGATACGATATTGGGGTGAGACAACTGCGCTACCGCCTGAGATTCCGCGTTAAATCTGCGGCGGAATTCTTCATTCTGTGCCAGATCGCTTTTCAGTATTTTGATTGCAACCAGACGGTTGAGGCGGTGACATTTGGCCTTATAGACCACCGCCATGCCGCCGGTGCCGATGCGCTCCAGAATTTCATAGCGGTTATCCAGCATTTTTCCGATATATTGGTCCATTTGTCTCCCCCTCTCTTATAATTTCTGCATGAGGACTGCCGTTACATTGTCCGGCGCCCCCTGATTTTTAGCGATCTCCAGCAGACGCTTCAGACAGGTCTCCTGATTATCGCCGTGGATGATCTCAAACAGCATTTCCTGATCCGTGACTGTGTTGACCAGCCCGTCCGTACAAAGCAAAATATAGGAACCGCTTTCCATCGGACGGATAAAGCTGTCGCAGGCGGCATTGGTGTCCCGCCCCAAGGCTCGGGTGATGAGATTGCGGCTGGGATGATGCCGCGCCTCATCCGCGGTGATATCCCCGTGATCCACCATGGTCTCTACCAGAGAATGATCCTTTGTGACCCGGATGATTTCCGTTTCCGTCACATAATAGGCCCGGCTGTCTCCCACATTGGAGATGACAACGCCATCGGAGTAGGAAATGGCGGATACCAGCGTTGTTCCCATATTGGAAAGCTCCGCATCGGCCTCTGCCCGCTTTTCCACAGCATGATTCGCCATGGCCACCGCGTAAGCGGATGCCTCCCGCAGCTGCTCCGGCGTCATATCCTCCTTCAAAACCTTTTCAAGCTCCGAAAGATAGGTTTCCGCCGCCAGATTGCTGGCAACACACCCGCCGGCAGCGCCGCCCATCCCATCGCACACCACACAGACCCGGTTGCTTTCGGAAATGCGGTAGGTGTCTTGATTTTCTTTTCGCACAAGGCCCGTATCGGTGATGGCCCATGTTTTCATCATGCTTCCGCCGCTCCTTTTTTTCGTTCTTCCATTTCCTTTCGCCGAAGCTGCCCGCAGGAGGCGTCAATATCGCCGCCAAGGCTCCGGCGCACCGTAGCAGTCAAGCCATGGGCTTCCAGCCGTTTTTGGAACGCCGCCACACGCCGGGATGGCTTCAGCGGGCTTTCCTCCACATCGTTCAGAGGAATCAGGTTTACGTGTCCCGGCATTCCCCGCAGCTTTTTTGCAATGAGGTCCGCCTGCCAGTCATGGTCATTGACTCCGTCGATCATGGCGTACTCAAAGGAAATCCGCCGCCCTGTTTTTTCAAAATACCGATGGCAGGCGTCAAACAGCTTCTCCACATCGTAGGCCCGGTTCACCGGCATGATCTTCGACCGGGTCTCGCTGTCCGGCGCATGGAGAGATACCGACAGCGTCAGCTGCAAATTCAGCTCCGCCAGCCGGTCAATGCCCGGAATCACGCCGCAGGTAGAAAGAGAGATGTGGCGCATCCCAATATTCAAACCGTCCGGGTGATTCACAAGCTCCAAAAAACGCAGTACGTTATCCAAATTGTCCATCGGTTCACCGATGCCCATAAGTACGATGTTGCTGATTGGAAGTCCTGCGTCCTTCTGCGTGAAAATGACCTGATCCAATATCTCTGATGGTGTAAGGTCTCTTACCTTGCCAGCAATTGTAGACGCGCAAAAAGCACAGCCCATCCGACAGCCAACCTGACTGGAAACACATACGGTATTTCCATGGTGGTACTGCATCAAAACCGTTTCAATGCAGTTCCCGTCCGCCAGCTCCCAAAGGTATTTGATCGTACCATCCAGCTTTGAAACCTGCTTCCGGGCCACAGTGGGTACCGTCAGGATACATTGCTCCTTCAGCTTTTCCCTGAGGGCCTTCGGCAGATTGCTCATCTCATCAAAGGAAGTAACACCGCGATAGAGCCATGTGAACACCTGCTTGCCCCGAAACGCCGGTTCGCCCATCTCCTTGAGAGCTTGCGTCAGTTCCTCCTGCGTCAGTGATTTTAAATCGATCATAGTTCCTTCCGTTTCATGCGGCAAATGTAAAATCCATCCGTCCCATGGCGCTGCGGCCAGAGAGTCAGTTGTCCGTCCGTTTCCCCTACCGGCTCCGGCAGGCGGAAGGGCGTTCTTTCAAAATCCGGGTGCTCTGATAGAAAGGCATCCGCAACGTCCTGGTTTTCCTCCGGCAGAATCGTACAGGTGGAGTAAACCAGCACACCGCCGGGGGCAACGTACCGCGCCGCATTATCCAGCAGTGCGGTCTGCACCACCGGCAACGTAAAAAGATCATCTGCCCGCTTATAACGAACATCCGGCTTTTTACGGATGATTCCAAGTCCAGAGCATGGCGCGTCCACCAGTACGGTATCGTAAGCGTCCGCCCACTCCGGCCGGAAAACCCGCCCATCGCTCGCCGCGGTCTCAATAGAGGTCAGTCCCAACCGGGCGGCCCCCTCCTCGATTCGCTTCAGCTTGCTCCCATGTACATCACAGGAAATAATTCGGCCTTTATCGCCCATAGCAAACGCGGCGCTGAAGGACTTGCCGCCCGGGGCGGCGCAGACATCCAGTACCCGCTGCCCCGGCTGCACGCCGGCGATCAGGGATACCAAACGGGCCGCCGGGTCCTGCACCAGCAGCTTTCCCTCCCGGAAGGGCTCCAGCGTTGTGAGGTCGCCGACGCCGGTCAGTTCCAGACAGCCAGGGACCCATGCGTGGGGCTTCGCCGTAACGCCCCATGCCGATAGCTCTCGCGTCAACTCCTCCGCAGTGGTTTTCAGGGGATTGATTTGAACCGTCAGCGGCGGTGTTCCGTTATCCAGCGCTAAAAGCGCTTCTGTTTCCGTCCGTCCCAGCAGTAACAGCAACCGCTTTACCAGCCATTTTGGATGGCTATAACGAATTGAAAGATATTTGACCTCATCCCGCTGCGGGATTTCCGGCAGATTTTCCTTATTCTGCGATACCTTACGCAGCACGGCGTTGACAAGTCCTGCTGCCTGTCCGCGCCCGGACAGCTTCGCCAGCTCCACAGAGGTGTTAACTGCCGCGCTGTCCGGCACTCTATCCAAAAACAAAATCTGATAGGCCCCCAGCCGCAGAATTTCTGTCAACGGCTGCTGAAGATGGTCCGGCTTCTGGGAGCAATAGGCCGCCAGATAAAAATCCAGCAGGAGCTGATTTTGCATTACGCCATAGACCATGCGGCTGCAAAGCGCCGCATCCGCGCCCACCAGACCGTCGCGGTTCAGTTGGGCCTTCAGTGCGGCGTCCGCCCATGCGTTATTGTTCCGGCAAGCGGCCAGGACCCGCAAGGCCGTTTCTCTTGCTCCCATCAGTCACGCCTCCGATTGTTGCTCCGTCCCAGAAAAATCAGGACATACCGCAAAAGCTGCAGGGCCGACATCAGCAGCGCCGCCACATAGGTTAGCGCCGCTGCCCGCAGCACCTTCCGCGCACCGTTCAGCTCATCGTCATACAGAATCCCCTGCTCCTCCAGCGTGACCAGCGCGCGGTGAGAAGCGTTGAATTCCACCGGCAGCGTGATGAGCTGAAAAATCGTGGTCAGGGAAAACAGCACGATTCCAAACAAAAACAAAGGCTGAACATACAAAATCATACCCAGCAGCAGCAAAATGAACGAAAACTTGGAGCCAAGCTGCGTTGCGGGAATGATCGCTGTCCGCAGCTTCACCGGGCCGTACCCCACGGCGTACTGTACAGCGTGTCCCGCCTCGTGAGCCGCCACACCCACTGCCGCGATGGTAGCGGAATTATAAACGTCCTGCGACAGGGAAATACTGTTATCCCGCGGGTCATAATGATCCGTCAGGCTTCCGGCGCATGGCCGGATAGAAACATTGTAAATCCCATGCGCCCGCAAAACCGCCTCCGCTGCCTGCGCGCCTGTGAGGTGCCGTTTATTGGCGATTGTGCTGTAGCGCTTGAAATTGCCGCTGACCTGCGCCTGTGCCCAAACGGACAGAAGCAGAATGGGAATCAGCAAAATACAGTAGATATTGTTCGCTAAAAAATCACCGTAACCGCCGTAATAATAACCGTAAGGCATAGTCTCCTCCAATCAGATTTTCATGGGATGACCCAGCAGATAGGCCGCCGCGCTCATACGTTTGCCGCTCTCCGCCTGAAGCTCGGTAATTACAAGGCTCCTCCCATCGCCGCAGGCAATCTCGATTCCCTTTTTCCCTGCGGAAAGCACGGTGCCGGGAGCCTGACTCGTTGCGCTGCCGGGGGCCGTTTTGTAAATTTTAAACCACTGTCCGGCAATTTCCGCAGACGCACAGGGCCACGGAAGCAGTCCGCGCACCTGATCGCGCAGCACCCTTACCGGCTTGCTCCAATCCATAGGCGACAGCTCCCGGGACAGCATCGGCGCAAATGTGGCCTGTGTACCGTCCTGCGGTGTGCGGGGCGCCGTACCGGCTGCCAGCAGCGGCAACGTCTTCGACAGGGTCTCCGCGCCCAGCTCCGCCAGCCGCGCCCAAAGCTGCGGCAGGTCCTCCTCCGGGTCAATAGGCGTTTTTGACGTACAGATCACATCACCGGCGTCCAGTTCCTCCGCCATATACATAATGGAAACGCCGGTCTCGGCATCGCCGTTGAGCATGGCCCAGTTGATGGGCGCCGCGCCCCGATATTTCGGCAGCAGCGAGGCGTGCACATTGACGCAGCCAAGAGGCGGCACCGCCAGAATATCCGGGGGAAGAATGCGTCCATAGGCCACCACCACAATCAGCTCCGGCGCCAGCGTTTTTACAAGCTCCAGCGCTGTTCCATCCCGCATTTTCACCGGTTGGTAAACATTCAGGCCGCATGACAGGGCATATTCCTTTACAGGCGAAAATGTGACCTTGTTTCGATTCCGCGGCTTGTCCGGCTGCGTGAATACGCCGCAGATATCGTGCCCGTCCTCCACCAGCCGTTTCAGCGATACGGCCGCGAAATCCGGCGTACCCATAAACAGGATTCGCATTATTCCTCATCCTCCAGATATTCCTTCAATTCCTCTTCTGTCAGGAAATGATCAATGTGCTCAATAAAAAGATGTCCGTCCAGATGCTCGATCTCATGGCAGAACGCGCGGGCAGTCAGGCCCTCGGCCTCCGCCTCAAACCACGCACCGTCCCGGTCCTGTGCCCGAACACGTACCCGGTTGGGACGGGTCACGATACCCCACTTGCCGGGAACACTGAGGCACCCCTCCAGTCCGGTCTGCTCGCCGCTTTGCACGATAATCTCCGGGTTGATCAGCTCCAGAAATTCCTCGCTCTCCTCGTCCAGCACCAGACATACCCGGCGCAGCACACCCACCTGAGGTGCCGCCAGCCCGGCTCCGTTGGCATCCGCCAATGTCTCCGCCATATCATCCAGCAGAATGTGCAGCCGCCGGTCAAATTTTTCCACCGGGCGGCACACCTTTGTCAGACATTCATCGCCCTGTTCTATGATTTTCCGCAATGCCATGATTCGGCACCTCCTGTTTTTCATAACGGCAGGTCTCAGTCTGCCGCGTTATAGTCTACAAATACGTGCAGTCCACGGTTTGCGCCGTCCTTGGCGAATGCCTTTTGCAGCCAAGCAAGCATTTCCCGTGTTGCTTTATCATTCCGCCCCACCAGTGTACAGCGATAGCGGAAGCGGTTATTGACCTTTACCACCGGCGCGGGAGCGGGTCCCAGAACCTCCGGTTCTCCGCCTGACAGCTCCGGCCGCTGACACAACTGCCGCAGCGTGTCCCGAATTCCTGCGGCGGCGCGAAGCACACGGCTTTCCTCCGTCCCTGAAACCGTAACGGTGAACAGCGCCGCAAAGGGCGGATAGCGCCGCAGGCGGCGCATCCGAATTTCGCCTGTGTAAAAGGCGTCATAGTCCTGCCGCGCTGCGCACTGAATCACATCGTTTTCCGGCGTGTAGGTCTGAATCACAGCCCGTCCCGCCTTATTTCCCCGGCCTGCCCGGCCCACTACCTGCGTCAGCAGACTGAATGTCCGCTCCGCCGCCCGGTAATTATCCACATATAGAGAAATATCCGCCGAAAGCACGCCCACCAGTGTCACATTCTCAAAATCCAGTCCCTTTGCAACCATCTGCGTTCCAAGTAAAATCGGAACGCGCTCCTGTTCAAAGGTCCGTAAAATCGCCTCATGTCCGCCGGCCGTGGTATCTGCGTCCATCCGCAAAATCCCGGCTTCCGGGAACAGCTCCCGCAGTTCCTCCTCTACCTTCTGCGTACCGGCGCCAATATGCTTCATCCGCCCGCCGCATTCCGGACAGGTTTCCGTTTCCGGTTGCGAGTGGCCGCAGTAGTGGCACATCAAACGGCCATTGGCCGAGTGGTACGTCATGGCAACGCTGCACCGCGGACACTGCGGTACATAGCCGCATTCACCGCAAAGTAGGTAGCGGCTGTTGCCCCGGCGGTTTAAAAACAGAATACTCTGCTCTCCGGCCGCCAGATTTTTTTCCAGCTCCAGCCGCAGCGGCTCACTGATCATACCGGGATTTCCGGCTCGAATCTCCTGCCGCATATCCGCGATGCGGACCTCCGGCAAAGCGCCCTCGTTGTAGCGTCTGCGAAGCAACGCCTTTTGGTAAATACCCCTCTCCGCCGCAAAAGCGGTTTCCACCGTGGGCGTAGCGGAGCCTAACACGAGAGCGGCGTTTTCCCGGGCGCAAAGATATTTTGCAATATCCCGGGCGTGGTAGCAGGGACTGTTTTCCGCCCGGTAGCTCCCCTCCTGCTCCTCATCCATGATGATAAGGCCCGGATTTTTCAGGGGAGCAAAAATCGCGGAGCGTGTCCCCAAAACTACCTCGACCTCGCCACGGCGAATACGCTTCCATTGGTCATAGCGCTCCGTCATCCGCAAGGAGCTGTGAAGCATTACCACTTTATTGCCGAAGTAGGAGGTGAATTTTCGCATCATCTGAGGCGTCAGAACAATCTCCGGCACCAGAACAATAGCGGTCTTCCCCATTGTCAATGTTTCCTGCACCAGCCGCAGATAAACCTCCGTTTTTCCGCTGCCCGTTACGCCCTGCAAAAGCGTCACAGACGGTTTCCCTGAGCGGATGCGCTTCCAAATATCGGAAAATGCCCGCTCCTGCTCCTCGTTGAGCCGGATGGGCTTTCCCGGCTCCACCTCACCCACCTCCGGCACGCGCAATTCCTCTTCCTCGGAAAATGCGATCAGCCCCGCTTTTTCCATGGCCTTCAGCGTCCGTTGGGATGCGCCGGTATAGTAGCATATCTCGGCGGCGGCAGTCCGTCCGGCCGTTGCCAGCAGACAAACTACCTCGTACCGCGCGGGCGCGGAGCGGCGCTTCGGTTCCGTCAGCGCAAGGGCATCTGCCGCATCGACTGCCAACTCTACCATACGGTGAGATTTATCGGCAATTTTCCGCTTGGCGCCCATTTCGCAGATAAGAATACCGGCCTTTTTCATAGCCTTCAGTGGCTTGTCCACCCGCTCCCCCAGCGCTTCCCGCAGAAGATTTATCTCGGCCCGCCCCTTGTTTTTCTCTAACTGGTCCAGCACCAGTCCGGCGTCCGGGATGCTCCGGCTCGCCTCCCATGCCGCGTCAAGGGGCATAGCCAGCGACCAGACCTCCCGAAAGCCATACCAGAGTCCGGCAGGAAGAATTGTCCGCACCGCTTCAAACATTGTGCAGAAATAGCGGCTCCGCATCCAGAGCGCCAAATCAATTCCGGCCCGGTCCAGCACCGGCGCCGCGTCAAGCACACTGCGAAGCGCTTTGATCCCTGGCAGCTTCGGCCCGCTGCTCCGGGTCAGAATCAGTCCCTCACTCTCCCGGTTTCCCCGGCCAAAAGGCACCATAACCCGCACACCGGGGGCCGCGCTCTCCGCAAGCGCCTCCGGGACCAGATAATCGTAGGGCTTATCAATGGAATAGGGCGCGGCGCTGACCGCGACCTTTACAATGTCAGCAGTCTCCATGCCTCGCCCTCCCCCGATCAGCCTTTTCAGTTATCAACAGAGATCGTCAGATCCATGTCGCCGGCATCGATCTTGCCGTCGGCAACCTCATGAATCGCCAGCGTCACGGGCTTTTCATCCAACTGAATACCGGCCTCATCGGCGTCATCGGCGATCTGGCGGGCGCGGCGCGCCACCACGTTGACCAGCATATAGCGATTGGGAACGTGACTGTTGAGCTTGCTCATAGCGGGATACAGCATCATAATAATCTACTTCCTATCTGCCGCTGTGCGGCGTTTTTTTATCAGTCAAAGGAGTGTTATTCGCCTAAAATGGCCATTCGCTCCTTGGGCTTGCAGTGTTCGGCGGTGATAATGGCGTCCAGCTCCCGGACAGCCTCCTCTACCGTATCATTGATGACAAAGTAATCATAGGTGTTGGCAGTCTGAAACTCCACCTTTGCCCGAAGCAGGCGCTTCTGAACCTTGTCGGGGTCATCGGTTCCCCGGTCCTTCAGGCGGCGCTCCAATTCCTTCCAGCTCGGCGGTGCGATAAAGATACGCACGGTATCCGGCCGCTTGCTTGTAACCTGCAGTGCGCCCTGCACCTCGATATCCAAAATCACATCCCGGCCGTTTTCCATGGCCTGATCTACAAAGCGCTTGGGTGTGCCGTAAAAGTTGCCTACATACTCGGCATACTCCAAAAACTGATCCATGGCAATCCATTTGCGGAAGGAGTCCACATCCATAAAGTGATAGTGGATTCCGTCCAGCTCCCCCGGCCGCGGTGAACGGGTCGTTGCGGACACGGAAAAATACAGGTCGGGCCGCTTTTCCAGCAGAGCCTTCAGTACCGTGCTCTTACCCACGCCGGAAGGGCCGGACACAATGAATGTCTTCCCTTTTGTTGTCATACCTCTCCCTCTTGTTCCTTCGGGCTGAACCGCTCGGGCGGCAGCGCCGATAATATTACATGGTCGCTGTCCATAATGAATATGGAAGCGGTCTTGCGCCCATAGGTCGCGTCAATGAGCATTCCGCGCTCCCGGCTCTCCTGCACCATCCGCTTGATGGGTGCCGAATCCGGACTGACAATGGCTACCAGCCGCTCCTGAGACACTAAATTTCCAAAGCCGATATTGATGAGTTTCATGGCTTACTCCACATTCTGGACCTGCTCGCGCATCTTCTCCACCTCTGCCTTCAGTGCCACCACAACCTGTGCAATGGACACATCACAGCACTTGGAGCCAATGGTATTGGATTCCCGGTTCACCTCTTGAATAAGGAAATCCATTTTCCGGCCCATCGGCTCATCGGAGAGCAGCATAGTCCGAAGCTGGGCCACATGGCTGCGAAGACGCACCGTTTCCTCATCCACGGCAACCTTGTCGGCATAGATAGCAGCCTCCTGCAAAATACGCTGCGGGTCAATGGCCGTGCTTTGCAGAACCTCCTCCATCCGGGCGGTCAGCTTTGCCCGGTACTCAGCAACCGTTTCAGGGGAACGTTTTTCCACCTGACCGGTATAGGTCTCAATATAGCTCAGCCGGTTGCCGATATCCTCAGCCAGCTTCCGGCCCTCCACGGCCCGCATTTCGTTATACGCCTTCAACGCTTCGTCCGCTACAGCGCAAAGGTCGGCAGACACTGCTTCCAAATCCTCGTCTGCCTTGGTAACGGTCAGTACCTCCGGGAACCGGGATAACTGCTCCGGCGTGACATGGTAATCGGCTGTGCCGCAGACCCCGGCAAGCTCGCTGAAGGCGGCGGCATACTGCGCCGCCAGCTCCCGGTTCACCGTGACCTTGGCCACATCCGCCGCGGAGGCATCCACCGTAATGTACACATCCACCTTGCCCCGGGAAATTGCCCGCTGTACGCACTGCTTGACAGCGTCCTCCGCAAAGCTGTACATCCGGGGCATCTTCACGGTACAGTCCAGATAACGGTTATTGACGGAGCGGACCTCCACGGTGATATCCCGCTTGTTCCGCACTTCTCTCGCCCGACCATAGCCGGTCATGCTTTTGATCATGCTGATTCCTCCTATTTTACGGGGAAACGCCTTCCGCAAACGGTCATTCTTCCCTGTCAGAGCACGTTTCCGCCGGTTTTACACGTTATTTATCAGCAGTAGCAGCAGATTGGCACACTGCCGCTGCAAAGTGACCACAGGCAGCACATAGGCAGGCACAGATTACTGCCGCACAGGTCCGTCCCAAAAGTGGTTCCGCCTGGCGTGTAAGCCTGTCGGGGGCCGTTTTCCATGTAGTCCAATGCCTGACGGTACTCCGCGTTGCCCGGGTCCATCTGGCAGGCGGTCTGGTAATAGCGCTTTGCCTCGTCCATCCAGCCCCGGCGATAACAGACAGCACCCTTAAGGAAATTCCACTCGGCGTTGTGGTCACTGTAATTTGCCAGCAGCACCTCTGCCCGGTTCAAATCGCCGAGCTGAATTGCGTAGCGCACCTGCTGCAAAACCGTGGCGCTGCCGGAATAGCTCTGTCCGCCGTACCCATAGCCGCCATAGCCGCTCTGCTGCGTGCTCCCGGCAGACCGTCCCCGCCCGCTGCGCTCCTTGGTGATCTCCTCGTAGGCGGCGTTGATCTCCTTCATTTTCTCCTGTGCCAGATCCGCCAAGGGACTGTCATGGTAGTTATCGGGATGATATTTCCGGGCCAGATCCCGGTATGCCTTTTTGATCTCCTCATCGGTTGCGGTTCTGGATACGCCCAAAACCTGATATGGATCGTTCATTTAGCTTCCTCAATCTCTCTGATATTTTTCCGGTGGAATGTACCGTCCAGAACAGCCCGTCCCACCTGAAAGAGTCCCTGATAAAACGTGACCTGCAAAATCGGCGCCCATACGCCGAAATCCCACAGTTCAAAGGCCGCCGCCATCTGATGAATCGAATGGTCCAACGTCAGCGCAAATTCGCGGCGGCTCTCCGGCGTCCAAACGCCATCGGAGAGGCCATAGCGCAGGCTCACCGGATTGTAGCCGCCCTCGGCAATGTCCTTTTTCATGTCATCTGCGGCGTCAATGAGATAAACCCAGCGGCCAAGATGATATAAAAGCTGTTCCAATATTCGCCGCCGCACCGGGTCGGTCACCTCTCCCGCCGCGTGGGACAGCAGCACGGCAAAGCTGTCCGCCGCCCTGTCCATAGAGGGGTCATTCTCCTGCTCCAGCTCGCTCAAAATCCCAAGCTGCCGGCAAACGGCATCATCAAAGTCCGGCCGCAGCGCGGCAGCCTTTCGGTAAGCGTGCTCCAAAAGCCACGCCCCGGCCCGATACTTCAGGCCGGAGACCAAGCCGTGATCCGCAATTCCGTCCCGCAGCTGCCAATAGGCAAGAATCACGCTTTCATCCGCCGCCAGCTCCATGGCCGCGTCCGGTTCCAGATGCGCCCGCTTTTTCAGTGGGCTTGTATAGCACCGGGCCTCGGAGCGTCGGCCCTCCTCCCCGGAGGACAGCAAAATGGCAAGGTAGGTAAAATCATAATTCAGGATGAACCGGGCCGCCTGCCCGTACCGCCGGGAGAGGGTATGGCAAAGTCCGCAGTACATCCGCCGGAACCGTTCCAGTTCCTCCTGCGGCAGCGCATTCACCGGCGGCCTTACATACCCGAACATTAAAATACCCGCACGATGGTAAAGGATAGACCGCCCCGGGCCTTCACCCGGCGATCATACCACACGGCCAGCAAAACACCCAGTACGGCGCCGGCAACAGCCACGGTATACTGCACAGCCACGCTGGGCGTCAGCGCCAGCGTGATAAGGTATCCGGCCAGAAACAGTACCACCGGGATGAGGTAAACAAAGCTGACGATCTTGAGCATTTTTTTCGTGTCGCTCTCCACCACCACCTTCTGTCCCGGCTGTGCCCCCACCGTGTTCAGCGCTTTCGCGTAAACAGAAACGCCGCTGACGCCGCAACCGGCGCACTCCTCGCAGTCATGGCCGCAGGCAGACTTCCGGGGCACGGAGATCTCCGCATGGGTATCGTCAAGGATTTTTTCTACTGTTGCAATTTGTGTCATGATATCGCTCCTAAATGATGCGCGCTCCGCTGCGGCATATTGCCTGTCCGAAGCGGCGGAATGAAACATTTTCTCAGCTCTGAGCCTCGGGGATGCGGACCTGCACCTGATATGTCCCGGAAACACCGACAGAGGTTCCATCTCCCACCTTAACGCTGGCCGGCACCATGTAGGTCCCGGACGCCACCGCATAATCGCTGAGGTCAGCCGTAACAATCACATCCTCAGACGAGACCTGATGAAGCGCCTCCGCAGTGCCGAATATCTGCACCAAAAGCTCCGAGGTCAGAACCTCTACGTCCCGGCCGGACGGTACGTTTTCCAGTTGAATCCGCGTAGCGGTCAATGTCTGAGTCACTCTGTCGGGATAGCCAATCTCCAGCGTGGCACGGGTCACACCACTGAGGTTTTCACAGCCATCCGGCACCAGAATAGCATAGCTGTGGCTTGTATTCTCCGTAGTCACGCTCAAAAGGTCAAAGCTGTCCAGCACGATGGAATCCATACCGTTAAGCACTGTGGCGTCACCGGAAACCATAATGCTGTCCGGCTTGATGGCATAGACCATATCCTTCAGCAGCGCACCGGGGGCCTCCTGAAAATCTACCGTCAGCTTCAGCTCTTTCGTGACATACACCGGCAGCGTGGCTTGAATCTGCCCTGCCTCGGTGTGAATCGAGGACTTGTCAATGACCTGCCCGTTTTCATCATATAGCTGATACTCCAGCTCGGAGGTCACAGTCTCCTTGGCGTTCTTGCCGATGTCAAAGATCACCTTGGCATAGCTGACTGCCTCGATATCCGCCTCCTGTCCACGGAGCTGGATGATGGTCTGGGATAGCTGCACCTTTCCAGCGGAATAACCCTCCGCCACATTGCCGGTCAGCTCACAGCGGAGCTCTACCTCCTTATGGCTCAGCTCACAGATATTCACAGTGGCGACATAAATGCTCTGCTTGTCAATGGCGGTATTGGACTGGTTGAACCCCCGGTCCGTATAGGAGGGTGTGATATTCACCGTCTGCACACCGGCGGAGGTAATGCCGGATAGGTCTGCCGTTACCCGCACCTTGGAGCGGTCCAGCTGCACAATATGCCGCCGGGTGCCCCGATAGGTGATATCCACCGTTGTGCTGGTGCCGCTGTCATCTCCCTCCACCAGCATCAGTCCGTTATCGGCTAAGGTCGCCTCTCCGGTATACTCGATGGGAATATCCCATACCGTCTGAAACACGATTCGGCCGCTGGACTCATCCACATAATACCAGATACCGGCCGCCACGATAATAGAGAGCAGCAAATAGAAAATATTCCGCAATCTCTGGTCCTTATTCATCATCGTCCGCACCTCCGTTCTTTCTGGGCTTCAGGAGATTCAGCAGATTCAACAGATTGAATTTCGGCTTGTCCGCATCGTCCTCCTCCCGCGGAAGCAGCTCGTTCCGCAGGAGGTTCTCCAGAGTTTCCGGTTTAAGGTGCCGCTTCAGCATTCCGCCGATGGCCACGGAGATTGAACCGGTCTCCTCAGAGACAATGACCACCACGGCATCGGAGTTTTCGCTCATGCCGATACCCGCCCGGTGGCGCATTCCAAGGTCACGGGACAGATTTACATTCTTGCTCAGCGGCAGCATACACCCCGCGCCCAGCACCCGTCCGTGGCGCACGATCACAGCGCCGTCATGCATGGGGGCCTTTACGAAGAAAATATTCTTCAGCAGCTCGCCGGATACCGCCGCATCCAGCACCGTGCCGCTGCGGACCATATCATCCAGCTGCATTTCCCGCTCAAAAACGATCAATGCGCCGGTGCGAGTCTGTGACATTTCCGTACAGGCCAGCACCGTCTGACTGATGGCCTGCTCCACCGCGCCCACAGTCTCCTCATGAATAAATAGCGCCGTGAAGCGGCGGCTGCCCACCTGCTCCAGAACCCGCCGAATCTCCGGCTGAAAGAGGACGATCAGCGCCAGCAGGCCCAAATTCGCCATGCTCCGCATGATATAGTTGATGCCATTCAGGTGCAGGGCGGAGGAAACCACCAGAGCCGCCAGAAAAATCATCAGGCCCTTTACAAGACTGGCCGCCTTTGTACTCTGCACCAGTGTGAATATCTTATACAGGATGAACGCCATAAGGGCAATATCCAGTATATCCGATATCTCAATGGACAGCAGATACCGAAGAATCCACCCGCTGACCTCAGCAAATCTTACTTCCATTTCGCATCCTCACCTCTTTATAAGGCATTCGTATTTTACATTATAGAGAAAATCCCTGTAAAATTCAAGGAAAACCGTTAAAAATTCACGTTCCGTTCAGAATTTATTTTTTGATTGCCTCCCGCAGTGCGTAATACAGCCCTTCGCAGTCCCCCGGTGCGTTGAAGGCCGAAAAGCTGACGCGGACAGTCCCGGTATTCAGTGTCCCGGCGCTGCGGTGAGCCAGCGGCGCACAGTGAAGCCCTGCCCGAACGGCGATTCCCCGCTCTGCCAGCGCTTCTCCGATCAGCTCCGGGTCCCTGCCCCTAACGCGGAAAGACAAAACGCCTGCCTGCTGCTTTCCCTCCGGCGCGGCAAAGACCTCCACCGCAGGCAGCGTCCGCAGCAGCTCCGCCGTGCGCCGGGTCAGCATTTGCTCGTGACGGAGAATCCTATCCGTTCCCCGGCGGCGGACGAACCGTACCCCCGCCAGCAGCCCGGCAATTCCCGGCATATTGTGGGTCCCCGCCTCCAGCCGGTCCGGCAGGAAATCCGGCATCTCCTGACTGAGCGAAATGCTGCCGGTGCCGCCCTCCAACAGCGCTGCGGGCAATCCGTCTCCGCCGCACAGCAGTATGCCGGTGCCTTGCGGGCCATAAAGTCCCTTGTGCCCCGGCATGGCGATGAACGCCGCTCCCAAACGCTCCATGTCCAGCGGCAGAATCCCGGCGGACTGGGAGGCATCCACGATCAGCGGTACACCCCTGTCACGGCACAGCTCCGCTACAGCCTCAATGGGCTGGATGCAGCCGAACACGTTGGATACATGATTGCAGATCACCGCGTCGATGCCCGGAACGATCAATCTCTCAAAGGCCGCCACCGCCGTCTCGCGGTCAAAGGGCGGCGCATCCGCCGCGGATATATCGGCTCCCAGCGCCGCCAGCGGCCGTGTCACGGCGTTGTGCTCATAGCCGGAGACCACCACCCGCCCGCCGCGGGGAACGAGGCTCTTGATGGCAATATTCAGCCCGTGCGTTGCGTTTGTAGTGAATACTACCCGTTCCGGTTCCTTCATGTTAAATAGCGCCGCCAGCTCCGAGCGGCACTGAAACGCCGTATCTGCCGCCCGCATGGCCAGTGGATGTCCGCCCCGCCCCGGCGAGCTCATGGTGGAAAGCGCTTCCGTCATTGCCCGGGCTACGGTGGGCGGCTTTTGGAAGGTTGTGGCCGCACTGTCCAGATAGATCACAGGCTCACCTCCTGAAAGTCCCCGCCCCGCTGCAAATAAATACGCAGCGGACCAAGCCCCGCTCGCCGCAGCGCCGGCAGTGCCGCCGCCAGATCGTTGGGTCTGATTCGCACCAGATAGGCGCAGCCCAAATCCGTCAGGTCTCTTGGCGCCCGGAAAATCTGACTGCGAATTCCGATACGGTTCAAAACCGACTGCATCCGCTGTGCGTAGGTCACGGAGCGGGCAAGAATCAAATCATATTCCACAGTTGCTCCTCCTCTCCTTGCTGGATGACAGTGTGGAAAAAAGGAGACGTACCGAATGTACGTCTCCTTGCAATATATGCACCTGTGCGGCTATTTGATTATTTCCAGCAGCGCCACGGCGTGCGCCGCCATGCCGGAACCGTCCCCGGTAAAGCCGAGGCCCTCCTCCGTAGTGGCCTTTACATTCACCTGCTCCGGGTCGATATTCAACGCCGCTGCCAGATTTTCCGCCATCCGTTCACGGTAGGGGCCGACCTTTGGTGCCTGCGCCAGCAACGTCGCGTCAATATTCACCACGGCAAAGCCGCGCTTCGCCAGCAGCCGTCCTACCTCCGCCAGCAGCTTCAGACTGGAAATACCGGCGTAGGCCGGGTCCGTATCCGGGAACAGCTTGCCGATGTCCCCCAGCCGGGCAGCCCCCGTCAGAGCGTCCATCACGGCGTGGACCAGTACATCCGCGTCAGAATGCCCCAGCAGCCCCTTTTCATAGGGTATGTCCACACCGCCCAAAATCAGTTTCCGTCCCTCTGTCAGCCGGTGAACATCATAGCCATGTCCGATTCGCAGCTTTGTCATGCCCGCGCCTCCCGCTCTGTCAAAATGGCCTCCGCTACCGTCAGGTCAATGGGGGTGGTAATCTTCATGTTCTCCTCGTCGCCCTCTACCAGATAAACAACCTTCCCCATTTGTTCCACAGCGGAGCAGTCATCGGTCACGGGCACATTGTTCTCCAGTGCCGACTGCAGCGCCGCCTTTAAAAGCTCCGCTTCAAAGACCTGCGGCGTTTGCACCGCCCGCAGCGTACTGCGGTCCGGGGTCTCCAGCACCGCTCCATCCGCCGCTGCTACCTTGACCGTATCCTTCACCGGCACTGCCGGGGCCGCAGCGCCGCATTTTGCGGCGGCGGCCACTACCCGGTCGATCAGCTCCGGCGTTACCAGGGGCCGCGCACCGTCCTGCACTGCTAAAAGTCGAATATCCGGCGAGGTCTCCAACGCCGCCAGTAGAACGGAGTGGCACCGGCTCTCTCCGCCCCGTACCACCTTTTTGCATTTTGTAATGCCGTAGGTCTTGCAAAGCGCGGAGATCTCCACCAGCGCGTCCTCCCGGACAGCAATCACGATCTCGTCGATCGACTCCGCCCTCTGAAGCGCTGTCAGTGTCCGAATCAGGACCGGCACCCCATCCAGAAATTCCATCAGCTTATCCACGCCGCCCATGCGGCTTGAGCTGCCCGCCGCCGCCACAATGGCGGCACAGATCGGACGGTTCGCCTCTCGTATTTTCCGAAACAGGGAACGCATGGCCCCTTCACCCCTTTTTATCCTTATTCTTGAGCAATCGCATCATCAGCAGAAGCACAGCAACCGCCCCTGCCGTAAAAAGCCCCTGAAATATCAAGGGCTGATACCAAGGCGCCGGCTGCATGGCATACAGCTCCGGGCGGGCCTTGAAATCAAAATACCGATAAATACCGCTTCCCAGCAAAACGCCGATGCTGCATCCCAAAAGAATTTTTAAAGTCCGATACCACCGCTTCACTTCAGCAGCTCCTCAAACTGTTCCTCTGTCAGTACGGGAACGCCCAGCTTCTGTGCCCGGGTCAGCTTGCTGCCGGCGGCCTCTCCCGCTACCACGTAGGTGGTTTTCTTCGACACGGAGCCGCTGGCCTTGCCGCCCCGGAGAGCGATCTCGGCCTCGGCAGTCTTGCGGTCAAGGCGGGACAGCGTACCGGTGAGGACAAACGTCATACCCGCAAAGCGGTCATCCACCTTCTGCACTGTGCTCTCCATATTGACGCCCGCGGCCTTCAGCCTTGCGATGAGGTCCTTGGCCTGCGGTTGGTTCAAATAGCTCACAATGCACCTGGCCGTAATTTCGCCCACATCCGGAATCGCGGTCAGCTCCTCCACGGAGGCAGCGCACAGCGCGTCCAGTGAGCCAAAGTGCTGCGCCAGAACGGCGGCGGCCTTTTCTCCCACCTGCCGGATACCAAGGCCGTAAATAAGCTTGCCGAGGTCATTGGCCTTGGACTTCTCAATGGCCCGAATCAGATTTTCAGCGGACTTGACCCCCATGCGGTCCAGTTGTGCCACCTCCTGCGCGTGAAGCTCATAGAGGTCCGCCACATTGGCGATCAGTCCCTTTTCCAACAGCTGCGCCACCACGGCGGGGCCGAGGCCCTCGATGTCCATGGCATCCCGCCCCGCAAAATGGGTGATATTCCGCTGAAGCTGCGCCGGACATTCCGCGCCGGTGCAGCGAACGGCGGCTCCGTCCTCGTCCCGCGCCACCGGCGCACCGCACACCGGGCAGGTTTCCGGCAGCAGATAGGGCTTTGTCCCCTCCGGGCGCTTCGCCGTGTCCACGGACAAAATCTCCGGAATGATCTCACCCGCTTTCTGCACCAAAACCGTATCGCCGATTCGGATATCCTTTTCCGTGATGAAATCCTGATTGTGAAGGGTGGCATTGGTCACGGTGGTGCCCGCCAGACGCACCGGGGTCAGCACCGCCTTGGGTGTCAGCACACCGGTGCGGCCCACCTGCACCACAATATCCGTCACCGTGGCGTACTTCTTCTCCGGCGGATACTTATACGCCACTGCCCACTTGGGAAATTTCGCCGTGGAGCCAAGAACTGTGCGGTCCAACAGGCTATTCACCTTGACAACCGCACCGTCAATATCAAAGGGGTAATCCATCCGCTTATCATTGATGCGGAAAATCTCCGCCTGAATGTCCGACGTCCCGCACAGCGTTTTGTGGGGAATGACCTTGAAGCGCTGAGCGGCCAGATAGTCAATGGTCTCCGCGTGGGACACGAACTCCCGGCCCTCCGCCAACTGCAAATTGAATACCGCAATATCCAACTGCCGCTGGGCGCAGATCTTCGGGTCAAGCTGCCGCAGAGAGCCGGCGGCGGCGTTTCGGGGATTGGCCATCAGGGGCTTTCCCTCCAGCTCCCGTTTGGCGTTGATGGTCTCAAACACAGAGCGGGCCATATACACCTCGCCCCGGACAATAAGCCGGGGCAGCTTTTCCGGCAGCGTCATGGGAATAGAGCGGATAGTCCGGAGATTCTCCGTCACATCCTCGCCCACCCGGCCATCGCCCCGGGTAGCGCCACGGACAAACACACCGTCCCGGTATTCCAGCGCCACGGACAATCCGTCCACCTTTGGCTCCACGGAATATTCCGCGTTGGGCCCCAGCGCCTCCTCCATCCGCTCGCAGAAAGACGCGACCTCCGCCTCGTTGAATACATCCTGTAAGCTCTCCAGCGGTACCTCATGGGTGTAGGGCTGGAAGGAATCCAGAATTTTGCCGCCTACCCGTTGGGTGGGAGAATCCGGCGTGATCTCCTCCGGGTGCGCCGCCTCCAGATCCTCCAGCCGACGGTTCAAACGGTCATATTCATAATCCGGAATCACCGGCGCGTCTAAAACATAATAAAGATACCCCTGTTCCGTAAGATAGGCCCGCAGAAAGGCCAGTTCGTCCTTGTAATCGGCAAACTCCGTGCGAAATTCCATGGAGCGTCCTCCTTAGTCTTTGTTGAGTATGTAATCCTTGGCATCGTCTTCGTAAACATCGGGCGTTGTGGAAAAATAGGTATAGGTCTCCGGCACCGCACCCACGATCACCGTCTCCGCCACCGTGATCTCATTGGAAACCTGGGTCACGGTGGAATAGCCCGGCAGCAGAATGCTGACGTATACATCGATTCTTAGAATGATGCGGTGCTTCGTCTGGTTGATACCGGCGGACTCGAACTGATTTTCAAACCGGGCGGACGAGGACCCCACCGACTCCATCCGCACGGAAATGCGCGGCCCACGGCCCGCCAGCAGCGGCGAGCCGGTGAGGCTCCCCAGCGGAACGGACAGCTCTCGAGCAGATACCTGATCGATACGGCCGAGAATCAGCTCCAATATCTGCGCCTGTAAGCGGTTGAACGCCGCCATATTGCTGCGGACCATGGTAATGCGGCCCTCGTTGTCCTTTTCGTAGCGCACCAACTCCTCATAGGCGATCTGGCCGCTGTCGATGGCCTCGTTCACCGCCTGATAGACAATGCGGTTCACGGCGTTGGAGACCCGGGTGGTGGCAAGGCTTCCCAGCAGGGGCCGCAGCTGCGCCCCCGCATAAAGAAGGAAAGCCAGCAGACCGGACACCGCCAGAAAAATCAGCGCCTTACGCACCTGCCGCCGGTCCGGCCCACGGTGGTAATAGAAAAAGCCCGGTCCCACTGCCCCACCCCCATACGCTTTTTTTCAGCGTATGCGGGAGAGGCTGTCTTTTATTTCAGCTCGTTGACAATGGCCTTGAACACCTGTCCCCGCTCCATGAAGTTTGCAAAGCGGTCAAAGGAGGTGCTGGCCGGGGACAAAATCACCACGTCCCCCGGCTGGGAGCGCGCATCCGCAATGAACACCGCCTCGTGGTAGTCCGCTACATCCAGAATTTCCAAGCCCTTGTAGTTTTCCGCCTGCTCCACGGCCTCCCGGATGACGCCCGCCGTTTTGCCGCACAGCAGCAGCAGCTTCACACGGTCATTCACCACAGGCCCAAGGGGCGCATAGCTGATGCCCTTATCCTTGCCGCCGGCAATGAGGATGACCTTTTCCGGGAAGGAGTTCAGGCCCGCGATGGTACGGCTTGGACTGGAGGCAATAGAGTCATTATACCACCGCACGCCGTCCCGGGTGCGAATCAGCTCAATGCGGTGCTCCACGCCGCCGAAAGTCTTTGCGATCTCCCGCATGGTCTCGTAGCGCACCTGTCCCCGCACGGCGGCAAAGGCCGCCATATAGTTTTCAACATTGTGCACGCCGGGCAGCAGAATATCCTTTGTCTCCATGATGGGCGTTACACGCCCATCCGCCGCCTCGTAGATCACGCCGTTTTCGCAGAAAACGCCGTTGTCCACCCGCTTCCTCCGGGAGAACCAGCGAACCTCCCCCACGGCCTTCGCCGCCTGCGTCACGCTGTCCGCGTTATCGGCGTTAAATACGGCAATATCCTTTGGTGACTGGTGTGTAAAGATATTTGCCTTTGCATCAATATATTCCTGATAGTCCTTGTGAACATCCAGATGATTAGGCGCCAAATTCGTTGTCACAGCGATATGAGGGCTTTTCTGCATGGTCATGAGCTGGAACGAACTCAGTTCCAGCACCGCCGCGTCCTCCGGCGCCATTTCCGGCGTATCGCACAGCAGCGGGTGGCCGATGTTGCCTCCCACATGAACAATTTTCCCCTCCGCCGCCAGCAGCTTGGAGATAATGGTTGTGGTGGTAGTCTTTCCATCGGAGCCGGTCACGGCCAGAATCGGGCAGGGGCAGACCTCAAAAAACGCCTCCATTTCCGAGGTGATGACGCTGCCCCTTGCCGCGGCGGCGGCCAGCTCCGGCACATCCGGCCGCAGGCCCGGGGTGCGGAAGATGACATCCTCGTGAATGTCCTTCAGATAATCCTCCCCCAGCTTCAGCTTGCAGCCCTGCGCGGCCAGTTCTGCGCCCAACTCGCCCAAACTCTCCTTTTTATCCCGGGCGGTCACGGCCACGCCCTTTTCCAGCAGCTTTTCGATGAGGGGCCGGTTAGATACGCCGATGCCGATGACACTCACCGTTTTCCCCCGCAGCGCGGTCAAATATGCTTCAAAATCCATATAACGCTCCTAATTTCATGACAGCTCTCAATAAAAGCGAACCGCCACACTTAATATACAACGTAAATCAAACTAATTACCAAGCAAAAGCACACAATCCGGATGCTCGATGCTGCCTTCATTACATTCGTAATAAATTTGATATCCTCTGCCAGCAGCATAGTGAGATACTTCAAAACGCCCTGCTTCCAATTCAATTATCTGGCCATCTAATTTAAACTCTGTACGTCCTGTTCCAATATAGCCTACTTGATCTATTCCTTTTCCTTCTTCACGAATTGTTCCTGTCATTTGCTCTAATTGCAGTTGTGCGTAATAAGAGCGTAAATTCGCCCAATCCGTTGCCACCCGCGACTTGTGCAGGCTGCTGCTGAAAACCGGGATGGCTACCGCGATCAAAACCGCGATCACCGCCACTACAATGAGCATTTCCATCAGAGTAAAGCCCTGCTTACGTCTTTCGTTGCTGTTCCGGGACATGGTGCTTCTCATTCCTTTCGCCTGTCAAAGTTTCATCAGTATTTTATATCATATTTCCTTTAAAAGTACAACCGCCGAATTTTCGCTTCGGGCCTTTTTTCGGAAAATTTCTTCTCCGCCGCCCGCTGCGGCCTCTGACGATTCCTGACTTTTCGCTTATCCTCGACTTCCCGCACTTGACAAGCACTCATATTTCCGATATAGTAAAAATAGTTTGCAAAACTATTTTTAAAGGAGCAACAAACCATGTTGAATCTTGTCAGCGACAGCAGCTGTGATCTGATCTCCGGGGAACTCAATTCCCCTTACGCCCGTCTGACGGTAGCGCCCATGTGCCTGCACGTCGGCGGTCAGGATTATCTGGATACGCCGGAGCTGGATATTCCGGCATTGCTGAGCAAGCTGGCCCATCACCGTTCCTCTTCCGCCTGTCC
>ERZ856578.633-NODE-633-length-71976-cov-5.827550_pt1 | contig 71976 bp, 57 predicted proteins | sample MGYA00514384_ERZ856578 | MGnify/ENA primary metagenome ERZ856578 (study PRJEB29103, sample SAMN06111958) | human gut metagenome | biome: human gut; feature: ankylosing spondylitis patient; material: healthy_person | host: Homo sapiens | place: China:Hangzhou... | reverse complement strand
TGAACAAAACGAGTATTACCCGGAGTTGATAATCTAAGCATGATTTCGCCTAATGTAACGACTTTCTTTCCCATAATTCTATGTTTTAATGAAATAAGTAATTAATATTATTAAGTTTCAATTTATCATTATAAGCCCATTTTGCAGCTTAACACACTGATACTATGTTATATATACAAACAACAAATGTACGCCACATAGCTTTCGTGTGCGGGCACAAAGATACAACAATTTTCGTAATTACAAAAATTGTTATATATTTGTGTCGAAAATATTAATATTATTATTGTGTACGAGCACAATATTGATTTACGATTTGACTGTTTACGATTTACGATTGATAAAACTTCGTTCATTCAACCATAAGTCTGATGTCTTTTCAATCGTAAATCGCAAACAGTCAAATCGTAAATATGAATAAGTTGCCTGATAGAATCAGAATCAAAGATATCGCCCGTCTGGCCGATGTATCAGTAGGAACAGTAGACCGCGTCATTCATGGACGCAGCGGAGTTTCCGAATCAAGCCGGAAACGCGTTGAAGAGATCCTAAAACAGTTGGACTATCAGCCCAATATGTATGCAAGTGCATTAGCTTCCAATAAAAAGTATTCTTTTGCGTGTCTCCTCCCTCAACATTTAGAGGGGGAATACTGGACAGATGTAGAAAAAGGTATCAGTAAGGCACTCAGTACTTATTCGGATTTCAATACCACGGTAAAAACCACCTATTATGATCCTTATGATTACCAGTCATTCGTTAATGCAAGTGACGCTATTATAGCACAGCATCCGGATGGAGTGATGGTAGCACCTACCGTACGCGAATATACCCGGATTTTCACCGGACAATTAGCAGAACTGGATATACCTTATATATATATAGACTCAAATATTAAGGATATTCCCCCACTGGCTTTCTTCGGACAAAACTCACGCCAAAGCGGATACTTTGCTGCACGCATGCTGATGCTACTGGCAGGAAACGAAAAAGAGATCGTCATCTTCCGCAAAATACATGAAGGTATCGTAGGGTCCAATCAGCAGGAGAACAGAGAAAAAGGATTCAGACAATATATGAAAGAACATCACCCTGCATGCAATATATTAGAACTGGACCTTCATGCCGAACGTAATGATGAAGATGCTCTCATGTTGGACAACTTCTTCCGGGAACATCCTACGGTGCGCAACGGAATCACATTCAACTCGAAAGTGTACATCGTTGGAGAATATCTGCAAACCCGGGAAAAGAATAATTTCAATCTGATCGGTTATGACCTTTTGGAACGAAATGTAGCCTGTCTGAAACAAGGAAGCGTATATTTCCTTATAGCACAGCAACCGGAACTACAAGGATACAACGGCATCAAGGCATTATGCGATCATCTTATTTTCAAAAAAGAGGTAAATTGCATTAACTATATGCCTATTGATCTGTTAACAGTAGAAACAATTGACTATTACAGCAATAAATAAAAAAAGGTTCTTCAATCGTAAAAACAGTAAATATAAATAAGCATCATGGAAACAAAGTATCTAAAAATCAATCCAGCTGACAACGTAGCCGTAGCTATCGTTAATCTACCCGCAGGAGAAAAACTTTCAGTAGATGGCATTGAGGTAGTCCTAAACGAAGATATTCCGGCCGGGCATAAGTTTGCCTTGAAAAACTTTGCTGAAGGAGAGGATGTCATCAAATACGGTTATCCTATCGGCCATGCCAAAATGGCAAAGAAGCAGGGTGATTGGATGAATGAAAATAATATAAAGACCAACCTGGCCGGACTTTTGGAATATACCTATAATCCGGTAGAGGTATCGCTTGATATTCCAAAGAAAGATTTGACCTTCAAAGGATATCGTCGTAAAAATGGCGATGTAGGTGTACGTAATGAGATATGGATTATTCCTACCGTAGGCTGTGTCAATGGCATTATCAATCAGTTGGCCGAAGGTTTACGCCGCGAAACGGAAGGTGAAGGCGTGGATGCCATCGTAGCTTTTCCACATAACTACGGTTGTTCACAATTGGGTGACGATCACGAAAATACAAAGAAAATCCTTCGCGATATGGTACTTCACCCCAATGCAGGTGCAGTGCTTATTGTAGGATTAGGATGTGAAAACAATCAACCGGATGTATTCCGTGAATTTCTGGGTGACTATGATCAGGACCGTGTGAAGTTTATGGTTACTCAGAAAGTGGGTGACGAATACGAAGAAGGTATGGCAATCCTGCGCGAGCTTTACGCTAAGGCTTCTAAAGACGAGCGTACCGAAGTTCCTCTGTCAGAATTGCGTGTAGGCTTAAAATGCGGTGGTTCTGATGGTTTCTCCGGCATTACAGCCAATCCATTGTTAGGCATGTTCTCAGACTTCCTTATAGCACAAGGTGGTACAAGTGTATTAACAGAAGTCCCTGAAATGTTTGGTGCCGAAACAATTCTGATGAACCGTTGTCACAACAAAGAGTTATTCCAGGAAACCGTTAAACTAATTAATGATTTTAAAGAATACTTCCTCTCACATGGTGAACCTGTAGGAGAAAACCCCTCACCGGGAAATAAAGCCGGAGGTATTTCTACACTGGAAGATAAAGCACTGGGATGTACGCAGAAATGTGGTAAGAGTTATGTAGAAGGTGTATTACCTTACGGAGAACGCTTACAGGTGAAAGGTCTCAACTTGCTTTCTGCACCAGGCAATGATCTGGTGGCAGCCACTGCCCTTGCTTCCTGCGGTTGCCATATGGTGTTGTTTACTACCGGACGCGGCACTCCGTTTGGTACCTACGTACCTACTATGAAAATCTCTACCAACTCAACTTTAGCTAAAAACAAGCCGGGCTGGATTGATTTTAATGCAGGCGTTATCGTTGAAAATGAACCAATGGAAAAGACTTGCGAACGTTTCATTGACTATATTATCAAAGTTGCAAGCGGCGAATTTGTAAACAACGAAAAGAAAGGATATCGCGAAATCGCTATATTCAAGACAGGAGTAACGCTTTAAATCAGAAAATAGAAGTTAGGAGTTAGAATAAAAGAGCCGGTAGTCAAATCTATATTAGTATGTAAATCATAAACACGCTGTATAGATTCTGACTACCGGCTACTATATTCTCCCCCCTATTACTCCCATTCTTAACTACTAATTATTATCTTTGCGATCCCAAAACAAGTACAACCCTATATTAATGAACGAAGAAAAGAATAGTAAGCATATCTCCGGTTGGTGGGCACTCAGCCCGCTATTTGTTTTCCTGTGTCTGTATCTGGTAACCTCCATCATCGTCAATGATTTCTATAAAGTCCCTATTACAGTAGCTTTTCTGGTATCTTCCTGTTACGCTATTGCCATCACACGCGGTTTAAAGCTGGATCAACGGGTCTATCAGTTCTCTGTAGGAGCCTCCAATAAGAATATCATGCTGATGATCTGGATCTTTATTCTGGCCGGGGCTTTTGCACAAAGCGCCAAAGAGATGGGAGCCATTGATGCAACAGTAAACCTCACCTTACACATTCTTCCCGACAATTTGTTATTGGCTGGCATCTTTATAGCTTCCTGTTTCATCTCCCTTTCTATCGGAACCAGTGTAGGAACGATTGTAGCCCTTACTCCTGTTGCTACTGGCCTGGCACTAAAAACCGGCATAGATCTTCCGTTTATGGTAGCTATCGTTGTAGGTGGTTCCTTTTTTGGTGATAATCTGTCTTTTATTTCCGACACCACCATTGCCTCTACCAAAACACAAGGTTGCGTGATGCGTGACAAATTTCGCGTAAACTCAATGATCGTTGTACCTGCTGCACTTATTGTGCTGATTATTTATATCGTTCAAGGATTATCAATCACCGCTCCCCCCCAGGTACAAGAAATCGAATGGCTCAAAGTCATCCCTTATCTTGTCGTATTGGGTACAGCCATAGCAGGTATCAACGTGATGATCGTTCTCTTGTTAGGCATCATCTCCACAGCCATCATAGGACTTGCCACAGGAAGCTTCGGTATATTCGACTGGTTTGGAGCAATGGGAAACGGTATAACCGGAATGGGCGAACTCATCATCATCACCCTGCTTGCAGGCGGTATGCTCGAAACAATCCGTTATAATGGGGGAATCGATTTTATCATCGGAAAGTTAACCCGCCACGTCAATGGCAAGCGTGGAGCAGAACTCAGTATCGCTGCCCTTGTCAGCATAGCCAACCTCTGTACAGCCAACAACACAATTGCTATCATCACTACCGGACCTATTGCCAAAGACATTGCCGGAAGGTTCAACTTAGATCGTAGAAAAACAGCCAGTATCCTCGATACATTTTCATGTTTCATACAAGGTATCATCCCCTACGGAGCACAATTACTCATGGCAGCAGGGTTGGCTAAAATTTCTCCGATCAGCATTGTAGGCAATTTGTATTACCCGTTTACCATGGGGACATTTGCATTATTGGCTATCCTTTTCCGCTATCCGCGAAGATATTCATAATATTTTTCTAAGAAAAGCTGTAAACAACATTTTCCGATGAAGATAACTTTGCTATTTATAGTGTTTTATCACACATGAATCTCAATAAGATCCAAAAGTATTATCTATATTTGTGTCCAAATCTACAGACAACAGGAAGATATGTCAAATCTGAATTCCGATAAGCTTCTCAGATTAACCTCCATGGCACAAATTGGATGGTGGGAAGCAGACTTTAAAAACCAAAAATACACTTTATCAGAATTTATAGTAGACCTTTTGGGTCTTGAAAGCGATACTATTGAATTCAAAGATCTTCACAATCTTGTTCATGAGGATTATCGGGACAAATTGAGAGAGGCATCTCTGACTCTTAAAAATCAACGTGCCTATGAATTGATCTTCCCTCTCTATACTAAATATGGGATAACCTGGGTATTATCTAAAATGGAATTCAGCAAGAATACCGAGCAAAATAACCTAAAATCTTTTGGTTACATAAGATGCCTGAATGATATCGAAATTAATGAAAAGAAACTATCTACAAGAGACGAGCTTAACAAATTACTCTATCGTCAAATCAGTATATCCCACTCTCTATTTTCATTTTTGCAAACAGATGATATCTCCGAAACAGTACAGAAAATACTGAAAGATATACTAATGCAATTTAATGGAGACCGGACTTATATTTTCGAAATACTTCCGGAGAGAAACATACAAAGCTGCATTTATGAAGTGACAGCGGAAAACGTTTCGAAGGAACAAGAATTTCTTCAAAACCTCCCCATTAACCAGATTTCATGGTGGAGTCAACAAATATTAAGCAAAAAGGCAATCATCCTGAACACACTCGATGATATGCCTGCGGAAGCAGAATATGACAGGAATATTTTAGAGCCACAAAATATAAAATCACTCATGGCAGTCCCACTGTTATCCAAAAAAGGAGTATGGGGATATATGGGCATAGACATCGTTAAACGATACCGTAACTGGAGCAATGCAGATTATCAATGGTTTACTTCTTTGGCAAACATTATCAGTATCTGTATTGAATTGCGTAAATCCGAGAAAAAAGCAAAAGAGGAACGGCAAGACCTCAACAACTTATACCGCCATATGCCCATGGGCTACCTCCAAATGCAAGTTATCTATGAAAATAATAAAGTAACCGATTTTAAGTTTCTGGACGCTAACACAGCTATCGAAAAAATCACCAGATTACCTATAAAATCATATATCGGAGAGTACGCCAGCATTGCAACACCCCATCTCAACCGTGAACTTTCCATGCTGAAAACTCTGCTTGAGACCGATACTACAGAAGAACATACTTACTATCACCCGGAATCAGATAAATATTATCAGTACCTGCTTTATTTCACCAAAAAGGATGAAATGGTAATTCTATTCTCCGATATTACGGCCAGCCATAAAGTTCATCTGGCACTGAAACATAATGAGGAGATACTTCGTAATATATACCAGAACCTACCGGCGGGTATTGAGCTATATGATAAGGATGGTTATCTGACAGATCTTAACGACAAAGACCTTGAAATGTTTGGTCTTAAAGATAAGGGAGAAGTATTGGGAGTCAATTTATTTTCCAATCCCAATATTCCGGAAGAGGTTAAAATAAAACTCAGAAACAAAGAAAATGCCAATTTCAAGTTAAATTATGACTTTTCTGTAATAAATGGCTATTACACTTCTCAAAGAAAAGACGTTATCAATCTGGTTAGCAAAGCCACAACCTTGTATGATTCCCAAAACAATTTAACCAATTATCTATTAATAAACATTGACACAACCGAAACCACATATGCTTATTCAAAAATCAGAGAGTTTGAAAATCTGTTTACTCTCATAGGTGACTATGCAAAGGTTGGTTATGCTATATTTGATGCCTTAAGTCGTGATGGCTATGCACTCAGCAGTTGGTATGAGAATATCGGCGAACAAGATGGCACTCCCCTCCCCGAAGTCATTGGTGTCTATCAGAACGTACATCCCGACGATCGTGCCGCATTAAAAGAGTTCATGGGCAATGTTAAACAGGGTAAAGCCACCTGCCTGCGCAGAGAAGTACGTATCCGGCGTCAATCTGGTGAATTCTCCTGGACCAGCATCAATGTACTTGTAAGAGACTTCCACCCACAGAACAATATAATAGAAATGGTTTGTGTCAATTATGACATTACCCCTCTGAAACAGACCGAACAAAAACTCATCATAGCCCGTGACAAGGCTGAGCAGTTAGACAAACTAAAGTCCGCTTTTCTAGCAAATATGAGTCACGAAATCCGTACACCTCTCAATTCTATTGTAGGATTCTCGAGTTTACTGGCAGAAACAAACGAGAGAGAAGAACGGATGGAATATGTCGAAATCATACAGAGAAACAATGAGTTATTATTGCAACTCATCTCAGATATACTGGATCTTTCAAAGATAGAAGCCGGTACGTTTGAATTTGTCGAAAGCCAATTTGAGGTCAATCAGACTTGTCTGGAAATAGTAAAAACGCTTGAAGCCAAAGTTCAGAAGGGAGTAACGCTTCTCTTTGAACAACACCTCTCTCCTTGTTATATCCACAGTGATAAAAACCGCTTTACCCAAGTAATCACCAATTTCATTAATAATGCTATTAAATTCACTTCACATGGCAGTATCACAGTAGGATATGAAATCATCTCCGAAGATAGAATAAAGATTTACGTACGTGATACAGGGGTTGGAATTCCCAAAGAAAAGCTTGGAAATATATTCGACCGTTTCGTTAAACTGAATAATTTTGCTCAGGGAACCGGACTTGGCCTATCTATCTGCAAAAGTATCGTTTCACAAATGGGAGGAGAAATAGGAGTAGAATCAATAGAAGACGCAGGTTCTTATTTTTGGTTTACACACCCTTTATAATATCTTATCAGCGTGAAAATCAAGCAATAAAGAAGTACGTACTTTTGAGGTGTAAAAGTACGTACTTAACACACTGTTAATATGCATTTTAAGTCAACATTAAATACGTACTCTTTCAATTAAAAGAATACATAGTGTACAACACAAGAGTATCTTATCCTTTACTTGTAAGAAATTAATTCCTCAACAGATTAAAACATAGAATATAATAATGAAGAATTTACTAACTTTGCATCGTCGTTCATAAACATCGTAAACGTACCTATGTTATTATCCCCCAATGAGAGTCATAACTGTAGGGAATAAATCGTAAATAAAAAGATGATCACATTTCCAAATGCCAAAATAAACCTGGGACTAAATATTACAGCCAAACGTCCAGACGGATATCATAATCTGGAAACCGTCTTCTATCCCGTACCGATAGAAGATGCGTTGGAAATTCATGTGCTGAATAATAGTACAGATAAGAAGTTTGCTTTGCATCAGGCTGGTATGGAAATAACAGGAAATGCAGAAGACAACCTTGTGGTAAAAGCCTATTTATTATTGGATAAAGAATTCAATCTCCCTCCGGTAGATATTCATTTATACAAACATATTCCATCGGGTGCCGGTTTGGGGGGAGGATCTTCGGATGCAGCTTTCATGTTGAAACTCTTGAATGAACGATTTGAATTGAAGCTAACAGATGAAAAATTAGAGGAATATGCAGCTACATTAGGAGCCGACTGTGCTTTTTTTATAAAGAATACCCCAACTTATGCAGAAGGAATCGGAAATATCTTCTCCCCTCTTTCACTCTCTTTAAAGGGTTATCAGATTTTGTTAGTCAAACCGGATATCTTCGTTTCCACCCGGGAAGCCTTCTCCCTGGTCAGGCCTCACGAACCGGAATATTCATTAAAAGAAATCATAACTCATCCCGTCAGTGAATGGAAAGAACAAATGGTGAATGATTTTGAAATAAGTGTATTCCCGCAATATCCTGTTATTGGAGAAATAAAAGAAGAATTGTATAAAAATGGAGCGATATACGCCGCTATGAGTGGTTCGGGGTCATCAGTCTTTGGATTGTTTGCTCCGGATATCGCAATACCGGATATTAACTTTGGCGAACGAAGTTTTGTATTTAAAGGAAAACTATAAACTTCGAATAAAGTAAATAAGGAACGCGGGCGCACAGTCTGCGTTCCTTATTTATTTAATCTGAATCCTTCAATACAGAATAAATCCCATTACTCCCGCCAGTAGAATCATCAGAATCGGATGGACCTTATATTTCCAGGTCAGAAAAAAGGCTGCAACAAAGATCAGGATACTTTTGTAATCAATGAAATTATCCTTATTCATCAATAACAAAGCAGCCGCCCCAATCAAAGCTACAGACATAGGAAGTAATCCCGACATGGCGGCATTGACATATTTGTTGTTTTTGAATTTCACAAAGAAATAAGAGATAAACAATACCATCAGAAAAGAAGGCAGACAGACCGCTACAGTAGCAATAACAGCACCCCATATATTACCTGTTACCGTATAACCTATGTAAGTTGCACTGTTTATGCCGATTGGACCAGGAGTCATTTGCGAGATTGCTACTACATCTGTAAACTGTTGAAGCGTCAACCAATGATAACGCTCTACTATCTCAAACTGAATAAGAGAGAGCATTGCATATCCACCGCCAAAACCAAATACTCCAATTTTCAGATAAACACATATCAGTTGCCAATAAATCATACACGTCTTCCTTTCAATTTATCTTTTAGCCACAGTGTATATACCAATCCCCCAACGATGCCGGCCAACACAATATATACCGGCGATACACCGGCTTTCCATATCAATACCGTACCTATTGCCGGAGCAATCAACTCCATATATCCCATGCGAATAGCCTTTATAGCCGAAAGACAAGGCACCAGTATCAACGCCACAACAGCCGGACGAATGCCATTGAATATTCTGATAACATATGGATTATCCTGAAACTTATCAAAAAACAAAGCAATAATCAGGATAATAACAAATGAAGGTAAAATAGTACCCAAAGCACAAACTAAACTTCCCCAGAAGCCTCTCAACCTATAACCTACAAAGATTGATATATTAACAGCAAAGACTCCCGGCAAAGATTGTGTAATAGCAAACATCTGCATAAAATCTTCCTTAGTCATCCATTGGCGCTTCACTATCTCGCGCTCGATTAGAGGAATCATTGCATACCCACCTCCTATGGTAAACATTCCTATTTTTACAAAATTGAGAAAAAGTGTCAGATACATGTCGTATTCATAAAAGTAATACTTGCAAAGGTAAGCAAAAAAGAAATATCAAAATTAAATAAGATAGGATATAACATAAAACGGTACCACGACTCACGTCGTAGTACCGTCACAACACAAACACAAAATAAAACACGACAAAACTACTATGCAATCTTACCTGTCTATGCCGGGGAGGCATATGTACCGAGTATGGATATTCACATATACATAAATGGCTTCAGGCCGATTTGCACTATATAAACAAATAACTTATGTATTTGTTTATTTCTTGTATGTTAATGTAACATAAACTCTTCTTATTGTATGCCTCTCTCACGGAGTTTCAGCTGCCAGTTCCATGCAGAACGTAAAGTATCTTCAATACTTTCTACAGCTTTCCAACCCAGTTCTTTATTTGCATAATCCGGGTTAGCCCATACTTTTTCGATATCACCGGCACGGCGTCCTACAATCTTATAGTTCAACTTCACACCAGTAGCTTTTTCAAAAGCATTTATTAACTCCAATACAGACAAGCCACGACCTGTACCAATATTGAATACTTCTACTTTCTCCTTTTGTTTTTGCTCAAGAATGCGTTTAATAGCAATTACGTGTGCCTTGGCAAGGTCTACAACATTGATAAAGTCACGGATACAAGAACCGTCAGGAGTATCATAATCGTCACCAAATACACTAAGCTCTTTACGGATACCGATTGCTGTTTGAGTCAGATAAGGAATCAGGTTTTGAGGAACTCCGTTAGGAAGTTCACCCAACAACGCAGTAGGATGCGTACCTATCGGATTGAAATAACGCAACAGGATAGCGTTGATCGGAGCACCGGAAGTTACTGTATCACGAACGATTTCTTCGTTTATCTGTTTCGTGTTTCCATAAGGAGATTCAGCTTTCTTGATAGGAGCCTGTTCTGTTACGGGAAGCTCATCGGGCTGACCATAAACAGTGCAAGAAGACGAAAATACAATGCCACCTACATTGTGCTTAGGCATCAATTCAAGCAGATTGATTAAAGAAACAAGATTATTGCGGTAGTAAAGCAATGGCTTCTGAACAGATTCGCCTACTGCCTTACTGGCAGCAAAATGAATAATTGCTTTAATACCTGGATATTTGGTAAACACGGCATCAAGACCGTTAAAATCTAAGCAATCAAGTTTTTCAAAAACGGGACGTATACCAGATACTTTCTCGATATTATCAACTACGTCAGCATTTGAGTTTGAGAGGTTATCAATGATGATTACTTCGTATCCACTGTTTTGAAGTTCTACTACAGTGTGAGAACCGATATAACCAGTTCCACCGGTTACTAAAATTCTTTCTTTCATATATTTATACTTGGTTAGTTCTTTCGGTTTTGTCCTTTTGTTCTGTTTGCAAATTTAGAAAAATTAATTTAGAAAAGCAGGATTGATACAAAAAAAATCACCACAAGGTAAAAAAGTTACGAGCCACAAGCTACGAACTATAAGTAGCTGTGCAATAAAACACAGATCCTTAAATTCGTAGCTGTAGCTCGTAACTTATAGTGAATAGCTTATAACAATTACACTACTCCGGAGAATCCCATAAATGCCATAGCCAGCAAACCTGCTGTAATCAAAGCAATCGGTGTTCCTTTCATACCTTCGGGAATCTTCACAAGACTCATTTGTTCGCGTAAACCGGCAAACAACACGAGAGCAAGTCCGAAACCAAGAGCGGTAGAGAATGCATATACAACACCCGTCAACAGGTCAAAGTCTTTCTGGATAACCAAAATAGCAACCCCTAAGATACAGCAGTTGGTTGTAATCAAAGGAAGAAATACTCCTAATGCCTGATACAATGCAGGAGATACTTTCTTTAAAATAATTTCTACCATCTGCACCAAAGCGGCGATTACCAGAATGAAAGTAATGGTCTGCAAATAACCAAGCCCGAAAGCATCGAGTACAAACTTCTGAATCAGAAAGGTAACGATAGTAGCAATGGTAAGCACAAATGCTACTGCGGCACTCATACCTAACGCAGTTTCTACTTTCTTGGAAACCCCCAAGAAGGGACAAATTCCCAGAAACTGTGACAATACGATGTTGTTTACAAAGATTGCCGATATAAAGATCAATATATATTCCATAATTAATTAAAAATTAAAAATCAGAATTTAGTAGTTGATAGTTAGTAATTAGAATCTATGCAGTATGTTAGCTATCATGCCGAATGGATTCTAACTACTAAATTCTAATTTCCTTAGTTTTTCTTCAAACTGTTAATCAATGCAATAAGGTATCCCAATGCAATGAAAGCACCCGGAGCCAACACAAATACCAACATACCGTACTCTTCCGGGAAAATAGCAAAATCAAAAACCTTACCAGTACCTAAGAATTCACGCACAGCACCCAGCAGAGTCAAAGCAATGGTGAAACCAAGTCCCATACCAATACCATCAAACATAGAAGATATCGGATTATTCTTAGCTGCAAAAGCTTCGGCACGCCCCAAGACAATACAGTTCACAACAATCAACGGAATAAAAAGCCCCAGTGTGGCATACAATCCCGGAACATAAGCCTGCATCACCATCTGCAACAAAGTCACAAAGGAAGCAATAACTACAATAAATGACGGAATACGCACCATATCCGGAATCAGATTTTTGATCAGCGAGATAACGACGTTAGAACAAATAAGTACAAACATCGTAGCCAGTCCCATACCCATACCATTAATGGCAGAAGAGGTAGTTCCCAAGGTAGGACACATACCTAACAGGAGCACAAATATGGGATTCTCTTTGATAATCCCATTCATCAATACTTTAAAATTATTCATTTCTTAATACTCCTTTCTTAATTAGCACTGATGGGTTCAGTAGGTTCAACAACTTTTTGTGTAGCACCGGTAGTTCCATTGGTGTCATCATTACCCTTGTAAGCGGCATAAGCAGCATTCACTGCATTAAGAAATGCACGTGAAGTAATGGTCGAAGCAGTAATAGCATCTATCTGACCACCGTCTTTACTCACTTTCAATGGAGCTTCACCCGGATTCATTCCCTTAATACTTCCTTTACCACCTTCCTTAAACCAGTCAGCGGCTTTAGAGCCCAATCCCGGAGTTTCTACATGAGATAGTAAAGAGTAATCATAGATCTTACCATCGGCATCAAAACCTACCAGAACTTTCAATTCGCCACCAAAACCCATAGCAGTAGATTCTACAGCAGCACCTACCCACTGACCGTCTTTTTTAGCAGGATAAATAGTATATTCAACCCCATCTATAGTTTGCTTGGTAGCTTCTGCAGTAGGGTCATTATCAAATGCAGGTACAACCACACTAATAGCATCACTCAATATTTTAGCATTGGCTTCGGCTATCGGTCCTTTTGTAAGTTCATTTACGTAAGCCAGTAACGCCACCGAAATAGCAGTAACTCCGGTAAGTACCAGCAACATATTCTTTAATGATGATTCTAATTTTTTCATTTCTTCTTCGCTACCTCCCCAAAGCGTTTAGGTTTGCAATATGTATTTATCAGCGGAGTAAATGCATTCATAATCAAAATAGCGAACGACATACCCTCAGGATAAGCACCAAACAAACGGATAATAACAGTCAGCAGACCGATACATACACCATAAATCAACATGCCTTTCTTGCTCATCGGAGAAGTAACATAATCCGTTGCCATAAAAATAGCTCCCAACATCAAACCACCGGTAAGCAATTGAAGAACCGGAGATACATACAATGCCGGATTTACCAAATGCATAATGCCGGAGAACACAAATACAGTAACCAAAATAGATACCGGAATGTGCCAGGTAATAATTTTCTTCCACAACATATAAATAAGTCCGAGCAGCAATGCAGCAGCACTTACTTCGCCTAAGCATCCGCCATTCTGACCAATGAGGAGACTCAGGGCATCAGGAAGCTGATCCAGTGAAACACCGGGAGCACCATTGATTACTCCCTTCATTATAGCCAGTGGAGTAGCTCCCGTAGTAGCGTCTGCATAAGCTGTAAGCTGGCCTACAACCGGCCATGTAGTCATCTGTACCGGGAATGAGAGCAATAGGAATACACGCCCTGCCAATGCCGGATTAAAAGGGTTATTACCTAAACCTCCGAATGACATTTTGCCTACACCAATAGCAAACAGTGCCCCCAAAATGATAATCCAGATAGGAAGGTTAGACGGAAGATTGAAGGCAAGCAACACACCGGTGATGATAGCCGAACCGTCACAAATAGTAGTAGTTTCTTTCTTCAGCAGGTACTTACCGATAGCCCATTCAAAAAAGACACAGGCTGCCACAGAAGTAGCTGTAACAATAAGGGCACCCAACCCGAAAAAGAGTAGCGACACGATAAAGGCAGGGAATAATGCAATTAGTACACCATACATATTCTTCTGTATGCTGTCTCCGCCATGAACGTGAGGTGATAGTGATACTATAAATTTATTTTCCATACTTCGTTATTTTTTAGCTTGACGTGCACGAATCATAGCCCCTACCTTACCTTTGCCTAAGCGACAATAGTCGAGCAACGGACGGTAAGCCGGACAAGTGAACTGACAGGAGCCACATTCAATACAGTCCATGATTCTTTCTGTTTCCATTCTTTCAAATTCCCCGTTTTCGGCCAATGCAGAAAGCAGATAAGGTTCCAGTCCCATCGGACAAGCACCTACACACTTCGCACAACGAATACAATTTTGTATCTCGCCACGCTTCGCTTCTTTCTGATTCATAATGAGAATACCGGAACTACCTTTAGCAGTGGGAACGTCGATATTAACCAATGCTTTCCCCATCATCGGACCACCACCGATTACCTTACCTGTATCTTCGGGTAAACCACCACAAGCATCAATCAACTGACGCATCGGCGTACCTACACGTGCCATAAAATTAGAAGGTTTGGCAAGTGACTTACCGGTAACGGTAATAACACGCTCAAACAAAGGTTTATTTTTCTGCACAGCCTGATAAACAGCAAAAGCAGTACCCACATTCTGCACTACAGCACCGGTAGAGATAGGAAGCGCTCCACTCCCAACCTGGCGTTTGATAACGGCATCAATCAATTGCTTTTCACCTCCCTGCGGATATTGCACTTTCAAAGCTACTACTTCAATGCCGGCATAACCAGAAGCTATTTTGGTCATCAGTTCAATAGCGTCAGGTTTATTATTCTCAATACCAATAAATGCCTTATTCACCTTCACAGCCTTCATCAGGATAGAAACACCTACCATGATTTCTTCAGCATGTTCCAGCATTAGTTGATGGTCGGCCGTCAGATAAGGTTCACACTCCACTGCGTTAATGATAACACATTCTGCCTTAAATGAAGGAGGAGGACACAATTTTACCTGTGTAGGAAAACAGGCACCACCCAAACCAACAATACCTGCATCGGCTATCTTTTTTACAATCTCTTCAGAGCTCAGTTCGCACTCTTTCACCAGTGTTTCACTACGATCGATATTTTCTTCCCATTCATCTCCTTCCACATCAATGAAAATGGCAGGTTTGGCATAACCGCTTGCATCAACAATCGAGTCAATTTTGGTTACCTTTCCGCTGACAGAAGAATGAATAGCTGCCGAAACAAAACCAGCAGGCTCGGCAATCTTTGTGCCCACTTTCACCACGTCACCTTTAGCCACAACAGGCTTTGCCGGAGCACCAATGTGCTGGCCCAATAGAATTACCGCTTTTGACGGAACCTCTGCTGTAATGATGGGCTGATGTGCTGAGAGTTTATTTTCCTGTGGATGAACACCACCAATTGAAAATGTCTTCAACATACAATTCTGTATTTTATCTGTTATTATTCTATTATTTACGCTTCGGCTGCGGGAGCTGCTTTAGAAGCCTCCGCTTTGGGAGCCTCTGTTGCAAGAGTCCCTTCAGCCTTTGGTTTACGCGGTGGGAAATTTAACTCAATAATTGTTCCTTGCGGACAAACTTCCACACACTTACGACATGATTTACACTTATTGGGATCAATGTAAGCCAGGTTGTTCTCAAGCGTGATAGCTTCGAACGGACAAGTCTTCACACATTTACCACAACCGATACAACTAACTGTACAAGCCTTACGTGCCACCGCACCCTTGTCTTTGTTTACACAAGACACATACACACGACGAGACTTTTTACCTTGCGGACGGATTTCAATAATCGCTTTCGGGCAAGCTTTTACACAAGCACCACAAGCGGTACATTTTGCCTCATCTACTTCCGGAAGTCCGGTCTCCGGATTCATGTGGATAGCATCGAACTGGCAAACAGCTACACAGTCGCCACATCCCAGACATCCAAAACTACAACCTGTTTCTCCACCATAAAGAGAAGCAGCTATCGCACAGCTCTTTGCACCATCGTACAGATTGGTACGAGGACGATTAGCACAGGTTCCGTTACATCTCACCACCGCAACCATTGGTTCGGCTTCACCGGCATCGAGTCCGAGAATAGAGGCCACTTGCGTCATAACATCCTGCCCACCTACAGGACAGAATTTACCTTCGAGCGAACCAGCCTTCACGCAAGCGTCAGCAAATCCACTACATCCCGGATAGCCACATCCACCGCAATTGGCTTGGGGCAACACTTCGGACACCTGGGCAATACGCGGGTCTTCATACACGGCAAATTTCTTGGAAGCGGCATACAGAATAGCGGCTGAAACCAGCGCAATGGCTCCCAATGAAATTACTGCAATCAGAATCAAATTCATAAATTAGTTATTTTATTGGTTTTATAGTAAATGAAAATTTCTGTTTCAATCGGTTCTTATTCAACCACAATACATAATAATAAGGAATAAGAAGAGCGAGCGATGTAAGTGACGCATAAAGCTCGTCGTTCATCACTGCCATAAATAAGAAAAGGGAAAGTATTAAAAGCACAAAGGGAAACACGAAAGCCAAAGCAACAGCCATCATCCCCATAGAGGTTTCGCCAGTCACCATTACCTGTTCTCCAATCTGATAAGAAGATGCCGAAGAATCAACTATGTCGATAACCTTCTCTTTACTATCTGCAGAGGAGCAATGCCCTTTGACACTGCATGCCGAACATGCTGATGTCTGGATAATTCTCACTGAAAGATGAGAACCATTTATGTTTTCCACAATACCTTGATGCTTTATTGTATTAGCCATTTTGCAAACTGAACATTACAAATTGCGGCAAATTTAAGCATTATTTGTGAACTACGAAGCGTTAGGCTGTTTTTTCTATGTGTTAAAGTGCTATTTTTACTTTTTTTGTTATCGCACACAATAAATGAAGAAGGGCGACCTATATGGCCGCCCTTCTTTAATATGCTTACAAAAAGCTAACTTACCATTGATAATTGATACCAAAACTGAGCAATTCCTTTACTTGGAAATAGCTACTTCCCTCAGTTGGCTTCGAACTGTCATCATAACGTGCATGTACATAAAGTTTGGTAGACAGATAACGGTTCAGAACAAAGTTTACTGTATTTTCCCACTCTATACGCACCCATTTGTAACTGGTGAGGTAATTTAAACGAGAATCAAGAGTCACGGAAGGGATAATTGTCCAGGTCAGAGTCGGCTGGAATTGTGAACCAAAATCATTTTTAGAACATTTGCCTTTGTCCAGACCAAATTTTGTTTCATTCACTTCACTGTTACCTATATAACGGAGGTTATAAGTCAAAGGAGCCAAGAATAAAGAAAAGTTAAATTTCTTCTTCTTCAATTTATAATCCATACCGATACTGACTGCCAAATCTGCCGGAGCAAAGAAAGCAGAAACAAGTTCCTCACTATTGGCTTTATAACCATTGGCAAACTGGGTTTTGAATTCAGCGGAAATTGTATAATACCAGTTATGAGCAGCCTGAATACCCAGCTTACTGTACAAACGAAGTTGGTCTGTATTTACTAAATATTTATGATACTTATCTGACGGAGTAGAGTTGAATCCTAACTTAGCTTCCAACATATTCTCGAACTGCACCTTCTCACGGTCATTGTAATTGGCAAACAGTTTCAAATTGGCAAGTAATGCATTATTACTTTCTCCTCCTTTATACCAGTTGTCCGAAATATAGTTTTGAGTAATCTGCAAAGAACCATTACCACCAGTTACCCACCAGTTAGGTTTGCTGATTTTCAATTCAGCCTCTCCTACTGCAACCTCCATCGGCTCTTTATCAAACAAACGAAGTACCTCTGTTTTTGTCTTAGGCTTCACATCTTCACGGAACACCTTTCGGCTTCTGATACGATCTTCTGTCGTACGAACCAACTGAGGAGCATTCAAGTAGACTCCCATCAATGACTGGTCAACAATCTTATTAGCACGCTCCAAAGTCGTAAAACGATCTTTATCATAAGGCAGCCAATTAGAACAATCAACAGAAACAGAGTCCAGTTTAGGCATCTCCCAATCAATCTTAGAATAATACGCAATCGGAGAATAATAATATGCCAACGGCACAAAAAGACGATAGTATTTTGGATAAACCGGAATATAACGTTCCGGTACAGCAGGGTCATTCAAATAATCTAACTCTCCAATATACTTCTGATACAGATAAGACACTGTATCCAGCTTATTGGTCTCAGTATTCAATTTCAAAAAGAGATATGGCTGAAGTCCTTCCGAAAGCGTATCAGGCTTTGCAAACAACACCGTATCTGTTTTTATTACATTAGTCCTGTTTTTCGACACAGTCCCGACTACATCTTGCGCCACAACAGACGAAGAAAAAATAATCGCCAATGCGAATGATGAGATATAACTATTTTTCATGATTCATGCTATTTGAGCGCAAAAATACATCAAAAACTTCAGAAAACATAGAAAAAGTAAAAAGTTGTTTTTGCCAACCTTTTTGTAAGGGTTTGAGGAAGGAATTGCATTTTTTAATAAATTTGTTTCTGTGATTACTTACTACTTCCTCATTTTTTTGTAATTTTGCAGTTTTTAATGCGTTAGATTCTTTAAAATACTACTAGTAAACAAATAATTAAAACAGTTATAGCTGTGGGAGAAACAAAGTATATTTTCGTCACCGGTGGTGTAGCTTCCTCATTAGGAAAAGGCATAATCTCATCATCCATCGGTAAATTGCTGCAAGCAAGAGGTTACAAGGTAACCATTCAGAAGTTTGACCCGTACATCAACATCGACCCGGGAACACTGAACCCTTATGAACACGGAGAATGTTACGTGACTGTAGATGGTCATGAAGCTGACCTCGATTTAGGACATTACGAACGCTTTCTGGGAATTCAGACAACAAAAGCCAATAACATTACTACCGGACGTATTTACAAAAGTGTGATTGACAAAGAACGTCGCGGTGACTATTTGGGCAGAACTATTCAGGTAATCCCACATATTACAGACGAAATTAAACGCAACGTCAAACTGTTAGGTAATAAATACAAATTCGATTTTGTAATTACCGAAATTGGCGGAACGGTAGGTGATATTGAATCACTTCCTTATGTGGAAAGTATTCGCCAGCTAAAATGGGAATTGGGTAAAGATGCATTATGTGTACACCTTACTTATGTACCTTATCTGGCTGCAGCCGGTGAGCTGAAAACCAAACCTACCCAGCACTCCGTAAAAGAGTTACAAAGCGCAGGTATCCAACCGGATATTCTGGTATTACGAACGGAACATGAACTAACTGCGGGACTTCGTAAAAAAGTGGCATTGTTCTGTAATGTAGATGAGAATGCAGTAGTACAAAGTATTGATGCTCCTACCATCTACGAAGTACCTTTGCTGATGCAGGCTCAGGGATTGGATGAAACAATTTTGAAAAAGATGGGCCTCCCCGTTGGAGAAACTCCGGGATTAGGTCCGTGGCGTGCATTCCTCGAACGTCGTCATAAAGCAGAACAAAAAGAACCCGTACATATTGCGTTAGTTGGTAAATACGACTTGCAAGACGCATACAAATCTATCCGCGAAGCGCTTTCACAAGCCGGAACCTACAATGACTGCAAAGTAGAGGTAGATTTCGTAAACAGTGAAACACTTACAGATGACAATGTAGAGGAAGCATTGAAGGGAATGTCCGGCGTAATGATAGGTCCCGGATTTGGCCAACGTGGTATTGATGGTAAATTTGTAGCCATTAAGTATACCCGTACTCATAATATTCCTACATTCGGTATTTGTCTGGGTATGCAGTGTATTGCTATCGAGTTTGCCCGTAACGTGCTTGGATACAAAGATGCCAATTCACGTGAAATGGATGAGAAAACACCACACAATGTTATCGACATTATGGAAGAGCAGAAGGCAATCACCAATATGGGAGGAACCATGCGTTTGGGTGCATATGAATGTACATTGGAAAAAGGTAGTAAGGCTTACGAAGCCTATAAAACAGAACACATTCAGGAACGCCACCGTCACCGCTACGAATTCAATAACGACTTTAAGACCGAATATGAAGCAGCCGGCATGAAATGTACTGGTATCAATCCGGAATCAGGCCTTGTAGAGATTGTAGAAATCCCTGCCTTGAAATGGTTTGTAGGTACTCAGTTCCATCCGGAATATAGCAGTACGGTATTGAATCCACATCCATTGTTCGTATCATTCATCAAAGCGGCAATAAATAATTAATAATTAAAAATTAAAAATTAAAATGGATAAGAACACCATTACGGGTCTCGTTTTAATAGCGCTATTATTAGTAGGTTTCAGTTTCTTCAGTCGTCCGAGTGAAGAACAACTTGCTGCACAAAAGAGATACTACGACTCCATTGCAGTGGTGCAAAAACAGGAGGAAGCTCTAAAAGCTAAAACTGCCGCTGCATTGGCTAATGAAAAAGAAGAAACAACAAGCGTAGATTCTACCTCACTCTTTTTTGATGCCATGGAGGGTAAAGAATCCTTCACCACCATTCAGAATAATCTGGTAGAAATTACATTTGTCAATAAAGGAGGCCGTGTGTACTCTGCCATGCTGAAAGATTACAACGGACAAGATGGCAAACCAATCGTATTGTTCAATGGTAGTGATGCTGAGATGAACTTTAATTTCTACAATAAGAAAGAGACAGTACAAACCAGGGATTACTATTTTGAAGTAGTTAATAAGACCGACAGTAGTATTACGATGCGTCTGGCTGCTGATAAAGACAGTTATATTGATTTTGCTTACACCCTGAAGCCAGACAGTTATTTACTTGGATTTACTATCCAGGCAACGGGCATGGCTGGCAAACTTGCTTCAACAGACTATGTAGATATCTCATGGTCACAACGCGCTCGTCAGCTTGAAAAAGGATACACTTACGAAAACCGTCTGGCTGAATTGATGTATAAGGTAGTAAATGATGGAACCGACAACCTCTCAGCTGCCAAGGACGATGAAAAGCAAATCGAAGGTCGCGTAGACTGGGTTGCCTTCAAAAATCAATTCTTCTCTTCCGTATTTATTGCTAATCAGGACTTCGACAAAGTAGCAGTAAAATCAAAGATGGAGAAACAAGGAACCGGTTATATCAAAGACTATTCTGCTGAAATGAATACTTTCTTTGATCCGACAGGTAAACAGGCTACCGATATGTACTTCTACTTCGGACCGAACCATTACAAAACACTTAAAGCCCTTGATAAGGGACGTGATGACAAATGGGAACTCGACAATCTGGTTTATTTAGGATGGCCTCTGATTCGCTGGATCAATAAGTATATTACAATCAACGTGTTCGACTGGCTTTCGGGCTGGGGACTGAGCATGGGTCTTGTGCTATTGCTATTGACCATCATGGTAAAAATTGCAGTATATCCGGCAACCTGGAAAACGTATATGTCATCTGCCAAGATGCGTGTATTGAAACCGAAGATTGATGAAATCAATAAGAAGTATCCAAAACAGGAAGATGCAATGAAGAAGCAGCAGGAAGTAATGAGCCTGTATAGCCAGTATGGCGTCAGCCCAATGGGAGGATGTCTGCCGATGTTATTACAGTTCCCTATTCTTATGGCATTGTTTATGTTTGTGCCAAGTGCTATCGAACTTCGTCAGCAGAGCTTTTTGTGGGCACCGGACCTCTCCACGTATGATGCTTTCATTACATTCCCGTTCCATATTCCGTTCTTAGGCAATCACCTCAGTTTGTTCTGTTTGCTGATGACAGTAACCAACATCCTGAACACTAAGTTTACCATGCAACAGCAGGATACTGGTGCACAGCCTCAGATGGCAGCAATGAAATGGATGATGTATCTGATGCCGATAATGTTCCTTTTCGTATTGAATGACTATCCTTCGGGATTGAACTATTACTATTTCATTTCAACATTGATTAGTGTGGGTACAATGATCGTATTACGCAAAACAACGGATGAAGACAAATTGCTGGCTATCCTTGAAGCAAAGAAAAAAGACCCGAAACAAATGAAAAAGACCGGTTTTGCCGCTCGCCTGGAAGCTATGCAAAAGCAACAGGAACAAATGGCAAAAACAAGACAGCAACAGAAAAAATAATAAAAATAAACTCTGTATGATGTAAAAAGCCGGGCAAATCCAAAAAGGTATTTGTCCGGCTTTGTGCTTATGTTTCCCACACGGGGAAGTACACCGAGCGATGAAACGACTATAAACAAACAAAGAGATGAAAACTAAATATACTTATAAGGAAATATGGATTATCTCCTACCCTATCCTCATCAGCCTTATCATGGAGCAGATGATAGGAATGACGGACACAGCTTTTTTAGGACGTGTCGGAGAGATTGAATTGGGTGCATCTGCCATTGCCGGAATCTATTACCTGGCTATCTTTATGATGGCATTCGGTTTCAGTATTGGAGCACAAATCATGATTGCCCGCCGCAACGGAGAACAACGGTACAACGAAATAGGTACTATCTTCTATCAGGGAATCTATTTCCTATTAGCATTAGCCGCCGTCATGTTTACCTTATCGATATGCTTTTCACCGCATATACTGAAGAACATTATCTCTTCACCAAACATCTATGAAGCCGCCGTCAGTTACATCAACTGGCGTGTATTCGGTTTCTTTTTCTCGTTCATAATGGTGATGTTCCGCGCTTATTTTGTAGGTACTACGCAGACAAAAACCCTAACCCTGAACTCCATTGTAATGGTACTGTCAAACGTTGTATTCAACTATATCCTGATCTTTGGTAAATTTGGTTTCCCGAAATTAGGTATTGCCGGAGCCGCCATTGGCTCATCACTGGCAGAATTGGTATCGGTATTGTTCTTCGTCATCTACACCTGGAAACGGATTGATTGCCGGAAGTATGCACTACACAAACTCCCGGCCTTTCAATCTAAAACACTGAAAGCTATATTAGGAGTGTCTTTCTGGACTATGATACAAAACCTGCTGTCCATGTCTACCTGGTTTATGTTCTTCCTCTTTGTAGAACATCTGGGCGAACGGGCACTGGCCATTACCAATATCATCCGCAATGTCTCAGGCATACCATTTATGATGACAATGGCATTTGCTTCTACCTGTGGTTCATTAGTCAGTAACCTGATCGGAGCCGGAGAAACACAATGTGTACAAGGTACCATTCGTCAGCATATCCGCATCGCATATGCTTTTGTATTACCACTGTTGATATTCTTTGCTCTGTTCCCCAACCTTGTACTGAGTATTTACACAGATATTCCGGAACTGCGGGAAGCCTCCATACCATCATTGTGGGTACTATGCACGGGTTATCTGATAATGATTCCGTGTAATGTATATTTCCAGTCCGTATCCGGAACCGGTAACACACGAACTGCATTAGTCATGGAAATGTGTGTGTTAGCTGTTTATATTGCATATATCACATACATCATCCTGTATCTGCGAGTAGACGTAGCTATCTGTTGGACCACAGAACATCTGTATGCCACTCTCACGTTAATACTATGCTGGTGGTATATAAAGAAAGGAAACTGGCAGAAAAAGAAAATATAATTCAATTTATCTGTCACCCAATCCATGAATAAAATTTAATCGTTATCTTCGCACATCTTAATTTAACTGAAAAAAATATGAGACAAGCCAAACTGTTAGTTATGTCAACAACAATGATGTTAGCAGCCTGCAGTGGAACAAAAGATGCAGGACAGAGCGCAGAAGCACTCATCGGCAAATCGGATATCAAGATTGAAGGAATGCGTATGACACCCGAAGCACTATGGGCCATGGGACGCATCGGTGAAGTATCCGTATCACCCGACAATCAGAAAATTGTGTATAGTGTAGCTTACTACAGTGTACCAGAAAACAAAAGTAACCGCGAACTTTTCACCATGAAAGCGGACGGAAGTGACAACAAACAGATCACTCACACCCCCTATCAGGAGAATGGAGCCATCTGGATTAAGGATGGAACTAAAATAGCTTTTCTAAGCAATGATAACGGAAGCAGCCAGATTTATGAGATGAATCCGGACGGTAGCGGACGTAAACAACTTACCAATTATGACGGGGATATTGAAGGCTTCTCTATTTCACCGGACGGAAAAAAGATTCTTTTTGTCTCACAAGTGAAAACAGTAAAAAGCACAGCTGATAAATATCCGGATCTGCCCAAAGCATCGGGTATCATCGTTACCGACCTGATGTATAAGCATTGGGATGAATGGGTAACAACTGCCCCACATCCGTTTGTAGCCGATTTTGACGGAAACTCAATCTCCAATATCGTTGATATCCTGGAGGACGAACCTTATGAAAGTCCGATGAAACCCTGGGGTGGTATGGAGCAACTGGCATGGAATCCTACTTCAGATAAGATAGCTTATACCTGCCGTAAAAAGACAGGATTAGAATACGCTGTTTCTACCAATTCGGATATTTATGTGTATGACCTGAAAACAAAGCAAACGACTAATATTACCGAAGAGAACAAAGGATATGATACCAATCCGCAGTATTCTCCGGATGGTAAATACATTGCCTGGCAGAGTATGGAACGCGACGGTTATGAAGCAGATCAGAACCGCCTTTTCGTAATGAACCTCGAAACAGGTGAAAAACGGTTTGTCAGTAAAACATTTGAATCAAACGTAGATACTTTCATCTGGAGTGCAGATGCACAAACGATCTATTTCACCGGTGTATGGCATGGAGAAGTACAGATATATGCCCTCAACCTTGCTGATGATTCTATCAAACCGATCACCGAAGGAATGTATGACTATGATGCTCCTGCCCTTTTCGGAGATAAGCTAATTGCCAAACGTCATTCAATGAGTATGGGCGACGAAATTTATGCCATCTCTCTGGACGGAAAAACCACTCAACTGACACAGGAGAACCAACAGATCTACGACCAGCTTGAAATGGGTAAAGTAGAAGAACGTTGGATGAAGACTACAGACGGAAAACAGATGCTGACTTGGGTAATTTATCCCCCTAAGTTTGATCCGAACAAAAAATATCCAACCTTGCTCTTCTGTGAAGGTGGTCCACAAAGCCCCGTTAGTCAGTTCTGGAGTTATCGCTGGAACTTCCAGATTATGGCAGCTAATGACTATATCATCGTTGCCCCGAATCGTCGCGGACTTCCCGGCTTTGGTAATGAATGGAACGAAGCTATCAGTGGCGATTATGGCGGCCAATGCATGAAAGATTATTTCACAGCAATCGATGAAATGACAAAAGAGCCGTTTGTTGATAAAGACCGTTTGGGCTGCGTAGGTGCCAGCTTCGGCGGCTTCTCTGTGTACTGGCTTGCCGGACATCATGATAAACGTTTTAAAGCATTTATTGCACACGACGGTATCTTCAACATGGAAATGCAGTATCTGGAAACAGAAGAAAAATGGTTTGCCAACTGGGATATGGGTGGCGCCTACTGGGAAAAACAAAATGCAACAGCACAACGTACCTTTGCCAACTCTCCACATCTGTTCGTAGACAAATGGGATACCCCTATCCTTTGCATCCATGGAGAGAAAGACTACCGTATCCTCGCCAATCAGGCAATGGCTGCATTCGATGCTGCGGTAATGCGAGGTGTTCCTGCAGAATTACTGATCTATCCGGATGAAAACCATTGGGTACTCAAGCCACAGAATGGTATCTTGTGGCAACGTACATTCTTTGAATGGCTGGATAAATGGTTGAAATAAAGAACTAATCCATTTTATTAATTAAGGCTCCTTTGAGAAATCAAAGGGGCTTTTTTTATACTAAGTAGTACTTCTAATCTAATTCATACTATGCCTGCGTTTTATTAAAGCGCAAATGATCGCAGATTAAATGGTTTGCTACATTTGAGGTACGATATTCTCTGCGTGAATTTGTGATAATCTGCGTTTCAATGATACGATCATTTAATTAGAATACAATACTTATACGAAAAAACTGCAATATTAGTTTAGTATCAACTCCATGTCAAATGTTTTATATAATAAGTACTCTTATTTGAAATAACAGTGAGACAAACAACCTTAAACAATACTATTATGAATATCACAATCAGAAATATACTATTATTCTTATTTCTCTGGGGGTGTAGGCTAATGGTGCAAGGACAAACCGTCCTACTCCAAAACACTCATTTACCTCGGGAGGGAGACGTTATCCTGAAACAAGAGCTACAATACAAATCTCCCGGGCGCAGCGGAAGCAATGTGATCTGGGACTTTAGTGAACTATCTGTTTTAGATACAGGCTATCGGGAATATTTTACAGGTTCTCCAGATTCTATCCTTATGAAGGTTTCTCCCCGTTCAAGATCAGAATATAAAATGACAGAAGATTCGTTATTTTGCATTGGCTATCAAACTTCCACCCTCCAAATCAAACACCTATTGCCAGAGCTTTATCGGCATTATCCAATGTTTTATGGAGATTCAATCTCATCTTTATATTATGGAGAAGGCAAATACAGTCACACACTCAATATGGCAGTGTACGGTATTTCCACACAGCAAGCCGATGCATACGGCACTATTCTATTACCAGACGGAGATACATTAACCCATGTGTTGCGTATTCGTGAATCAACCCATGCAAGTCAACGTCTATCTTCCTATTCTGATATTCTAAGCTGTGGCAATGATAGCCATTACTCTACTGACTCGCTCCATTATCGATTATCTCATGATAGTATTACATGGCAAACAGACACCTATCGTTGGTATGCTTCAGGATATCGCTATCCGGTATTTGAAACTGTTCAAACTTCCATCATAACCTCAGCCACTCCTACTCGTCACTTCTACCGTTCCTATTATTACCCCTTAAAAGAACAAATATATCTTCCAAAAGATAGAGTTAATATGAATATACGTGAAAGGATGGCTATGAAAAAAAATTCCATAGTATCACCGTCACCAGATTCTTTTATAAAGCAAGATTATACTTATAATTATTTCATCGATGAAAATGGCAATACTTTACAAATAGAGTTATTATCCGGAGGCGGCTCAGATGTTGAACTGGCACTTTGTTCTTTGGCAGGATATTGCATAGAGAAAAAACAATATGTTTCAATACCCTCCGGTCTTCACAAAGCGTCTTTTAATTTTTCGTCTCTGTCTTCAGGCAACTATCTCCTATCTGTCATTGTGGATGGTAACATCCATAGTGAGAAAATTTTCAAAAAGTGAGACATTTAATAAAATCAATGTTTTTTAAAATAGAAAACAACAAAATATTCCGATACAGGTAAAGCATAAAACATTATTATATATAAACAAATATCGTTATGAAAACAATTTTATTAAAAATATTTTTAACCAGCACCTTTTCTTTCCTGATTATTACAGCCTATGCACAAAGCAATTACCGTCCCGGATTTGTTATTTCTCTCCAAAATGACACCATCTATGGACAAATAGATTTCCGAACGGATAAAATGAATGCCAAACGTTGTGTATTCAAGCCAGAAGGGAATTCGGGTATTGTGACATATTATCCATATGACATCCAAGGATACAGATTTACAGACGACGGCAAATATTATATTTCACACACCATAGAGCTAAAGCACAGTGAAGCACCTCAGCCTGTTTTTCTTGAATACCTTCTTCAAGGTATAAAAAGTCTGTATTATTATGAAACAGAGAACTATGAGTCTATCTACTTTGTAGGGAGTGGTGATAAATTGATAAAAGTAGATGCACCCAAGATTATTACTAAAAGAGAAGATGGCAGCCAATATACTGGTAATGTAAAACGCTATATTCCAATATTACAATATGCCTTTGGAGACTGCCCAGTTTTGGAACATAAAATCAAAAGAGCATCATTTACTCATAAAGGCCTGATTGATATTGCAAAAGATTATCATTATGCAATGTGTACCAGCAATGAAGATTGCATTGAATTTGAGACTAAAGAAGACAAACACTCCCTAAGACTGTATGTGACTCCTTATGCCGGAATACAACAATACAGTTTCCCTTCAAGAGGCCCTTGGCATAATTTTAGTAAACCAGATTTATCCTATCTGTTTGGTGTAAACCTGGCATTGAACAGCCGACGTTGGATGAGTTCTTTAAGCGCATCTATGGATATTTCCATTTCTCATTTCAACAGTGTAGAACAAAGATCTTATCAGACCTATAAGATGGTAGATGGTAGTATTTCTGAAACTTATCTTCATCATTATACCAGAAGTAGCTCACTAACATCACTCTCTGCAAAATTAGGTATCCGCTATACATATCCAAAAGGAAGAATACGTCCTTTTATAGAAGCCGGTGGAGCATTTGCAGGTATGATTGGCAGAAAGTTCGGTCCGGAACAGGAAGGAGATTATAGCTCTATAGCAGAAAACGTTGCAGAAGATACAGCTCTGGGATATTATGTCAATACAGGCCTGCAAATTAAACCGGTAAAACGCAGAGATCAGTATATTGTATTACGGGCTCAGTTTGAAGCAGCCCACCATGCAGGTCTTGGCCTTCCACTCTACAATGCATGGTCAGGGGCTATAGGATATACCTTTTAGTAAATATAAAAGCTGACACTGAAATAAGTACAAAATAACCAAAACTGCTTTTATTTATGAAAGTCATAAAATACAATTTATTCATAACACTTTTTTTATTCATTTGTATCCATGTTTGTGCACAAGTAGAACAAAATCCTCTATACTTAAAGAATTATGCACCTTCGCCCGAAGCATATTCCATGATGCAATATGAAGAAATTCCGGTAAGCTTGTACACTGGAATTCCCGATATAAGTGTTCCTCTATATAACATAAGGTCCAACGACTGGACCCTACCAATAGCCTTGAGTTATCATGCTTCCGGAATAAAAATAAGTCAGGAAGCCAGTTGGGTTGGTCTGGGTTGGAATCTTCAAGCAGGAGGCATGATCTCAAGATCTATTCGCGGGAAAGACGACCTCAATCAATTCTTAACTGATACAAATCCCGTACCAGATGCAGACAACATTCCTAACAATTTTTTATCATTTCATGCAATAAATGGAAACATCCTTATACCGGAAATGAACAAAGATGTTGAGCCAGATGTCTTTTTCTATAATTTTGCCGGTTACAGTGGAAAGTTTTATTCTAAAAAAGGTGCAAATATTAAAGGGCATGGGGAAAATTTATTTGAGCTTTCGGATCCGGAAGCTCACTTACTTATCAGATTAAAAAACTCAAAGAATAATCCTATTTTTGAAATAATAGCTCCCGGAAATATAAAATATACATTTAAGGCCATTGAAATAACTAAAAGACATGCATTGGGATTTTTTGACAGATCAGTTGATCTTGAATGCCCCCATTTCACTTCACAACACTATATACCAGACACATTTGATTTCAATCCGGAATATACCATTACATCCTGGTATCTGACCCACATACAATATCCAACAGGAGATGAAATATTTTTCGACTATCACAGGGCACTAAATACTTATCTTAGCCCTATGCACAGATCGGATGTGACAAATCATGTTGTAGATGTAAAAGATTTAAAGAATCCATATTATCCTATTGAAGACATCAATCATTTCACTATTGAGAATGAACCCAAGAAGCAGTCTACAATCAGTTTTGAATATATTTATGAACAACCTCGGCTCACTGGTATCCGGTGGACAGAAGGAGAACTGGAATTTGTTCCCGCCGAAAAAAACAGAGAAGATATACGTACCCTGCCACATGCAGAAACGGAAGGTGCAAAAATGTTAGGTCAGATCAATTTATATACCAAAGACAGAAAAAAGAAATTAAAATCTTTCCTGTTTCATTATTCCTATTTTCTGAGTATGGATGACAACGGTAATCTTCAAAAAATACCGAATTATAATACCTCACGACTAAAGTTAGATTCCATCTCAATCAAAGGAACCGACAGTAATAAGACGCAAAAATATAAAATGGGATATAACGATTCGGAACCATTGCCAATAAAGAACTGCTATGCCTACGATTATTGGGGCTACTATAATGAAAGTAACATGACCATTCCCTTTGTCCCTTATGTTTCCTCCAGTGATTATCGAAGTATGTCGTTATCAATAGACGAAAGTACTAAAAAATACACCCTTGCCCGAGATGGAAAAATCGTTATGGAAAAAGGAAAGAAAATAAATGGCTATGGTGAAGATAAAGAGCCTTCTTCTAAAGTACTGATTGGTACACTGACAAGCCTGACCACCCCTTTGGAAGGAAAAACGGAGTTTAAGTATGAAGGAAACCGGGTTATTGACAGCACACAGATTGAATGGAAAATTCAGGATAGTTTATCTATTGATATATATGCATTGAAAGAATATGATAACACTTCTTTAACAACAACATTTTCAATGCCATATGATGGGTGTATTGATATTAATTGGGTTTATGACGGCAATATAGATTGTATAGAAAAAGAAAAGAATACAACCTTAATTAATATCCCCGGAATAACCTCCATTGTAGGAATACCTCAAGATACCTATAATTCGGGAAGTCCAATTCATGGGCAATATCATTTAAAACAACGAACAGCCTGTCCGAAAGGTACACATACTATTACTTTAAAAACTTCTGACCGGGCCAAGCTTTCAGTCATTATAAAAAGATACAAAGCCAAGTTAGGATATTATGAACCATTAGTCGGAGGAATAAGAATCGCAGAAATCAAATCTCCACTCACCACCCGAAAATATTACTATACAAATGACAAAGGAGAGTGTTCGGGAAGATTAAATCGAAAACCAGTTTTTAACCGAATGGTAAATAGAAACTATTTTGCCACTTATTCCAATGGAATACCAATAGCCAATATTTTATATATCGAATTCAATTCGGCAGCCATACAGCCTTTGGAGAATCCTTATAACAGCTATTTTATGGGATATGAGCAAGTGAATATCATTCAACAGACAAAGGATGACAAAACCATTATTGAAAAAAATTACTTCCACAATGAAAAAGAAGATCACAATGAATTCTATATCGATTATCCCGGAAGAAATATGCCTCTTAACGGAAAATTGATAAAACGCCGGATTTATTCGGGAGACAATCTTTTATCTCAGAACATCAAAAAATATAAAGCAATTAAAGTTAGTGACATTAAGGGTCTCAAATATTATCCGAATGATTTATCTCATAATTATCATATTGAAAATTACTGTACCCAACTTATTGAAGAAACAGATACCATTTATACAAAGCTAAGCAATACGTTTGTCGTACATCCGGTAAAAAAGACATATGCCTACAATTCCAATTACTTGCTCAGCAGGATGATTATCAGAGAAAACGACTGTATAAAATCGCACTTCATCAGATATGCAACAGATTTCATCAACCCTTATCTTGATGGGTATTTCGAAAAATACAATCTGATAACAACTCCGATAGAGGAAGATTTTTTCACCAATGGGATATTAAGCAAAAAATTATGGCACATTCACTATAAAGATTCATTAGTAAAACCATGGAAAGAATATATATTTTATAATCGTCCGGGAGTCATAATACCTTCGTTTAATGGAAATACTTCCATATATACAGGTAAGCCGGATATTACTTACAACTCCTACAACAAACGTGGTCGAAATACTTCCCTGCACACCCGTATGGGGCAATCGGTAGTGTTAGTATGGGGATACAAACATCAGCATATTATTGCCCAGATAAGTAATGCCACAATTGCGGAAGTAGAAAATAAAGGTATAGACATAGAAGCATTAGCCGACAAAGAGGAACCGACAGAAACGGACTGGGATTTACTACACTCCTTAAGAGAAGCATTACCGCAGGGCAGAATCATTATTACCCGTTATGAACCATTAATCGGAATAATATCCCAGACCGGTCCTACCGGTGTAACAGTTCGATATACTTATGATGAATTCGGTCGCTTATCCGAAACTATCGAAACAGGAAAAAGAGAAAATGTTATACAAAAAAACGAATATAAATATGCTACCGAGAAATAATCTACATAAATACAGCATTTTTCTGTTATTCTCTGTTTTATTCTGTTTTCCGGCATTTGCACAGAAAAATTACATCCGTGTCTATGTTCCCCAGGCTGAAATTCCCCCTGGAACTGTATTGAATAGTAAAAACTCATTAATCAGTACTTCTTATTATGATAGTGCCGGACGTCTGATACAAACCGTTCAGCAAGGTATTACTCCATTGGGCAAAGACATAGCAAACCATATCATTTATGATAGTCAAAATCGTAAAGAATGCGAATGGCAAGCTCTTCCTTTTTCCACATCAGATGGTTTATACAAGCCCTTATCCACTTTCGAATCATCTGATTATAAGGACTATTACCATGTAGAATATGAGTATGAGCCCTCTGTCTTGAACCGTATTACGGCAGAAGTCGGACGAAACTCAAAAGGCAAATCTATCCGTATGGAATATCTGATGAATACACCTGCTATTTCCGAACTGTCAGTATATCATTATACACGTAATTCAGACACTTCCATAAAAAATGAAGGAGTATATCCTGCCGGTTTTCTTAATTGTATAAAACAAACCGATGAAGATGGAAACATTCTCTACACATTCACCAATCCTGAAAAGAAAGTTATTCTGGAACGTCATACTCATATTTCTTATTCAGAAAATTCCGACACATATTATATTTATGATAATTTAGACGAATTATTTTGTGTCCTTCCTCCGGCTGCATCTGATATTCTGCAAAGTACTTCTGATATTTATACTCTTTCAGACAATGATATACTCGATCGGTATGCCTACTTCTATCATTATGACGGACTCAACAACTGCGTTGCTACAAAACTTCCAGGTTCCGGATGGTACTATACAGTCTATGACGGTGATTGTCGTCCGGTATTAAAACAATCTCCTAACCAGCGTTCACGCAACGAGTGGACTTTTATAAAATACGACGGACTCAATCGGATAATTCTGGAAGGAACAGTGATAAATACACAATCTCATACAAGTCTGATTAAGAACTTCAGCACCATACTTGTTAAAGAGACTTTTCATACAAATATGCCTTATGGATATACCGAAAACATCAATATGGGTAATTCTGTCCATATTAATAAAGCTTTTTATTATGACTATTATGATTTTATAAGCCTCCCCCTATTTTCAAACCTCATGACTTCCCGTCCCACCGAAAGTCATGCCGCCAATTCTTTACAAACAGGAAGTTATATCACTACTCTGGATACAAAATGTGATTATGAAGTATCGGTTAACTACTATGACCAGCGCGGACGCTCCATTCAAACAGATACCTATAACAGTATCAGTAACACTAATACCCAAAACACGTCCAACTACAACTTCGTAAACAATCCGATTAACCAGCATACAACGTATATCACCTCCATGGAGGTTTGCACGGAAGAACTCAGCTTCGAATATGACCATGCCGGACGTGAGGTATCTTCTTCTTTGGAATTATTTCTTGCTTCCGGTAAACTGGGGATCAACAAATCATATTCTTTGCAAAACCGGAATTATGATGAATTCGGACGTATTTCTCATCAAGACCTATTTAATAATAAAGACCAGATTGTAACGACTTACCGTATCGACGGAAAATTAAACAGTACTTCCGGAAATATATTTTCGCAAGTATTCTATTACGACGAAGCTAAGCCCACTCCCTATGGAGATCAGTACTTCAACGGGCGCATATCATCCATCGCCACCCGTCAATGTGACAACAGTTATCGCATCTATCACCAATATGATTATGCAGGTAGGCTTTCAAGTGCCATGATGTACAACTATGAAGGAAACAAATATCTCCGGTTTAAAGAAGAGTTCGGTTATGATAAAATGGGAAATATAACCTCTTTATACCGGACCACCCCCAAAGGAGATGTCAACGTACTTTCTTTATCGTATAACGGAAATCAAATTGTATCTACAGAGGACTATAGTGAATCTCGCTGGCCCGATGAATATGATTTCATGTTTTGTCGTTGGAGTAAAGAAACAAATGCTTATCTTTACGATGAAAACGGAAATGAATCCCGTAATATAGCCCGTGATATGTTACATGCCCGTTATAATAATCTCAACTTACCGGACAGTATATGCTTCTCCGGCGGCAATACCCTTCAGATGAGTTATTTGTCTGATGGAAGACGGGTAAGAACCACTTCAAAGACTTATCGCACCGCTCTAACGATACCTCTGGACGATGTACAAATTCTGTCTGACCCTTCATCTGTCCATGAAGAGATTCAGGATGGAAATTTGTTATTTCGTGACGGCTACCTTTCCGAACTTCGTATTCCAGGCGGATATATCTCGTTGAGGAATGATACGACGAAACGTAGTCATATACAACCCTATTATTATATAACAGATTATTTAGGCAGCGTTCGCGCGACTTGTGATGGTGAGACAGGCAGTGTTCTTCAAAGCATGGAATACCTGCCTTCGGGAGCTATTTTTCGCCGGACAGGTTACAATGTTCAGAATCGCAGATTCTGTGGCAAAGAAGAACTGGCTATGCATGGCTTTGACATGTATGATTCTGACGCAAGATTGCAATATACTCGCATTCCAAGATTCTCAACAATGGATCCATTGTTGGAAAAGTATTATCATTTATCGCCGTATGCATATTGTGCGAATGATTTTGCACATCTGATAGACCCAGATGGAAGAAAAATAGTAGTCGGTAGTTTCTGGGGAAGAGTCAAAGCCTTTTTCGGAGCGGATAACTTTGAATCACAGGTTCAAAATCAAATAGAACAACTAAAAAAAATGGATGAAGATGTAAAAAATGTGATTGAAGATATGGAGAATAGTGAGCTTGAAGTAAAGATTGTTCCAACCAACAATAGGAAAGAGACATCAAAAAATGTCACTGTGAAAAAATATAAAAATGCAGAAGTAAAACAAGGTTCTACTATACATTATGACTTGAATTCTCAATCAACAAGTTTAGGTCCTAGACCTCCTATAATTGGGCTTGCTCATGAATTAGGACATGCGGATGATTTTATGAATGGTAGAGGTGTTAATTGGGACAAAAACAATGATAATAATGTAGATGATAATGAAATAGATGCAGTACAGAAAACAGAAAATCATGCAATTGAAATTGAGAACAAAGTAAGAAAAGCAATGGGAGAACCGTTAAGACCATTGGATTATTTTTATAATAGAAAAAAGAAATGACATGAAAAAGTATATATTATACGTATTTTTTGTGCAGGCATTATTTACATCCTGCCAGCCGGAGTGGAAAGCGATATTTAAAGACGAACAATATTTCGATACATTCGTTTGTGTTCCGGTGATTAGCGAAGGAAGAGATTCTATTATGACCTATAGTACTCTCGGAGGATTCTATGACTTTCAAAATATGAAATTGATATCCTACAAAGGGTTCTGTAATGAATTATATGAATGTATAGAGAAAAGAGAGTGTCTTGAAGTGGATTCTGCTCTATATGATAGATTATATTTACATAATCGAATTCAAATTGATTCTACAATGCTTAAATTGTATAATGAATATGGTATAGACAGCCTGTTAAAAAAGTATCTTCAAAAAGAAAGCGAAGCGTTGTTTATTGACATTCCTGCACCCTATAATTATGAAGTTAATTTCAAATATATTTTATATTTATGTTCTCTACATCATATATATTTTGAATTTTTAATGACAGAAGATGCCTATGGCTGGTATCTTTGGTATAAAAGATAAAGATATAATGGATTAATAGCTAAAGCGTATAAAAATATTAAAAGAGTTCTATAAAGAATATATAAATGTAAGGCAACAGGCAGAAAATCATGCAATTGAAATTGAGAATAAAGTAAGAAAAGCAAGGGAGAACTGTTAAGACTATTAGATTCTTTTTATAATGAAAAAAGGCAGTAAAATGAAAAAATCTATATTATACGTGTTGTTTATTGTGCCAGTATTATTTACATCCTGCCAGTAGGACTGGAAAGCGATATTTAAAGACGAACAATATTTCGATACATTCGTTTGTGTTCCGGTGATTAGCAAAGGGAGAGATTCTATTATGAGATGTAGTTCCCTCGCAGGATTCTATGACTTTCAATATATGAAATTGATATCCTACAAAGAATTCTGTAATGAATTATACGAATGTATAGAGAAAAAAGAGTGTCTTGAAGTGGATTCTGTTCTATATGATAGATTATATTTATATAATCGAATTCAAATTGATTCATTTCGTAAACAATCCGATTAACCAGCATACAACGTATATCACCTCCATGGAGATTTGCACGGAAGAACTCAGCTTCGAATATGACCATGCCGGACGTGAGGTATCTTCCTCTTTAGAATTATTTCTCGCTTCCGGTAAACTGGGGATCAACAAATCATATTCTTTGCAAAACCGGAATTATGATGAATTCGGACGTATTTCCCATCAAGACCTATTTAATAATAAAGACCAGATTGTAACGACTTACCGTATCGACGGAAAATTAAACAGTACTTCCGGAAATATATTTTCGCAAGTATTCTATTACGACGAAGCTAAGCCCACTCCCTATGGAGATCAGTACTTCAACGGGCGCATATCATCCATCGCCACCCGTCAATGTGACAACAGTTATCGCATCTATCACCAATATGATTATGCAGGTAGGCTTTCAAGTGCCATGATGTACAACTATGAAGGAAACAAATATCTCCGGTTTAAAGAAGAGTTCGGTTATGATAAAATGGGAAATATAACCTCTTTATACCGGACCACCCCCAAAGGAGATGTCAACGTACTTTCTTTATCGTATAACGGAAATCAAATTGTATCTACAGAGGACTATAGTGAATCTCGCTGGCCCGATGAATATGATTTCATGTTTTGTCGTTGGAGTAAAGAAACAAATGCTTATCTTTACGATGAAAACGGAAATGAATCCCGTAATATAGCCCGTGATATGTTACATGCCCGTTATAATAATCTCAACTTACCGGACAGTATATGCTTCTCCGGCGGCAATACCCTTCAGATGAGTTATTTGTCTGATGGAAGACGGGTAAGAACCACTTCAAAGACTTATCGCACCGCTCTAACGATACCTCTGGACGATGTACAAATTCTGTCTGACCCTTCATCTGTCCATGAAGAGATTCAGGATGGAAATTTGTTATTTCGTGACGGCTACCTTTCCGAACTTCGTATTCCAGGCGGATATATCTCGTTGAGGAATGATACGACGAAACGTAGTCATATACAACCCTATTATTATATAACAGATTATTTAGGCAGCGTTCGCGCGACTTGTGATGGTGAGACAGGCAGTGTTCTTCAAAGCATGGAATACCTGCCTTCGGGAGCTATTTTTCGTCGCACAGGGTATGATGTTCAAAGCCGTAGGTTCTGTGGCAAAGAAGAACTGGCTATGCATGGATTTGATATGTATGATTCACAGGCAAGATTACAATATACTCGTATTCCAAGATTCTCAACAATGGACCCATTGATGGAGAAATACTACCATTTATCGCCATATGCGTATTGTGCGAACGATTTCACACATCTGATAGACCCGGATGGAAGAAAAATAGTGGTCGGTAGCTTCTGGGGAAGAGTCAAAGCTTTTTTCGGAGCAGACAACTTTGAATCACAGGTCCAGAAAGATTTATCAGCATTAAAAGAGATGTCTCCTACTTTGGATAGAACGATTACAGATTTAGAAAAAAGTGATAAAACAGTAAATATAATATTGACTGGAAGTAAAAACAGAACCATTCCGGAGAACAAAAAAGATATTACAAAGAAACAAGGTTCTACTATTGAATATAACCCTCAAGATTGGAAGACAAATACTAAAAAAGTAAGAACGCCAATAATTGGATTAGCTCATGAATTGGGACATGCTGAAGATTTGAATAGGGGTAAAGGAGTAAGATTTAATAGAACAAAAGCCGCTACAGGTAATAACAAAGAAGATGTTAAGTTAGGAAATAAAAGTGAAGAAAATGCTATTCGTAAGGAAAATATTGTTCGTAAATATTTAAATGTAAATGAAAGAAAATATGATTATTATCCTCAATAAAATATAAATTATGAAACATATATGTATTATTATAACTATTATTGGAATCTCGTTAACTTCTTGCAGACAGAAATATAATGACCATTTGTATAGTGCAGTAATGAGCTATAAGTATCTTCCAATACCCATTACAAATCAAAAGGATTCCTGTTTTTATATGTGCGATGCATTAGAATTTTATCGAGAGTTCAATATGTACATTATGGAATATGAAACATTCTGCATAACCTTATATAATCATATTAAAACAAACACCTATATTCAGTTGACTGATTCTCTCTATAAAGAACTGAATACAATGTCCATACATGAAGTTCCTGAAATAAATTCTGTATATCAATATGAAGGTATAAAAGGTATACTTAACAGATATACGAAAGCAGCAAGTCCAGGATATGCTGCATTTAAAAATGAATTATCTTGGGAAGAACGTGATTTTATCATGTATTTATTGTTTCAAGAGGGGATTTATACTGAATTCTCAGATGAAGATGGTGATGCTTTTATAAGACTTAATTCCAAATAAATATCTGTAATGAAATACTTAATTATAATGTTTGTACTGTCTTTACAACTGTCTTCCTGTACCCGAATGGAGGATACAGATTTATACAAAAAGTTAAAGAATAATGAACCTGTTCTTATTCCTATTACATGCCATGAAGATTCAAGTTTCTGTTTCTTGACTTCGCAGAAGCTTTGGAATAAATGGAACATTAAAATGGTAGACAAGTGTGTATTTGATAGTTTGCTTTATTGTCATATAAAAAATGATGTTTACATTAATTTGAATATGCAATTGTATAGTGAGCTCACGAATGTCCCTTTGAAGTTAGAGACTGCAAATAATTAAAACAACTTGAATCAATTGGAACCAAATTGTTCTCTATCATTTTTCAAATTTTGAGATAAAGAAGTGAAGGCTATGATTGAAAAGATAGAAGAAAGAGAACTTAAAGTAAATATTGTTCCAGCCAATAATAGAAAGATAACACATATCATTTATTCCAACATGATATTTATGTGAGTTGGGGAGACGAAGAAAGGTGTTACATTATAAGATTGGAAAATCAATAAAAAGGAGCAAATAAGATGAAAAACAGAGAGAGAAAGAAGCACATGGAAGAAAACATAGAAGATAAAAAACAACCGATGGAATTAATTCCCGGGAAGTCATTGTCCATATTTAAGCTGGGGAGCAAACATATCTGATTACCTGTTTTTAGAATATATATTTTATCCTAAAGATGATAATATACAAGGTTACGATGATTACGATGTTTATGAATTCGTTAATATGAACACTGACTTATATGTATGTTCTGAAAATACTGTAGATTGCATAACTACACGTTCTTCATGTGTCTATATGGGAAAAGAACTTATTAATATGTATTATAATGTCTTTTTAGAATTATTTGGATTATTATCTACAAATACTATGCATCTATATTCTGAAGGTCCCAAAAAAATGGGCGTTATTATGATGTATACTACTTTGACCAAGGAATAATACTTTGGGTATGGCGTAACAAAATCAGAACTATCCAAATTGGCTATATATATGAAGAGGACGGAGAGCATATAAAATTATAAAATACCCCCATTAGATTGCATAAATAGATGTTGAAATGATCATCCTATTCTTTTCATAATAAAATGGATATGCTATTGTATATACTATAATAGATGTTAATGATCAACGAAGAACTATATATAAATAACAACATAAAAATAGTACATTATGGATTCTAATAAATTTTATAGTTTTTACATGAAAGGATGGGATGAACCATGCTTAGGAATTATCCAATCTATAGGAGACGAGTGGATTTTAATAAAAAAAATCATAGTAAATCACAACTATATACTTAATTGAACGAACTCGGAATAATCGATCCCTTTTCCTTAATTCTTATCAAATCCATGAATTATTAGCAAATAAATGTTACTACACAAATATTTTCCGAAGGAAATTTGTTTTAATAGAAAACAGTTAAACTGATTACATAACTATATGCTTCAAAACGAAGCTTTAATAAAAGAATAATATGATAAGAAATTTCTTTAAAAGCCAGTGGCTTACTTTGACAGGAATAGCAGTTGGTGCATTGGGTGGTTTTCTGTACTGGAAATTTGTAGGTTGTACTACCGGGAGTTGTCCTATCACATCCTCACCTGTCAATAGTGCTTTATGGGGGGCACTTATGGGTGGACTACTCCTAAGTTCTTTTAAAGTGACAACTAAAGAAAAAATAAAATAAAAAAAATGGCTAAAAGTGGAAAAGAAACAAGGAAAAATAAAAATAGGTTTCAGGTGATTTGATTATTCATTTCTTCTGAGAAGGATGCGGTTGAAAAGTTATATCAACTGCATCCTTCTCAGAAGAGTAACAGACCAGTATCAACGCATCCACACGCTCTCTATTTCAACCACATACATTTTGTGAAAACCGCCATGTGCACCTCCATACCATTTATCAATCAGTTTCTTATCAAAGAAATTTTCAGGATCAATAGCATCCGCATAGAGCTTTTTACATTCTAAACTCAGACGGGACTGTTCAAAAAACACATTTCCTTGCTCTGTAAACAACGGCTTCAATCCGGTTTCTTTCACTTTATCTACTTCTCTACCTGACTTTGATCCGCAAACGGCATGAATCTTTTTATTTTCTTCTCCCAGAAAAGAGAGGGTGAGATAATCGCCTTTCTCAATAAACTCATACGTATATCGTTCGGGGCGAACAAAGACAAAAGCTACCGGTTTATTCCAAAGCCAGCCAATACCTCCCCAACTGGCAGTCATGGTATTAAAACCATCTTTGTTACCGGCTGTCACCAACATCCACTCTTTGCCAATGGCTTCAAAAAAATTCTCCGAAAGCTCTTTTATTTCTACCTTTTTCATTGCTATTTCTATTTGTGCTTCCCGCACAGGGAGGTGCGACAAGCGATGTTATTTATGAAAATAATAATACAATCTTTACTTCTGTCTTTTCAACTTCACAACCTCTCCAAGTGCAGGAATAACCACATTGACCTTCCGTTTTTTTGCCTCAGCAGCAAATACCTGAGGAGGATCATGAAGTGGCTCGTCTGATAAATCAAATGTTCCGTAATGCATCGGGATAGTCAATCCGGCCTGCATCTCTTGTGAAGCCGTCAATGCTTCATGAGGGGAAATATGATTGGGACGCATAAACCAACGGGGCTTGTAAGCACCAATCCCCACTAAGGCATAATCGGGAGCACCGAAAAGTTCCGGTATCTCCGAAAAATGTTGTGAATATCCGGTATCACCACTATAATAAACAGACATACCATCTCCCTGAATCATAAATGCACCCCAAAGACGCTGTCCGCCATCACGCACCGAACGTTTGCTCCAATGCTGGGCAGGCAGAAAAGTGATTTTCAATCCTTCATCCATTATCTGCTGATACCATCCGGCCTCTACCATCTCAATCTTCGGAAACCAACTTTTTATCAACTCCCCGGTACCCAAGCCGCAGAAAAGTTTCATCTGAGGATTGCTCTTTAATAGACAGCCGACACTCTGTTTATCCAAATGATCAAAATGATCGTGACTAATCAACAGATAATCAATTCCGGTAAAAATGTCCGTATTGGCAGGAAACTGGCTTCTTCGACGTACAAAAGGAATACTCCCGAATACCGGGTCAAACATGATACGTTTCCCTGCCAGTTGCAGAAAAAAAGAATTATGCCCAAGCCATATCAATGAGTTTCCCGTAACTGCATCCAATGAACGAAGATAGTTTACTCTCGGTTCCCACTTAACGGTACGTTTCTCTTTCCGTTGCGGATTGGGAGACAAACGCCATTTCAACACACTGCCCATTCCGGGCCGAAAACGATGCTGCCGATTGAAGAACCGTCCTTTTACCATTGGATTTCCCCTCCAATAGGGGTTTATAGTGGCCAGACGCTCGTTACGTCTGAAACATATATGCTCACCCATATTTCTCTAAACCAAATAAGATATCACAAACTTAAATAAAAATCATTGACTTACAAATAGAACAAACAAAAAAATGTGCCCCGGACACACTAAACGGGGCACATTTTATAAAACTAACTAAATATTTAACAAATGCTTAGATTGAATGGATGCCATAAAGCGGAAATTGCCATCCCAAAGCAGAGAGATTTACCAGGAAAATAACCAGTCCGAGTATCCAGAGAACCAGTAAAGACCACTTCAGACCAGTTGCCATCGGTGGCCAACGGAATATCTGCCGAAGGATCGTATAAACGATACACGCCAACGGGATACCCATCAAAACCACACCTGCCAGACTGCCTGCCACCGTCATAAACGGAGAGATAGATGCCAAAGGTGCCCAGTCGACTGCTGGAAGCATTTCATACAGAACGGCTCCCCCACCAATGGCTGCCGCAATGGCAGCAATAACCAATGCCACAAAGACAATAGCAAGTACAAACAACACCGGACTGAAAACAATGGCCAACACTACCAGACAGGCTTTCAAAAAGAATCCTGCAACCGCAACAAACGCATCTCCCAGTTTTTGAAGAAAGGTACGCGGTTTATCTGAATGCATATAACTATTCACACCATTGGCTACTTTTTCAAAACCATCGGTCACTGTCTTTCCTATATTCTCAACAGTTACCGCTTCGCCACGCATACTAAGCTTCTCTGCCGCAGTACGGGCCTCCGGAATAACAAGCCAGCAAATGATATATACAGGAATTAATGTGCCATATCCACAAATAAGAATGACCAGTGCCAACAGGCGTAACAGGGTCGGATCCCATCCCAGATAGGCAGCCAGTCCACTCAATACTCCACCCAGCAACTTATCATCCGGATTACGATACAACCGGCGCCGGGTAGTATAGGTATAAGAAGCAGAATTATTTGTTGAAGTTTTCTTTTCTTCTTCATCGGTAGTTCCGAAATCCTCAGGCTTTCCCACACGGGCAATCACTTCTTCTACATCAGCAAGCGTAATCACCTGCGAACCTGCATTCAGCTTTTCTAAAAACAGTTCCGAAATACGGTTCTCAATATCATCTACTATTTCTTCGGCACCCTCTTGCTTACGAAAATGAAGTTTGAGGTTGCACAAATAGTTGTCCAGCAATCGGTAGGCATCCTCATCTATATGGAAGACAGTTCCACCTAAATTTACAGTCAATGTCTTTTTCATTGTTATTTCTTTTTAATCGGATTATCTGTTAGCTATATGATTCACAGTTTCATTAAGTTCTTTCCAGGAAGTTTCCAGCTCTCCGAGAAATCCCTCTCCTTTCTCTGTCAGTTTATAATATTTGCGTGGAGGTCCTTGTGTAGATTCTATCCATTCGTAACTTAGTAAATCATCATTCTTCAACCGGGTAAGCAATGGATACAATGTACCCTCCACTACAATCAGCCGGGCTTCTTTCAACTTCTGGATAATGTCCGAAGCATAAGCAGGCTCTTTATGCAATAACAGCATGATGCAGTACTCCAACATCCCTTTCCGCATCTGCGACTTTACATTATCTACATTCATAAGCTTCTTTTTTAGTTTGACGAAACAAATATATGCATTACTTTAGTACTATGCAATGCAAAGTACTATAAATTAATATTAATTAAGCCATTAACAGTTGTACACCTTATTATATATTCGTTCATCCCAAAGTACGTATTTAAGTCTCTGTTAAAATACTATTTAAGTCTGTCTTAAAATAGATATTAACTCACATTTAAATACGTACTTTTGCAATCATACTTATTTATCTCTTATATTTGCGTTTTATAAAACCAAAATACAATACATATATGTTTACTATCAGAAAAGCTACAACAGCAGATTGCGGGTTGATCCACGACATGGCTTCCATCGTATTCCCCGCCACTTATAAAGAGATCATTTCAGCAGAACAAATGGAGTTCATGATGGACTGGATGTACTCTCACGATAATATCCGCAAGCAAATGGAAGAAGAAGGACACGTCTACTTCATTGCCTACAAGGGAGAAGAACCTTGTGGATACGTATCTGTACAGCCTCAGGAGGAAAATATATTTCATTTACAAAAGATATACGTGCTCCCCTCTTTTCAAGGACAGCATTTAGGTAGCTTTCTTTTCCGTGAAGCGATAAAATACATTAAGGAAGTACATCCCGCCCCTTGCCTGATGGAACTGAATGTAAACCGCAGCAACAAAGCATTGCAATTTTATGAACGGATGGGAATGAGAAAGCTGCGTGAAGGAGATTTCCCGATTGGAAACGGATATTATATGAATGATTACATCATGGGATTGGAAATATAACAAGACTAACCGCCCAATAACAAGATATGAAATGCCCCTTTACATTATTTATTATGCATGATAACAATATATGTAAAGGGGCATTTGCTCTAACGTAAAGTAAAACTTGAGAGAGGATTATTTTTTAATGAATTTCTTTATGCTTGTCTTGCCATCTTTTGTAGCAACCTTAACCAGATAAATTCCCTTATTAAGAGAAGCTATTGACAGATTATTCACGTCTCTTTGTTCCATCACAGGAGTGCCCGAAATGGCATAAACTGTTATGTCGGATATTTCTTTAGAAACAACTTCAGAATCGGTAATATAAAAATCAGAAGTCAGATTTTCCCGGGTAATTCCGGTAATAGCACCATTCAAACTAAAATAAGAAGAGCCAATACCTTTTATAGTAGCAGGAGTGGTAGTGATTGCTTTCTTATCATAATCAACGGTTAACGCTGTTGCAGTCAACGGCATGGTATAAAGCTCGGTAGCCGGATTTGCAAGAGCATACACATTTACTTTATAGCTCAGACTATTAGTTATGGTAAACTTACCGGTTGTAGCTCTCAACCGGACTGACTTAAATGAGAAAGCTTTATTTGTATATGATCCGCTAATCAGACAATCTTTCAATGTATATTTGGAAGAAGCATTTGCTGCAAAATTAATGATATCTTTACTACCAGCAAATCCGGCATCAGCATCACCACAATCTATAAAGCTAACTTTCTCCATAGAAAAATCAATCGGAGTGGTTGCATCATTAGAATAATAACCACCACCCTGACATCTGTAAAAAGTAACATTATAAAAAGTAGCTTTACTAACTTTTGCTTTTTGAAGCATTATAGCTGCATTGGCAGGATTACCGGTATTCAAGTCATGTACTACAGTATTCTTAACCGAGATTGTTGGAATTTCTGTTTCTCCCAATGCTTTAAGGAAACAAATTGTATAATCATAAACTTCGCAATCTTCAACTGTCAAAGAAGATACTTTAGCAACATTAGCCGGAATATTCACTAATATCTTATTAGGAGTCTTTTCTTCCGATGAACAAAATGCAATAATCCCCTTTATAGAGAAATTAATATCACTTTCTATGGAAAACAGTACATTATCCATTTTGACTCTTCCGCTTTTTGCTGATATATTCACATCTTTAGTCAATGTAATACTACTCAATGTAGCATTTTCCAGGTCAGCAGCAACCACAACATCCCCCCCCGCCTCTACTGCGGCTTTAAAATCAGCAAATGTAGAAACTTCAACAGCATTCAGTCTCCACCCTCCTATTAATAACAGGCAAAGAATAAAAGTAATCTTTTGTTTCATAATCATTATATTTTAGTTTAGTTATTAATATGCTCCCTTCATACTATGTGAAGGGAGCCCCTGTATATTTATCTTTTAATGCAACGAACAGACATGCCGAACACTTTACCCAAAGGTCCTTGGGTACTATTATCCGTATTATAAGCTGCTCTCATTACATAGACGCTATTTCTACTAAACGGATCTTCCCCCGAATATTCAGTAGTACTCCAAAAGTAGGCTTCATAGCCAAATCTGTCAAATGAATAGGTAAAGTCTGAAGTATCCAACGTTCTCCAGCCTGCTGGTTGCATAGAAAAGCCGGTCTGATTATTGGACACAACACTTGTAGAAGCCTGCCAATACCCATCGGTTGCTTTTAAATAAGCAGTACATTTAATGGCTTTAGTAGGATCGGCACCCGGAACAATATAAGTTTTCAGAGATAAGAAATCCTGCTGAGTAGGTATATCCCATCCTTCTGGGGCAAGTTTATTGCTGTTTACAACTGCATTCCAATTATACAAAGCTCCAAATACCTCTTTGTAATTCGTCGGATCATTGTTTACATAACAGAAAGCTCCCTCCGTATCATTTTTCCAATCCGCGCCACTTGTTATTTTATTAATCGGAGATCCATTGCTATATCTTTCGCATTTAAAATTATCTGCAATCCAATACTGGGTACCAATTTTAACAACACGATATTTGTTATAATCTAAATCAACCAATATATCTGCCTTAGCACTCGTGTTTCTCTGTAGTTTAGAAGCAGAAGTCGCTACCAGCTTATCTTTTTCAAGATATACTTTTTGTAAAGGGCTTCCAGCTGTTCCGGCTGTATAAGTACAACTGTTTTTAACAATATCCCACACTACATTGCCACCGTCTTTCACAGCAAGCCCCTTAGTCAAGTCAGTCTTTCCGGAAACAACCGGATATACCACAACCATTTGTTCGGAGACAGTACTTGTTTTAATAAACTCTTTGCATACCTCAGCAATCTGTACATCACCATACATTATTTTCTGTACGTAGCTGGCCGAAAAATCAGCAGGTACATCAATAGCATATGCCATACCCGTATTGCTCTGGGTTACAGTGATATCCTTGCTCAAAGAGCCGGCTTTGACAGTAATAACAGCAGATCTGGGTTCACCATCCGTATATTCATCTGCCGAAACGGATAATACATCTCCATTGCGAGATACATTACACCACGTTTTATTAACATTGTAAGTCCATGAATCTGTATTCGTCGTTATGGTTACATTCACAGCTTCTCCACTGGCATCCAGTTCCACTTTATCCGGCACAAATGATAATGCTTCATTGGCAGCTGCTTGCTCCACCGTAATACTTTTTGTGATATTACCTGCATATACGGTGACCGTTGTCGTACGTGGCTGTACTTTCAAATTATCGTCCACCTCAATAATCAGTAAAGCACCTTCAAACCTCAAACTACACCAATCGTCTTTTTCCGGACGTACCGCTTTCCAGGTAGCCTGATTAGTACTTACAGTTATTATTTCTTCATCAGCCGGAGCTGTAAAGTTCACTGTTTCTTTCGAAACAGACAGTGAAGGTTCGTCCTCCTTCGAACAACTAACGAATGAGACAAGCAGTAACAGCATTACGCCTACCCATTTAAATTCCTTTTTCATAAAAATCTCATTTAGTTTATATCTGTAATTTATTTGTTCACTTTCTCAAACTCCATCCAAACCCAGTTCTTCTTAGTGTTTACCAGATAGAGTTTATTGTCCTTCAATACCACAGAGTGTCCGGTTGAATCAAAAAAGTAAGAGTACATCTGAATACCAATGATATTATCGTAGATATTGATTACCTCATCTCCGATCCACCCTTCCGGTTCATCCTTCCCATATCTCACAAAGACAGCAATGTCATCTCTCTGCTTTTTTATCTCTTTGGCCAATACAGTTTGAGGTGCATCTTTACCATCAATACTAAGCAATACGGAGAAACCTGTTTTACCGTCTACATCCATAGTCAGCTGGGCACCGGCATAGTTCGGATATTTATATTTGTATAATTCAACCCAACCCTGAACATCATAACTTCCTCCGATCAGCCTGTAAGTATTTCCGGCAGCCTGTTGTAAAGTAGGATATACAATTAATGGAGTTTTGGACGTCATCAATGTATCCGTATTCTCGGCTACAAACCTGGCCTTGGCATTGTTCCATACGAAATGCTGAATACTCTTACTATTAACCGTCACCGGAGCAGTTAAATCAAATCCTGTATCTGTAAAGGTGAAAGCAGCAGATGATGTCTTTACCGTTTCTCCCTGCATTTCCTTAAATACCAGTTCTTTCTTATCATCTGATAGCGTCACATCTGCCGTAGCTGCCGTAGGAGACTTCAGACAATGAAAAAATGAATTATTAGAGATCGAGGCAATATCCATTTCACGGATAAGGCGAATCTTATGTTGTTCTCCCGCACCTACTTTCTTAAATACCACCCGGTCCTGATTTTTACGTCCTTTGCAAACCAGAGAGTCCTGCGTCAATTCCATAATAATAAACTCAAAGTCACCTTTATACCCCTCACCCAAAGGAGTAGTAGAAGGATCGGCATAAGTATGGATCACCGAATAGGTATCAAATGACAGCATCGGTCCTTCACCCGAATTGAGATTATAGGTGGTAGTAGATTCATCTTCATAGTTGGACCACATATAAACCCTGTCTTTACCCGTAAACTTCATGATGAAGCTAACGTAAGAAACAGCATTAGCCGGTTGATAATCCAGTCGCCAGCCATTAGGAGCTGTTTGCAGTATATCATCGCATTGCTTTAAGAAAGTCTTCATTCTTTCACTCGCCGATTGTGCAAACACATCATCCACTTCATTTTTGCATGAAGTGAAGAATAGAGCCATGAAAAATAGCATCCATATTCCTCTATTCAGATATTTAGTCAATTTTCTCATAATTCCTAATAATCTCCTAATACCACATTCTTTATTACTTCATCCATTTTTGCCTGGAAATGATACAAATCAATGTCCCATACATCCTTTAGATACCCCACCACAATTGCCTCTTTTTTGCGTAAAGCAGAACGGGCATCTTCACTTTTGATCGTATTGATCATTATATCCCAGTCTCTTTTATTATTTGTCAGCATAGTAGCTATCATTTCCACAAAGTCTTCATCGGGTGCAGACATGGCGTAATTTGTTATAAATCCTCTTTCCTGAGCATATTCATTGGAACGCAGATACCAACTGGAAGAATATCCGGTCGTTATAGTACGATAATCCCGGCTATAAGCTACTTGCTGATGCATTATATGGGCAAATTCATGGTGCATCACATGAATAAACCTCTTCAACTTCGTGACATTCTGCGGACTAAAGCTGTTTATTTCATACAATACCATTTTACGCCCTCCCTCTGCAGTACCTTGCGTCACCGTTTCGTCGGGATTGTAACTTGCACTTCCTATCAATAATATTTGTTTCGGTATCAATCCTTTAAGAAAATTGCTACCTGCTTCTTCCACATAAGGATCGACCCAGACAGTTTTTAAAATTTCAAGGAAAGGTTCTACCTTCTCTTCCTCCGGCGGAACCAGATTCTTGGCAACATCCGTTTCACTATCTTTCCAGCGATAAATCACTTCGACATTGTAGGGTTTCGTATAATTTTTATAGATATACAAATCCGTAGGAGTCAAATCTTTGAGATTGAACTCAGGAATTTCAATACCTGATTCTCCCAAATCTTCCGAGCATGAGTGAAACAGTCCCACACTCAATGCACAAACCAATAGCATCAATACTTTTTTCATAATCATATGTATTTATCTGGGATTAGGTGTTAAACCATAGGCAATAGCATCACTCGGTACCTGAACGGCTCTACGAAGATCGCGTTTGACCAACACATCCTTTTGACTGGGCATACCATATGGATAATGAACGATTTCTATACCAAACCGCTTCACATCAAACCACCGCATGCCTTCCATCACAAACTCCACCCGGCGAAGTTCTACGGCACATTGCACAAATGCTGCCTGCTCCGTATCCATCTCATAGAAAGGATTCAGTGGGGCATAATCCGCATAGAACTTTGTTATATCTTCGGCTTTTACGTTTTTAGAAACATCATAAGACAAAGTCCGTTTGCTATAAAAAGCATTGATGTCTGCCAAAGCTTCCGTATACCTTTTCTTCATGGCATAAGCCTCTATACGGTTAAGCAGCACTTCATCTTTAGTAAGAATGGGAATCATGGCATACAAATAACCAGTCGTTGCATTGATGCCTATCTGTTGGAAATACTCCTTCCATTTGAGCATGGTAATCGGATCACCTTTATCTGCCTGCCACTTCTCAAGTACATACGCCCAGGGCAAGCCAATCGCATTTACCTTGGCACTACGAAACAACTTCGACTCCAAAGAACTGTTAAAGCCATATCTATAAAACTCCTGGTAACGGGCAATCTTTGTCAAAGATGAAGCCAACAGTAAAATAGAGGGCTGCTCGGCAGATGTATACTCTTTCTCACGAACGGAAGTAGACAGTTGTCCATGAGTAATCCAGTCACGCAACTGAGAAGCAACATCTCCTGTACCAAAAACGGCATTAGCATGTTCGATCACCTTGTCCCAATTACCTTTATATAGATAGAAACGACTGGCAAAAGCATGTGCGGCAGCCTTCGTAAAGTGGTATTTAGGAACGGTATAAGTGTGATCCTGGATCAGAGAAAGCCCTTCTTTCAAATCCTGTTCTATCAATTCGTACACTTTTGCTACACTCTCCCTCTTGTAGTCTTTCAACACTACAGTCTCGGGTTCAGTAACGTATGGAACACCCAAATCTTTATCGGCTGTTGCCGGATCATAATGTTGAGCAAAAATATTCACCAGCATAAAATGGCAATAAGCCCTTGCCACCAAAGCTTCACCACGCTGGGCCTGCGTATCCATTCCACCCAGTTTATCCAAAGCTTCCAAAGCATGATTGGCAGCAGCAATTGCTTCATAACATGAACTCCAATAGCCTGTAGGGGAATCCTGTAAGGTATACGAAACATCTTTCCACTTAAAAGACTCCTCAACAGCCCTGTCCGACTGAATGGCCACTCCTTTATCTTCGGCGTTGTCACTCATGGCCTCACAGAATTCAACATAAGCTCGGTTAGGATATGCCGAGACCAATAGTTCGGATATAGTTTTGGCATTATCCAGTTCTGTTCTATTATCAGGCACTTTATCCAGGAAATCATTGCATCCGGACAAAAGAACCGCAGCTGAGATAAATATATAATATCGTACTTTCATATCTTGATTTTATCATGGTTAGAAACTTGTTCGCACAGACAAAGTAAATTGTCTCGGAGTAGGCATTGCCACACCACCCGAACGGAAAAATTCAGGATCCTGTCCGTTTAACTTTTTATCAGAATAAATCAGCCACAGGTTGGAAGCAACGCAACGTAACTGCAAATTATTCATCCCGACCGCTTTCATCCAGTTTCCTTTGAAATCATAAGAAAGAGAAATCTCTTTCAAACGAATAAAAGAGCCGTTGGCAACCCGCGCATCCGAGTAATTATAAGCGTTATAAGCCACATTGAGATTCTCTATATTAGAGACTTGCCTTTTTGAAGGAATACCCGGTACGTCGGTATATTTCTCATTTCCAGCCTGCATCCATCTGTTTTTCATCTCTTTCGGCATAGCACTCATATCCGAATATACAGCAGAGAACTCCGGATACAGACGAATTACATTGCCAAACTGATAAGTGAAATACACGTTCATCTTCCAATTCTTGTACATAAAACCATTGTCAAATCCACCGGTTACTTTCGGATCAATAGAACCTTCATATTTCAGATGGCCGATATTATTATTTTCCTGAAAATTAATATCAGTGGAAGTCAATTCTCCGTCCTCATTGATGAAGGTGGGAAATCCGTTGCTATCCAATCCTTTAAACTGATACGAAAACAGTCCCCTCACAGGATAGCCTTGCAAAGGGCCACCTTCTTCTTTCACCAAGTCGATAACTCTGGGCATTGATTTTAAATTCGTAATCTCATTATGGTTGAATGAGAAAGTCAGATTAGAAGTCCAGTTAAAATTCTTCGTAACGATATTCTTCGTGTTTAAAGTAAATTCCACACCACGGGATTTCATATCTGCATAGTTCGCAGCCTTCATAGCTTCTCCCCCGATTCCGGATGTACGCATATAACCAATCAGATCGAACCCATTCCGGAAATAAGCATCTGCACTTAAACTTATCCGGTTATGCAGAAACCCCATATCAATACCGACATTCGTTTCATATTGTTTTTCCCAAGTAAGTTCAGAGTTTTGCAATGAACTAATTAATACCTGATTTTCTCTGTTTCCTTGCGTATCACGAAAAGTAACCTGATTTCTAAAAATAGCCAAAGCATTGCTGGCCGGTCCCATACTGGCAGTCAATCCGTAAGTGGCTCTCAAGGTCAGTGCCGAAAAAAGAGTCTGGGTTTTCATGAAACTTTCTTCCAAAGCATTCCATGAACCACTAACATTCCAGGTAGGCAACCAACGGGAGTCACGTGCACGCCCCAAACGGTTCGAACCATCATAACGTCCGGTCAAATTCAAAGTATATTTCCCATTATACGAAAAACTGGCAGTTCCAAAGAAAGCTACAAAACGGTCATAATTTTCTTCCATTCCATAATAATCAAAACCTCCTACCAATATCTGTTGCAAGATGCGATAATCAACAGAAGGGACGCCTCCCTTATCCCATTGATATCCGTAACCATTATTAAAACCACTTTTACGGTCAGCAGACTTTATCTCCTGGCCAACCATCAAATTAAAAGGGTGCTTCCCAAACAACATTTTATTATAATTGGCCGTTGCCCGGAAGTAGTAACTCAGCATTGTATTATTAGTCGTATTATAAAAACCGCCTTCGGGCATTACCACCTCAGGAAGAGCATCCGGGTTATCCGGGTCTTTATAAAGGAACTTATTTTTATCACGAATAGTAGCATCATCTGCTGCACGATAGGCCATTGCCATATTAGAATTACCGTATATTTTATGTTCCTGTGTAGACTTAACATACCTTATTGCGCCCAAAGCATTCAACTCTAAAGTCTTAAAAGGCTTATAATTCAGTTCCATTTGCAGTTTCAGATCCATCATATCCATATCAATGAAATTGGAATTCATTTCATTCAGAATACTAAAAGGGGCATAGTTCATCCGATAGTATTCAGGATCTCCGTTAGCCGTATAAGCCGACATTGTCCTACTCGTATTCAATGCATAACTGAAAGGATTGATATCAAAATCACGTGTATACTCTCCATTCACAGCATCCATATCGCGGTCCATGGTTCCCGGTACCCTCTGATTACGAATTGATCCGCTGGTATTTACTCCGAAAGTCAGGTATTTATTCAAATCGAATGAAGCATTCATATTGGCAGTATAGCGATTTACCTTATCTGCATCTGTCCACCCCGGATCATTATAGAAACTAAGAGAAGTATAGAAACGGGAACGTTCATTTCCCGATGAAATACTTAGTGAATGATTACTTTGAAGAGTCGGCTTAAACAAAACACTAAACCAATCTGTATTACGCATCTCTGCAGACTGCAAAAAGCGCGAACGGGATTGAGGTGTATTCATCAACCCGAACTGTCCGTTAGTCTTATCAAACTGGTTAATAAGATCATACATCTGAAAAAATACCCCTCCATTCTCAGCCCGTGAAATTGTAGCATGATCCAGCCAACCTTTCTGCTCCATATCCAAATAGACAGACATCTGATCTTTTGAATTCATAATATTATATTGCGAGTACGAAGGACGGGTGCGCATGGTAAACTCTCCTGTATAGCTAATGGATGCAGTACCTTTCTTACCTTTCTTTGTAGTTACAACAATCACCCCGTTCATAGCACGCGCTCCATAAAGAGCTGTAGCCGAAGCGTCTTTCAATATCTGGAAACTTTCAATATCGTCAGCATTCAATCCGGCAACGGCCGAACTGATAAGAGTAGCTGCATTTCCGGAAGACAAATCATCCGGAGAAACTTCTACCACATCTTCAAGGACTACCCCGTCAACCACCCACAAAGGACTTTGATTGCCATATATGGAAGATGCACCACGAACACGTATCTTCGGAGCAGCACCAAAGGTACCGGATACAGATTGTACCTGCACTCCTGCCGTCTTTCCCTGTAGCATCTTACTAATGTCAGTTACTCCGTCCACCTTTGCTTTATCACCCGAAATACGATCAGCAGCTCCTGTAAAAAGCCTGCGGTCTATCTTCTGGTATCCGGTAACAACAACTTCATCCAGTTCCTGAGAATCCGAAAGCAATACTATTTTAGTAAAACCGGGAGCTATATTGAGTTCCTGGGTTTTCATTCCGACATACGAAACAATAAACCTTTTGGCATTATCAGGAACATCTAACTGAAATTTCCCATCAAAATCTGTAATTGTACCCGTAGAGGTACTTCCTTCTATCTGTATTGTCACGCCTGGCAATACCTCTCCGCTCTCATCAGTAACCAATCCGGTTATATTTTTGACTTTCTGCTTCGGCTTTTCTACATTGGTTTTATGCTTAAAAATTTGTATACGCTTATTTTTAACTTCAAAATTCAGATTCTGACCGTCTAAAATAATCTTCAAAGCATCTTCAATACTTTTATTCTCCAACTGTACAGTGACAATTTTAGATAATTCTACATCATTGACATTGAACCACAATGAAAACTTTGTATCATTTTTCAACTGTTCCAGTGCTTCTTTGACTGTAACATTTTTAAGATTCAGAGATAGTGTAACATCCTGAGCCAATAAATTCTTACTACATAATAAAACTATTAAAATAGTACTAATTTTCAGGATGTTATTCAACTTATTTTCATACATTTGTAACATCTTTATATATTAAACAATATGTTTTTATATGCTGAGACTGGAGTCGGGAGTGCGCCAACAGAACCCGACTCTTTGTTTTTATATCTTATTCCTCATAGATTCCCTCCTATTTTCTTGATATTACAATTTTATTATTATCGACAACATAGCGTAAATTGTTGCTTTCCGCCATCATTTTTAAAATATCATACAATGTTTCTTCATTTCTAAAATCTCCGTAGAATTTTTCGGACTTCAGCTTTTCATCTTTTATCTCAATCTGTACATTAAAGACTCTTTCCAGATCGCGAACAATCTGAATAAGAGATTCCTCATCAAAAAATAAAGTATTCCGTAGAGTAATATTCGGATTTTCCGTCTTCGCCAAAGCCTTATCTACATTCATTTGCTTTTCATCAATAGGTTCTTCTTTAGGTAAAGTCCACATAGCAAACAGATCGGCTTTTACATTTTTCACTTTCATATCCTTTTTTGCCTTATCGAAAATAGCCTGCTGATTAGGAACCAGATGAACTTCCTGTTTCTTATCCTCAATTCCTACATTCAAACTTCCCTCAACAAGAGTCACTTTAGCACTTTCATCATCTGAATAGGACTTAAAATTGAATTTGGTACCCAATACTTCCACCTGCACCTTTCCCGAAAAGACTTTGAATGGCAAATTCCGATTTTTGGTTACTTCAAAATAACCTTCACCGCTTAGTTTTACATCACGATTATTTTTTCCAAAATTATTTTCATACGAAAGAATACTCCCTGAGTTTAACCAGACGGTTGTACCATCCGGTAAAACAATTTTTGATTTAGAACCAAACGGAATTTCTATCGTTTGTGTTAGCTGAGTCTGAATATAGTGACTTTGAAAGAAATAAAAGGCAGTAGCTCCCAAGCCAAAAACAAGTAATAAAATAGCTGCATAACGCAATGTTCTATACAGAGAGAGTGTACGATGCTTTCTGCTTATAGTTCCTATTCTGACCACAAAGCGCTTATAGGCAGACTCCACCGAAGGCCTAAAACGCTTTTTGCTATTCAGAACATGCAGATATTTTTTTAAAATACAATACTCCTCATACTGTTTCTTATTTTCCGGACTGGCATTATACCATTTCCGTAAATAAGTATACTCTTCAGAAGACAAAAGCCCTGAAAGTTGCTTATCAATAAGTTCTTCAATTATATTATTATTTTCACCCATATTAAGTCCTTTTAATAGGGAGACGAGATTTTTAAGATGTAGGGGTAGTGAAATTCTAAAAAATCTTTCAAGAAAAAACAATTATGGAGAATTTAATCACACAAAGAGCTGTATTTTCTGATATTAGTGTCTAAACAAAAAGACAAATGCCACAACAATAGCAAAAAGATAGTCACCAAGCCCTTCTTTCAGTACAGATAAAGCCTTTTTAATATGATATTTAACTGTATTGATAGAGATATTCAGACGTTCTGCTATTTCCTGATTAGAAAGTCCTTCAAACCGGCTCATTTGGAATACAGTCCGGCATTCAACAGGTAAGGTTGACACTATCTCTTCTATTTTATCCTCCAGTTCCAATAAAGCTATTTTATCAAACAACTCTTCGTCAGCAATAAAACAAGTCTCATATTCATCAATAGTACTCATGCGCACAACCTTGGTTTCCTGCACATTACTACGCAAATAATCAATACTCCTGTTACGAACCGAACGGATTAAATACCCTTTCAACGAAATATTAATATCCAATTGTTTTCGTTTTTCCCATACCGATAGCAATACATCCTCGGCTATACCCTGGCATATATATTCATCCTCTATATATTCATAAGCAATAGCACACATCAATGCATAATAGAGATCGAACAAACGGCGAAAAGCATTGTGTTCTCCATTCCTTAATTGAATAAGTAATTCGGTTTCTATATGATAAGGATTCATTCAGTTGTTTACCTTACAATTTTATCTTGTGCCACAAAGTTATACGAAATTTAATTTAATATGTAAGAAAACACAGATAAAAAACAAAATAAAGAAACAAATCGCCTAATTTTATCTACAATGTGAGAAAAAAAAGCGAGAGTATCCGTTCTACTAGGATACCCCCGCCATATTCTATAATAACAAAGCTATTTCTTATTTAGCCACTCTTTCCAACCATTTCAGCATAAAGAGCATTGTAATCATCGAAATACTACAAGCCACCACAAATACTGTCCATGTCATCCAGATAGGAATTGTCTCATACAGCACAGCACCGATGAAAAGCAACTGATTACCTATAGCAGTAGCACCAAGCCATCCACCTTGCATGATACCCTGATATTTAGGAGGAGCCACTTTGGAGACAAACGAAATTCCCAACGGAGAAATATACAATTCAGCAACTGTAAGGATAAGGTAAGTCAACATCAACAACAACGGAGTGACTTTCACCGGTGAAGTTCCTACAGCTAAGATTTCTTTATGCAGAGGCAAATCGGCAACATAAGAGCCAATGGCCATTACAACAAATCCCAAAGCTGCTATTCCCATACCGATTGCAATCTTTTTCGGAGTAGATGGTTCACATCCACGAGCACGCTGACGAGCAAATACAGCCATTATCACCGGAGTAAGGAACACCACAAAGAAAGGATTCAACGATTGGAACAATTCAGCCGAGATAGGCATTCCAAAGAGATTAAGATCGGTATATTCTTTTGCAAAGAATGTCAGTGTCAAACCATTCTGATGGAAAGAGAACCAGAAGAAAATAACAATACCAAATACAGCAAACAAAGCATAAATACGCTGTTTTACCTCTTGTGCACTCATCTCCACTACAGATGCAGCGGTATTGCTCTTATCGGCAACAGCTTTCTTACTTGGATCCGGGAAGTTCTTCTTATTCAACATATAGATAAGAAGTGAAACAGCCATTGCTACAATAGCAACAGCAAAAGCATAATGGAAACCGGTAGTAAACACATTCAAATAATCAGCAGCAAAAGTTGTAAGATCGGTTACGGAAGTAGAAGAAGACTCTGAGGCCAATCTGGTATAAGTTTCGATAGCTTCCGGAGTTAAAGTCTGAGCCAATTGTCCATGGCACAGAGCAGGCAGATCGGCATTATAGGCATAACCGAAAGTAGACAACCACCAGTTACGTACACCGATTGCTGCCATCGGAGCAAAAATAGCACCTATATTGATGAACATATAGAACAATGAGAAACCGGAGTCACGCATAGAAGAGTACTGAGGATTGTCGTACATTTGTCCGACCAATGCTTGCAGGTTACCTTTAAAAAGTCCATTACCAAAAGCAATAACAAACAATCCGATACAGGTGATAGTTAAAAATAAAGTTTGATTGTCAACCGGAGTTTTGGAAGGAATAGCAAGCATCAGATAACCTAAGGCCATCAAAACAATACCTACCATAATCGTTCCTTTGTAGTTTCGTGTTTTATCGGCAATAATACCCCCTACCAAGGCAAGGATGTAAATAGAGAAATAAAACGTTGAATAAATAATTCCTGCGGTCTTTCCATCCAGCCCAAACTTAGCTTGCAGGAAAAGAACAAGGATTGCCATCATAGTATAAAAGCCGAAACGTTCGCCAAGATTGGCCAAAGCGGCTGGGATTAACCCTTTAGGGTGTTTACTAAACATAAGATATAAATATTTAATTAATAATTTGAATTGTCATTTCAAGTATAATTTCTGCAAATATATACTTTTTTTTGAATTATTCAGTGAACAAGACACAAACTTCAGCGCGTGCTTCCTTAATTAAATCGTTAGGAGCCACCTTTATCTGTAACCCCCGCTGGCCGGCACTTACATAAATATACGGAAACTCCAGGCAGGTCTCATGAATGTAGGTAGGAAAATGCTTTTTCATCCCGATAGGTGAACAGGCACCACGAATGTATCCGGTAGTAGGAAGAAGTTCCTTCATCGGAATCATATCACAGCTCTTGTTGCCGGATACTTTAGCAGCAAGTTTCAGATTCACCTCTTTGTCGCCGGGAACAATACAAACAAAATGCCCGGTCTTATCTCCATGCAAAACAAGAGTCTTAAATACCTGATCGATATTCTCGCCTAAGTTTGCTGCCACATGTACAGCACTCAAATCATCTTCATCTACCTCGTAAGGAATTAGTTCATAAGATATTTTAGCCTTATCTAACAAGCGGGCAGCATTGGTTTTATTTATTTTCATGACTTATTTCTTTCTGTTTATAGATTTCGAAGAACAAAAATAGGAAAAAATTATCCCCCGGCAAAAACGTTGATTCGTTTTTACCAGGGGAAATACACCTTTATAATACTTCAAACGCATATCTTCTGCGTATAGTAACGAAGTATCTTTTTATTTTTTCATAAACTTAAAGGTTTTCACACCATCTTGTCTGACCATTTTCACAGACTATCCAGTATGGCATCACTATTGGCAGATACCGGGGAACAAACAAATAACAACGATAAAACAAATAATTGATTCTTCATCTTAGGGTATGTATTTTTAGCTTTCTTCACCACCAACAGACGTGCAAATCCGGTAAAATCCGCTACCGGAAACGGTATTCCTTGCTAAAGGGAAAGTTCCTCGCGAAGAAACTTCGGCGTATATCCTTTCTTGCTCTTCGCAACCTCTTCAGGCGTACCGAAACTAAGAAGTTTTCCTCCTCCCTTACCACCATCCGGGCCCATATCAATGATATAGTCTGCCATCTTTATTACATCCAGATTATGCTCTATCACAATAACCGTATTTCCCTTATCTACAAGCTTATTCAGTACATTCATCAGCACACGGATATCTTCAAAATGCAGTCCGGTGGTAGGTTCATCAAGGATATAAAGTGTCTTACCGGTATCACGCTTTGAGAGTTCGGTAGCCAACTTCACACGCTGACTTTCACCACCGGAAAGAGTAGTTGACGACTGCCCTAACTTAATATATCCCAAACCAACGTCTTGTATCACTTTTATCTTATTCAGAATTTGCGGCACATTTTCAAAGAATTCAACTGCACGATTGATAGTCATATCCAGCACATCGGCTATGGATTTTCCTTTAAAACGTACTTCCAGCGTTTCGCGGTTGTAACGTTTGCCATGACACACTTCGCAGGGTACATATACATCCGGCAGAAAGTTCATTTCAATTGTCTTATAACCATTCCCGGAACACGCTTCACAACGTCCGCCAGACACATTGAACGAGAAACGTCCCGGCTTATAACCACGTATCTTTGCTTCCGGTAATCCTACAAACAAATTGCGAATATCAGAAAAAACACCTGTATAGGTAGCCGGGTTGGAACGTGGTGTACGTCCCAACGGCGATTGATCTACATTGACCACTTTATCAATATTCTCTAATCCTTCAATCGAACCATATTCCAACGGATCCTGAAGAGAGCGATAAAACTTCTGCGAAAGAATAGGCTGCAACGTTTCATTTATCAACGTAGATTTGCCACTACCCGATACACCGGTCACACAAATCAATTTACCCAATGGGAATTCCACATCCACATTCTTCAGATTATTTCCTTTTGCACCGCGAAGCCACAACGACTTACCATTACCGGGACGACGTTTGGCAGGAACTTTTATCTTCTGCTGACCATTCAGGTATTGCGAAGTTAATGTAGACGTCTGTAACATCTCCTGTGGCTTGCCGGCAAATACCACTTCACCACCCAGACGACCCGCTTTAGGTCCCATATCAATCACATAATCAGAAGCCAACATCATATCTTTGTCATGCTCTACCACAATCACAGAATTACCCATATCGCGCAATTCCTTCAATGAGTTAATCAGACGCAGATTATCCCGCTGATGAAGTCCAATACTCGGCTCGTCCAGAATATAAAGCACATTCACTAACTGCGAACCAATCTGTGTTGCCAATCGAATACGCTGACTCTCACCACCCGATAAACTCACCGAACTACGATTGAGAGATAGATAATCCAACCCTACATCCAACAGGAATTTCAGGCGTGTACGAATTTCTTTCAATATCTCGGCTGCAATCTTCTTTTGTTTATCAGACAGAAACTCATCCACCTTCTGCAACCAGTCATAAAGCTCGCTGATATCCATATTGGAGAGTTCATTGATATTCTTATCATGAATGCGGAAGTGCAATGCCTCTTTATTAAGTTTCGCTCCCTTGCATTCAGGACAGACGGTAGTACGGGCAAACTGTTCTGCCCACTTCTGAGCTGTAGCCGAAGCATCTTTCTCCTGCAACATCTGGATATACTTCACTACACCCTCATACGTCACGAAATAATCAGAAGAGGTGCCAATGAGAGAACTCTTTATCTTAATTCGTTCATCCGATCCATACAACACTTCATCCATAGCATCCTCCGGTAAATCTTTAACCGGAGTTTTCAATGTGGCTTCATACTTTTCAAGCAATGCACCGATTTGCCAGAATATCATTGCATTTTTATATTTGCCCAATGGAGCAATAGCACCTTCATAGATAGACATGTTCCGGTCAGGAATCACCTTATCGACATCAATCTGATTCACTACTCCAAGTCCCTTACACTTTGGGCAGGCTCCTTGCGGAGAGTTAAAAGAGAAATTATGCGGAGCCGGTTCCCTGTAGGACAGTCCGGTTACGGGGCACATTAAACGCTTACTATAGTGACGGAGTTCTCCGGTAGTGACGTCCAATATCATTAGTAATCCGTCACCCTGACGCATTGCTGTGGCAACACTTTGTTTCAGACGTTTATCGTCCTTATCGCCCACTATCATCTTATCAATCACTACTTCAATATCATGATTCTTGTAGCGATCCAACTTCATACCATGCGTCACTTCACGTACCTCACCATCTACACGTACATAAAGATACCCCTTCTTACGTACTTGTTCGAACAGTTCTTTATAGTGTCCTTTACGGGCACGCACCAACGGTGCCAACATATAGATTTTCTTTCCTTTATAATCTCCTAAAATAAGGTCAAGTATCTGCTCTTCGGTATATTTCACCATTTTCTCTCCTGAGAGATAAGAGTAAGCTATTCCGGCACGGGCATAGAGCAAACGGAGATAATCATAAATCTCCGTTGTGGTCCCCACTGTAGAGCGGGGATTCTTGTTTGTTGTTTTCTGTTCTATGGAAATCACCGGACTCAATCCGGTTATTTTATCTACATCGGGACGCTCCAGATTACCCAAAAAATTACGGGCATAAGCTGAAAAGGTTTCAATATAACGTCGTTGTCCCTCAGCAAATATCGTATCGAATGCCAAAGAAGATTTACCACTTCCGCTCAATCCGGTAATAACTGTCAGACTGTTACGGGGAATCTCAGCATCAATATCTTTCAAATTATGTACACGCGCACCGTATACATTTATATATTCTGTTTCCTGCATATCCTTTTTACCTCAGTATATTTATATCTCCTTTATGCTTATACACTACTCCGTCCGCACCACGTGCTTCTACTACGATAAAATACACGCCTACAGGCACCTGATGCCCACGGGATGTTCCATCCCATCCCTTATCAATGTCCGTCAATCCCCACTGATATAACTTCTGTCCCCAGCGATTGAACACAACAGCATCGAAACTAACAAGTGATTTATACTTCACTTTAAAAATATCATTAATGCCGTCTCCGTTAGGTGAAAAAGCATTAGGTATTTTCAATTCCGACTCAGGTACCTGAATGATAAACACATCTGATACCGAAGTTGGTCCGTCTTCTGTTTCCGTATCGCTCACCTGTAACCTGACATAGAATGTCCCCGAAGTAACAAAATCAAAAATGGTTTCTTCTTCATAACGTGGTGACCCGCTTATAGGATCGTTAAATTCCTCATCAGATGCAAAATTCCATTCATAACGTAATGTTGGAGAAGGAGACTCAATATTGGCCACAAAACGAAATTTAAGTGGAGCCGACCCCACATATGGTTCCCCACCGGCCTCAAGTGTCTTGGGCTCTGTAGGATCAGTACCATTCTCCAGTAGCAATATAGCCACAGGATTTAACTTAATCTGTGCCCAACCCTCTGAAAAAGGAAAAGCAAGACAGAACAATATTATATAAGATAATCTGTGTAATGACATAACATCTGCAAAATTAATGTTTCCACTTGAATTATGGTCTTAAAGAAACACAATATTATTTTCTTAACTCAATTATTAGGCAGATATATATCAGAATTTGTACCTTTGTTGCCTGATTTTAAGAACTAATAGTTTAAAAATTGATGAGACCCTTAATAAACCGAATACTCTTTCTTCTGTTTTTTATAAGCATTTCTTGTATGAGCCTTCATGCTCAGGAGAATCAATCTTACTTCCTTCACACCATTGAAAAGGGACAAAGTTTATATTCCATATCCAGTATGTATGGAGTCAGTCAATCAGATATCATACAGTTAAATCCGGGATGTGAAGAGAAAATCTATGCGGGACAAACAATCCGGATTCCTCAGAAACAAAAAGCATCAAAACAAGATGAAAAATTCCACACCATTGAAGCTGGGGAAACTTTATATAAACTAACTACAATATATAATGTATCGGCTAAAGCAATCTGTGAAGCCAACCCCGGACTAAGTGCTGAAAATTTCCGTATCGGACAAGTGATCCGTATTCCTTCCGCCGAAGAAGTTGCACAAACGACTGCCACTCCTTTGACTCAGAATGTTACGGTAACTTCTCCATCGACTGCCACCATTCAAGGCCCTGTTCAATCCAGATGCAAAGATATGCATAAGGTAAAACGACGTGAAACCATTTTTAGCGTCAGTCGCGAATACGGTATCAGCGAACAGGCACTGATTGATGCCAACCCGGAGCTAAAACAAGGGATGAAAAAAGGCCAGTTCCTTTGCATCCCCTACCCTTCGGCAAAGCCTGTAACACCTCAGGAGAATAAAGACATAACTCCTCCTACTGATAAGGAACTATTCCTGGCCAGTAAAGAAGCACCGGAAAAAATAAGTACCATAAAAGCAGCCATATTATTGCCTTTCCTTCAAGATAAGCGTATGGTTGAATATTACGAAGGATTCCTTCTTGCTGTAGACAGCCTGAAACGTACAGGTACTTCTATTGATCTTTATGCTTATAATTGTGGAGACGACAATGCTTCTCTAAATAACATTCTTGCCAAAGATGAAATGAAAAAAATGAATATAATCTTTGGCCCGTCACAATCAAAGCACACAAAAACGCTGGCAGCCTTTGCTAAGAAACATGATATTCGTATGGTTATTCCTTTCTCTTCGAAAGAAGAGGAGGTGTTTAGCAATCCGTTTATTTATCAGATTAATACTCCACAGTCTTATCTGTATTCAGAGGTATACGAACACTTTATACGCCAGTTCTCCAATGCCAATATAATCATATTGGAAGCTACGGCAGTAGATAAAGATAAAACGGAATTTATCAAAGGACTGAAACAGGAATTGGCAAACAAAAGAATTCCGGTAAAGACACTCCCCGAGTCAGCCACAGCACAAGCGATGAAGGAAGTTCTACGCAGTGATAAAGAAAATATTTTTATCCCTACATCTGGCAGTGATGTGACACTCATTAAAATCATTCCACAGCTAACTGTACTGGTGAGAGAGAATCCGGACGCTAACGTACACCTTTTTGGTTACCCGGAATGGCAGACTTATACAAAAGATCACCTGGACAGTTTCTTTGAGCTGGACACATATTTTTACTCTTCGTTTTATACAAACAATATGCTTCCGGCGGCTATCAACTTCATCAACTCTTATCACAAATGGTATAGTAAAGATATGGCCATCAATTACCCTCAATACGGAATGTTAGGATTTGATACGGGATTCTTCTTCCTGAAAGGATTATCCAGATATGGTTCCGAACTGGAAAAGAATCTACCTAAAATGGATCTGACTCCTATACAAACCGGATTTAAATTTCAACGGGTGAACAACTGGGGAGGTTTCATCAACAAGAAAGTATTCTTTGTTCATTTTACAAAGAACTTTGAATTAGTAAAGCTTGACTTTGAATAAGATGACACATATAAAAACAACAATCATAACAGCTGTGTTACTAATAGGCATTGCCTTTCCGGCAATGGCACAGATTGGCGAAATGCGTCATAATTTTGCTATCGGAATAAATGGTGGTGTCAATCTCAACAAAGTCTCTTTTCAACGAAAGATAAAGCAAAGTATGCCCATGGGAATCACAGGAGGACTGACTGCCCGTTATATCTCTGAGAAATATTTTGCTATGATTTGCGGTGCACAGGTTGAGCTAAACTTTTCACAAAGAGGCTGGGAAGAGGCTTTCGAATTATCCGACGGTACTAAAGACCTTAGTCGAAGTTATAGTAGGAGTATGAATTACATCGATATCCCTTTTTTAGCCCATCTGGCATTTGGTAAAGATTACGGCGTACAGTTTTTTATCAACTTAGGGCCACAGGTAGGCTTTTTAATAGGTGAATCAGAAAAGGCAAGCGGATGGACGGCCGAACAAATTGCCAGTGCAAAAGAATATGGAAAAAAGATAGAAAACAAATTCGACTATGGAATAACCGGAGGAGGTGGACTTGAAGTAAGAAGTAAAAAAGCCGGTAGTTTTCTGTTAGAAGGAAGATATTACTTTGCATTATCCGATTTCTATCACACCAGCAAAAAAGATGATTTCGACCGTGCAGCTCACAGTACCATATCAATAAAGCTGACTTATCTGTTTGATTTGAAGAAATAAAGATATATACTCTTTAAGATTATCAGAGATTTTAATAATATCAGACTACTTATTATAAAAGAAGATGCCACACCGTTTTGTAGAACAGTGTGGCATCTTTTTATGAAGTATGCAACTATTGTATGATTTATCTCAACCGATCAGCCGCATGTACCATTGCTTCATCACGACCAATTGCACGTATGGCTAAATAATTAAGAATAATGGCAATCAACGGAAAGCACAACGCCCAATGAAATTGAAAAGAAGTTTCATCGCTGCGAAGCACAAAGAAGAAAGCAAAAAAAGCCATATAATATCCCACCAATAATAAACTATTGAATATAGTCATACGGATCTGCAATATGCGATTCTTAAAAAGAAAGATAGTAGCAAATGCAACAATAGCAGCCAGCATTAAAATACAAAAAAGCCCCCATGTAGACTGAAATGTATCCCCCATTGTAAGTCCGAGCGGTTTAAAAACACTTACTGCCCCATTAAAATCAATCAAAGAGCCCACAGGCAAGCACATGCTTGCTATCAACAAGCCTGTAACAAGTAACAAATAAATACTCTGAATACGTTGAATCATATTGTCTTAGTAGTTTTAAAGTTTATAACGATAATAAAAAAAATAGCCGACAGTAAAAAAATAGTCAAGTAATAATAAGAACACTCTTCCTACTTACTACTTGACTACTTAATTCTTACTACGTTATTCTATTCTTAACTTCTTGCTTTCTTTTTACAGCTTCTTTTACTGTAGTTTTTCTTTTTCCTTAGCCGGATTTCTATAGTAAATCTTACCTTCGATATACTCTTGTGTAGCAATCAATGTAGGTTTCGGCAATTTTTCATAATAGCGAGAAATCTCGATCTGTTCACGATTCTCAAATACTTCTTCCAAGTTGTCATTATAAGAAGCAAACTCTGCCAGCTTCTTGGAAAGATCACTTTTGATCTCCACACTAATCTGATTGGCACGCTTACCAATGATAGCCACTGTTTCGTAAACATTACCTGTATCAGCACACAATTCCATCATGTCACGCGTAACGGTGTTAGTAGGAGCATTCGTTTTTTTGTAATCCATAAATCTATTTATAATTTAATCTTTAATTACTTTGGTTGATGCGTTAAATATCTTTTCAGCTTCCTTCAGATATTTACTTTCCGGAAACTCATTCTTAAAAGCATAATATTCATCGACAGTTTCGCGATAACGATCTATCTTTTTCTCTTCTATACTATTAATAGCCATTTCATATTTAGCACGAAGAATGAGAATAGAGAGGTCCTCACGATAATCAGTATAAGGATAATCTTTCAGTGCATTCTGAGCAGTGATTACACACGACTCATAATTATTACCCATATAATTACCCAAATTATAATACAATTTAGCAGACATGAATTCTTTCAGAACAAGCTTATCCTGAAGAGCAAAAATCATATCCTGAGCTTCTTGTTTTTTAGAACTTGCAGGATAATATTCCAGGAATGTCTGTAACTGCTGAATAGCTGTATAAGTACCAGACTGATCAAGACGTGCCTCCGGAGTATCCAAATAAAGCGCTTTACCTGCATGATAACTTGCCAACTCAGCAAATGTGCCACGCGGATAAGTATTGGTATAGGTAATAAATGTCTGGGCAGCAGTAGAATAATCTTTCTGATTATAATAACTCATACCTAACATATAAAGAGATTCTTCTGCTTTATCGGTACCTTTCAGAATGGTTATCAGCTCATTCAATAATGTAGCAGAACGCCCATATTGACCTTTAGCGAAGTAGTTTTTTGCCGCCTCATACTTATATTCGTAATCAGTACTTTTTAGCAACTTATTGTACTCTCCACACGAGGAAAACGTAGCGGCTGCAAGCAGAGTTATAATAATATTCTTCTTCATCCTATTTTAAATAATGCGCAAAGTTACAGAATCATGCGGAATAAACCAATTAATCAATGTTTTTTAATATAAAATAGGAGTTAGAATTTAGTAGCTAGTAGTTAGAATCTATGCAGATTAGCTGTATGCCGCAAGGATTCTATCTACTAGCTACTAAATTCTAACTCCTATTTCTACCTCCTAAAGCCTATACAGGTCACTTGCTGCCAGCAAATCTACTTTTTTCTCTGTGAGTACGCGAATACAATTCTCCATATCATTAGGACGAATCACAACATTTGCCGTATTGTTATTGGCAAACGAATACATGTACTCAATAAATACTCCTTCATCAGATAAAAATCGCAGTACTTTGGCAAGTGCACCTGGTACGTTAGGACAACTAATACCTACCACGTCTGTTACATTCACAGCAAAATGATTCTCTTTCAAAGCCTTATAAGCTCTGTCAGGATCAGATACTATACCACGTAAAATACCAAAATCTGCATTTTCAGCTATACACAAGGCAGAAAGATTTATATTTTCCTTCGCCAGCACTTCAGTCACTTCTGTCAAACGACCAGACTTATTTTCCAAAAAGATAGAAAGTTGTTTTGCTACCATAATATTTGAAATTTAAAAAGTTACAACTTACAATTTTCTATTATCAATCACCCTCTTCGCTTTGCCTACGCTACGTTCAATACTACGTGGTTCAACCAGCTTCACATCTACTCCCAATCCCAACACACTCTGCAGACGAGAAGTAAGTTTCTTCTTCAATGCCAGCATTTTATTAATCTCGTCAGAATAAGCGTCTTCACGAACTTCCACTTTCAGCTCCATCGTATCCGTATTATTCTTACGATCAATAATCAACAGATAATGTGGTTCGAATTCCGGCATCTCAAGGATGACAGACTCAATCTGAGTTGGGAATACATTGACTCCACGGATAATAAGCATATCATCACTACGTCCCAGGATACGATCCATACGCACTAACGTACGTCCACAATTACATTTATCATAATGTAAAGCAGTAAGATCTTTTGTACGATAACGCAATAAAGGCATTCCTTCTTTGGTAAGATGAGTGAAAACAAGTTCACCGGTTTGTCCTGGTTCAACAGGTTGCAGTGTAAGAGGATCGATTATTTCAGGAAAATAATGGTCTTCATTCAAATGTGTACCATGCTGGCATTCACACTCATAACCTACCCCGGGGCCGGCAATTTCACTCAATCCATATATATCATAAGCTTTAATGCCCAGCTTTTCTTCTATTTCACGACGCATATTCTCCGTCCACGGCTCAGCTCCGAAAGCACCGGCTTTCAGCTTAAACTCTTCACGGGGCAATCCGGAATCTTTAATCGCATCCGCCAGATAAAGCGCATAAGAAGGCGTACAACACAACAAAGTAGAGCCAAAGTCATGCATCAGAGTAATTTGTTTTTCTGTATTGCCACTTGACATGGGAATAACCGATGCTCCGATATTCTCAGCTCCGGCATGAGCCCCCAGTCCACCGGTAAACAAACCATAACCATAAGACACCTGGAAAATATCCGAGCTGTCAGCTCCATAAGCAGTAAAGGCACGTGATAAACATTCCGTCCACGACGACAAGTCCTTACGGGTATACCCCACGACAGTCGGTTTACCCGTTGTCCCTGAAGAGGCATGAATACGCACAATCTGACTCATTGGAACCGCACATAATCCGAACGGATAATTATCTCTCAAATCATACTTGGTGGTAAACGGTAATTTTACAATGTCATCAATGCTGTTAATATCATCCGGAGTAATTCCTAACTCCTGCATCTTTTTACGATAAAAAGGTGTGTTGTGATAAACGTGCTCCACAATTTTTTTGAGCCGTATACTTTGGATTTTGCGAAGACTCTCACGGTCCATGCATTCGATACTCTCGTTCCAAATCATGTTTCTCGTTGTATTTATATTTGTATTAATCTGTTTTTCCTTTATACAACCCGCTGATGAAATTAAATAAATAATGAGTAAATTTCGGCTAAATCAAACAGGAAATAATAAAGTGTACACTTTTATCTCACAACAATGTACACTCTTGCCATACAAAAGTGTACAATATTGACCCACCAAAGTGTACACTTTTATAAGCGTTGATTACCAGCGCTTTACAGTCATCCATTTAGAAGGATAAAAAACGATTCATGAGATAATTCAGAACTTCATTTCTTTGCTGATTTACCTCTCCGCCAGCCTTCTTTTAAACCACTTCACATCAACTCCAGCGATGTTTTATAATAAACTGTTGCAAAGTAAAGGATTTATTTGGAAAAACAATTTGTTTATCTCAACTATTTTCCCGAATATTGCTCCTCCTTTTAAAACAAAAACATGAATTTTGAATTAACATCCGCCTATAAGCCGACAGGCGACCAGCCTGAGGCTATTGCCCAATTGACCGAAGGTATAAAACAAGGATTACCTGCCCAGACTCTATTGGGCGTAACGGGCTCAGGAAAGACATTTACTATAGCCAATGTCATAGCTAATATCAACAAACCTACATTGATATTGAGCCACAACAAAACGCTGGCCGCCCAGCTATACAGTGAATTCAAAGGATTTTTCCCCAACAACGCTGTGGAATATTATGTTTCATACTACGATTATTATCAGCCGGAAGCCTACCTTCCCAGCTCTGATACGTATATCGAAAAAGACCTTGCCATCAATGATGAAATTGATAAGCTACGGCTGGCCGCCACTTCTTCCCTACTCTCAGGACGTAAAGATGTAGTGGTAGTTTCTTCTGTTTCATGCATCTATGGTATGGGAAATCCATCCGACTTCTATGACAACGTAATAGAAGTGGAACGGGGGCGTATGTTGGATCGTAATGTATTCCTACGCCGGCTTGTAGACAGCCTTTATGTACGCAATGACCTGGATCTGAATCGTGGTAACTTCCGTGTAAAAGGTGATACAGTAGACATTTATCTGGCTTATTCCGACAACATTCTGCGAGTGACTTTTTGGGGAGATGAAATTGATGGAATTGAAGAAGTAGATCCGATCTCAGGCATAACAATTGCTCCTTTTGAATCATACAAAATATACCCGGCTAACTTATTCATGACAACCAAAGAGGCAACTCTACGTGCTATTCACGAGATAGAAGATGACCTTACCAAACAAGTAGCCTTTTTCGAATCTATCGGAAAAGAATATGAAGCCAAGCGTCTTTACGAACGGGTGACGTATGATATGGAAATGATTCGTGAACTGGGACACTGTTCCGGTATTGAGAATTATTCACGTTATTTTGATGGTCGCAGCGCCGGTACCCGTCCTTATTGTCTGCTCGACTTTTTCCCGGATGACTTTCTCATCGTTATAGATGAAAGCCATGTTAGTGTCCCACAGATACGTGCCATGTATGGTGGTGACCGTGCCCGGAAAATCAATCTGGTAGAATATGGTTTTCGCCTACCTGCAGCGATGGATAATCGTCCTCTTAAATTTGAAGAGTTCCAGGAAATGGCCAAACAGGTTATTTATGTCAGTGCAACTCCGGCCGATTACGAACTGGTGCAGTCCGAAGGTATTATTGTGGAACAAGTAATCCGACCTACCGGTCTGCTTGACCCTGTGATTGAGGTACGTCCCAGCCTCAACCAAATTGATGATCTTATGGAAGAAATTCAGATACGTATCGAAAAAGAAGAGCGTACTCTTGTGACGACTTTAACCAAGCGTATGGCTGAGGAATTAACAGAATATTTGCTTAATAACAATGTGCGATGCAATTATATCCACAGCGATGTAGATACGCTTGAGCGTGTGAAAATTATGGATGACCTTCGCCAAGGTGTGTACGATGTATTGATCGGCGTAAATCTCTTGCGTGAAGGACTTGATTTACCAGAAGTATCTCTGGTTGCCATCCTTGATGCAGACAAAGAGGGCTTCCTGCGCTCCCATCGTTCTCTGACACAAACTGCCGGACGTGCTGCCCGAAACGTAAACGGAAAAGTAATCATGTATGCAGACAAAATGACGGAAAGTATGCAGTTGACAATTGACGAAACCAACCGACGCCGGGAAAAACAGCTTGCCTATAATGAAGCAAATGGCATCACCCCACAACAAATAAAGAAAGCACGTAATCTCGCAGTATTCGGTGGAAACAATACCGAGGAAATACTGAAAGAGAAACAAGTCTATATAGAACCATCGAGCCCCAATGTGGCTGCTGATCCGATCATCCAATATATGACTAAAGCTCAGATGCAAAAGAGTATAGACCGTACACGCAAGTTAATGCAGGAAGCTGCCAAGAAGTTGGAATTCATAGAAGCAGCGCAATATCGTGACGAATTGCTGAAACTGGAAGATCTTATGAAAGAGAAGTGGGAGGAATAAGCAGAAACTCTTAATAAAAATAGAATTCAATAAGAAAAGTATTAATCAATGTTATAAAACATATTTTTTCTTCCCCTAAATTTGCTAATATCCGGAAAACCCGTACATTTGCAATGTGTTTTTCATAGTATTAGATTTAAGGTTAACAAAGGTTGGAGCAAGGCGTTGCTCCTTTTTTTATGTC
>ERZ856578.630-NODE-630-length-72232-cov-11.073647_pt1 | contig 72232 bp, 46 predicted proteins | sample MGYA00514384_ERZ856578 | MGnify/ENA primary metagenome ERZ856578 (study PRJEB29103, sample SAMN06111958) | human gut metagenome | biome: human gut; feature: ankylosing spondylitis patient; material: healthy_person | host: Homo sapiens | place: China:Hangzhou... | reverse complement strand
GGTAATGCCTGTCTGTTAAAGAAAAAAGAAGTCTCTATCTTTCCGGAAGTGATCGAATTGAATATCGGGATCAGATCATGTGTTATCAGCAAAGATAACAGGAAGGCTACCATGACGGTCAGGAATGTATCGATAAATAGCTGGCGGTTGATATCGTTTTTTGTTGCTCCCATCAGTTTTTCCGTATGGATCATCCGCACTTGTTGCAACAGGCGGGAGAAGTTGAGATTGATATAATTGAAACAGGCAATTAGCAGGATAAGAATGGCGGAGATCAGTCCGACATAAAGCAATGTCTTCTGTCGGCTGGTCATGAAGAAATAACTTTCCTGTGTGTATTTTTTGAAATAACTTTCTTGTAAAGTGTACAGGCTATATTTCCCATTAGGTACAAAGGTTTGTATGCCGTCTTTATGGATTTTTTCGGCAAACTTTTTGGTGTCGATCGGGCGATTAGTCATAAACAGACATACTCCTCCGGGGAGTGGCCCGTCATTTCCGATTACGGCATCGAAGTCGATATAAGATTGTTCACGCGATTTCAGGACAGCTGCAATCTGATAGGTCGTTTCATTATTTCCCTCTTCGTTTTCCTGTATGCGTGTCATTGCATAGTTTTCACCTGTTATGATCGTTTGACCGATCGGATTTTCTTTGCCGAAATACTTTCGGGCGCATTTCTCCGATAAGGCGATCTTGTTCGGTTGTGTCAACACCTCGTTCAAATCTCCATATAATACCTTATAAGGGAAGAAATGGGGAAACGAGGCTTCTGCTATCATGATTATGATGGGGTTGAAACGGGTATTGTTTACTTTTATGTAATCCATTCCGATATTATTGAGGCAGACATGATCTATGATTTCCGGATATTTTTCTTTGATCTCGTTCGCAATACCACCGGCAGTGAAACAAACCCGTTCACCTGGTTGGATCGGCGAATCCTGATCCATCATATAAATGGTCTCCCGGTTCGGGTTATCCGCTTCCAGGTTGTATTCATGGATGACAAATACGGCCAGCAGATTAGTACAGGCAATGCCGATCGCTAGGCTGACAATCGAGATGACTGAAAATGTTTTGTTCCGCCACCAACTGCGAAAGACGAGTTTGAATGCTACTGTTTTCATATTTGTAACCGGTTTATTCACTTTTTAAAACGTTAACGGGATTGCCGGAAGCCGCTTTGTAGCTATGCCAGCTGACAGTAAGTAGGGTAATGAACAGAACGAACAGTCCGCCCGTCAGATAAATACCGATGCCGATCTCCGTACGATATACGAAACTTTCCAGCCAACGGTTCATCAACGACCAGGTGATAGGAATTGCGATAACAAAAGCGATGCTTATCCAATTGATAAACTGCCTGTTCAGCAACAACATGATCTGTGAACTTGTTGCCCCGTTCACTTTCCGGATACCGATCTCTTTGGTGCGTTGTTCCGTAGCATATAAAGCCATTCCGAACAACCCGAAACAGGTCAGGAAGATACTGATGAAGGAATACATCAGCAGGAGTTGCGACAGTTCGGTCGCTTTATGGTTACGGGATAAAAAGTATTGGTAAACATCCTGATAAGAGAAATATTTCCCTGGATTGACCTTGTTCCATACCTGTCGGATAGTGGCGATGGATTTTTCTTTATCACCGTTGAGACGTATGTAGATATAGTTGAATGTACTTTTTTCACTGTTATTGATCTGGACAGTAAAAGGATACACCTCATTTTCCAATGAATTTGTATAAAGATTGCTGACGATCCCGGCAACTGTTGTAACCGGTGTGCCATCCGCAGAATCTTCGCTGTTATTATTGAATTCAAAGACACTCAACGGCTTTCCGATGGGATCTTCCCCTTTGCTGACCAATAGCTCGGCATACTTCTCGTTTATGTAGACCGGACGGCCCTGTTTTTCCAGGGCTTTATCGGGCGGAAGGCCTTCCAATAACTTAACCTGCAAAGCGTCCAGGATGCCGGAATCGCCGAAGTAATTGAGTTGAGGAACGTACCTTTCGCTGCCGTCTTCATTTTTCAGGACTGTTTGTACTATCCAGCTATCTAGGATGGAACCTCCGGCAAGGGAAACATGCGCAATCTCCGGGTGGTTCTTTAATTCACGGGCTAAGGGGCGGATGTAAGAACCGTCTTCCAGCCAATTCCCTATTTCGATCAGGTTCTTGTAATTTTCACCTCCTTTTCGGATAAAACCGATCTGGTCGTTTACCGTCAGTGTGGCGATAATAAGACCGATGGAGATAACGTATTGTGCAATAGATAGTGAGGTAACGATCCTTCTCTTTTTATTCCCGGTGAAAAACTCCTTATAGCCGGCGCTGGAAAGCCCGGAGATCTTCCGGCTCATATAAGCTGCCGGAACAATAGACAGAAGTAAGATAAACCCGCAGATCAAAGGCAGGGATTGCCAGTTGAAGAAGAAGGCTGTATGCAACCGGCCGTTTACGATCGAATTGAAGACCGGTAATAAATCATGTGTGATCAGCAAGGAAAAAAAGAAAGCGATCAGAACCGTAAGAAAAGTATCGATAAATAATTGCCGGTTGATCTCTTTTCCGGTTGCCCCCATCAGTTTCTGTGTATGGATCATCCGCACCTGTTGTAGTAAGCGTGAAAAGTTGAGGTTGATATAATTGAAACAGGCTATCAATAGGATCAGGATAGCGGAGATCAGCCCGACATAAAGCAATACCGGCTGCCGATAATTCAGATAATCCGATTTTTGTTGCTCGGAAGTGTAGAAGTAACTTTCCTGTAGCGTGTTCAGGTAGTAATTTCCCACGTCACCCTGTAAAGTCGGTATTTTGTCTTTCTTTAATTGTGCTTCAAAAGTTTTCCGGTCGATCGGCCTGTTCATCAGTAACAGGCTGGTACCGCCATAGAAAGAATCAGAAATAGCCGTTATCGCTTCCAGCTTTAAAAACGATTGTTCCCTGTCGGCAATAATGGCGGCAACCTGGTAAGCATGTTCGTTGTTTGCACTGCCTTTGGTGTTCAATTCTTCATCAGGAAGGCTGAAATGAATTATTTTACCGATCGGATTGGCTTTCCCGAAAAGTTTTCGGGCAGTTTGTTCTGTCAGGGCCAGTTTATCAGGCTGGGTCAAGGCCTCTTTCAGATCTCCGTAGAGTACTTTATAAGGGAAAAACTCCGCTAAAGATGGATCTGCGGAGACAAGGCGGACAGGGGCATGTTTCACATTATCAATGGAAATATATTTGACGGTTTGTCCGCTAATCCGGAGATAACTTTTGACCTCGGTGTATTTATCTTTCAGCATTCCGGGGATTTCAGCCCCCGCATATATCGTTTTCTCCCCGTTTTTCATCGGCCAGTCCTGACTGAGTACCCAGATATGTTCCTTATTCGGGTTCCCTTTCTCTATACCGTATTCATGAATGGTAAACACGGCCAGCAGGTTCGTACAGGCAATCCCGATTGCCAGGCTGACGATCGAGATAACGGAGAATGTCTTATTCCGCCACCAGCTACGCAGGACGAGTTTGAATGCGATTGTTTTCATCTGAATAATATTTTCCGTAAAACTATTCTCTTTTCGTTTGTAAGGCAAAGAATAAGAGAAAATAATCCGGTTGCCGATGCGAAACGTCTAATAATTGGACAGTGCTTCTCTACATGGAGCCTGCTCCGACCGGAGCAGATAGTATGCTCGCCTCGGAAAGCATCATCTGCTCCGTTCGGCGCAGGTTGTCTGCTGAAAGTTTTTTCTCTTTGGAAATAGAATAACGGATTATCCTTTTATCTTTGCTCCGGTTATGATAGACGGAAAGATAATAGTGGTAGACGATAACGAAGCGGTGCTTAAAACGTTGCGGATGATCCTTTCGCGCGAGTTCCGAACGGTGGTTTGTACCTCGCAACCGACCTTGTTGCCTGCTTTGCTCCGGGAAGATGACGTGGATGTCGTTTTGCTGGATATGAATTTTGGGACAGGCAAGCAGAGCGGGGGAGAAGGACTGTTTTGGCTGGATCGTATCCACGAACGCCCAAACCCTCCGGCAGTGATCCTGATCACTGCTTTTGGCGATATCGAACTGGCCGTCGCTTCCCTGAAAAGAGGGGCTGCCGATTTCGTTGTGAAGCCGTGGGATAACGAGAAACTGCTCTCGACCGTCCTTGCTGCCTGGAAAGCCCGTTCCGGGAGAAAACAAAATTCCTTTCGGAAGGATTCCGGGTTCCCTTCGGAAGAAACAGATTCCGTAGTTGTCTTACTTGTCAATTCCCTTCTGCGCAAATATGCGACGGCCTACGGTAAACCTTTTCCGGGCATCACGCCTGAAGCTCTGCAAAAACTGTCGGCAATGATGCTCAACGGCGATTTGGCCGCTTTGCAACAAACGATTGAACGGGCGGTATTACTTTCCAATGCTTCCTTATTGGATGCCGATGATTTTTATATAGAAGACTCAGCAACTCCGGTTTCCCGCCCTGTGACATTGGACGAAATGGAAAAACAGTTCATCAGCGAAGTGCTTGCCGAGAAGAAAGGCAACCTTACCCTTTGCGCCCAGCAGCTGAATATCAGCCGCCAGACGCTTTATAATAAGATGAAGAAATACAACCTGTAAAGAACGGTCTATTTAACAACGATCATCACATACTGATTTTCCTTTATTCTTTTGTTATCGAGCATATCGATCAGTTTCTGCTGCTGTGGAGAGCCGGTTCGTTTCACATTAAGCCTCATTTCAGTTAATGTGAGGATCATGTACAGGTATTCATCCGTCTGACCGTCCGGCCAGAAAGTAAATCCGCCATCCAGATCGTTGATGAATCCTTTCTCTCTCTTGGGGAGGATATATGTTTTTCCTTCTTCTTTCAGATAAACAGCCTGATAACTCAGTGTCGGTTTGTATTCGTATTCGAAATTCAGCCAGGATAAAATCTTTGGCCCGTTCTTCTGGTACATTCCCATGAATAACCCTTTCGGGTTTTCGTATAAGGTACGAAGCCATATTTTACCGTCTTTTATTTCTTTTCCAACCTCATAGTCAGCGAAAATGCCATGTTTCCCTAAATTGATAGCGTATAATGGTACGACTGTTTGCGGATCGCGAAGTTGATATACGGTGTCGCAGAACGGGATCATAAAAGTCATCCGGTCTTGCGTGTCGTTCCAGTAAGAGGTCTGGAAAAAAGGAATATTATCCGTCTGCTCCCGGGATAAAGAGGATTTACCCTTTAAATCAAACTTGCAGAGTGTTTCTCCTGCCGGATTAAAGGTCATCATGCTGGTGGGGATACCGCAGGAGTCTTCATAATGACTTAACATGTAGCCGTTGGAAGAGAAGCCCAGTAGCTTGTCGTTTCTCAGGTTGACGGTATATTTCTCCTCCAAAATTTCTGGGAAAATATACCGGTCGATAGTCAGCATTGTATCCAACGGAGGTAATGCTCCGATTTGCGGATCGAAAAGCTCCAGGCTTTCCTTGTTATTTTGATCCCTGCCGCTTAAAGCACAATACATCCGGGTGGTCTTTTTGTCGTAAAACAGATTATGCCCGTTCACATCATTATTCCACTTATAAACTAAAGCTTTGAAGCCATAACGCTTGCTGGGAATTCCGGCTTTCCGGTAATAGATCCGGGGATTGTTGAATGTGATAAAAGCATCACTGTCCGGCACGGCGATAGCTTGTGTAATCGTATAGTTCCCATCTCCAACGATGTAATAATCTATTTGTGAAGCGATCTGGCTTAGCTTCAGAGGTGTTGTAGATTTGTCGAGCGCCTCTGCTACATCTATATTGGCCGGGGCTGCGGATAGATCTACCTTTCCGCTGTATTTAGGAGGAGTGAACGAAGGGACACTTTTATCTTCTTTTCCTTTACAACTGCTCAGTATGCTGATCCATGCTGCACAAAGACAAATCAGGACGGGATATGTTTTCATGATATCAGGTATTAAATTGATTGGTTCAAAAATAAGAATTATTTATTGAATGGTGATTATTAAATACGATTTTATCGTTTGTTTACGAATGGATAGTAAAATATGGTCTTTTTGTTTGTGTATCTGTGTATTACCCTGTTGATAACTTTGTTGATAAACCTGTTGATAACAGATGTGGACAAAGGTCTTTAAAATATTGTTTGCTTGATCTTTTCTATTACTTCCTGAAAGGCCGGGCTCTTAATGCGGCTACAAATCTTTACGACATCCCGCTCAGTATATCCTCCGATCAGTTGGCATATTACATAACTCTTTTTAGATAGAGGTTTCGTCAACATTTCATTATCTAAAGGATATGTATATTGAGGATTATAATTTTTAGATGAAATCATTGCAATGTAGAAGAAATCTTCAGTTTCCTGTAGTTCGTCATTTGAGACAACAATAGCCATGTGAGGTTTGGTTGTCCCGTCCGGAAAAAGATAGTTTACTTCTATTATGTCTCTCTGATGGACTTTCATTCAGATAAGTATTTTTCTATATGCTTTGCCATAGAACGTTTTGAATTAGTGAAAAACAGCTTTTTCTCTTCTTCAATCTTTACTTCTTCTTCCGCTTCTTTCTTTTCAGAACGAATTTTCCACCCCATTTTTTTTGCCAGAAACTCGAATACAGAGACTTCCGACTGAGGAATATCCACTTGTATGCTTAATATGTTTCCTGTTGTTTTCATTTCGTTCATATATCTATATTACAAAGATATAAAGATTTTTCTAATCATTATATCTTTGTAATATAAAAGAAGTGTTCTTATCAGTAACCCAACTTGAATTCCTGATCGACAGCGGGAACGCCTTCACTCATCCATTGGGGCATTGGCTGTTTGTTCAGATAATGCTGGAAGAACTGGAACATACGTTTCTGGAAATCGATACGGTTTGCCAGCCGCATCGGCCAGTGGATCTCTCCCGGATAGTTTAGCATCCATACCGGTTTCTGCAGGCGTTTGAGTGCGATGAAGTACTCGATACCCTGATACCAAGGCACATGACCGTCGTTATCGTTGTGCATGATCAGGATCGGAGTTTCCACCTTATCCATATTGAACAAAGGAGAGTTTTCCATATATTGCAGCGGTGAATCCCACGGTGTACCGCCAATACGGCTCTGTCCGTGTTCATACTGGAAAGAACGGTTCAGTCCCGATCCCCAGCGGATACCACCGTATGCACTGAACATGTTAACGACCGGTGCACCTGACTCGATAGCAGAGAACAGGCTTGTGCGGGTCGCCAGGTAAGCAACCTGATATCCGCCCCAACTATGCCCCTGGGCGCCGATTGCTTTTTCATCAACATATCCTTTGGCGATCAGTGAAGTGATACCCGGCATAACGCAGTTATAGCAACTTTCTCCGGGATACCCGTCTACATAACGTACATCCGGATTGAAAATGATATATCCGTTACTGGTATAGAAATGATAATCGATCGTTGAACGATGAGGTTCCGGCATGTGGTAAGCATAAAGGGTTTCCGAATTACGCTCGTAGAAATTCACGATAACCGGGTATTTCTTGTTCGGATCGAAGTTTTCCGGTTTGTAGACAACCCCTTCTAGGGGTATCCCATCCAGTGATATCCATGATACCGGTTCTGCTGTGCCCCAGTTTATGTCGGCTTGTTGTTCGCCCCCGTTTGTTAACCGGACAGATTTCTTGAAAGCCAGGTCTGACAGGCGGATGTCCGGGTACTGTTCAAATGTCTCGGATGTATAAATGACGGCATTGGCATCTTTTGCCTTTACCGGAGTTTTAAGCATGAAGTTTCCGGCCAGTAATGTTTTAGGCACGGCAGGAGCAGAAAGGTGTGTGCTGTAATATCCCGAGCCTTTTGTCTTCTCGTTGAAAGCCAGCAGTAATTGAGGTTCAGTCAGATTGATGAACTTCTTCTCCTTATCCAGCTTAACCAGTCGGTATGATAACTGTTCTTTGCGTCCGTTCAGAGTAAGGTTGACGGGGGATGTCTGAGCCGTAGGATCGAATTTCCAGATATCATACCGGTCATAGATCAATAGATATTGGTCGTTGGCAGTCCATCCGGCCAGCCCGTGAGGTGACGGATAGTCAGGCACGTCATTATCCTCATCCCAGGCTGTAAATGAAGCGGGAGTCGTCAGGCGATATTCTTTACCATCACTCATAGAACGTGTATACCAGGAGCTGTCTTGTGCACAATACCAGTAAGCATAAGCGCCTTTCGGGGAGAGAAGCATATGGGTATTGGTCGCTTTTTTGATTTGCTGGCGGTCACCGGTTTCGAGGTTGACTGTATAAATATCGTAGCGGCTTCTGCCTTCCCACATCTGTTCTGTTGCGTAGGGCAGATTGGTCGATAACAATGCTATGGATGCGTTGCCTTCCGTAGCAGTCTGAAGAGTCGGAATTTCTTTGTCAGCCAACTGAATCAGCTTGTTTTCGGGAATGTTATATACAGCGGCATAGGACTTTTTCAGATCCTTTTCCTTGTTGAACACCTGTTGGGTATATTGTACGGCTTCATCCCATTTCCATATCTGTACATCGGGACGATTATCGGCCAATACGGTCGTGTCCTTTTGTTGGGGAGCCGGGGCTGTACCGAAGAAAAGACGTTGTGCATTCTCCGAGAAACGAAGGTCGCCATTTTCGCTGATCACCCAGCCGGCAGGGATAAAACTTTGTTCCCGGTCTGCGATCTGGCGGGCAGGTGCATTATTTTCCGATAGATAAAGGGTACATTGTGTGGCTGTAGAATCTTTATCGGGGCTATGCAGAAAAGCTATTTTGTTACCTGTTTCATCGAAAGAAACTTTTTTGATAACTCCTTTTCCTTCAAAGATCAACGAGCGGCCTTTGTCGGGAGTGAAGGTGGATAAGGTGGAGTCTGTTGTATAATATAAGATATTTCCTTTTTTAGCGAAACCAAACTCTTTTACGTCAGCTATTATCGCCTCTTTGAGTCTGTCCAGTGAGCGGACGTGCAATACGGTATCTGATTTACTGTTTCTTTTATAGGCGATCCAGTCTGCGGTTTCAGAGAGTTTGTATGATTTTAAAGAGTCGATCGTCTCTTTCTTATCGGGAAGGTTGAAGATGATCAGTTCGTCTGCAGGCATCTCTTCTTCTTTGGCCTTTTTCAGTTTTAAGGCCTCTACTTTTTCCAGTTCCGGCTTTTTTGTGACCAGCAGATAGCGGGAAGATGCTGAAAATTCAGCATGTCCTGCCGGACGGAAAGAGGCTGTCATTTCTCCTTTAGCGTTATAAACCAGTATGCTGGCGTCTCCTCTCCAGGGTTCCATTTTGCAGGCTACCCATTTGCCATCATGCGAAATAGATTGTTCGGTGATCCGTTTCCAGCTAACCATCTCCTCGAATGTCATTGCCTTTTTTGCTTCCTGTGCAGAAAGTGTACAATAAGCACTCAGACAAATAAAAAATCCCAATTGTTTAAGATACCTCATAAGATCGATTACGTGTGTTATGTTTATGATATGCAATATTACGACTTTTTGATTTTACCACAAAAAAAGCGGAGACCTTTACCGGTACTCCGCCTTCATTAAGTGCTATATTCTGAATTTTATTTCTTCAATTGCTCCTCGATCATCTCCTTCATCCTGTTTACTCCCATGAAACCGACCTGGAAATGAACCGGGGTTCCGTCTTTGGCTAGTACCATGTAGGAAGGTACGCCCTGGATACCGAACTTCTTTCCCCAGTAATCCCATTGGTCGGAAGTGACGCGGTAATGATCGCCTTTGATGTCGGGGATCATTTGCTCCCAGGCTCCTTTCGGAGAGTTTTCGGCGGCAAGATAGAGGAATACGACCTCTTTCCCTTCAAACTCTTTCTTCACCGGCTCCGATTGCTCCATAGCCATACGGCAAGGGCCGCACCATGTTGCCCAGAAGTCGACGAATACCACTTTTCCGCGATAAGGAGTCGTGATGGCGTTGAACAACTCTTCGGCAGGGATATCGGCTATGTTTACCCGGTCGACCGTGTAGCCGGATTTCTTTTTGTTCTCTTCAATCGTCTGTTTGAGTTTGTCGTTCATCGTTGTGAGCACCTCTTTAATGACAGGAGAAATCTTTCCGGCCTGAGCCAGTTCCTCGTCGGTTAACGGCTTGAACTCCTGGATGGGGCGTGCCAGTTTCTGAGAAGCGATCAGGTCGAACAGAATACCTTTGTCCGTGCCCATTAATTTGGCAAGGTCAGCGGTGTTGTCCGGTGCTTCTTTAGCCCCTTCCGGAGTCGGTTGCCCGGAGATATTGGCATATTGAAGGCTCCTTAATATATAGCTGTAATTAGAAGCATACAATCCGATAGGATCGTTTGGAACAAGCCGGGGAATGAAATCGTAGTATCCGGCCGTGATAACCGGCTGTACAAATCCTACGGCAGCCGAGTCACGTGGAATATTGTTGGCTCTTCGATAGGCGTACTCCAGCACATAATATCCCATTAATTGTGTGGATGTTTCTATATCTGCATTTATTAATAGAATTTTACGATATGCATCGCTGATTTCCGGATATTTATCCAGCTCTTTGATCCCTTTCTCCCTGCGATCTAGCCAGTATTGTTTGTACTGGTCGATATTCATACCGGCAACATCCTTGAACATCTGTTCATATTCTTCCTGCGAATTGATATTGACCGGGAGATAGCGCAACGGACTGTTGCAAGCTTCATTATTTAAGGCAGCCAAAGCCCCGCTGAAATAATATTTCTCGCCTAACGACGGTTTATCTTTCTGCAATTTGGATTGTGCACGGCATATTTCCGGGAAGTTTATCTCCACGGAAGTCGTTTCTCCCGGTTTCAGGTAGACCGGAACCTGCATAAAGCTGGCTGATACATTGACCACAGAGATATGGTTAAGGGGAATTTCCAGGGTGAAATCTCCGTTCTTATCCACGATGATTTTATTTTCATCCACATCACCGGTCACCGGATTGTATGTCCATGTAGCTCCCTGCAATTTCATTTCCGGGATGAAACCGGCAATATGGCCTTTCAGTGTAGCTATACCGGTTTTAAGTTCGGGAGTTTCCAATACAGGCGCTTCCTTCGGGTTCTTTTTTCCGGCAAGGGGAGAGTAAGCCGGTTTGCCGTCCAGGTGGATGCCCCAGATACTGAATGACCCCTCGAAATCTCCTTCGGAGAAATCGACAGTCGCCGTATTTTCAGGTAGCGGCGGGAAGATCATCTGGAAAGAATAGGTACCCGATTCAGGCATCCATATTTCTTTATCCAGTTCCATACCGATGCCCGACAGGATTTTGTATTGTTTCCCGTCCGCCTGCAGATAACTGTCTTTGGCAATTTTTATCCAGTTGTTGGGACGATAAAAAGCGTCGATATATACGATCGTTGCCGTGTCGTTCAGTACGATTTTCTGTACTTCGATAGAAGTGGAACTCCATGCGTTGAATGCCGGAAGTTCGACTATCCGTTCTTTTGCCTGCAACATCGTGCAGCAGAAGAAAACAATAAGTGATGTAATTGTTTGTTTCATATCAATGGAATTAGAATTAAATATTCACCGAATCGGACTGAAATATATGAATATAATTCTGTTAATCATAATAATTACGATTTTTTCGTAATAAAATAACGCTTTTTATCTATTCAATGCATTTTTTCTGTTTAAAACGGTTCTCCTGATTTAAACGACGGTTTCTGTAACCACCTGCCCGTCGAATAAATTAATGATGCGTGACGCATACCCTGCATCGTGCTGGCTGTGGGTTACCATTACGATGGTAGTTCCTTCTTTATTGAGTTCGCTAAGCAGATTCATTACTTCCTGCCCGTTTTTACTATCCAGGTTACCGGTAGGCTCATCGGCAAGGATCAGTTTCGGGTTGGCAACGACGGCGCGGGCAATGGCAACACGCTGTTGCTGACCGCCGGATAGCTGTTGAGGGAAATGCTTCTCCCGGTGAACGATAGCCATACGCTCCATCGCTTCCCGTACTTTTTGTTTTCTTTCGGAAGCCGAAACACCCATATAGAGCAGGGGAAGTTCAATATTTTCGTATACGTTCAGTTCGTCGATCAGGTTGAAACTCTGGAATACGAACCCGATAATCCCTTTGCGTAATTTGGTGCGTTGCGCTTCGGTAAAACCGGAGACTTCGGTTCCGTTCAGATAATATTCACCGGCCGTAGGGTTGTCCAGCAGTCCCAGAATGTTCAGCAGCGTAGACTTACCGCAACCGGAAGGCCCCATAATCGCTACAAACTCTCCCTCTTTCACTTCAATATTCACCTTGTTCAAAGCCCATGTTTCCACTTCTTCTGTGCGGAAAATTTTCTCTAATGCTACTGTTCTAATCATGAGTAATAGATATTTAATTTGATAAGAAGAAAACAAAAGCTGTGCCAATGTTGTAAATGCTTGTTTATTACGATGTTGTTTGGTTCTCGGATTTCTTTCTCTGTGCATATCCGCACGAATAGGGTTCGGAAACGCACAGACGGATGATGATTTGACAAAATGATACTAGTATAGCGACTAATTGGGATTAATATAGCGGGTAAAATGAATTAGTATCGCGACTAATATTTTTTAATATACTAAAAGGATAGAAAAAGGTGAGTCTACAATACTTACTAAGTATATTTAGAGAAACAACTATCATACTATCACTAGTCCATTTAATACCGTTATAATCAAGGCTCGCAACAGTGATAGTTGCCGATTTTAACTATCACTCATCTATCACCCTACTATCACTGTCTCGTCCTGAAACCGGATACATGCCGGTCTTTTTACATGTGATATATATCTAATTATCAGATATATGACGACAGATATCGCTTTGTATCCGGCTCTTGACGCTCTCGAAGCTCGGATATAAGCATCGTCGAGACACAGGTGTAGAATAGGTTGATATGGAGGTTTTGAGAACAAGGAGTTAGTATTTCAATGATAACCTATTTAAGGATTACACTATTAACTGAACCTATTTCAGGACAAGACAGATCAACCCGGATTGGTAATATTACTGTATCATATATTGTGATACTGAATTATCATATATTATGACACTAGAGTACCATATATTATGACACAACAGTATTACAATATATGGCATTTTTATCTTCTAAAGACCAGTAATTTACCAGTCAACGATCCTTCCGGATGCGAATGGCTGTAAGTTTAATGCCATCTCGTAGACGGCTTACGCCTCTTGGGCTGGTTGGTGTTTATTCGCCAAACCAGGTAATACGTTGCATAAATCGTGTTGTTTCGTCCGATAATACTCCTATTTCGGAAAATTAGGAGCATTTTTCCTTGCTGATTCGAAAAACCTCTTTACCTTTGCAACAGATTCCGTAGCGAGCAGAGGCTTGCGATATACGGTATCAATTACATATTGTAAGTATTTTACGAAGATTATTCCTACTCTAAAAATCTGGAAAATTTTAAGTATGGGGGAATAATGGACAGTAAATGCTTGCGCTGACTACGTATGAGTTTATCTACCTTTGTGGTGGATTATATTATATCGTATAGGCGCGGGCTATTGTTTCATTATCACCATACGGGGCTTTTCCAGATGCCTTAGAGTTGATAATGAGCAATACGTTCGCGTCTTTTTTATGCCTGTTCATAATCATTCGCGAGGATATTCTCACCCTCCGTAAAATTAGTTGTTAGTTTTTTTACTCTAATTTATAAACAATTAATTTTAAAGATTATGAACAAAAAGTTTTCTACGCTTATGGCAGTCTTCCTGGCTGCCGGTGCAACATTCACGGCAGAGGCCGGTGTGGTGTTGGTGAAAGGTGGGGATGTAGCTGATAATCAAAACGTGATTATTGCAGCACAAAAACTCCCGACAAATGGAGATCCGATAAATGTATTGACTGTAAGTGGTGGTAATTTAGCATTCGAACAAGTTTCTAATGCTAATATAGAGTCATCTAATAGTCTTTGGACAATTGGGACTTCTAAAACAAAATTGATATGGAAACAAACAGGTACTGGTGGGTTGAAAGGTTCAACAGGAACTTGGTCTTTTAACGCTTCTGCAGGAGTTCTGCAGACGTTAGCTGCCGGAAGCGGAGATTTAGACGGTATTAAAATCACGGATGATGGATCAAATTACTTAGATCTTTCGCAAGGAGCAGATGCTAATAAGGCATCAGAAGCAGTTGCTTACTTCTACATGGTAACTACTCCTGTATTGACTGAGACATCAGAACCTACTCCTATCACCATTGGTGCTAATAAGTATCTGGTTGTTAAAGCTGATGGAAAGGCTGATCTGGTAGATTGCGGTACTTATAAAGAATTACTGATTCTAGGTTATACCCCTGATCAATACATGTGGAATGTAGATGCTGACGGAGTTATTTCTTTGGCTTCTGATCCTGCTGTTAAAGTTGCTGGCATTAGTTCAGCTGCAACTGTTACATTAGGTTCTACTGGTGCTAAGGTTGAAAAAGCTGGTACTAATTTGTATGTAAGTGGAGAGAAAGTTGGTACTAACTTTTTGACATCTAATGTTATTGCAGCAAGTGATGGTGCACTGACTTCCAATATTACTGCAGATGCTTTATATAAAGATGCATCTGTAGCCTTTGCTGCTGGTGAAACATTTATGATTCATAGATCTAGCAATAATGTAGCGGATAAGTATATTTCTAAAACAGCCGGAGTTGCTTTGGCAGATGCTGCTGCAGGAAATGCTGCATATTGGACTGCAGAAGCTGTTAACTCAGATGGTAATGTTTATCGTTTTGTGAATGCTGATGGTGAAATTCTTGATTTGGCTAATATTCAGAAATTTATCGTAAAAGAAGTTCCTGCAGTTGATGGCAATGGTCTGTTGTATTATTTGCTTGACGAAACTGGCAAGAAAGTAATAACTTATACTGGTGGTAGTTATGGTGCAAGTGAATTTGCTACTGCAACAAATATTGTAGCGTTCTCTTTCCACAAAGCCGCCTCAACCGCTTATGAAGCCGGTGCTTTGGTAGCAAAGTTAGGTGATGGTTTCACAATGACCTTGTCAAATAAGAAAGATGGCGTAACTGACTTACAGGGTAATCCGTTCCTGGGTAAGCTGAAAGTTGTTAAGCCAAAGATGGATGGTAGCAAAGTTACCGGATTTGAATCTTATAAGTCTACTGACGTTGTAACTTCTTATATGTTGGCAAACGACGAAGGTATCATCGTGCTGAACCTGAATCAGAAAGAAAAATGGTCGGTTGAAGGTATCACTGAATTCAACGGAGTAAATGGTGGTTTCAAATTCCAGACGATTTCTGAAGATGATATGAAGACTATCATGAACTCTAAATCTGGTGATGCTGCTTACGATGTAAGAAAACAGATCGCTTATACTTTCTCTGTCAATCATAGTGCTGCAGATCAGAATGCAATCAGCTCTATTGAAGTAAAGGGTGTAGCTCCTGCTACTAACACAAATACTTATCGGGTTATTTCATATAATAATGACGAAGGTTACTTCCTGTCTGCAGGTAAGACTTTACCGTCTCAGGTTGGTGTATTAGTTTACGCATCCTTTGGTAGCGATGCATTTGTTTTAACAACAGATGAAGCTAACAATCCGTTGAACTATAAGTATGTAAATATTACATTCATCTCTAAAAATGCCAAAGTAAACAATAAAGTGTTGGCTATGGGTGAAGATGGTGATGTTGCTGCTGTACAGGCTAGCAAGTTCTTATTCAACAAACCGGAAGGACAATGGGCTGTAACTGCTACAAACGGTGTAAAGAATACTGCAACTAAGAAATCTGAGGCTTATGCGTTTACATTCACAAACCGTGAATCACAGAAACAAATAGTTAAAGTGGCAAATATGTATTCATTGGGTAACGACAAGTATGCTGTAAGCTATACCGATCGCAATCCGTTCGGATTCTCAACTTCTTCACGCGATACATTGGTTATCACTCCTTCTGCTGCTTCAGAATTGGATAACAACACTGTTCAGATGGACGGTTACGCTAACTTCAAAGCATTGGATGTACAAGATAATCAATATCGTCTGGCTGTAGCTTCAACAGAAGAAACTAACTTCTACGTTACAGAAAACCATTCAGGCAAACACCTGCTGGGGCTGACTAAAGAATTGGAAGGCGCTGCAACATGGAAACTGGTTCCGCTGACAGCAAAAGCTACTTATGGCTCATTCGGTACATTGAAAACTCCGACAGATTCAATCTATCAGATCTCTCAGGTGGGTTACTATGATGCTAAGGGAAGATATCAGACTTACAGCGACACGCTGGCTATCATCAGCTACGCTTTACAGAATGCTGCTAACGACGAATATCTGACTTACGAAAATCCTCAGACTTTGGATATCCTGTCTATGATTTGCGATAAGGACTCTAAGAGTTATTCAACTTCCAAAGATCTGAATGCTGCTTACCGTTTCATCCTGAAAGAAAAACAGAATGGTTTGTATAACCTGGTTGGTGTATCACAGAATACTAACAAATCGTTTGAGATAGACTTGGGTAAGAAGTTGTATGGCGCAACAACAACTAAACAGGGTGCTGTGGAAGTTGAAGCTGCTTACGAACAAGTAAATTCTAACGACCTGTTCGACCTTCAGTTGGTTGCTGCTCCTGAATATCGCTTGAAGAACATGGGTGATACGATCCGTATCTTCCGTCAGGAAAATGAATATGATCAGATGTATGAAAACGGTGAATTCCTGAACCTGGGTAATAAAGCTCAGTTGAAAGACATGGCTCCTGCTTTGTATGTCGATACTGCTTATGTGAACCGTGGCCACAACAGCCGCTACCAGTATCTGTTGGTTGTTAATCCGAAGTATGTACCTGAACAGGAATGTACTATCCCGGGTCACCCGACAGTTCATCCGGATACAACTTATGGTCGCTTCCTGGTTAACCTGGTTGATACTGCTTATATTGCTTACACGAAGGGTGCTATCCACACTAACAAGTATATTAATGTAGGTGAAGCAGGTGAAAACTTTGCTAAGTTAGGTTTCGTATATGGTTTCCGCACAGGCGATAAACTGTATATCACTGACAAGAACTATAAGAAGAGTGGAAAAACATCTGACGTGATCGACTTGAGTACAAGTGCTTTCAATACAGCTAAGTTTGCCTTCCAGTATATCAACCCGATCAACCATGAATCAGACGGTTCATTCAAGATCCAGACAGGTTACTATGATTATGATGCTTATGTAGCTAATGGTAAACGCCCGGATGTATCTAACAACGGTTATTTAAAGAACATCAACGGTGTAGTAGTTGTTGCTAAGGGTTACGAAGCCGGTGACAAGTTTGATCTGGCTGCTGAATCATCAGCTCCTGTTGCTAACGAAAACATCAATGCTTCTGAAGTAACAGTTATCGCTGGCGAAGGTACCGTAACAATCATGGGTGCTGCCGACAAGAAAGTAGTTATCAGCAACGTTCTTGGCCAGACAATTGCTAACACAGTTCTTTCTTCTGATAAGGCTGAAATCGCTGCTCCTGCTGGTGTAGTTGTAGTAGCCGTTGAAGGCGAAGCTGCTGTTAAGGCAATCGTAAAATAAGAAACTATTTATAATCAATAAATTTAAATTTGACTGCGCGGTGATATCGGACAAGAATCAACCAATTACCCCGTGAGGGCGAACAAGCGGTCGTATTAATACTAAAGTAATGAAATAAAGTTCTTCTGTTCGATCTCTGTGAAGAGCAAAAACAGACAAAAAAAGTCTCCTCCGGCATATTTGCTAGGGGAGACTTTCTTATAACGTTACGTCTAAAGAATCTCATCATACAAACTACTTAATCTTTTCCGAAGGAATAAAACCGCATACCTTTTGCGTGATATCAACGTATTGACCGGTATTCCGGTCGATTCGGCAATCTCTTTGAACGGGACACCTTCCAGTTCCGTCAGTTCGAAAACGGTTCTCTGCTCATCCGGCAATTCGAGTAATGCATTTTCCAGCTCTTCCCAAACCATCGCACGGAGATAATCCATTTCCGGCGACTGATCTTCATCCGGCATCAGTTCGGACAGTTCCTTCAGAAAGGTACCATCCTCATCATACCCCGAAAGATAAGGCATTTCCTCCTCCCGGTGCTTACGGCTACGGTCGATTATCTGGTTGCGGGCAACGGAGTATAACCAGGCAGAGATCTGTTCGATCGGATTATCTGCCTGGTCGTTTTTCATAAACTGGTAGAATACGTTTTGCAGGATATCTTCGCTGTCTTCTTTGGATGAGACACGCCGGGCTATAAAACCTCGCAGCTGTGCCTGGTATTTCTTGAAGATATCCGCAATGCGTACACTCCGTTCCTCATTCGGGAGGGTCTTGTTTAAGTGCTCCATCATTCCGGTTTATTGTCGGAACCGGGGCGCTGCATCCCGTTCCTGCCGTTGCGGAATTCTGCCATCTGACGGCGTATATGCTCCCGGCGTTCTTCCCACGGCATATTTCTCATTTGCTCATGGAAGCGTTCATGCTCTTCCCGGCTACCCCAGAATGCACCCGGGTGATGTCCGAAGTGTCCGAAAGGGCCGAACTTCCCGAAGCCACCGAACAAGATGCGGGTCAGCACCATGAAGCCCAGCGCCTGCCAGTAGTTGATAGCCGACCAGCCGATAACAGCCGGGATCAAAAGGTTCCACAGATACATAACAGCCAGACCGGCCAGTGCAAACAGGGCGATAAAAAATAATATGGCTAATGCTCCTCTTAGTTTTCCTGAATTTCTCATTGTGATTTGATTTTTTGATGTTGTTTTTTACTCTGTTATTAATTCGATCGCATGGGTATTGCAAACATTTACACAGTTGCCGCATCCTACGCAATTATCCGGATTGATAACGGTAGCGTAGCTACAGCTACCGTTGTTCACCATCTTCAATACATCTCTCCGGCATCTCTTTACACAATGCCCGCATCCGCTACACTCGTATGCAAAGACTTGTAAAGATATTACTTCTTTTCTCTTTCTTCCGAACATTTTCTGTTTCCATTTAATAATTAAAATTGCTTAGTAAGACATGCCTTCTATTTTGGTAGACGATTGGGGCGGAAGAATATTTTAAATAGAAATCTTTTTTTGATGTATATTTTACATTAGTCTGTATATTTGCATCATTCAAACGAAAAAAGTGATGAACAATATAAATAATACGCCAGCATATTGGTTTATTTTCTTCAACGATCAGTTACTGCTTCAGAAAAAAGGTGAAACTTATACGATCCCTTATAGTATCAATCCCCCTGTTCAAGTCGGCCATGTGTTGGAAGTCGGTTCACTTCAGGATATACCCTGCCGTACTGCATCTGTAGATATCCCCTTGGAAGAGACAGCCGGGTATCAGCCGATGGGCTTGCGTGCTTCGTATGATTTTCTGGATGGCGCTTTGCATAAGATGGCGGGAAAGGCCTATGAACTGGTTTATTGGGATCAGCACAGCCGCTTTTGCCCTTCATGCGGAACAAAGACGGTGATGCAGACAGCCATTTCCAAACAATGCCCGGCCTGTAAATACGAGATTTATCCGGCTGTTTCCGCTGCTATTCTGGTATTGATCCGTAAAGAAGATTCTATTCTTTTGGTTCATGCCCGTAATTTCAAAGGATCTTTTCATGGCTTGGTGGCCGGTTTCCTGGAAACAGGGGAGACGCTGGAAGAATGTGTAAAGCGGGAAGTAATGGAGGAAACCGGATTGGAAATCCGCAATATCACCTATTTCGGTAACCAGCCCTGGCCTTATCCCAGCAACCTGATGGTGGGCTTTATTGCCGATTATGCCGGAGGAACGATCCGTTTGCAGGATGAAGAACTGAGCGAAGGCGCATTCTTTACGAAAGATAATCTGCCGGAACTTCCCCGGAAGCTCAGCCTGGCCCGCAAGATGATCGACTGGTGGCTGGAGCAATAGGATTTGTAGTCATTGTATAACCTCAAAACAATAGTATTTATGTGTAAAAAACTTACCTTTTTATCTTGTCTGGGACTTTTACTGCTGGCTTTGCCGATAGTAACTGCTACGGCGCAGGTCACTACCGCGGATTACCTGCGCGCAGATACCTTTCTGACATGTTCTTCCAGGATGTATGCTGCTGCTGTTGCACCTGCCTGGCTCGACAGTTCGCATTATTTCTGGTATAAGAATCATGAACGAGGAGGAGATTTCTATTATCTGGTGAATGCAAAGACCGGAAAAAAGCAACGGGGAACGGATAAGAAGCAGCTGGCCTCTTTCCTGACCGGGAAACAAAAGCCTTTGGCTGAAATCCTGTTGAAAGAAGAAGATAAGAATGAGAACCGGCGGAGAACCGGTGAAGAGGCAAAACCGGTCGTTTCTCCCGATAATAAATGGGAAGCCTATATCAGGGACAACAACGTATATATCCGTCCTGCCGGGGAAGAAAAAGAGAAGAAGAAAGAAGAAATAGCCCTGACAACCGACGGGACGACGAACCTGTTTTACAGTTCCTATATGATCTGGTCGCCCGATTCCCGTAAACTGGCCACTGTGAAGGTTCGTGGCGTGCAGGAACGCCGTATCCCGCTTATTCAGTCCAGTCCCGAAAGCCAGCGCCAGCCTATTCTTCAGTGGCGCGACTATGCCAAGCCCGGCGATGTGATTGAAGTTTGCCTGCCTGTCTTGCTGGATGTGGAATCACGCCGGCAGATCCCGTTGGACGTAGAGCCGTATGCTAATCAGTTCTCCTTGTATCTGACCGGTTGGCGCAAGGATAGCCGTGCTTTCACCTTTGAGTTCAATCAGCGCGGGCATCAGCGTTATATCGTAGGCGAGGTAGATGCCACCGACGGTAGTATCCGTCATCTGGCCGATGAGCAGTCGAAGACTTTTATCCATTATTACCAGAACTACCGTTACGACCTGAACGATGGTAAGGAAATGCTTTGGAGTTCGGAGCGCGACGGCTGGCGCCATCTTTACCTGATGGATGGGAATACGGGAAATGTAAAGCAACAGGTAACCAAAGGCGAATGGGTAGTTCGCCGGGTTGACTTTGTGGATGAAGCCAGCCGCACGGTCTATTTCTATGCTTCCGGTTTCAATAAGGGAGAAGATCCTTACAACCTTCATTATTGCCGTATCAATCTGGATGGGACAGGCTTTACCGATATGACTCCCGAAAATGGGAATCACCGGATCTCTTTCTCTAAAGACCGGGCTTACTTCGTAGATACTTATTCACGACCTGACTTCCCGGCTGTCAGCCAGTTAAGAAAGACGGATGATGCTTCTGTGGTAACCGTACTTGAAAAGTGCGATGTCAGCGACCTGGTGGCGGAAGGTTGGCAAATGCCTGAAGTATTCTGTGCCAAAGGGAGAGACGGTAAAACGGATATATGGGGGAATATTTATCGTCCTACCGGCTTCGATCTGTCCCGTTCTTATCCGGTTGTTGAGATGATCTATGCCGGGCCGCACGACTCGCATGTGGATAAGGATTTTAAACCCGCCCATCATCTGATCTCCCGTTTGGTGGAATTAGGTTTCGTGGTCGTTTCGATCGACGGAATGGGAACATCCAACCGTTCGAAAGCCTTCCATGACGTATGCTGGAAGAACCTGAAGGATGCCGGTTTTCCGGATCGGATCGCCTGGATAAAAGCGGCCGCAGAGAAATACCCGTCGATGGATACGTCGCGGGTCGGTATCTACGGCTGGTCGGCAGGCGGACAGAATGCAATGGCTGCCTTGCTGTTTCATAACGACTTCTATAAGGCGGCGGTCGCTTTATGCGGTTGCCATGATAACCGGATGGATAAGATCTGGTGGAACGAACAATGGATGGGGTATCCTATCGACGAGTCTTACAGTGCTTCTTCGAATGTGGATAATGCGTATCGCCTGAAAGGTAAGTTGCTGCTGGTTAACGGTGAACTGGACGATAATGTCGATCCCGCTTCTACTTTGCAGGTTGTCAATGCCCTGATGAAAGCGAACAAGAAGTTCGAGCAACTCTATCTGCCGGGCAAAGGACATGCTTTAGGCGGGCCGTATGAAATGCACCGCATCCACGATTTCTTTGTAAAGAATTTATTGAACCAGGAACCTCCCGAATGGGAATAAAACAAATAATGGCACAATATGAATACCGAGCGTTAATCGTATTCATATTGTGCCGTTTATTATTGATTTTCCAATGCGTTAACCCATATATCGAGACATAGCTGAGGATATAAGTAGAAACTTTCTTCCAGTGTTCCTACGGCTTTCATCTTTTCAGAGATCTCGTCAGCAAGAGCCGGTTTGGAGCTGACAAGCAGGTCATAGGCGATATAGGAGAAAAAGTCCGGTTTACCTTTCAGGAATTTATCCATCACCAAATAATAAACATTAGGGGAAGTGGATAAAACGAAACTTTTGAAATCCTTATATTCTTCCGTTTCCATATACATATGCGGGTTACCGGCCACTGTCATTTCATCGCACTTTTCCAGAAACAGGTCGAATTTCTCATTAAATATTTTTCTATCGGACTTGGTTGTTAATCTTAATCCGGTATTGATCCTCGCACGCAGATCGGGAGTCACCTTATATACATCCGGCTCCTGGAAGTTTTCACTATCGCAGGAGGTAAAGAATATCAGAGCGATTGAGACTAGCAAAAGTGCCAATATCTGTAATTTAGTCATAAATGTCTGTACTTTTTTGTATTATTTCTTAATCGTAAGACGCAATAATTCAAAGGAATGCTGCATCTAAGACGTTTTCTTTATAACAATTATTACTAATAAAACGGATAAAAAATGAAAATACTGCATAAAGGTTGAAAAAAAATATTCATTTGTCGATTTCGTATATGTGGAGCCCATATCTGGAATGAGTGAAAGTTTTAGGATTTTCATCGGGAATATTAAGTTTAAAGGTCTGCATATCTAAGCAATTTCCTCTATTATTTTTTTATTGTAAAGATTAGTTTACAAAAAAGAAAGGCTTGCTTTACAAAATAGTAAGATATGCCTTGCAAATATGTAAGGCTAGCGTTACTTTTATAAAATATTGGAGAATTGCCATAATTTGTCCTGTCTTCTTTTCTTAGGATTCCTGATGAAAAGTCTTAGTTCTGCTATTCCTGTGCTGATGGAGTTGTTAACAGCAGAATAATACCGCTTTAAGTTGGTTGTGTTGTCTATAATGTATTGATATATAAGGTGCTATATCTCAGTTGGGGCTGTGTGATGATTTGAACTATATTACTGTAATATTTTAATGTACGCACGTACATTATTATAATACAAAGATAATTACTATGAATGATGAATGTAAGTTAATCCTATGAAAATAAAGAGTGATATAGAAAAATGAGTGACTAACTAAAACGATCGTTTATTCTCGCCAACAAAATTAATTATAACTTTTGAAACTGCAATTCTTTTCTAAATAATTTTTTCTCAGTTATCTTCTTTCTTATCAAGATAATAACAAAGTCTGTACAAAATTGTGCCTTTTCATTACCAATTGCCTTATGACAAAAAATGGTGACTAGAATAAACGATCGTTTTGGCTAGTCATCCATACTTGACTAGGATATATAAAGAGTTTATAAGAACTAATTTCATTAACACTATTATTAATATTAAAATTTAGATTTATGAACAGAAAGTTTTCTACTTTGATGGCCATCGCGATGTTGGCCACGGGAGCAAACGGATGGGCACAGGTAAGGATTGATGCTGCATCTACCACAACAGATGGTTATACAGTCCAGGCTTCTGCTGCCGGTGCACTGTTTAATCAATTTGTACAAGAAGATGCAAGTAGTCGGGGAAATAAGCTTTTTCCTGCGGTGTCCCCTTTTGAACTAAAAACGACTTATGGTGCAAAGCCTATATCTTCATTGCAACATGTAAACGGTGTTGCTGATGGTCGTTATTTTCAGTTTGCCATAAGTGAGTCTTTCCATGCAGCTTCGGCTGTAGCTGGTGATGGAAAAGAAGTTCTGACAATGGTTTGGGTGGATGCAGACAATGCTACTTCAGGGCAAGGACATTTTGAAGTACAGGTTGAAAATGTGAATAACGCGAATGTATCTAACAACCGTATTACATTGGATCGTACTTTGTGGAAAGTTACTGCAAACAAAGATGCAGCAGGTACTGTTCTGTATTATCAGTTGCAGAATAAGGCTTCTGAAGCTATCATGCAGTTGTCTATCGATAAAGTAGTTGGAACTCCTAATGCTGCTGGAGAAGCTGAAATTGCTTTGGAAGTGGTTAATGGACAAACAAACTGGCGTTGGGCTGACGGACAGGTTGCTTCTGTTAACTCAAAGATTGAACCTACTGCCGGAACTGTTCTGCAAAATCAATTGCGTGCCCAGTATAATAATGGAATGACTATTCGTTTAGCAAGAAAAGTTGCATCTGGCGGTGAAATTACTTTAGGAGCCGTTAAAATGAATAGTAACAAAGCATTTGCGGTTAATACTGATGCTGTAACTATTAATGGCGCGACTTTCTATCCTGTCACATTTGAAAGTTGGGAAGCCAATCCTATCATCCTGACAGCAGATCAGATTAATGCTGAATTAGGAAATGAAGTTTTGTTGACAGAAGATAAGAAAACTCCGAATCGTTTTAACTTTGTGTTTGATCCCGATGTTCAGGGAGATACAAATGTAATGTTGTCAGGGGCTTTCAAAGCAGAAAACGCAAAAAGCGGTTTTGACCGTGTACCGGGTGATGCTCCTGATGGTTATGTTCGCTTTGTTACAAATGCAACGAAAAATGAATCATCTGAATTCAAGAAAGAATATCTGCATGTTGATACTGCTTATTATGATCCGAATCCAAACGGTCGTTACGATCTGAAATTAACAGTTGGGCAGATCTTATATCCGAGATATGCTGTTGCTGCTGATGGAAGAACTGTAAACTCGGATGGCGAGTTGATGATGGGTGGATCTGTAATGACTGATGCTCAGAAGTATGGTGATTTATTGGGTGCTACTGCTGCTGATAAGTTAAGTAAAGCTCCTAATACAATGAGTGCTTATACACAATTGAAACGTCAGTCAAACTTCCGTCCTATCTTCTATCCGTCTACTCAAAGTTTACGCTTGCAAGCTGAAATGTTGTATAAGGCTGATAAGAATAATTCGGCTTCTTGGTGGGAGCAGATGGCAAAAGATGCTGCCGGAACAGCAGTAGGTACTTCTGTTGCTGCTAACTGGGCTGCCGGAACAATTGGTACAGATTATACGATGCTAATAGCTGAATGTGCTGCTGATCCTAGTATTGATCCGGTTAATAAACGTGGAGCTGCCAGAGGATACTATCCTTCTTATGCACAGGAAATTGCAAGTGTAAAACAAGGTAATCGTCTTCTTCATTATCTTTCTCCGTGGGCTGTAACAGATATGACAGATGTAACTAAACGTAACGGATATGCAACAAATGGTTTAGCAGATGTTAATGTTATGTTATGGAATGCAGTAGGAAACGTATTGCAAGAAAATAAAGCTGTTGCGACTGCTCTGTCTGCAGCTTTTGATGCAGCTAGTACAGGTGATCAAAATGTTTGGGTATTAGATCCGGCTTCTACAGTAACTACGACTAATATGGCTGAGTTCAAAACAGCTAATCCAAACGAAGTGGCTGCAGCTGATGCTGGCCTTATGCTTATCTATGCACCTCAATATGCTTCAGCTCACAGCAACTTAGCTCGTCTGGTTACTTTGACTCCGACTCATGTTGTATTGACAGCTGGTCCTCATGATGTAAACGATGCTAAATACAACGGTCTGTTGACTTACATCACATTGAAGACAACTAAGACTGAATCGGATTTGAACGAAGTTGCTGATATCGCAGAAGGTTTCTATTATATCCGGAATGCGAAGAAACTTTCTTCTGATCTGACAAAAGAAGGTGACTATCGTTATGAAGATTTGGCTGCAACCAATGCTACATTTACTTATTGGAATGCAATGACTCAGAAATGGGATAGAGGTGATGTTCAAAACGGTAATAATCCGAACAATACTGGTATCAATGCTGATATGCACAAAAACGATCTGAGCAATATCGGTAACCTGGTTTACTCTGAAGATAAGAAAGTTATTCCTTCTGCTCAGTGGTATGTTAAGGGTAACGGTGGTTACTACACAATCATCAACCGTGAGTCAGGACGTACTTGGGGTACTAGCTACTGGTGGAAGACTTCTGAACCGAATACTTATGCAAACATGGCTACTTATTACGATGCAGCCGGTTTGATGCAGACATACCGTGATACTATCCGTATCGAAATGATCCCGCAGGCAGAACTGACTAACCGTACTATGGGTTATCTGGATATGACACAGGCTGAAGCTATTGCTGATACGAGTGTATATGCTATCGGTATGAAGAACCTGGGTGATACTCACTTCTCTCTGACAAGTGTAGACGGTGTATTGAAACTGGTTCAGGATGCTAAGGGTGAATACAAAATGGAAAGAGTTCTGGTGAAAGATAAAGATATCTATTCTCAGAAAACAATGGGTACAGATGAGTTGATCTATGGTTATGTTCCTGCAAAGGGCAATGCTGTGGATACTGCTAAAATGTTGGTTCGTGCTAAATACTATATCTATAAAGATGAAGTAAATGCTAACTCAGGTATCGAACCTTCAAGTATTAAGACTCGTCAATATATCACACTGGAAAGCGGTAAATATCGTTTGACTTCAATCCAGGTTAAGTTTGATGATAACCTGTTCTCTACCAATCTGGATGCTGATGAAATGTCAGGAACAGAAAATGTGAAGAACCGTCGCGCATTCTATGTAAAACAGATCTCTACTGAAGATCCTACTCAGTTCGTATTGGTTGATCCGCTGGTTGTAACTCAGACAGGTAACGGTACTTCTACAAAGACTGCTTATGGTGCTCGTTTGTTCGTTAACCAGATGACTGCTGAAGTACAGCCGAGCAGCCTGATCTCTGACGGATATGCTAATAGCTATGCTTCAAGTATCTTCAGTGTTGAAAAACAACAGGCATTCAACTACAAAGATCTTCGTGGCGAATTCAGCCGTGATACTTTGGAATTCTTCAAGGCTGACGATGCAGCAGGCAACTATCTGTTGAGCGAAAACACTGTTAAAGGTGCTAACGTAGGTTTATTGGAAAGTTTGGATAAAAACCTGGGTAAGAACAATGCTATCTTCCTGGATACAGCTAACGTATCTCGTCCGGAATGTACTCGCTTCTTACTGGGTCTGCGTAATGTAGATACTTATGAACAGAATTCAAGTATTCCTGAACATAACCGTCATCTCTTCACAGAAGCTGCTTACCTGGTTAACATGATCGACTCAGTGAGTGCAAATCCTGTTTACATGTATAAGAACATCGATCAGAACTCAACTAAGTACTATCGTCTGGGCTTTGTAAATGCTAAACATGAAGGTTCTAAACTGACATTCGATAAGAGTGGCGCTGAATACGACTTGAGCGATGCTGCTCTTGGCGAAAACGGTCTGAACTATGCAACATTCGCTTTCCGTTATTGCGATGCTGAACGTGAAAACTTCTATATCGAAACAATGTATGATAAGGACACTCGCGGTTGGTTGAAGACTATTAACCACGTATTGGTTGTAACTCCGGAAATTCAGGAAGCTGAAGTATTCCAGGCTAAGAAGTCTGAAGGTGCTCCGACTGCTAACGAAGAAATTACTGCAAGCAGCGTAACAGTTGTAGGTGGTAACGGTATCGTAACAATCAAGGGTGCTGCTGCTAAGAAAGTGACAGTATGCAACGTACTTGGCCAGACTCTTGCTTCTACAGTTCTTTCTTCCGACGACGCAACAATCGCAGTACCAGCCGGTATCGTAGTTGTAGCTGTTGAGGGCGAAGCAGCTGTAAAGGCAGTGGTTAAATAATAAAGGATTTTTTATAATCAAATAATTCTAAAAGTGCCATGTGGTGTAAACACCAAGTATCCCGTGAGGGCGAACAAGTGGCAGTATTAATACTAAAGTAATAAAATAAAGTTCATCTGATAGTATCTCTGCGAAGAGCGAAACCAGATACAAGACAAAGCCCCGGCAGGTCGTTGACCGGCAGGGGCTTTTTTACAACTGACAGGGTAAAATCCTTATTACAAAATCACAAATTTCTTTCATAAAATAGATTATAAACTAAAAATATCATGATTATGAAACAACGATTACTTTATGCGTTCCTGATGCTATTTGCGGTATTGGGGATGGCGAGAGCAGCGGATGTAAATATAAAAGTGACTTCCACCGGTGGTATGCCGGTAACGGTTACATTGGATCAGGCAGCTACGGTGACTGATTTAACAACAACGCATAGTGGAAAAGTCACGCTCAGTACCGATGGGAAAAAAGTGACCCTTGCGCAAGGGTACACAGCAGAAGTTGAAATTATTTCAACTTCTGCTACAACTGCTACTGTGACCGGTCGGATGGACAAGCTGGAAATAGCCGGCGATAGTAAACTGAAAACTCTCAATTTGAGTAAGGATAATTATGTAAAGGAACTGATCGTTTCCGGTTCTGCATTAGAATCTCTTACTTGTTCCGGCTTGGGAATGGAAACGTTGACTTTAACCGGTGCTTCTGCGTTGAAGACGCTGGATGCTTCTGATAATAAGTTGGTGTTTAGTGAGGTCTCTTTGCCTTCTGTTACAACAAAGTTGATAAGCCTTAATTTATCCGGAAATGCATTAAATGCAGCTCTGGATGTTTCTAGCTATAATGCATTAACCGAGTTAAATGTCTCTAAGAACAAATTAACAGGTTTGACAAGTCTTAATGCTTTGACTTCTTTAGCAAAATTGGATATTTCAGACAATAATATTTTGAATTTATCCGCTAATCCGGGTAATCCGGCTTGTGTAATTACCTGGGGAGTACAAACATTATCAGTCTCCTCGATAAGTGACTGTAAAGCTCATTCTGGAGTCCGTATCTCTAACTTAATTACTGAGGCTAATATTCCTGTAGGCGGTAAACCTGAATATTCAAATGTTACCTGGCAAGTAAAGAAGAATAATGTTTACGAAGAAGATAATAGTAAAACCGTTCATCAACCGGATGCCTGGGATGGTGAATACCGTTTCTACGATGCAACAACGAAAGAGTTTGTTCAAGGTACTTACCAATGTTCATTGACAACGGGCGGCCGTCAGTATAAACTTACTGATCTGACAGTGAATCCTGCTGAGTTTAGCTTGCAAGGTGTGTTACCTGTAAATGCAAAACCAAATTCGTTTAAAGTCTCGATAAACGGTGGAACTGCGGCTGATTTTGTAACTACTCCTCAAACTGTAAAGCAAGGGGAGAAGCTCCTTTTTACATTAGAACCTAATGATGGTTACGAAACGGCTGTTTATACGGTAAAAGGCATGGTTCCTGCTATCTCCGGCCAACAGGAACCATATAAAGGTAAATCGATTGAATTTATAGTTAAGGGGCTTTATGATGCAAAGACAATAACTGTTGCTCCTCAGATTACAGCAGTTGTTTTAGGTAAGGAGCATCCTGTTTCTTACGAAAACAAAACGCAGGAAGGTGGAAGTTTTACAGTTCAGAAAGTCTCCGGTACAACAACATCCGATCTGGCTTCAGGTAAAACGATTGCAACCGGCGAAAAGCTGCTGGTTAAGATCAAACCGAATACAGGATATGATTTTAAGCTGACAGTAAATGGTGCTGATAAAACATCTGAAGTTAAGGTAGATCCAGACGATGTTGTAAATTATACATATAGCGAGGATATTGCTAATGCTAATTATGCAGATAATACATCTATTACGGTTTCTGTTACTTTTATAAATCCTTCAATAGATGCTTTTGTTAAAGTGAATGGAGCGGCATTGGCTTCTTCAATCGATTATATTGCAGATCAGAAAGTGACTATTCAAAAGCCGGATGGAACTACAACAGATGTTCAAGATGCAACTGCTGTTGAGTTACAACCGAATACAACGTATCAGGCTATTTTTACAACTAAAAAATTATCCGGTGGAACTGCCCCTGATGGAGTTTATCGCTTAAAAGATATAACTATCAACGGAGGTGAATTGAAAACCGTAGAGAAAGATAAGTCTGGTCAGGATATGAAATATACAGTTGCATTTACTGTAAAAACCTCAGATGTGACTATTTCTATCACAACAAAGACCATGCAGGAAGTGGATATTAAACCTGTGATTAATGATGGTGTTAGTGGTCAGTTACAGACTTATGATGGTAAAGTGAAACCTGTATTATTCAGTACCGTTCCGGCTAATTTGAATGAACATGTGAAGATTACCTATAAAACGAATGATGCAAATTCTACTCCAGTTGATACTCCTATCAATGCCGGTAAATATAAAGCAACTTTGGTATTTGAAGAGAATGACTCTTATATACCAAAAGTAGTGGCAGGTGTTGAGGATTTCGAATTGGAAATAACGAAAGCTTCATTGACTATCGAGACATTACCGATTGTAACAGTTGAAAAGGACAAGACGTACAAAATAACCGGTGGTAAAGTAATATTCAATAATGCTGAGATAAAGGGTACATTTGAAACATCATCTCCTTCGGCTTCAACTCCGGGTAAATCTCATCCCGTAAAAGTAACTTTCGCTCCGACCTTGCCTGCTGATGCTGCAAACTTTGAAGATGCAGAAGCAAACGTAAATGTGATGGTTCCGGGAAGTGCCCTCGATCTGTATAAGATTACAATGAATGAGTTGCCAACCTCGTACAGTATTCAATGGCTGAATGGCAATAAACCGGTGGATATTTCGACAGATACTTTTGCTGGTGATACAGAATTGACAGCTATTGTAACTTATCCAAAAGGAACAAAAGGTGTTGAGTTGAAGAAAACGTCTGATATTAGTCCAACTCTGGTTACTCCTACCACTACAGAAGATGGAATGTTGGTTTATACTGTTACAATAAAAGAAAATACAAACTTTAGTGTTGTCAAGGGCTCCGGTGATACGTATAATATTGAAATAGGAAGTCAGAAAACCGATTTCACGGGCGAACCGCTAGCATATAACCCTGAAACGGGATTGACGATCTCAGATAAGAATGATCAGCCTGTTTCTTGGGCTACTATTAGTTCTTCTGTATCGGTAACTTATAAAGATGCTTCCGGTAAAGTAGTTGCTTTGCCTGTCGATGCTGGTACATATACTGTTTGTGTGTCGATTGCAGCAGATAAAGCAACAGGGTACGTGGAGACTACTGCTGAAAGTGCCGCTTTTATTGTCAACAAGATTAAACCGGTTATTTATACAATGCCAAAGGCTTCCGTGATTGCCAAAGGACAGACTCTTTCTTTGTCTGACCTGACAGGGGGGGCAGTCAATATTCCTGGTAAATTTACCTGGAAAGATGGTACGAAATCTTTCTCTGTTGCCGGATCTTATAAACAGCCGGTAGTATTTACACCGGAAGCTGGATATGATAAGAATTATCTGTCTGTGGAAACCGGGGGGGAAGGAACCACTGCGCAAGTCGATTATGTCTCCGTTAGTGTTTCCGATCTGCAAATAGTAACTTTTGTACAGACGGAAGGAACAATAACCGTAACTAACCAGTTGGGACAAACATTACCTACCGGTAGTGCTGTAACAAAAGGAGATGTGCTGACTATAAAGGTTGAACCTCGTGAAGGTCTGGAACTGAAATCGCTGACAGTAAACGGCTCGAATAATACAGGAGTTTATACAGTGGGGACTTCCTCTGTCGCTATTGAAGCGACTTTCCAGCCTAAGGTGGTAGATCCAGAACCAAGTGATCCGGTGATCGACCCGAACAGCCAATACGCAGTAACTTTGCCGAAAGCAGGAGAAGTGCGTGGCGTTGTAATCAGCAAACCGGGAGTAAATGCTGTTTTGAAGGATAAATCTTTTAGTTTTACACTTGGAGCGTTAGCTGCGGATCTTGGTAATATCGTTGTAAAGGTAAACGGAACAGAGCTGAAATCGACAGACGGAACCTATACCATCGCAAAAGTAAGTGAGAATACTACCGTTCAGATCTCGTTGGCTAACCCTACTCCGTTGAAAGTTTCAGTAGAAACAGTTACGAAGAATGACAATGGATATGTGATGGGTAAAGTACAGGTAGATGGCCCGGCAGACGGTGTATGCTATTATAATGATGTGATTACATTGGTCGCATATCCGGAAAGTGGCGTGATGTTCAACGGGTGGTCGGATGATAAAGAAGTGAAGAGCCAGTTGCGTACGCTGACACTTACACAGGATGTAACTATTAAGCCTCTCTTTAGCGGCATACCGACAGGTATTGAGTCTGTTGTAACTGCAAGGATATATGGTACTCAAGGTTACCTCGTGATCGAAGGTGTTACACAAGGTAAAGTAACCATTGTCAGCATGGATGGTCGTATGCAGCGTCAACAGGTCAGTGGTGATGGCCGTATTCAGTTGGCAGGTGGTGTGTATGGTGTGATACTGGAAGATGGTTCGAATGTGATTCGCACTAAAGTGATTGTGAAGTAATAGCGAAGTTTCCATCAGGTAAAATACCTCTGGAAGAAATGATGTGCCCCCCGGAAGTCAGACTTTCGGGGGGCTATTTTTTTGATCGTATTTATATTGTAATACTACCGGTAACTGTCTGTTCTGTTTCGGCAAATAGTTCGGCGAAAGGTTTAGACTTCACGGGAATAGGGTCGTGGATGATGAGTTCGATGTGGTTGCCGAGTCCCAGAGGGAAGGAACCCCATTTGGTCATTTTCCATGAGTTGTTGATGGTGACCGGCACCATGTAAGCCGACGGTGCATACTTACAGAGGATTTTCAGTCCGTTTTCAGCAAAAGGGCGGGGGGTACCCGTTTTACTTCGTGTCCCTTCCGGGAAAATCACTGCCGAACGTTTATTTTTTTCGATATATTCAGCCATTATACGGATGGCTGACAATGCCTGTTTCGGGTCTTTCCGGTCGATAAGCACGGAACCGCCATGATTGAGGTTGTATGAGATGCTGGGGATGCCTTTCCCCAGTTCGATTTTACTGATAAACTTAGGGTGTACCTTGCGCATGAACCAGCAGATGGAGGTAATATCATACAAGCTTTGATGATTTGAAGCAATGATCAAGGGCTGGTTGGCCGGAAGTTTTTCCAGTCCGGTCACTTTGTATCTTGTTCCCAGTACGTAGGTGTTGGCAACCAGGAAAAAACTTAAAACATCCACGCTTTTTTTGTGTGCTTTGTAACCAAACAGGTTGAAGCATATCCATTGTACTACATGAAAGAAAGCCAATGTAAAACCAAATAACACATAATAGATGGCCGAAAGCAGGTACGAAATAATTTTTTCCATTTTATCATTCAAGTGTGTTAAACATAAAACGACAAGTTGCCGTGTAAATGAGATGACAAATGTATGAAAAAATTACGGATAATTGTTGTAATATTTCTGTGTCTGCCAACGTTGGGCGTTTCTTCTTTTGGAACGCGCACTGGGCATAAAGACCTGTTGGAGCAGATCGTCGAATGAGATACCCGACGGCTTCACGGCATTTGCCCGGATATCGGGGGAGACATAGAAAGAACCGAACATTTTAAAACGAGGTAATGGTTTATCCAGTCCGTACCGCATAAAGACGGCCGGTGGCAGATCTTTCAGGGCAACTTTCCGGTTAGGATTTTTCTCTTCTACATCTTCGGGACGAACATATTCAGAGAAGTCTTTTAGAATGGAAGAGGCGGGGGAGGCAGACGGCGCCATGATCATATTCGACGCCGGTTTGTCCGTGTTGATGAGTGTGCCGGATTCTATTGCTTTCAGCGCTTCCGGGTTCAGTTCTATCTTTTCCTTGCCTGAAATGATATTCTGAAGCCATACCGAATCCTTCTCTGTCCATTGTCCGTATACGTATTCCGTACCGTTCAGGCATATCAACATCCATATAATTATTCTTCTACTCATCTAAAATCGTTCAGCTTCCCGCATTTGTTTTTAATAAACGCGCGGGAAGCTGAAATACTGCACGGAATTTGTGTTTATTTAGTTTTTTATTCCGCTTTTATCGACTCTGCCGGGTTTGTCTGTGCTGCCTGTCTGACTTGACGGAAGATAGAAAGAAGGACGATTCCGCAGGTGATAAAGAATACGGCTATAAAAGGCCATGCTGCCAGGTTGATATGGTTGGCATAGGTTTCCAGCCATTGCTGCATCAGGATATATCCCAATGGTAGGGCAAACAGGTTGCTGATAATGACCAGTATCAGATATTCCCGGAAGAATAATTGCAGGATATGCAGGAAAGTAGCACCATTCACTTTGCGGATGGCGATCTCTTTTTTCCGTTGTTGGGCAGAAAGGCTGACCAACGAATAAATACCGAATGTGGAGATCAGGATACAAAGGACAGCAATGATACTGAATACACTGAATATGACCTTCTCCGGACGATTGAATTTATCGACCAGATCGCTTAAGCGGATACATAAATTGCTGTTGGGGATCCCGCTGTGGTTAAACTTTTGTACGACCTGCCTGATATATTCGGTCACTTCTTTTTGGTGCCCCGGAAGGTGGCGAACATAGAAATATTGAACCGGAGAATATTCTTTCATATCCTGATCGGTATATAAGCGGAAAAAGATCGGCAGAACCGGATATTGCATCGGGGCATACAGGTAATCATTCAATATGCCTGCTACTTTCCGGTTGGAAGCTATGTGGCTTTTCCCGTCGTATTTATAGATATTTCGTTCCAGTAAATCTTTGTAACCCAGTTTCCGGAAGCCGGTTCTGTTGACCAGGAAATTGTCTGTATTACTATCGTCGAGCCATTCCCCGGCTTCCAGTGTGAGGTCGAACAGGGAAAAGAACTCTTTACTGACCAACATAATATAATCTTCCCGGGTTGGGTCTGTTTCTGCCGGATCGAAAGATAAATGGGAGATAAAGGTTCCATAATAATCCCCCTGTTCAGTAAAGACTGGCGAGTTGACCGCGGTATAACAGACTGCATCCACAGAAGGGTGGTTACGCAGTTCCGGAGCTAGTGTTCTCAGGTCGTGTTCATAGGCATTTTCAAAGCCCATATCTACCTGCAACACGTTTTCATACCGTATACCTTTATCTTTGGTAAGGATAAAATGAAGTTGCTGGAAGAGAACCAGCGAAGTGAAAAAGAACAGGGAGCCAATAAATATCTGCCCGGCTATCAGTCCTCTTTTGAAAAATACCGACTGGTTTTGTGGATTACACAAGACCTGCCGGATAGGAATAAAGCTGAATAACCCGAACAACACCGTGCTGACAAGTATCGCAGCCAGTTCGGTCAGAACCAAAGCAGACTGATCGATATGCCGTGAAACCCCTTCGTAAATGCCGTAATGATTCCAGGTGGTATAACTCTCGTAATAAGGGAAAATGACTTCCATCAGGCAGAATGCCAGCAGATAGGCAAAGAACATAGGGAAGAAAAGCTCGATCCATCCTTTCAGCAGCATCTGCCTGGGCGATGCTCCGATACACAGGTAGGTTCTGTTTTTCTGTTTCTTACGCTGTTGCTGGCCGATAAATAGTACCAAAAGGTTCATCAAAGCGCTGAGGAAAGCCATCAGCCCGGCGAAAGCCAGGATATGGATATTACGTATCCGGCTTTCCAGTTCGGGATGGCAGTAGAGGTGTACTTCCGCCGGGGTACGCAGGTTTATTTTCCATTTATCTACATGATTTGCACCATGCGGATCGTCGGCATGGCTTTTGTATAAGGCCAGCTTTTCTTTGACTTTTCGGACGTTGCTTCCCGGATATAAGCGCACATAGGTTATATTCCGGTTCACATGCGGTATGGGTTTTACTTTGTTGATGATCAGAAACTGAAAGATGAGATCCGAATTATCGGGATAATCCTTGATGACCCCTACGACGACGGGGCGGTAATGTCCGGTCAGTTCGAACACTCTCCCGATACAGTTGGTCGTACCGAAGAATTTCATAGCCGTACTTTGAGTGAGGACAACAGACAAACCGTCCAGCACGGCCCCTTTGTTTGTCCCGGTGATGAAATCCGTCCTGAACATCTTGAAAAAGGAATGGTCACAAGTCAGTCCGTAGATATACTTGCTGGTATTGTTTTCTTTGATCGTATAGGTAGTGTTGGCAAAGATGCATATTTCCTGAATTTCAGGCAGTAATTTCTTCAGTTCGGCGCGGTCGTTGATATGAAGCTGGTCGAGGTCGGCTTCTGCCCCGGTAGCTTTTCTAGCTATCCCGGAGGTAGTCAGGCAATACAGCCGGTCACCCTGGGGATGGAAGTTATCGAAGTGCGTTTCCCACCACAACCAGTAGCCCCCCAGGATAAAGGCCGTAAAACCGATTGCCAGACCGATAATGCTGACAATCGCTTGTGTTTTATATTTAAGTTGTTCCCGGAAGGTTACTTTAAAATAGTGTTGTAACATGGATACTATTTGTTTATCAGATTTTATTTTTCAGGTTGTATCTTACCACATCCCGTCCACCTTGTTCGTTGGGGGACAAAGCTAATAAGTATTTACCTGATTTCTCTGTGGCGATTTTACGTAAGTTATGGTCGGCTTGTAAAGTTGCCTTATGTTTTCCGTCCCAATCGAATACATAAATCACTGAATTGCCGGTGAAGTCTGTCGAGCCGTCGAACAGGCAAAATACATACTGGTCTGAACAGCAGATATCGATAAAACATTTCTTACTATGCTCGGCATCCATATATTTATTCGTGATATCCGCGACAGGGATAGAATAATAGTCGGCAAAGGAAATGGCATCGGTCATATTGCCGTTGAGGTCGTAGAAGTTGACACTGTCGATGAAACGGAGGGCGGCAACGATCACTCCTTTTTCTTCATTGACTACGAGATCGGATGCGAATGCTCTTCTTCGAACATCATCGATCATCGGCACTTTGATTACGGGGTAGGGGGGTACTTTGTAAAGTCCGCCTGTTTTGTCCGCAGAATAAAATACCTGGGATCTGTCGGGATTGAACATGACTGCATACGTTTTATCAGGGGTAATGCAGCAGTTGGTACATCCGTCACCCGGTGTAAATTCGAAAGAAGAAGTAGAGTTAACGGTGACTAGCGGTGCAGCCTGCGTGGCATCTAGGTTGATTTGTTTCAAACTGTGTGAGTCGTTATCCCAGACAGATATACCATTCTTCATCTTGTTGCAGGTGAAGTCATATTTTGTAAAGTGAGGAGAAGAGATAACAAAAGTATCTTTCTCTCTCAACTCGATCTGATGCAATGAGAAATCTTCTTTATTCCGGACTTGCAGGAGCGTATCGCTATAATAATCCATAAACGCATAATAATCGTCTGTAATAGCGATGTCGTAATAATTATGCCGGCTGTTACCCTGAAAAACTATTTCTCCGGATAACTCTCCTGTGATAGTCGTTTTTATCTGATGATTTTTTACAGAACCTTTACTTCGGTCTCCGGAACAGGAAACGACTAAAAAAAGGATGCTGAGTAAGAATAGAGACTGTTTCATATTCATATGATTTTTGTTTATTCGGTTTTAATAATTTCTGCCGGGTTGAGGTTCGCAATCCTCCTTAGTTGCCATATAATAGTGGCAGCAACGACGATAACCATCAGGATGAACAGGATAATGAACGGGATTACTCCGATCGGGATCCGTACGGTATAATGCTGTAACCATGATGTCAATATCATTATCAGTAAAGGGAAAGCAATAGCAGCAGAAATAAATAACTGTAAAATACTGCTCTTACAAAACATGAACAGGATCGTTTGCGGGGTAGCCCCGTTGATCTTCCTGATAGCGACTTCTTTTTTCCGTCTTTCCGTAGATAATGTAACGGAAGCGTATATCCCCAGTAAACTGATAAGGATACAGACAATGGAAAGAATAGATATCAGGCGAAACAGGTTCTGTTCGTAATTGAGATAAAACCCGGCCTGTTCCTTCATACTGTTGATATAGATCGGAGTCGCCTGATTGACGTATTTGTATAACTCCGCTTTTACTTCGGCCGTGAAATCCTTCCTGTATTCCGGACTTACCTTTACAAGGCAGCTCATATTGACGCTATTCTCCGGAAAAGGCATGTAGATGCAAGGTAATACGGACTGGCTTGAATTCCAGTCATTCAGGTTGCTGATGGCATCCGGTAAGATACCGACAATCTGATAACTCGTCATTTCTTTTCCCCAATACCTGACACTGATCTGCATGCCGATCGGATCCCGGTTTAACAATCGGGCTAATGACTCGTTGATAATTGCCTTATCCGTTTCTTCCGGTTTGTATAATCTTCCTTTTACCGGTTTTTGGTTGATCAGATCGAAATAGGAAGGGTCGGTATAAACATGGCTAAGTGTTGTTTTTGCTTCCTGTTCCGTGATCCCGTCCCACGAAAAGCGGCCTTCACCCAATTGCCACGCTCCGGATAATCCCATCGCATTCCGGCAGACCGTTTTTATCTTCGGGTTTTGTTCGAACTTACGAAGCATATCCTGTCGGATGGGAACGAATTTGTCCCCATTGAGAGATACTTCGAACAAAGTGGTTTTGTCTGCCTCACTTAATCCTGCGGTTAGCCGGGATTCCAGAAGTTTGCTTTGTTGCAGGACAAACCAGGTCATTCCCAGGAAAAGGAAACAAATAACCAGTTGGATAGAAATAAATAAATGACGCAGAATACTGTGGCGCCGGATCGTTTTGTCGTTGAACAGGCTCTCTATGATAGAGAACTTTCCAATTTTACCGATCACTCCCAGGCAAAGTAGTGCAATCAGAATCAATCCGACGAAGCTATACTGTATCAACAGTTTAAATATGAAAGACCGGTTTAATGTGTAGTATAACTGTATGTTGCTTATATAAGGAGTAATCAGTTCGGTGATGATAAAACTCAGAAAACAAGCTACAATAAAAGCGATGGCCGCCTCTGTGAAAAGAAGCGTGAACAACGACCATTTTTCCGCCCCGTTCACCTGACGGATACCACATTCGCGGATCCGGTTCATCATCCGTCCGATTATAAAGATGACATAATTGAACAAGGCTGTCAGCAGGACTAACGCACCGATAGCGAAGAAGATTAATTCCGCACTGTCGAATTTCCCTTTCAGGAACAGCTCCCTTCGCTGTGTCAGCGGCTTGAGCTGCACTTTTAATTCGGCAATGGCATCTTTCCCTTTGAGATATTCTAGGTTATAATTCGCTAGTTTCTTATTTAATTGAGACAGATTTATACCCGGTTTAATCTTTACATAAGAAGAATACCCGTTGTAGTGCATCGAACTTTCCGGATCGGCAATTGCCGGGTTCGTGGTATTCAGTTCGATACCGCTGTATCTCTCCAGAGAACTTTGTACGGGAAAGTCTTCGATGACTCCCTGAATGGTGAAAACTTCCTTTTGGTCGTTGAAGTCATCGATGTTTGTAAAGGTCTTTCCAACGACATCCAAGGTACCGAATAGTTTGTAAGCCGTTTTCTCTGTGACCAGAATAGCGTTCGGTATCTGTTGAATGTTCTTTTCATTTCCATTGATAAGCCATATATCGAAAAAATCGAGGAATCCGGGTTCCGAGAACAGGAATACTTCATTAAAGTAAGTGACCGTTCCGTCAGCAGCCGTTATTTCACAGAGTTTATCTGTGTAAGGGCCTATATTGCTGTAAGCTATGGCCGATTCTATTTCGGGAAAAGCTTTGGCTAAAGCGTAGGGTGCGTAATGTTCGTAACAGATTTCTGATCCCTGTTCCGTTTCAGAGTAGAGGATGCAGATCCGGTCGATATCCGTGATGCTTCTTTCCCAGGCCATGCTTGTCCGTAGGGTGTAAGAACAGAAGGCAAAACAGGTAACTCCCACCGCCAGCCCGATAATGCTGATAAGTGACTGTTGCTTATACTTCAACAGGTTGCGTATCGCTATTTTCAAATAGTGCTTTAACATACTCAATCGTTTATTCTGATTTAATTGTTTCTGCCGGATTCTGGTTGGAAGCCTTCCATATACGCCAGCTTGTACACAAAGAGATAAGGGTTGCCAGTGAAAGCAATATAGCCGGATATATCCACCAGTCGAAACTTGTCTGAATCACATAGTTCTCTACCCAGGGTTTCATTATCAGATAACCGACCGGGAATGCGACGGCAGTAGCGGTGAGCAGCAACAACATATATTTCATAAAGAATTTGTACATGATATGACGTGTCGTAGTTCCGTTTACCTTCCGGATAGCGATCTCTTTCCGGCGTTGTTCGCAATCGAGCGTGACAAGCGAGAAGACACCGAACAAAGAGATCAGTACGCAGACCAGCGTAACAAAATCCAGCATCAGCAACAAGGCATTCTCTGATTTCAGGAACTTGGCGTACTCTTCTTCCATATTTACGATAGAGCAATTTCGGATATCCGGGTTCATTTTTTTCACCAGTTGCTCTATCCGTTGCTTGCATTCGGGCCAGCTTCCTTCCTGATATTTGAAGAGGATACCTTCATCATAATTGGAATTGAACTCTTTGGTCGTTTCCAGCATAACCGGTTTGGCGGGTATGGTAGGTGGAGCGATATAGAAGTCTTTAACCACTCCTGCAATGACCAGCTGACTTTCTCCTTTCAGCATTGTTTTTCCGACGGGATGATCCATCTTCATGGCTTTTACCCCGGCCTGGTTTATCAATACCTGCTTGCCGGAACTGTTAGCCGGGAATGTCCCTTCAACAAGCTGTAGCCCGTAAAATTTTAAATATTCTTCATTACAGTCTATCGTCTCAAATTGTACGGATGCGGTAGAGTCCTGACGTCCTTCCCATTCGTTCAGGCTTCGGAAAGAGCGTGCATAGCGGGGGAAAAGGGGAGGGAGTTTCTCCGGAAATATTTCCGTGACGAACGGGATCTTACTGATCTCCTCTTTTAGTCCATCGATATTCGGGTAGACATTGACATTCGCCCGGTTGGTTCGTTCCAACCCATAATCAGCCCGGTTCAGGAAATGTATTTGCTTCATCAGTATGACAGCACAAAAGATAAAACAGATACTGATGATGAATTGTGCAGCCATACTTATTTTCTGGAATGTGTTTTTATTCCTGTTTCCCGCAGAGCCTTTCAGCATAGCATTTAAAGTCTGGCGTCTGAAATAGTAGATCGGATATAAAGACAACAGGAACGAAAGGATGACGATGATTCCCGAGTATTTAACTGCCTCCAGATAGATAGCGGTATTGTCCAGTTTGATATCGGATAACTCTTTAAACGTAGGCAAGGCAAGCTCTATCAGGATCAGGCCGGTGAATAAGGCCAGAACCAGCGTCAGCATATACTCGACGGCAAACAGAACCAGTTGGTTACTGTCGGATGAACCGCATACTTTGCGAAGTGCTATTTCCTGGTTACGCATTCGTATCCGGGTGATAAACAGGGTCAGATAATTGAATAAAGCGCAAAGGATAACCAGTCCTCCGGCTGAGGCAAACAGTAGAATATGTTCGTATTTCACTGTTACTTCCCGGCTAGGACGGTCGTAGCGCATGGCTGTGATCGGGGTCAGTTCCGTTTTACTGATTACGAAAGAGGGATCCTTATCTGCCTTAAACTCTTTCAGCTTCTTCCGGAAGGTCTCTATATCGACACCTTTTCTTATTTTGATGAATGTTTGCCAGGAGGACATATTCCATTCTTTTTCGTACCTGTTCGACGCGAGGATTTCAAAAGGCATATTGCTGTGTATATCCCAGGGTTTTACGATGGCACATATTTTTCTTTTTCCGTAAATATCGATCTCCTTGCCGATCGGATCTTCCTTCCCGAACAATTGTGCAGCCAGCTGGTCGGTAATGGCTATTTCTTCATTGTCAGGAAGCATGAAGTTATGGTTACCGCTTATTACATCGAACCGGAACATTTCCATTGTAGCCGAGTCGACCCCTATTTCAAATGAACTATATTCTACTTCCTTGTATTTGAACTGGCAATTCCAAGCCTGCATATTGCAGGCTGTCTCTATTTCCGGAAATGTCTCTTTCATAAAAGCCGCCAGCGGATAGGGAGTGATCTGTGATATGCCGTCGTTATACATTTCTGATGCTATCCGAACCACATAGATACGGTCGGCTCCGTCATGGAACGTGTCGTAAGTCTGTTCATACCGTATCCACAGAGTAGCCAATGCAAAACAGGTAAAACCCACCGCCAGTCCGACAATGCTAATAACAGATTGCGATTTATATTTTAACAGGTTGCGGATAGCTAATTTGAAATAGTGTCGTAGCATACTCATTCTTATACTGATATTTGTTACAAGTTTACTAAATAAAAAGCAAAATGTATGCCAAATGGGTAAATTGTTGATATAGTTGTTGTTATGAGATAATTTCGTCCGCCGCTCCGTGTGTATTCGCACGTAATGTGTTCATTATCGCACTGATCGCCTATTCTGTTTTAACAGCCTGTGCCGGATTTGTTCCGGCTGCTTTGCGTATTTGCCAGATAACTGTGATAAGCGCAATCCCCCCAGTCAGGATGGCTGCAATGGCGAACAGCCACCAGGATATAGCTGTCTGATGAGAGAAATCTTTCAGGTAATGCCGGATAGCGAGCCAGGATAACGGAGTGGCTATCACAAAAGAGACCAGCAACAACTGGCAATACTTACGCAGCAACAGCCTGGTGATCATGGAGGTGGTCGCCCCGTTTATCTTACGGATCGCTATCTCCTTATACCGTTGCTGGATATCGAACAGCGACAGGCTGAAGAGCCCCATCGAAGAGATCAGGATCGCGATCAGGGCAAAGACGGAATAGATCCGTGCGACCAGCCGATCTTTCTCATACATGGCACTGATCTCGTCTTCCACAAAAGTGTATTCAAATTCTCCTCCGACAGTACCGGTATGAAACTCTTTCAGGAATTGGATAGCCTCCTGCCGATGCCCGGGAACAATAGAAGCCATTAACTTTCCGGGCCAGAACATTTCATCTTTTACATCTTTGGAAGTGATGATGACCGGTTGGTTGCGTTGTGAGAGATGCACGACCTGGAATTCAGGCGTGAAGCCCTTTACCAGATATGAGTGGATTCCATTATATGATTCCATTTCCAGTTCCGTAGGGGACTGACCTCCTTTACTGAAGAGCTTTCTAGCTGTTTCGTTCATCAGTATCTCGTGTTCGCTCTCCGGAAGTTTGTCTTTTGATACAGCTATCTCATATACATCGAAGAAACTGTTGTAAACCTTTACATGAAATACTTCCTGCCATTCTCCTCCGGGAATGCGCATATTCTGCTTATTGAGTTGATCGTTCGGTATTTCGTATGGACTCAGTCCATAGGTAAACGACTGAAATAAAGGAGACGCTTTGATGGCATTCTGCACCTTGAACGAAATCTCATCAGACCGCTTCCGGTCTTCCTCTCCATAACTCATTTGAGAGGAAGGGCGCATGAACCATACTTTTATAATATCCTTTGTCCGGTATCCCAGATCGGCATTCAGCATGAAGTGAAGCTGCTTCATAAAAAACAGGGAAGAAATGATCAGGCAGCAGGTAATACCATACTGGATGATTAAAAAGACGGAGCGGGTTCCCATCTTGTTCTTCTCCGGAACAGCGCCTTGCAGTGAACGGATTGTCTGCCGGAAGCTATAATTGAAAAAAGGATATATAGTAATGACCAATGGTAATCCAATCAGAAGCCCCAGGGATAATATCGTATTAAAAGACGATCCGACAACCGTCGAAATACCGAGCAGGTTTATCTGCATCGGGTTGGTGATCTCGATAATCATCCAGCTGAGAAAGAGTGAAGCTGCCGTTAATACCAGATTCTCGGCATACAACTGGATGAACAGTTGTACAGGCCTGGCTCCGAATACCTTCTTCATCCCTAGTTCCCGGCTGCGTTTGATGATAACGACCGAACTGATATGGATAAAGTTAAATACCCCGATCAACAACAGTAAGATGGCAACGAACGATAGGATCTTCAGACTGTCTGCATTGCCTTGACGGAACGTATTTTGCCCTTTGTCAACAGCCTTGTCCATATAAAGCTTATCCAACGGGATAACCTGGAAAAGAAAATTATCGGTATCGTCCGCGTTATGGTTTGCTTTAAGTCTGTCATTGATCCGGGTGGCACTGATACCGGGAAAAGCTTGAGCGATCGTGTAGTAGTTTACGGGAGGCCACCGCCATTGCAACTCTTTTGATATCAGCAGGTCGAAGTTGAGAGAACTTTGCGTTACCGTCTTTCCCGTGATCCCTTTGATCGTCAGGATATTTCCGTTATACTCAATATTCTTGCCGACCGGGTTCTCTTTGCCGAACAACTTCTGTGCGAACCTGCTGGTGATAACCGCCTCTTTAGGGTCGGCCAGTAAGCGGGCACGATCTCCTTCCAATACCGAATAGTCTAGCAGTTGCAGGAAAAGAGTATCTGTAGCTAATACGTGTGCATTAAATTTCTTCTCGTCAATATTGATCTCTACATCGCTGAGGGAAACAAAGGATGTCCTTTTCTCTATTTCCGGAATATCCAGCGGATTAATATAGTTTTTCTTCAGGAGTACATTATCCGTAGTACACAGGACAGGTGGCAGTTCGCCGTTTCCCCGATGGCGTAGACTCAGGTACAGTTGCTCATGTTTTTTATTGAAATGATCGGTCGTTGCCTCACTGTACACATACCGGCTGATGATGATGACGCAGGCCAGACTCAAGGCCAGACCGAGAATATTAATAATCGTGTATAACCGGAAACGTACCAGTGAACGTATGGCAAGCAGGATGATCTTCATGGATATGTTGTATTTGTTTATTCCGCATTCATGGCTTCCGCCGGATTAGTCTGTGCCGCTTTATGTATCTGCCAGATCAGTGTAGCCAGGGATATTCCGGCCGTAACGATCAAAGCGGCAGCAAAGATCCACCAGGAGACAGGAGCTTTGTTGGCAAAGTTTTCCAGGTATTTGAAAATAGCCAGCAGTGAGATCGGAATGGATATCATAAATGCTAATGCCAGTAATTTGAAATATTTGCGTAACATCATTTGCATGACAACATTGGTTGTAGCCCCGTTTACCTTACGAATGGCAATCTCTCGATATCGCTGCTGAACATCAAACAGAGACAAACTGAACAAACCTAATGAAGAGATTAGAATAGCTATGATTGTGAATATGGAATAGATATAAGCAGCCTTTTTATCATCTTTATAAAGAGCACCAACTTCGTCTTCAACAAATGAATATTCAAACTCACCGCCTACGGTGTCGTTGTGGAGTTTCTTCAGAAAGGTAATTGCTTCCTGTTTTTTTCCGGGAACGATGGTAGCCATTAATTTTTGACTGTTATAACTTCCGGAGTTGGAAATAACCAACGGGGCGGTGGGCTTGGACAAGTGCGTGAACTTGAAATCCTTTACCACACCGATAACCTGATAAGGAGGATTTGTTTCCATATTCTCCCGGCTGGTAAGCCACAAACGGCTATCCGGCTGTAATTGTACTGTTTCTATATCGGTTATACCAAATAATCTTTGTGCTGTCTCGTTAATAATGAACTGGTAACCATATGTATTATCAATGGAATCGTTCCAAAATCGCCCTTCTTTTAATGCTAAGCCGTACATCTGTATATTTTGTGCAGACATATAGGCAGAGCAAACTTCTTTATATTCTCCGTCCGCTGTTTTCAAACGAATACCGCCTTCCTGTATCGTGTGGGGGCTATCTCCATATACCCAATTAATAAAAAGGGGACTGGCATCCATTTTCTGTTTTATCTCGCCATCTAGCCGGTTAATATTATTGAAGTATTTTATACGGTCTTCATCCGACATGCTCCATACATTGCTAGGATGTTTGATAAACTGAGCTTTTATAATGTCTTTTGTTTTATATCCCAGATCTGCATTCAGCATAAAATGGAGTTGTTTCATAAAGAACAAAGATACGATTATCAGGCAGCAGGTGATAATATATTGAAATGCAATAAAAACAGAACGTGAGACCACAGAGTTACCACTGTGATTTACCGAGCGAAGTGAAGTTATAGGTGGCGTGTAATTATATCTGATAAAAGGATACACGGAGGTGATGGCTGGTAGCAGGAAGAGAATACCCATTGAAAGTAAAAAGTCAAATGTCAGACTGTTTACTTGCGAGATACCCAGGGTCGATTCAATGGCTCCTCCGCTAATCTCAATTAATATCCAGGCGATAAAGAGGGCACAGCCTATCATTACTATGTTTTCACCAACGAGTTGCATCAGCATTTGTAAAGCTCTGGCACCAAATACTTTTTTCATCCCTAACTCGCGTGCCCGTTTCAGCATCAGGACAGTATAGATATTGATGAAGTTGAAGATGCCTACAAGCAAAATAAGAAAAGCGACACCGGAGAGAACCAGGATATTGCTTTTGTTTCCCCGTAGAAAAGTGTCATCGAACGTGTTGACAGTTTTGTCAAAGTACAATTTGCCGAGGGGAAGCAGTTGGTTAGGTGTTTCCTTACTTCCTTCTTTTATGTTACTGATAAATTCTTTATTCAGTTTATCAATATCAGTGCCGGGAGCCAATAATACGATAGCTTCAAAAGCACGTCCCCATTTTTCTTGCAATTGCCAGGAAACGAGGAGGTCGAACTGAATGGAACTTTTATCGACAGGGTCGTCGATTACTGTGGTGATCGTAATTGTTTTACCGATAGAGTGTTGTATGCTTTTTCCTACTATATCTTTGTCTGTTCCGAACAGCTTTCGGGCAAACTTCCGTGTAATAACTGCACTTTGCGGATCCTGTAGTGGAATTTGTTTATTGTCGGATATAACCGGATAATCCAGAATCTGTAAAAAAGCAGTATCGGCAACCAGGATTCGCGCATTGTATTTTACATCATTAACTGTTATATAGTCTTCTGTAAAAGAAGAGAAAGGGGCTACTTTCTCAACAGACGGATTGTTTATCAAGCGGGAATCACCCATGCCTGTTCCGGGATTGAAATTGTAATAAAAACGAGGCATTGTTTCTTGTTCAAAATGCTGTGTGACCAGGCATAACCGATCCAAATTTTTATTGAAATGGTCTACAGTCAGTTCCCTGTACACATGTCGGGATATGGTCATCACGCAGGCCAGGCTCATGGCCAGGCCTATTATATTGATAGCGGTGTACAGTCGGAAACGTGATAACGACCGGATAGCAAGTAATAATATTTTCATGGTATCTGTTTTCTTATTCCTTATTTAAGTATCAGCTCTTCCGCATCTCCAAAAGTACTATATCCGGTGACAATAACCTTATCGCCCGGCTGTAAACCGCCTGTAATTTCATATTGCTGCGGATTCTGGCGGCCGATGCTGATGTTTACTTTCCGGGCTTTCGTTCCGGCTTCGTTCAGTTTATATATCCATTGTCCTCCGGTAGTCTGGAAGAAATCGCCGCGTGGGATGACCAGGGCTTCTTCCGGCTGTCCGAGTTCGACCTGCACGCGGAAACTCTTTCCGATACGTACATTCTCGGGAGACTCGTCGGTGAAAACGAGGTCGACATCGAAGTTGCGGTCTTTTACTTCCGGAACGACTTTGGTGATCCGCAGGGGATATTTCTTTCCCTGCCAGCTGATGGTGGCGGGAAGCCCTGTGGTGATCCGGTCGATATAATATTCGCTTAGCGAGGTATGTATTTTGAATTGATCCAGCACTTTGATCTCGGCGATCGCTTCGGTGCTCTGTACCTGCTGCCCGGGGGTAACCTTCACAAAACTGAGCTGGCCGGCCAGTGGGGCGCGTACGATCAGGTTATCCATACGCTCCTGTGCACGGGCATACTTTTTCCGTTCGCGTTCCAAGTCGTTCTTCATCAGTTCGCTGCGGAGGATCGTAGCGGCACTGTCGTGGCGCAGGCCTTCCAGTTGCAGGGCCGTGCTCTGGGTTTTATAGACAAACTCGTCGCGCTGCACTTCCAGTTGGGCTTTGCTTTTCACACCCATACGGAATTCTTCTTCGTCGAGGGCAAAGCTCTTTTTCAGGCGGTTCAGTTCATATGTCGTCTGTAACGTCTGTTTCTGAAGGTCGAGGCTCTTCTGTTCCATCTCAATCTCTTTTTCCTGATAAGAGATCAGTTGCTTCTCCCATTCGTCGCGCTGGTCGTCGATGGTACGTATCAGATCCGGGTTCGACAGGGTCAGGATCGTATCGCCTTTTTGCATCATAGTGCCTTCTTCGGCTACGATACGGTCGACGCTACCTGCTTCACGGGTATTGATCTTGATGGTCAGGATCGGTTGAACTACACCTTCCACATCTACGTATTCCAGAAACTTATCGGCTGTCGCTTCGCCGATGATCAGGTTTTCGGCTTCGGTGCGTAATTTTCGGCCGCCGGAAGCAACGATCGAGACGTAGACTAAAAGGATGATAAAGGCTACCCCTCCGGCGATGTGCCAGCGGTAACGGTAATATACGGGTTTCTTTTCAATAGGTTTATCCATTATCTTATTTCATTAATTGTTCGTAATTGAATGTCAGTTCACGGCCTTGCTCGAAATCGTAACCGGTCATGCTGCGGAGTCCGTAATACAGGTTCCAGTAATTATATAAGGCATTGATATAATCCCTGCGTGCCCGGTCTTTCTCGGTGATGGAGGCGTTGAGGTCGAGGATGGTGGACTTACCCAGGAGGTATAGCTTCTGTGCAACATCGTTCCTGCGCTGGGCTGTCTGGTCGGTCTTTTGTGCAATGGCTACTTTATCGGCTTGCAGGTTGAACTGTTTGACCATCTTGATCACATTTAACTCGAAGTCGTTGCGTGCCTGTTCCACGTCGGTATATACTTTGTCGCGGTTGCTGAGAGCCACTTTGACTTGCCCTTTTCCGACTCCCCAGTCAAGGATAGGGATGCGGATGCCGATACTGACTAATTGCTGATCCAGAGGGCTACGGTAGGCCTCCTTCAGTTTCTCGTTCGTTTGGGTTAACCCGAATTGCATATACAGGTCGGCTTTAAATCCGCGTGACGCTTTGGCTACGGCCACTTTGTATTCGCTTTCGAGACGTTGACGCTGAAGTGATTCCGGCTCGGGATTGTTTTCGTAAGCCAGTTGGAGGGCTTGGTCTACCTTTACTTCAAAATGAGGTATATTCTCGCCGATGATCACCTGTAGCTCGGATGAATTGTTGATACCCAGATAGCTTCGTAATGCCTGGATGCAGTTGTCCATTTCGATACGGGCATTCATCTTGTTGGTCTGTTCCGTCAGCAGGTTCAACTCCAGTTGCAGCATTTCGTTTTCGGTGATGGTACCTATATTGTAGCGGCCTTGCGCGTATTGATAGAGTGTATCGGCATTGGAATAATTATATTGTGCGATCTCCCAGTTTGTCTGTGCCGTGGCTAGCTGGAAGAACTGGTAAGTAGCTTGTGCGGCAACCAGTTCAAGCGTTTCCGTCAGGTTCTTTTTCGACTCGGTGTAACGGATCGGTTCGATTTTACGATCCCATTTGAATTGGTTGTATCCGAACAGGTTCTGTTCGTAACCGATCACGACGGGGGTGCTGTTATAGGAGCTTGTCTTCTCTGAAAAAAGATCCAGTCGCTGCAAGGCCGTTTTTACGAAAAGGGTACCACCCGTTAAAGAGACGTTCTGGTCGATCGTAAATCCTGCATCCACCATCAACTGATTACGGTGTACGAAACTTTCTCCTCCGTCCGGCAGGGTGACCGAACTGATCGACCGGTTCAGCGAAGGAGTGGAGGTGAATGTCAGACTGGGTAACTGTTGTGCCCGGAAAGTACGCCAGTTCCAGTAAGCCGCCCTGAATGAATGGCGGGCAGCGATTGCCTGGGGCGATTGCTCCTGAGCCATGTGAATGGTTTCGGACAACGTGAGACGTAATGTATCCTGCGGATAAGCCGAACCGATGGTCAGCAGGGCAAGGATAACGGATATTATGTATGTTCTTGTATGTGTCATGCTTTCTTAAAAACAAATAACATGCCACATTTTTAAACATCTGATAGCTAGTGGTTAAGGACGCGTACGGTAGAATAGCCCAGTGCGTCAGCGCACAAAGAATGTGCGTAGACGCACAGCTGATGCGGTCAGGGTTTCTCCTGCCAGTTATATAAGTTTACTTTCTTATGACGGCTAACCTGCTCCTTTACTTCCGGAAAGAAGCGTGCCAGGATATTGTATAATCCCGGATCATACCGTTTAAGTTCTTCGCGGGTGTTGATCTTATTATGCTTTCCGTCTCCCTCGTCGTTATCGACTTCAGCATTTACATTAAACCAGTTCTGCACACCTTCCGCCCAGTATTCTTCTATATTTGTCGAAGCATACACATTTTTCCAACGTCCTTTGGCTACAGCCTCGTCGAGGGCAGCCTGTAATTCTTTATTGAAGGTAGGATAGACAGGGCTTATGCCTACGTTATGGATTGTGTGTGCAAATTCATGGATCAGAATATCCTCGGCATGATATTTATCGATCTGATAGGCGAGAATATTCTCTTCTGCACAGGTGGAGAAAGGCATTTCGATCGTACCGCCCAATCCCCTGGCTCTTACATCCCAGTTGAGAGTCGTATCATTCACCAGAAAGGCATGTTCGGGAATATCGGTAGTCCCTTCGTAGCGTGCCATGATACCAATACGGGTATTCCGGTTGGTTAGCGACTCGAGCACTTCCTTAGGCAATACATCGGTTAACGCTTTGATACTCACATAGGCGGCATAGAAGCAGGAATCCGGTACGCGCCACGAACTGACGACATGGATGCCGTTTACATTCATGTATTTCTTGTAGAAGGGGTCGAGCTTCAATGCGGTGGGTGGTGCCGTGATCGAAGGTGTCTCTTTGTCTGAGCCTGTTCCGGTGGCCTGTTCCGGTTGCAGGAAGCCGAACACTGTAATGAGTGTCAGCAGGCAGGGAATGATAAAATGATTTCTTTTCATAATGAGAGTTTAAGTGATTAATTGTTAGTTGTACAAATATAATGATAAATCCGGTTTGTGATTATTTTATAACCGATTTATTCTGATTAATTTATACTCTGAAGCGTGTGCAATATCGCACGAAAAACGTTCGCATCCGCACATCCTTCTTGTCGTATTAATGCTTATCTTTAACCCCGATATAAAACACTTTGCTGGATGGCGAATGAATAAAGAACGAAATATGAAACAGGGAAAAATACTGATCATCGATGACAATGAGGATGTCCTCTTTGCCCTGAACTTACTGTTGGAGCCGTATGTAGAACAGATCCGTGTAACCACACAACCCGAACGGATCGAGCATTTTATGGAAAGCTACTCACCGGATGTGATCTTGCTCGATATGAACTTTCGCCGGGATGCTATCAGCGGGCAGGAAGGTTTTTTCTGGCTTGAAAAGATAAAAAAGGCAGACCCTGATGCCGTTGTCCTTTTCATCACTGCGTATGCCGATACCGAAAAGGCAGTCCGTGCCATTAAAGCCGGTGCTACCGATTTTATTCCAAAGCCCTGGGAGAAGGAGAAGTTGCTGGCCACTTTGTCTGCCGCACTGAAACTTCGGGAAAGCCGTACGGAAGTCCGTACCCTGAAACGGCAGGTCGCTGCTTTGGAAACGGCAGAAGAAGGCGGTTTTGAAATTATAGGTGAAAGTAATGCTATGCAGGAAATCTTCTCTACTGTAGAAAAGCTGCGCCATACGGATGCCAATATCCTGATTTTGGGAGAGAACGGAACGGGAAAGGATCTGGTTGCCCGTGCTCTATACCATCATTCGCCACGTGCCGGACAGGTTTTTGTGGGGATCGATCTGGGAAGTATTCCCGAACAGCTCTTCGAAAGCGAGCTTTTCGGTTATGAGAAAGGAGCTTTCACGGATGCACGCCGGGATAAGCCCGGACGGATGGAAGTGGCAACGGGCGGAACCCTCTTTCTGGATGAGATCGGAAACCTGAGTATGCCTATGCAGGCCAAATTGCTTACCGCGATAGAAAAACAACAGATTACCCGTCTGGGAGCTACCCGTCCCGTCTCTATCGATGTGCGCCTGATATGTGCAACTAATATGAATATACGGAGTATGGTAGAGGAAGGGACTTTCCGTCAGGACTTGCTTTACCGTATCAATACGATCGAACTGCATATCCCGCCTCTGCGTGAAAGGGGGAACGATATCCAGTTGCTGGCCGATTATTTTCTGACCCGTTATGCCCGTAAGTATAAGAAGGAGATCAAAGGCCTGAGCCGTGACGCCCGTACTAAATTGCAGAATTATGACTGGCCCGGTAATGTGCGCGAGTTGCAGCATGCCATAGAACGTGCCGTCATCCTGTCTGACGGGCAAATGCTGAAACCGGAGAATTTCATGCTTCAACCGTCTGCCGCCAGGAAGAAGATCGAGACGGAAGAACTCAACCTGAGTATCCTGGAGAAAGAAGCCATTGAACGAGCTTTGCGCCGTGCCGACGGGAATGTGACCCGTGCCGCTGAACTATTGGGGATTACCCGTTTTGCCTTGTACCGGAAACTCGATAAGCTGGGCCTATGAAACGGTATGTGATCCTGATAAAGATTATTCTGATCGTGCTGTTGTCACTGGCAATAGCTTTCCTGCTGCTGAAAGGCCTGTATTTCACAACGGTTATGGTGGCGGCGATCCTGATCGTACTGGCTTGTTCTTTGTATTGGGATCAGCAGAAAACAATCCGCCGGATGGAGCATCTGATCGCTAATATCCATTATGGCGACCTGAATTTGTCTTTTCCGGTACCTTCATCGGGTGGAGCGGAGGCACAGCTCACCCGTTCTATGAATGAGGCTTTAAACGCTTTCCGCTCACGGCTTTATAATTCTGTTGTGGCCGAAGCGGAAACGGAAGCCTGGCAGAAACTGATCCGGGTACTAACCCATGAGATAATGAATTCTATCGCTCCGATCATTTCTTTGTCGGAGACGGTTACGGAACGGGCCGAATCGAACGGAATGAACGAGCGCGATTATGGAATCATGCTGCAAGCCATACAAACGATCCACCGTCGTAGCAAGGGCTTGCTCGACTTTGTTGAGAACTACCGGAAACTAACCCGTATCCCGGCGCCGACCATGCAAATATTCCCTGTGTCGGCCTTGTTTGACGACCTGCAAAAGCTGGTACCGGTGAATGGCATCCATTTCATTTATTCTATTAAACCGTCCGAATTGAGATTATATGCAGACCGGGGTATGATAGAGCAGGTACTTATCAACCTGTTGAAGAATGCGGTAGAAGCCTGTGGCGACAGCCCTTCTCCCGAAGTACGTGTAGAGGCTTTCAGAAAGGACGGAATACCGGTTATAACCATATCGGACAACGGTAGCGGGATCGTGCCGGAAGCGTTGGATAAAGTGTTTGTCCCGTTCTTCACCACCAAGCCGGGAGGGTCGGGGATCGGGCTCAGTGTATGCCGCCAGATTATGAATCGTCACGGTGGTAATATCACGGTTACTTCCGAAATGGAAAAAGGTACCGTATTCACGATGCTGTTTCCCGGAACACGTGCTTTGTAAACTGCTGTTACAAAAGATCTACAATCTTCTTTTTCAGATTGTTCGGTTTGATAGGCTTCGCTACATATCCGTTGAATCCGCTTTGGCTGACCCGCTGTTCATCTTCGGCAAAAGCGAAAGCGGTAACGGCTATGATCGGGATTATCGTATTGTCCTTACGTATTTCCTCTGTTGCCTGATAGCCGTCCATGATTGGCATCTTCAAGTCCATCAGGATCATATCCGGATGATATTTTCGATATAAATCAATAGCTTCCTGCCCATTCCAGGCATGTAGCAGGTTGTAATCTTTCAGGATCGCTTTGATTAAAGTATAGTTGCTTTCATTGTCTTCGGCGATCAGCAAAGTAGCGGTTTTATTATCGGTCGGGCTTTCTGTGCTTACCTCTGTTTTATTCGTTTCGGCAACAGATATATGAGACTCTTCAATAACGGTGTCAGGCAGTGTGAACCAGAAAGTAGATCCTTGTCCCAGTTCGGAATCCACTCCGATCTCCCCGCCTAATTTATGTACGATCATCTGGCAGATAGACAAGCCTAAGCCGGTTCCCTGTGCAAAGCTATCCAGTTTGACGAAGCGTTGGAATACACTGTCTTTTACGTCTTTATCTATGCCGCATCCGGTGTCTGATACGTAAAAATATAGATTGTTCTCTTTGTGTTTGTAACCGAAGTATATGCTGCCTTCTTTCGTAAACTTAATTGCGTTATTAATAAAGTTGGTTACTACCTGCGACAGGCGGTTCTTATCCGTCCTGATAATACAGTGAGGAAGTTTTTCAACGAATGAAACCTGTACGCCGTCAGCCGCTTTCAGCCGTGAGGTTTGTTCGATGTCGCATAACAACTGGTTGATATCGATATCGGAATAGACAAACTCAAGCGTATTGGCCTCGATCTTCGACAAGTCCAGAATATCGTTGATCAGCTGTAACAGTAACTCATTGTTATTGTTGATGATATTGATGTATTCGTCACGTTCTTCATAATTCTCTGCCATTGCCAGTAATCCGGAGAAACCGACGATCGCATTGAGCGGGGTACGGATTTCATGGCTCATATTAGCCAGGAAGGCCGATTTCAGGTGATCGGACTCTTCCGCTTTCTCTTTAGCCACGCGCAGCTCGCTCTCAACGATTTTTTGCTGTTCCAATGAGTTCATTAGCATGTCTTTCAGCCTGTTGGTTCTAAACAGGAACAACAGGATCATTAAAAGGAAGATCAGCAAGATACAGGCTACGATCAGCAGAATCTCGAATCTGTATTTTATAAACAGATTGCCTTCGGTATTAATCAGGATGGAATTGGTCGGCAAAATGTTCTTATCGATGTTAAATTCTTTCAGTTTTTGGGCATCGAAAGTATAGACATTCGGAATATTGATTGCATGCAAATCCTTTTGTTGTATCTTACCGGCCTGTATATCGATAGCCTGTTTAGCCAGGTCTTTTCCGATCGGCCTGTATTCAGGGATATAACCGCCGATAGCCCAGTGGCTCAGTCCGGTGGATGTTAAGGTAAAAGCCGGTAGAGTGGGGTTACTCGACATCATGGTATAGGTGGCATTGCCTACATAATAACCGTCATTCACGTCGACACGCCAGGTACCCAGTAGGATAGCTGTTTCTTTAGGCAGCTTCTTAATTTGTTCGATGATGGTGTAGATATTATTTTTCCGGCCATCCAGCAAGATCAAATTCAGGTCGGGGAATGTTTTCATCTCTTTCTTCACCAAAGCCTGTAAAGCGATGCCTCCGTAGCTGTTGTCTGTCACCAGGGCTATGTTTTTGGTGGTGGGATAAAGGCCTTTAATCAGTTGGATATTCTTGTTAACATCATAGGTATATAAGAATCCCGACAGGAAATGCCCCTGGCTGATATACCTTTCTATATCGATGCTTTCAGGATCCCATTCGGAGAGCACTTCACTTGAATCAGGCAGGATAACCGCATTGCTGCTCACCATTCCGCATAAGATGGGTATTCCTTTTAAAACCGGCTCATCCTGCGATAAATAAGAAGACCAGGCTTCTTGTCCGAGAATGATGGCAACCTCCGGGGTATTTTCATTCTTGTATTTATTGAGCAAAGCATTCATTTTGCTTTTCCACAGGGGGGCTTCCGGCAAGCTCTTACAGTTCATGTTCTCGATAATAACGGGAGCAGTTCCGCCCAACCGTTTATATTCTTCCATGAATTCGGAGATATTCTGGGTTGTATTTCGGGTATCCGGATTATACGAACTGATAATGAGGATCGGATGAACCTCTTCGGCTTGTGTCGGGGTAGCACATACAAGACACACAAGTGTGAGCAGGATTTGTATGTGGCATATAATATTATTTAGAACTGCTTTGTGCATTGATTTTCCCCAGGCAAATTATTATTTGTTTTTCCCGGCTACAAAAATAGGAATAATTTACTATCTATTGCAGAACTATGGTTAATAAAAACATAAGAAAATCAAGGCTATTATATTTCAATCAGGATGCCGATACTGGGTAATAGCGTTCCGGTCATGCGCTCTATCGGTTTTAATTCATACCGTTGCTTCTCCCGAGGGGCTTCGGGGTTCAGTATTTTCCCTGTTTTGATATAGACATCCTGCTCTTTATACTTCGAATTGAGTACGTTCTGTATGTCGATATATAGTCCGAGCATCACCTTTTTCAGATAAAACGTTTTGTCAACACGCAAGTCCAGCTGGGTGAACGCTTTCAAACGTTCGCTATTGAAACGGCTGTAATCGTAATAAAGACTACCGCTGGCATCCCATGCCTCTACATAACTACTCTTTTCTACGTCATAGGGAGTGTAAGGTGCACCGCCTACAACCCTGAACTTAGCTCCTACATCCCAGTTTTTAGGAAGTGAATAGGTGCCGCTGAAGGTTAGCAGGTGTTTGTTATCCCATGCGGAGGGTAGGTATTTCCCCGTGTTCCGTCCATCTTTATATTCGCTGCGGACATAGGTATAGGAGGCGATGAAGGTAAGACCTTTGTAATTATACCAGCGTCCCATCAATTCGACCCCATAGGCACGTCCGGTAGCAGTGGCGGTTACGGCTTCATTTCCCAATACGCCGTAATCCGTACCTTTGGATGCCAGAGGAATACTGTCGATAACCGACATCGGGTAATGATCATAGTGCTTGTAGAATCCTTCCGCAGTGAATTTCAGGTAAGAGGACGGACGGTATTCCAGTCCCAGTCCGGCCTGGTCGCTACGGATGTATTGCAGTTCGTTGGCTTTGTTCACATAATAGCCTTTCTCGTCCTTGAACCCCATGACGGTATAAGGAGGCAATTCGTAGTAACGTCCCAGATTGGCATTCAGATACATGTCTCCAACCAGGCGGTAAGATAGCGAAAGGCGTGGCGACAGCTGATCGAGCATATTATTCATTCGGGATGAATAATTGTTGGCATCCGTACGCAGGCCCAGTGAGGCGGTGAAACGTTCGTTCACGCTTTCGTAGATCGCGGTAGCATATAATCCCCATTTCCAGATCCCCAGGTCTGTCTGGTAGTTGATCTCTTTCGGTATCGTGGTGAATTGTTTCTGGAAAGTATTGTTCGTATATTCCGAATAATCGATATTTCCCCCCACATGCAGTTGGATATAAGGCAGGCGGAAGATATTCTCACTGCGGAACTTGTTTTCTATTTCATCCGAACGGTAATTCAGCGTGAGGTTTGCCGGTGAGCTCTCGTCATTATCACGATACTTGATGTTTTTATTGTTCATCTGGCTGCGGCTGACAATAAGCGAGTAGATATTACGACCGGTATAATGCTTATACACAGCCCCCAGCGTATAGGTTTTCTGTTTGACAACCGGCAGATAAGCCAGGATATACTGGTTCTTTTCGCTCATATCCTTCATTCCGGTATTCAGCTTCATGTCGTCTATCGCGCCGAGCCCGAGAAAGGTCAGTTCGTTCTTCTTGTCGAAGGCATGCTTGATCTTGAACTGGGCATCTGTAAAGGTCGGAAGGAAAGGCAAACCGATCATATCGAACAGGAACTGGAGATACGAACGGCGCACGGAAACCTGATAGGTCGTTTTATCCCCCAACGGGCCATTAGCCGATACGCCCACATCGGAAGCTCCGAGTGTACCCCGCAGGGAGAACTTTTCTTTATTCCCGTCCTGCAACTTAAAGTCGAGGACAGAACTGAGCGCATTGCCCTTGGCGGCAGGAAAAGCCGCGGAATAGAAGTTTACTTCGCGCACAAAGTCCGGATTGATGATGCCGACCGGCCCCCCGGAAGCTCCTTGCGTGGAGAAGTGATTGATATTAGGTATCTCGACCCCATCCAGAAAGAAACGGTTTTCGGACGGCCCGCCCCCTCTTACCATCAGGTCATTACGGAAGGCAGCAGTGGATGCCACTCCGGGAAACGATTGTACGACACGCGAAATATCCCGGTTTCCCCCCGCACTCTTTTCTATCTCCTTAAAACCGATAACACGCAGGCCGAGCGGACTTTCTGCCGTTTTACGGAAAGGGGAAGCTACAATATTCACTTCCTGCAGGCTTTCGCTGGAAGTTTCAAGTTCGACCGGGAAATAGATATCCTTGTTGGCCACCCGGAACTCTGCCGTAACGGTCGGTTTATAGCCGATGAAAGAGGCCTGAAGCCGGTAGCTTCCGGGAGCAACGCCAGTGATCTCGAAGTTTCCGACAGAATCGGTTGCCGTCCCCTGTGATGTGTTCCAGATCAGTACGGTAGCATAAGGGATCGGTTCGCCGCTGGCCGTTTCTTTTACGATCCCTTTTATAGAATAACTCTTTTGAGCCTGTACGATTGGGATGCAGGCAAGAAATAGTAAAAAGGCGAAGAGCTTCTTATTCATCTTTGTATTCTTATTAGAAAAGACAAAGGTATATAAAAACTACAATTACGGATCATGTGCGATCCTGTTTGCCTTACTTTACAGGTTCTTTTTCATGATCAGCAGGTTTTCATCATCCAGACGTTGATAAGAAACTTCGTTCATGATGCTGCGGATAAGAAAAATACCAAGTCCGCCGATCGCTCGTTCTTCGATCGGCAAATTGATTTCGGCGTCAGGAACCTGGGTCGGATCGAATAACTGCCCTCTATCTGTTAGTAAAAATATTAGTTGTTGTGGGCAGGAAGTTACCTTCAACAATATTTCATGTTGTTCTCTTTCCGGGTAGGCATACATGATGATATTGGCTACAGCTTCTTCCAGCGCCAGGTTTATATTCATCGTGGTCTCTGAAGACAGATTAAGTTCCTCACCCAATTCTTCAATGAATTCATATAAATGGGATATCTCTGCCAAATCATTGGCTATCCTGATTTCTTTGTTCATTTTCATAATGGATCCTTTCTTATTTACTAGTTTCCGGTTCGTAATGTATTGCTAATATTGTTATGTCATCGCTTTGATCGGCCATTTGTACATGGAAAGCGACCGAGCAAATGATCGTGTTTACCATTGCATGTATATCCTGATGGGTATTGGCAGCCAGTGTTTTTACGAGATTCTTTTCTCCGTATAAATCCTTTGCCGTGTTTTCCGCCTCGGTGATACCGTCGGTGTAAAGGAATATTTTAGTCCCTTTTTCAAGATTGATTATCTCGTCTGAATATACATAATCCGGCATAATACCTGCTATTAAATGCTTTTTCATATCCAGTAACGACACACTTCCGTCGGGGAGGATCAATGCAGGAGGGTTATGTCCTGCGTTGCAAAGTTTCAGTGTCCCGGTCTGTAAGTCTAATATGCCGACAATCAGTGTGATGAACATATTCGACTCATTGTTTTCTGAAATGGAATTGTTCATAGCGGTTACGATTTCAGCGGGTGACTCTATCTTACGGGAGATCGTGCGGAACAAGCTCCGTGCAATGGCCATGAACAAAGATGCCGGAACCCCTTTCCCCGATACATCCCCGATGATAAAGTAAAGTCGATCGCCTTCAATGAAGAAATCATATAAGTCGCCTCCCACTTCTTTAGCCGATTGTAATATGGCATACAAGTCCACATCATGACGCCCCGGAAAAGGTGGAAACGTTTTGGGAACCATTCCCATTTGTATCTCTTTGGCGATAAACAGCTCGCTTTCAATCCGTTCTTTGCTGGCTGTCGTTTCACGTAGCTTGATCACGTAATCGAATAATGACTGTTGCATGTAGGCTAGCGAATCGCGTAAAGTCTTTATTTCATCATGCGAATATACCTGTGGTAACTCTACATTGAACCGGCCGGTAGCAATGACCCGTGCCGATTGTGAGAACTGAGCCAGAGGATTGACTAACCGGCGGATGATGATATAAACAATAAAAAACAGGATCAGCATGCTGGCTAATGAAACAATGATTATATTTTTGGATATGGTATCCAGTTCTTTTAAGATAATATTAGGTGGACAGACATTGCCGACCGACCAGCCGATATGAGGAATAGATGTATAAAAAGTATAGACAGGCTTCCCGTCCAGTTTTATTAAGGCAGTTCCTGTATAGCCGGCCAACATCTCCCTGCCGATCTGTTCTTTTTCCGGATTTCTACTGGCCAGGGCATCGGTTAAGATCGTTTCATTCATTATTTTGTCACGATCGGGGTTTGTTAAGTAACTACCGTTGCGACTCAATAGAAAAGTGAAACTGGAATCATATGGTTTTAACTGCGACACCATGTCTGTGAATTGGGACAGCGAAATGTTAGCTGTAAAGATGGCATAAACTTCCCCAGCCTTATCGTATAGAGGCATAGAAAACGTAGTCATAATGAAATTCCCCCCTCCCTGGTCATAATAAGGTTTACTCCAGTATTTCTGTTTGAGCAACTTAGGGATCAGGTACCAATCCATACAAGGGTAATCATAGCTTGAGCTACCCAGTACCGTGCATTCGGTCTTTCCGTTCATTAGTGAGACATACGGCATGAAATATTTCCCTTTTTCTTTGTAATAGTCGGGTTCGAACGCAATGCCGCTACTTACGATAAGGTCATTGTTTTCGGCTACCGCCGTAATGATACGGAACAATGAGTCCGGCTCGGACAGATTCTCTTCTACCATCCAGCAGGACTGGGCCACGGTTGTCTCAACTGTTTGCAGTAAGTCACCGATCTTGGTAGCCATATTCTGTAATTGCCCGTGTGTATCTTTTATGGCAAAGTCTGTTACCTTTTCACGGCTGTATGTGTAAAATAGTGTGATGATAACGATAAATACCACCAGTGTGAACGATAGTACACAAATGCTCATCCGGCTGGCAAAAGACTTAAGTTGAAAGTATTGTCTGAAAGGATGCATAAGATAGTTATTTAACGAAATCAGTATAATGTATATTCTCTCTTTCCAGCCCATTCAACAGGATATCTGAAGCTGATTCGAAATCTTCCGGACTCAGGAGGTAAGTTCGTTTGTTACAACTTTTATCAACTTGCAACCGGAGAATTTCTTCCATCATTTTACGCTGATGGTAACGGTTGGTTCCGATATTATTTTCGTGCACAATGTCCATCACGATATCCAGTGCTTTCTCTTTGTGTTCGTTGGCCCATTCCCATCCCCGGATACTGGCGCGTACGAGTTTGGGAATGATGTCCGGATGAGCCTGGTAGAATTCATCAGTGACGTATAATCCGTCTTCCGGCAGATCATACCCATAGTCGGAGAAGTGCAGCAGATAAGTATCGTCCGGCCGTAGCCCGTATTCAGCCAGTTGCAAATATTCATTGTAACTGCCTACAAGGCATATATCGACGGCACCGGCCAGAAAAAGATTAACACCGCTGTTGAAACGTATCCATTTGCAGTTGAGTTGGTAACGTGCGGAAATACGATCCAGTAAATTCTGGCTCAGATGGTTCCACACGGCTATATCCTTCTGTTTCAGAGATGTAATGTTATTTAACGGATGACGGCTTACCAGCATCAGGCTGTTCTCCTGCGAGGTCTGCATTATATTGATGATCTTAGCACCGGAAGCACGAGCCGTCAGGGCGAAAGACAAGTTCATAACGGCTACCTGGCTTTTCCCATTCTGCAAGACAGAAAAGGAACTTTCGGAAATGGCCGGATGTATAATACGTACATCGAGCCCTTCTTCTTTGTAGAACCCCATTTTATCTGCCACATAATAACCTGTAAACTGAGCCTGTGCTGTCCACTTTGGTGTGATAGTGATACGCTGTCCCTGTATTGTGGGCACATACAGAAGAATGAGCAACAGGAAGAAAATGTATTGCCTCATCATAGAATCATTAATGTATGGTGAACAGCGATGAACAACCTGTCATATCGAAAATATTGCGGATTTCCGGTAATACGCCTTTAAGTATGAGCTTTCCGTGCAAGCTGTCTACTTTCTTTTGCATCAGGATAAAACAACGCAGGCCGGAACTGCTGATATAGGTCAGTTCTTCGCAATTGAGGATAATTTTTGTCGTGCAGTTATCCAGCACAGGACGGATCACAGATTCGAATTTACGTGCATTCATTGTATCCAGGCGTCCTTCGGCGGTAATAATGACTCCGCCGGCAACTTTACAGATATTGGTATTCAATGTGCTTTCGGGTTCATCGATCGTGCCTAGTCCCTTTGTCAGCATCAGGTAATGTTGTGAACCGTCGGTATGATATGCCACTTCATCCATTGTTCTGAATATCAGGAAAAAACCGAGCCCTCCGGTAAGCATATCTTCTAAGGATGACTTGTCGGAACCTTCAAGCGGCAGTGTCGGGTCGAAAAAAAGCCCGTTGTTTATTATCATACAGTTAATATCTCCGTTTACCTGGCTTATTCTAAGTTTAATTTTACTCTTCTCTCCATTCGGATAAGCATGGTGGATGATGCAACTGACTGCCTCTTCTACCGCAAGGCAAATTTGTCTTGTAGTGGTGGAAGGCAGGAAAAGAGTTACCCCTATCGATTCTAAGAGTCGGGTAATTCTGATTATTTCTGATAGATCGTTTTCAATGATAATTTCTTTCTCCATTTTCTTATTGAGATAATAGTCTGTGTTTATACCGGGATCATTCGTGATGAGCCGCAAAAATAGGAGGAAAGTTTGGAAAGCTTTGTTTATCTTAGGTGTTTGGTTTTGACAAAAGGTATAAATCTTTTTGCAATTCGTATATTCGAAACTGTTTTACTGTAATTTGAGCCACTCTTTGGGTGTCATTCCTGTTACTCGTTTAAAAGTTCTACTGAAACTGGCGACATGCGAGAAGCCGGATTCGGAAGCTACCACCTCCTGCTTCATTAACGGATTTTGCTGCATTAGTTTTTGTGCATAGCCGATACGGCAGCTATTGATATACTCCGAAAAGGTACATTGGTATTTCTCATTTATCAAGCGGGATATATAGCAACGGTTGGTTTGTATCATCGCCGCTACTTCGTCCAGCCGGAGATCGCTTTTCAGGTATATTTTATCTTCTTCGATCAGGTTGGTAAAAAGAGAAACAAGCCTGGGGTTATAGCTTTTTCTTTCTTCACAATCGTCGGTAAGGGGATTGCTGTTTTGTTCTTCGGCAAGATCGGCTTGTGCAAGCTGCCGGGCAAAGTCTTCCGCCGTATATTGGATATGATAGCCGGCATAGGCCAGTATATAGCTGGAGATGGCGAAAAAGATAAATATCGTATTTACATACAACGGACGCGAGTTATAACTGTTCAGGTCGGCCAGTACGGCTATGAATGTAAGCAACGAATAGATCCCGGTAGCTGCAAAAATAAAGTAAAAGTTCCGTTGGAAATGTTCGTCTGGATTGGAATAGAACTCCTTTAGCTGGCGGCGATATTTGATGATACGGTATGAAAAGTAAATAAATGCAACCAGCGTTTGAATGCTTATAACTATAATAAAAAGCACTTCATTCCAGAAATATTGCAGTTTAAACAAAGGATAGTCGGCCGGAAAATGCTTTTCTCCATAGTTAAACAGGTAATCACGGGCATAGATGATGGAGTTTTCTTTTCCCATCAACAAATAACCGGTAGCCGTCAACGCTGTTAGTATGAAGGGAGGTGCAAATGCCGGTATGAGCCACCACCGGAACCTCTTTGTATCCGTCAGCTGCTTGGCATAGACCATGTGGAGCGGATAAAGCATCGGAAGGAAAAATGTATAAATGATGTCCTGCTGATAACGGTTTTCATAATCGGTATCAGACACGAAGAAACTTCCATATATATAGAATACTACAGAACAAAACAACAGATCGATTGCTAAGACCCTCTCGGTCCGACAGCTTTTACCTTTCTTTATCAGCAAGGCGAACGCCCAGAACAGACTGACAAAAGAAGGAGTAGAGAGGATGAAATATTGCAGCATGTATATATGTTACTAGTAATGATTTTGCCCGCAAAAGTAATCAATTCTATATTTTTATATCTTTGCAGAATCAAAAAAATAATGAAAGTGTAAGAAAATCAGATGAGACGAGAACTACAACAGACGGCAGACGGTAGCCATACCTTATTTATTCCCGAAATGGACGAGCATTATCATTCTGTGAACGGGGCGGTACAGGAGTCGCGCCATGTATTTATTGAAGCCGGATTGCATCATCAGGCTAAAAAAGATATAACTGTTTTCGAGATCGGTTTCGGAACGGGACTGAATGCTTTTCTTACGCTACTCGATGCAGAAGAGAATAACCGTACGGTAAACTATTATTCCATCGAACTCTATCCGCTCGAACCGCAGCTTGTACAGGCTCTGAACTATGGCGAAGTGATCTGCCCCGGAAAGAAAGAACTGTTCAGCGCCTTGCATGCAGCCCCGTGGAACGAACCCGCAAACATCACCGGTCATTTTACTTTACATAAGATACAAGGCGACAATAACAGTTGCGAACTGCCCGGAGGAATAGACCTTGTCTATTTTGATGCTTTCGCCCCCGACAAGCAACCTGAAATGTGGAACCAGGAAATATTCAATAATCTATATGTACACATGGCGGAAGGAGGTATCCTGACCACCTATTGTGCCAAAGGAGTAGTACGGCGTATGATGCAAGAGGCCGGGTATTCCGTTGAAAGAATACCCGGCCCCCCGGGAAAGCGCGAAATGCTTCGTGCTATGAAGTAATTATAAAAGTGCGTCGATCTTAGCTACATAAGCAGGCTTCTGTGCTGCACCAACTTGTTTGTCAACCAGTTTTCCGTCCTTAAAGAACAGTACTGTCGGGATATTACGGATTCCGAACTGGGCAACTACGTCATTGTTGTTGTCTACGTCCATCTTTCCGATGGTAACTTTACCTTCATATTCGGTAGCCAATTCATCGATGATCGGACCTACCATGCGGCAAGGACCACACCATTCTGCCCAAAAATCAATGACCATGGGCTTGCCAGAGTTTACCAACTCTTCAAAATTTGCATCTGTAACTTCTAGTGCCATAATTGTATATCTAATTTAAATTGTTCCCAATAAGAGGTGCCAAAAGTACTAATTCTTTCTACACCGCACAACTTTAGCCATTAATTTTAAAATCAATATTTTCGTTCTCCTGAAGGAACTCCACTAGCTTATGCGTTACATTCAGCCGGATATTCTGCGAGAAGAAACTTTGTGAAATATTATGCTCTCCGTCCACCACTCTAAAATATAACAAGCTCTGTCCCGGATTGTTTTTGATCAGCACCGATAATTCATTGACTGTGGGCTCGTCGAGGTCGTGGATTGGCAAGGTGATGCTTATCTTTTCGATCAGCTTGTCTTTTTCGTCCTGCAACAGGCGGATGGAACCGATATTGAAGTCGAGTTCATTCTCGTTCCAGCGGCGGGGTTCTACACGGGCGGTGATGAGCAGGTACATACCGATCTTGCAATACTTGCTGTATTCGATGTAGTTATTACCGAACAGGGCAATTTCGCCACTTCCGGTAAAGTCTTCTATCTTAACTACTCCATAAGGTTTCCCTGTCTTGGTCATACCTTCCCGGAAGTCGGTCACGATACCACCCAGCAACATTTCGCGTCCTTTCAGGCTTTCACGGTCGCTGATCTCGGCCATACCCGTATTACATACATAGGTTAATACGATACGGTATTCGTCCAGCGGGTGGGCGGACAGATAGATGCCTATCAGTTCCTTTTCCTTGTTCAGGCGTTCCAGATCGCTCCAACGCTGGCAGACCGGAATCTCCGGTTTGGAGATGGCAACAAGAAGGTCGTCGCCGCCAAATAAGGAGTTGGCGGCAGAACTCTTATCCATCTGGAATTTATTCCCATAACGCACCAATGTGTCGAGAAAGACTTCGCCTTTACCCGTTTCTGCAAAGAACTGTTCGCGTTGAATACCGAAATTGTCGAAAGCCCCCGCCAGGGCAAGCGATTCGATGTTCTTCTTATTGCAGGAGGAGAGGTTGACACGTTCCACAAAATCGAAAATATTCTTATACGGGCCGTTCTTCTTCCTTTCTTCAATGATATTGAGTACGGCCGACTCGCCAACCCCTTTTACGGCTCCCAGTCCGAAACGGATGTTCTTATTCTTATCTACACTGAACTTCAGGATCGATTCGTTTACGTCCGGCCCTAATACCTGCATACCCATCGCCTTGCATTCGTCCATGAACTTCGTGATATCGACGATATTGGATAAACTTCGGCTCAGTACGGCAGCCATATATTCAGACGGATAGTTCGCCTTCAGGAAAGCAGTCTGGTAAGCCACCCACGAATAACAGGTTGCATGGCTCTTGTTGAAGGCATAGGATGCAAACTTTTCCCAGTCAGACCAGATCTTTTCGAGTGTCTTGGCCGCATGACCGTTCTTCTGACCGCCATCCATAAACTTCGATTTCAGGTGGTTCATCTTGTCGATCAACTTCTTACCCATCGCCTTACGCAGGGCGTCACTCTCACCACGGGTGAAGTTAGCCAGCAAACGCGACAGAAGCATGACCTGTTCCTGATAGACCGTAATACCATAGGTATCTTTCAGATATTTCTCCATGATGGGGATATCATACTCGATCGGTTTACGTCCGTGCTTACGGTCGATAAAGTCCGGAATATAATCCATAGGCCCCGGACGATACAAGGCATTCATGGCGATCAGGTCTTCAAACTTGGAAGGTTGTAACTCCTTCAGGTATTTTTGCATACCTGCGGACTCAAACTGGAATGTTCCGGTGGTCTTACCGTCGCAATACAGTTTATACGTTGCCGGGTCTTCCAGGCTGATATGGTCGATATCCAGGGTATCTCCGGTCGTCAGCCGGATGTTTTCAATCGCTTCTTTGATGATGGACAAGGTTTTCAGTCCCAGGAAGTCCATCTTGATCAGTCCGGTTTCTTCGATTACCGAACCTTCATATTGGGTAACCAGCATCTCTTCGCCGGTTTCTTTATCTTTGGCGGTACTTACCGGAACCACATCCGATATATCATATCGTCCGATGATGACCCCGCAAGCATGTACACCCGTGTTACGCACGTTACCTTCCAGCATCTGTGCATATTTTAATGTATCGCGTGCCAGCGGATCGCTTCCGGTTGCCGCTTCGCGCAGTTCGGGCACGTAGTTGATTGCGTCTTTCAGCTTAAACTTCTTCATGTCCGGTATCTTATCCGGCACCAGCTTGGCCAGGCGGTTCGATTCGGAAAGCGGTAGTTTCTGGACACGAGCTACGTCCTTGATAGCCGATTTGGTTGCCATCGTACCGTAGGTAATGATATGCGCTACCCGGTCGGCACCGTATTTTTCCGTTACCCAGCGCAGCACTTCGCCGCGGCCGTCATCATCGAAGTCGGTATCGATATCGGGAAGGGAGATACGGTCAGGATTCAGGAAACGCTCAAACAGCAGGTCGTATTTGATCGGGTCGATCTTGGTGATCCCCAGACAGTAGGCCACTGCCGAACCGGCAGCCGAACCACGTCCCGGGCCTACCGATACGCCCAGTTGTTCGCGGGCGGCGGCAATAAAGTCTTGCACGATAAGGAAGTAGCCGGGGAAACCCATCGTCTTCATGATGTGCAACTCGAAATCCAGACGTTCTCTAACTTCGTCCGATAAGTCTTCGCCATAACAAATCCTGGCACCGTCGTAAGTCAGCTTCTTCAGATAGTCGGCTTCCAGCTTGATACGGTATAGTTTGTCGTATCCGCCCAGTTTCTTTATCTTGTCTTTTGCATCGTCTTCGCTCAATACCACATTTCCGTTCTCATCGCGGGTAAACTCTTCAAACAGGTCTTGTTCGGAGTATTTTTCGCGGTATGACTCTTCGCTGCCGAATTCTTCGGGAATAGCGAAGGTCGGCATGATAGGGCCGCTGTCGATCGAGTAGAACTCTACCTTGTCGGCAATCTCGAGCGTATTGCTGAGTGCTTCCGGCAGGTCGGCGAAGATGGTATTCATTTCGGCCGTCGTCTTCATCCATTCCTGTTTGGAGTAGCGCATGCGGGTCGGGTCGTCGAGGTCTTTCCCTGTACTCAGGCAGATCAGACGGTCGTGTGCCTCGGCGTCTTCCGCATTCACGAAATGGACGTCGTTGGTTGCAATCAGCTTGACATTATGTTTACGTGCCAGTTCGATCAGCACTTTGTTTACTTCCTGTTGTTTGGGATAGGTGGTGCAGTCGGCGTTCGGGTCGTGTGTCTCGTGCCGTTGCATTTCCAGGTAATAATCTTCGCCAAACAGGTTTTTGAACCATTGGATCGACTCTTCCGCCTTATCTATCCGGTCGTGCATGATGTGCTGCGGGATTTCTCCCCCCAGACAGGCCGAACAGACGATCAGGTCTTCATGATACTTTTCGATCAGTTCATGGTCGATACGCGGACGTCCGTAGAAACCTTCCGTCCACGAGATGGATACCATCTTGATCAGGTTCTTGTAGCCGTTCATATTCTTAGCCAGCACGATCAAGTGGTAACCGCTTCGGTCTTCCTTCGTCGTTTTATTATGCCTTCCGTTGCGTGCACAATAACATTCGCAGCCGATAATAGGCTTGAATATCTTTTTCTTTTCCGCTTCTATCAGTCCCGGTAGCTCCTGAAGGTGTGCCTGTTCTTCGGCGGTAAGTTCTTCTTTTGCTTTGAGTGCTTTGAGTTCTTTTTCAAAACCTTTGATAGCTCCGAGCGGTTTGCTGTTCCTTTTCGAAACTTTGTTGAAGAACTCTTTTATACCGAACATGTTACCGTGGTCGGTAACGGCAATGGCGTTCATCCCATCCTTTTGTGCCTTGTCGATCAAGGCGTCAATAGAGGCTTGTCCATCCAGCAGCGAATACTGGGTATGGACATGTAAATGTATAAATGGTTCCATATCTATGTTTGAAAGACTTTTTATTTTACCAAACAAAGATACTACATTTGTTTGGTAAAATAAATGTAGATTTCCAAAACAGGCCTGTCTTTAACTATCCTGTTTGAAAGTTTCCTCAAACCGTAGCATTAATGCGGGTGGTGTGATCTGGTGTATCAGTTCGTTTTTCACAAACAGATAGTTGCATAGATAAATAATGTTATTAAATGATATATCCATCCGGAGATCATGCTTGATCAGTTCATGCAGGATAAGAGAACGCTCTATCTTATAGAAGGCTTTAGCCAGCTCTTTATCGAAATTGAAAAGAGTGATGATATCCGGCGAAAGCGGTTCGAGGGTGAACCGCAGGCGAAACTTATTCCGCAGCATTCCCGTCCAGTTCCGGCTCTTATAATGCTGATAGGAAATTTCCTCAAACAGTTTGAAGAGCGTACGGTCGCTGGTCTCGAGTGTGGCGTGAATGCCGTTCAGCATGATGGACTCGTCTTCCAGCGATTGCCATTCCTTTTTGCATTTATACCGCATGTTGTGTTCTATTTCGTGCCATCCTTCCGAAAGCGTAGTACGTACCTGTATCTCGAAGGTGGAATCGATCCGCTTAAAACTTTCGCTATAACGGTTCTTCCAGGTGTTGAACTCTTTCAGTTGTTCGTTTTGCAGCCGGCAGACCATATTGATACGTACCGGATTGAAATTAGCGATGTCCATCTTGTCATGCTCCAGATCTATCACATCGAAAATAGAGGAGAAATAGTCTATCAGCACATCGATGTCTTCGCTGAAGTACGTCATTACCCGTATCCCGATCACATCCTGAATCAGTTTACCGCTTTCCTGATAATTTTTCCTGTTAATCTTCTCGTTGATAGAGTCATTGCTTTTAATTCTTGAGTAGATGCGGTATAAAAGGCCTGTGCGGCCTAAATTCGACTCTATCATTTCTTTCAAATCCTGTTCAATCAGGATCAACCCTTCATAAATCATCGTCAACCTATTAAAATGAATAAATAATAATCGAAACAATCTTTTTGTGTTTCAAATAAACGGGATTATTCCGGATGTTGTCATTTCGGGGGCTTTCTTTTAGATAAAAATAAGAGATAACGGATTCGTCTAACATCTGTTAGTTAATAGGTTACCTTAGCTATTAATATACATATTATTTGCCTGATTTTAGTTATTTTCTACAACTGGTGATGGATGGTGATTATCTATCTGATCTGCATGATCTATGTTATTATTAATACGCCTTCATTGCCTTCATATGGCCTTACGTCTTTTGATTAACAATGCATACAATATGAACCCGCTTGCACTTTTACCTTCATACTGCTTTCATTCAGCCTTCATGTCTCGTTTGAGTTTAAATTGATCGCAATGATGAGTTTCTTGTCTTTATAATCTATGGCTGAGAATTAAGGGCTTTGCATAGGAATATTAAGGTGCTGGCATGTGACTATTAGTTACTTTTGTCCTCTATTTTGAATAAGTAAGGTATGCTTTACTTATATGTAAGGCTAGTATTGCTAATATGTAAGGCATGCCTTTCTTTTTTGCAAAGTTAATATTACAGATATAAAAGTAGGGAGAAAAGGGAATAATTGTAGGGAAGAAAAAGGTTAGTTTTCCCGTGCAAAGGGCTTGGTTTTCGTGAGGCATTTTATTGGGATATAGAAAGCTATTTCCTGTCCTCGGAATAATGCCGGTATAGAAGGTGGAAAAGATAAACTATACGAAGATCCATGAAGGCCGAATGAAAGCGATATGAAGGCGAAAGAACAAGCGGGTTCATATTGTATGGATTGTTAATCAAAAGACGTAAGGCCATATGAAGGCATGAAGGCGGATTGTGTATAAACTTTTTTCGTCTCATATATTAATGTACGCATTCGTACATTAAATTTAAATTTGACTGCGCAGTGATATCGGACAAGAATCAACCCAAAAAAGAATTTGATCAATGATACGTTAAAATGATAGAAGAAGTATCATCATTAGAAAAAAAAACTATCTTTGCTCGTAGAAAAGTGTATTTAGTATGAAAAAGATCGGATTGGTAATTATTTTGGTGATGTTGATGATCGTGCCGGCCACTGCACAGGTTACGTTTGGTGTGCGTGGGGGATTGGCCTATTCTTCTTTGGTGCAGAAAATAGATAATAATTATCGGTCGGGAGCACGTTTCGGATTCAGTGTAGCCGGACTTACAAACATCCCTTTATATAAAAGGTTGTCGTTGCAGCCGGAAGTCGCTTTTGTGCATCAGGGTGGAAATTACCTTTCCAATATACCGGATGAAGAAGGTACCGGACGTCTTTATCCGAAAACTAAATGTAACTACTATTCTATTCTTGTGCCTGTCAATCTGGTATATACCTTCCAGTTTACCGATGTTTATTTCAGTGTGATGGCTGGCCCTGCTGTCGATTTCTCCCTGTTTGGAAAAATGAGGACAAAGGAAAATGTGGATACCGATATCGTTTTCGGCAAATCCGGCGAAGCCGACCTTCAGACGTTCGATCTGGGAGTTAACCTCGGATTGCAGGTGGAATACTCTAATTTCTTCTTTTCCGTATCTGCCCTTTGCGGAACGCTCGACCGCCGTACCTCTAAACATGACGGCGAATCATCACTCTATCAAAATAATGTAACTTTCTCGTTGGGGTATTATTTCCGTAAGTAGCAAATACATTATAATAAAAAAAAGCCCTGTGCTTAACACAGAGCTTTGGCTTATATTCTGAAAAAGAAATTCTTTTTATAAATCGTCCAGCCATTTTTTGCCCGGTTTAGTGTAGAGCCAAGCAAGGAAAGCTCCGGCAACCACACAACCTACCATGAAAAATAAAACTAATCCATTCATATATAATCTATTTTAATATTTTATTGCCAATCCACGCTAATAAATATGTAAACGAACCACCAAATACAATCATCAGCCAACCACTGGAATCACTTATATCCTTTTGAAGAATAAGCATTTCTCCCAGAACAATGGCGACGAACATCAATTTTGACAAATCGTAGAAGTACTTTGCCAGTACTTCTCTACGGATTTTGTCCTTTTCCCGGCCTTCCCGTTTTACCTCTTGCTGTTTCTCCCACGTTCCCATATTACAAATATACGAATTAATAAAAGACGCGGAATCTTTTTACCTTAAAAATGTGTGTTCATATTTAGTATCCTTTCTCTCTTAACGGTTCATAATGAAAAAGATGTACAAAAGTTTTGTATTTCGAAGAAAAGCCGTACCTTTGCAAGCCGAATATTATCAAATTGTACTAAGGGTTTAGTTTTTAGCACATTATTACGTCAAGTGTCCGTAGTGATAATGGTAGTGAGAAACTAAGCGCTTGTTTTTTAGAGTTATTAATTAATTAATTTATTAAGCAGTGGATACTTTAAGTTTTAAGACCATTTCTGCAA